>OGKR01000081.1_pt1 | contig 111027 bp, 99 predicted proteins | sample 1572431 | NCBI WGS metagenome assembly OGKR01 (sample SAMEA2582079, study PRJEB24529) | metagenome | biome: Human gut stool | place: China | collected 2011 | reverse complement strand
CACCTGGAGACGCGACATCAAGGCGTGATGTTCCGTTCGCCGCGGGCGTTCGTGGCTTCTTCACTAACTCTCAATCTACTGCAGCAGGAGTTTCCCACCACGAGCTCCGGCTGGATGAGAATTCTTCTCTCCTCCGGCTGTAAAATCTCGCCCTGCAGAAGAGACAACAACAACTGTGCGGCCATCTCTCCCAACTTCTCCTGGGGATGCACGATGGTCGTGAGGTGAAAACCATCACCCATGGCCATGCATGAGTTGTCATAGCCGGTGACAGAAATATCCTCCGGAACACGGATCCCGCGGGAGGCCAGTGCCGGAATGATCTGCATAGCGATCTGATCGTTATAGCATACGACGGCATCCAGTGAAATCCCCTTTGCCAGTAGTCGCAGAATTCCTTCCCGGGGATGTACCTTTCTATCCTCCGTATGGAACCATATCACCTTATCGGGATCGTAGAGCATACCCGCTTCCTGTAATGCCTGCACATAGCCGCGATGGCGGTTCTGCCCCTGGATGTCATCCGCCTTGAAGATTCCGGCAATACTACGATGCCCATTGTCTAACAGATACTTTGTGATCATATATCCGCCCCTGCAGTCATCCATCAGCACCTGTGGTCTGTCCTCCATCCGGTCGAAGCAGCCCTGTATGAACACGTAAGGAATTCCATAGCTTTCGAGCTGTTCATATAAATGCAGATGCCTGCAGCTGATCTGGCTTTTACTGGGTTCGATGATGACTCCGTCGATGTCCTTCTGCAACAGCTCTTCGAGACATCTGGCTTCCTGGCTTCTGGAATTGTGGGTATTTTTCAGCAGAATACTATAGCCTTCAGCCGTGAGGACATCATCAATCCCCTGAATGACCCTCGGGAAAATATAATCCGACAGATAAGTGGTCACTACAGCTATATTGTGGGATTTATGTCCGGGACGTAACCGCTCCGATACAAAGGTTCCTTTTCCATGCATTGCATAAATATATCCTTCCTGTTCCAGGATCGCCAGTGCTTTCCGGACAGTCTGACGGCTCACCTGATAAGCAGCCGCCAATTGGTTCTCAGAAGGCACACGATCCCCCGCCCGCAGTTCTCCCCGGTGGATCTGCTCCTCCAGGTCATGATGCATTTTATAGTATTTCAGCTGTTTTTCTTCCATTGATTCCAGCCCTGCTCTTTCTCTATCTGGATTTTATCTATCCAAATCTTGTTTCCAGACAACACTGTTCCTATCTTTCTCATCATTTTTCACTTTCCGGCATGATCAGCTTTCTGAGTTCTTCCGCACCGCTGACAAAATCACCGGTTATGGTATCATTATGAATGACATGATCGCAGATTTTCCGGTTGCGTTTTTCCGCATCAATGGACAGGATCCGCAAGGTCTTCTCCTCGGTGTCGTAGTCAGATTCTATGATGTCGGCAATCAGCTTTTCCTTGTCGCGCGCCACGTATATAATGTGCGTGGGAAAAGACCGTTTCATGGCGATAGCGCCGCACATATCCACCGGGATCACAGCAAACTTCCCCTGATCCAGCAGCTCACGGATATCTTCTTTTCTCGTTCCGTAACGTACTCCCGCATAAGCTGTTTTTTCAAAAAAATCCATCCGGTCGAAGGCTTCTTCTGAAACATACTGGTGTCCGTGACGTTCCGGTTCCGTGCAATAATTCACCGGGCGCACAAACAACTGCTCCGCGCGGATATTCTGTGTCGTATTTCCACCTTTGCTGCCGCACAGAGCTTCTGTGATCTCACGTTTCCCGGAGCCGGAAGGTCCCACCAGTGCAAGTACCGCCGGAGCGGTGATCTTCTCCGGCTTTGAAGTGGAGGCTTTCATGATCTGACGCACCAGTGACACGAATTCCGCCATGGTATTCACAGACAGGAGCCCTGTCATTTTGGCATTCCATGGCTTCCGCATCAACACCGGATACTCTGCCTTGCTGTCCAAAATATTGTGAATGGCATCATCCAGTACAATATCAAAATGTACACGGTCTTTCGCACTTCCCAATATAATATTCTCCGGTGGAAGCTCCGGGAACTGCGTCATGATCTGCTCTGCCCGCACTCCCATAAAATGCGGCGATACCGCCGTAATAAAAAAAACATCCGCAATCTGCATCAGCCGGCGGATTCCACGCTTTGTCTCCTCCGTGGGAATCTGCCGGCTGTACAGCTCGGGATCGTTATAAAATTCTTTGATCACCGAAGTTCTTCCCTCATTGGCCCAGGAAGTGATCTCTTCCAGGCGATAAGGCTTCTCCGGATGATATTTTTCATTTGCCATACGGATGGCTATGCTGTTAAACGGGGCGGTGACATCGTCCCAGTCAATACCGATACTAGGTCTGAGCATACTGTGCTTCCTCACTTTATACAGATACATTCTACTATTATATGCGATCTGTATTCAGCATAGCATAAACCGGTGCACAGCACAATCCATACATGCCGGATATTTCTAGCCCTTCATGGCCTCTTCCAGGATATGAAGACAGTTCTGCATGGATGCTTCAAATTCTTCTTCATTATTATTTTGGAACAGGATCAGATCATCCTTCTCCTTAGGATCATCCAGATTCTCCGGAATGGAGAAATCACAGGATGCAATATACTCATCCCAGTGTGTCAGCTTCCAGGTATCTCGATCGGAATTTCTGGCGATCATACGCTCATGTACGATCTCCGGAGATGTTTCCACCCATACGACCACCAGCGTTGCATTTTTCTCTGCAAGCTTGGCTTTCAGATTATGAATATAATCCATATCCCGGATCTCCTGGGTAAAGGGTGCATTGATCAATACAATATCGTCATAATCCAATGCTTCCATAGCCAGATCCACAACACACTCGTACTCATAGTCACGGATATTTTTTTCAAAAAAGTCACTGCTTCTGTCATAAGGCTGTCCCGCTACTACAAAGATCTGTTTTGACAATGTGATCAAAGTATCCTTGTCCAAATATACCACATGCTGCAGTCTCTTCGCCAAAGCTTTGGAAATATAAGTTTTTCCGCAGGCAGGTGGTGATGTTACCAGGATCAATTTCTTAACCATAAAAATCTTCCTTTCCGCTATGTATCGTTTCTTATTAGCTGTCCCCTTTTCATAGATATATCGCGATTTTTGGAGATTGTCAACTATTTATCAAACTTTTTAATTGTTGACTTGTCAACATTCATATGTTACACTTCTTAAAGTTGTTGTATTGTCGACATTTTACAGGAGGATTGTCCATGCAGGATCGTTTTGAAAGATTCGTTGTATCGATCACGGAATTGCACCGTTATCTGCAGAAATTAAAAGAACTGGAAATGGGGCAGTTAGACTTAAAAGCAGGTTACACTATGTGTCTGTATCACCTGGGAAAACATCCGGAGGGGCTGACTGCCACACAGCTGACAGAGCTTTGCAAGGAAGATAAGGCTGCCATTTCCCGGACATTAAGCCAGTTAAGTGCTAAAGGCCTGGTGTCCTGTGAGTTGCCGGAAAACAAGCGCTCCTACCGTACTTTATATTATCTGACCGAGGAAGGCAGCACTGTAGTCAAAAAAATCGGTTCCCGGATCTACTCTGCACTGGCTCACGGCGGAGACGGCATGACAGAGGAACAGCGGGTGAATCTCTACGATTCCCTGGAGAGGATCTCCCATAATCTGGAACAGTACCTTGCTGAGTTCCCTTCCGAACATCCACCCAAAAAATAAGCAGGAAGAAACATTTAGCTGCCAAACTATAATAAAAAGAATAGGAATACTATCATGGAAAAAATACGTTTTATCACAGACTCCGCATCTGATATGAACCACCCCAGGGAGGATGTCACCATCCTGCCGCTGCACATACGCTTCGGCGACGACGAATATGCTGACGGAGTCACCATCAGTCACAGAGAATTCTACGAAAAGCTGATCGAATGTGACACTCTCCCCACCACCAGCCTGGTATCTCCCGCTGTCTTTGAAGACGCTTATGAGCAGGCAGTCTCCGCGGGGGAGACCGTCATCGTGATCACCATCTCCGGTAAATTGTCCGGCACCTGCCAGAGTGCCCGGATCGCTGCTGAAGATTATGAGGGTAAGGTATTCGTCGTAGACAGCATGAATGCCACCATAGGAGAACGCATTCTGGTAGAGTATGGTCTGCAATTAAAGGATCAGGGTAAATCCGCAGAAGAAATTGTCAGCATTCTCGAAAAGGAGAAATCCAAGATCCACACCATGGGACTTCTGGACACCTTGGAATATCTGAAAAAAGGCGGACGTATCTCCTCTACCGTGGCATTCATCGGCGGTGCACTGGCCATCAAGCCTGTGGTCGCTGTCTCAGACGGTGAGATCATTATGCTCGGGAAAGCCCGCGGTTCCAAAAACGGCAGTAACTTCCTGATCCGTGAGATAGAAAAAGCTGACGGTGTAGATTTCTCCCGTCCTTTCTGTCTGGGTTATACCGGTCTGAGTGATGAGCTGTTGCAAAAATACATTCACGACAGCGAACATCTGTGGAAGGATTACGCAAAGGAACTTCCCATCAGCACTCTGGGAGCCACCATCGGAACCCATGTAGGCCCCGGAGCTATTGCGGTTGCCTTCTTCGAACATTAAACCTATTATAATTCTTTCCATTTACTCAAGAACAGCCGCAACCTTCCGGATGTTACGATGCGGGCTGTCACACTGATCAAAAAAATCCCGAAGGCTTTCACAGTCTCCGGGATTTCTTTTATTTTTCTTTTGCTTCTCTGATCAAGCAGCTTTCTTTGCTTTCTTCTCTTTCATCTGCTTAACGAAGGTCCGTGCACCTTCCACTACCAGGAAGATTGCCAGAACTGCCATTGCAGCTGCGAAGAACAGCTGGAACCAGTCACCCCATGCAGCAGTGCCGGCACCGATTGCCTTGCACTTGTTGATCACGGTGATCACCAGGCTGGTCAGGGTTGCAGCAAGCATGAATACCATAGGGAAGAAGAACATCTTGTTGTTCTTACCAACTTCACCCAGCCATGCAGCTACTGCCATCAGAGCGATACCTGCGAGCAGCTGGTTCGCTGCACCAAACAGACCCCAGATCTGACTTAAGGACAGACCGCCGAGGATACAGCCGATCAGTACCATGGATACAGTACCGAACAGGGGATGAGCCAGCACCTTGCGTGCGCCTTTGGCATCCTTGTAAGTAGCTTCGCCTTCCTTCAGGAACAGCTCGGAGAACATGAAACGGCTCAGACGGGTACCGGTATCCAGACTGGTCAGTGCGAATACGGATACAGACAGTGTGAGCAGTGCGTAGATCGTACCGTATGCCTTGGAGGTCTCGGTACCGAACATGGATGCAATACCTGCAGCGAATGCAGCTGCGGGAGATCCGAACTCACCGTTTAAATACTTCTGATATACTGCACCGACTGCTACCAGCGCGATGATACCCAGAGCAGACTCGATCAGCATGGAGCCGTAACCGATAGCCTTGGCATCCTTCTCGTTCGCTAACTGCTTGGAAGAAGTACCGGTAGCGATCAGGCTGTGGAAACCGGAACATGCACCACATGCTACAGTGATGAACAGCATAGGGAACAATGTCTGTCCTGCCTTGGGCTCCCAGCCATTAAACGCGGGGATATCGAATACGACAGTACCGGTGAAAGCACCGGCAACGACACCGATGAATGCCAGGCCGATCATAGCATACAGCAGGAAACTGGACAGGTAGTCACGGGGCTGTAACAGGATCCATACGGGAACCAGGGAAGCCACTGCGATGTAAACACCTACAAATACGATCCATGCGATACGGTTCATGGCAAATCCAACGTTCAGACCTAAAACAGTAATAGCTACGATACAGATGATACCACCGATGGTAGCGGGCAGAGTCTTAACGCCCATTCTGTTGGTCACATAACCATAAATAACAGCCAGAACGATGAACAGCAGAGAGATCATTGCGGTAGACTGATTACCGGTAGGATTGGTCACAAAACCGAAAGCGGTCTTGCCGGCATCATCCGCCAGGGTCAGGAAAGTACCTGCCACAATGTTAACGAAGGAAGCGATTACCAGGATCAGCACCAGAAGTGCGAAGATGATGAAAAGCTTCTTAGCTCTGGATCCCATGGAATCCTCGATGATCTCACCTACAGATTTACCGTCATGTCTGATAGATGCGAATAAAGATCCGAAGTCCTGCAGACCGCCGAAGAAAATACCACCGATGATACACCACAGGAATACGGGAACCCATCCGAAGATGGAAGCCTGAATCGGTCCGTTGATCGGACCTGCTCCGGCGATAGATGAAAAATGATGACCCATAAGTACGGCAGGCTTAGCTGCAACGTAATCCACACCATCTTCCTTCTCAATTGCAGGAGTCTTCTTGGTAGGATCGATACCCCACTGTTTTGCCAGCCAGGAGCCATAGAACACATAGCCGATAAACAACAAACAAATAGCGGCTACAACGATTAATAATGCTGTCATTTGTGTTTCTCCTTTTCTTAATACACAGATTTAATTTATTGCCTTTTTTACGAGCTTCTTCAGAATCTGTCCGTGGCGGTTGTGGACGATCCGACCCGAAGACAGCTCGACGACAATCAGACGATAATTACTCCAGCCATGGAATCCCCAGAGGTAACTCTGATAATGCCTGCACTTTTTCACCTGTGCGAGAGCATCCTCCCCGGCATGAGCGGTCAGAATGATCAGGACGACATCACTGTTCCTGTGATTGGAAGACGGCTGCACATTTGCAGTTCCCCGCTCCCAGGCGATAGCGTCCAGTTCCAGAAGACGTTCCTTAGATAAAGATTCTTCTGTGGCAAAATACACTGTCTCGTTGGTATCAATATCTGCCACCTTAGCTTTCTTGATCAGAAAGTACTGCTCATTATGGGATCCGAAGATTGCTTCGGCTGCGAATGGCGGTTCTACAGCCTCTGTTTTGATATTGTAGTAGGTCTGATAAGATCGCAGGACGCGTTCCAGCGCTTCCCCGGGAGTAAGTGTCTTTTGTAATTCCATTCTGCTTTCCTTTTAAGCATGCGTAATCGATTACATTTACGTTCATGCTATTGATAACTTTAGCACGTCGAAGTGTCAAATGCAACGGATTTTTTAGCATTTCTTTACACTTTTTTTATAAATACATACTTTATCGTTATATGTTAGTCCTCAGACAGCTTTTTTCCAAGGTGCAAATTTAACCTATATACCATTACAAATTTAATCTCTTTATCTGGATAAACTTATTGACTTTTGTTGGGTAACCGGAAATCATTCTAAAAAAAGCAGCCGATTTTCATCAGCTGCCGATTTTTAGGAATGATTCTTCTCTTCCTTGATCTCCCAATGGATCAGGAAAGTCAGTGCCGCACGAAGTCCGATGATACCGGCTACGGTAACGATCTCCTTCCAGTCTCTGACAATAACGGTCTTAAGGATCTCACTGCACAACTTGAATTCCAGCCCTACAGCAAGCCCCTGCGCCAGGGTGATCTTCATATCCGGCACCCGCCGCACATAATTATAAAACCCTTTCAGACCGGAGAGAATAATAACGATCACTCCGACAAATTCAAAGAACAGTATTGCCACCTGGACAATATTGTTCATCACGTTTTCCAGGAATTCAATGATAAGCTCTATGTGGAACATGCACAGCCCCCCGCTTTTCTTACACTTCTTTTTTCATTGTAGCGTATCCAAAAAGGGCGTGCAAGATGTATCTTTATCTTTTTATCAGCTATTTTTCTTCTGTTTTCAATAATTCCTGCATAGTATGCCAGCCAAGCACCGCGCATTTTACCCTGGCAGGCATGTGGGCGATATCCTGCAATACGGAGGCCTCTTCCAGCTCATCCTTCTCTTCATCGGTGATACTTCCCTTGATCATTTTCAGGAACAGATCTGCCAGATGCAGTGCCTCTTCCTTACTTCTACCAATGACCAGTTCCAGCATCATGTCCGCAGAAGCCTGGGAGATGGCACAGCCGTCTCCTTCAAAGGCACCGTCCACGACTACGCCGTCCTCCACCTTCAGTTCCAGGAAAATATCATCGCCGCAGCTGGGATTGACACCCTCTAACACCAGGTTCGCATCCTCCAGCTTGTGCTTGTGATACGGATGCAGGTTGTGCTCCGTCAGGATCTCATTATAAAACGTTTTATTCTCCATAGCCCATCTGTCTCCTTATCCCGGCAAGACTTATTAAAAATGCCTGTATCTCTTCTTCCGTATTGTAGACGCCCAGACTCACTCTGGTGGTAGACAACACTTTCAGGTGCTGTAGTAACGGCTGGGCGCAATGATGTCCCGCCCGGACTGCGATGTGATCTGCATCTAAAACAGATGCCACATCATGGGGATGCACGCCGTCCAGCTTAAATGTCACGATACCGTGATGATCCTCCGCTTTCTGTGATCCTAAAATATGCACCGCAGGGATCTCCTTTATCCCATCCATCAGCAGTTTTGTCAGCTTTGCTTCTCTCTCTTCGATGAAATCAAAGCCGATCTTCTGCACATAGCGGATGGCTTCTGCCAGCGCATAAGCTCCGGCGCCGTTTACCGTGCCGGCCTCAAACTTGTGAGGTACTTCCGCCCACACGGCTCCTGTACGGCTGACGGAATCGATCATTTCTCCACCGCATAAAAACGGAGGCATCTGCTCTAACAGCTCTCTCTTCGCATATAACACACCGATTCCCATGGGAGCATACATTTTATGTCCGGAAAATGCCAGGAAATCCACATCCAGATCCTGTACGTCCACTGCCATATGGGGCACGCTCTGGGCTCCGTCTGCCACGAAATAAGCGCCTGCTTCATGTGCCAGCTGTGCAAAACGCTTGATATCATTTTTGCAGCCCAGCACATTGGATACCTGGGTCATGGCAACGATCTTCGTTCGGTCGCTCAGTGCCTCCTTAAAAGCTTCCTCGGTATATTTTCCGTCTTCGGTGCACTCCAGATACTTCACCACCGCTCCGGTCCTGGCTGCCGCCTGCTGCCAGGGCAGGAGATTGCTGTGATGCTCCATAATGCTTACCAGAATCTCATCTCCCGGTTTCAGTACCAGGGATCCGAAGCTGTACGCCACCAGGTTTAAGCCTTCCGTAGCATTGCGGACAAAGATGATCTCCGCTGCTTCTTTTGCGTTGATAAATCCCCGGACTGTCTCTCTGGCTTCTTCGTATTTTTCGGTTGCCGCCTCTCCCAGCTCGTATAATCCTCGCAGGGGATTGGCATTATATTTTTCATAAAATTCCCGCTCTGCTTCCAGGACACAGGTCGGCTTCTGCGAAGTCGCCGCCGTATCCAGATAGATCACCTTCCGATTCTCCAGCAGAGGAAAATCCTTGCGGATCTCGTTGACTGAAATACTCATATTTCCTCCTGTTATCTTACTCTTTACGCTTCCTCTTCTTCCACGGCTCTGCTCAGGAACTTTTGTACCTTTGCCTGTGTGGAAGCGTCAGGGATCTTGCGGCAGACCGCATCCACCTTCGCCATCGCCATCATCTCATAGATCTGCTCTCTGTTCATGCCGCGGCTCTCTAAATAGAACAGCAGCTCATCATCCAGCTTACCGATGGTGGCGCCGTGATTGCCTTCCACATCTTCCTCCGCACAGAGGATCAGAGGAATGGTCTGGTTCACCACATCATTGGACAATAACAGTACGTCCTCCTTTTCATTGCCTACCGCACCCTTGGCACCCCATTTGAAGTCAATGGTGCCGCGGTATAATTTGAAGGCATGATCTCTTAATACGCCTCCGGCCTGCATATTACTCTGGGTCTTTTTCCCCTCATGCAGAGCCACATAATTCATATCCAGTCTGCCTTCGCCGTCTACGATATAGGCGGTATCCGTGTTCACGCTGCTCTCTCTGCCCTGCAGAGTGGTCTTACATCCAAGGTAGGTATTCTTCCCGCCCAGGATCAGCTGGATGACTTCCAGGGAAGCCTTCTCCTCACACAGGGCACCGATATCATTCATAAAAGTAAAATCACTGCCCAGTCTCTGCACCTGGATCAGCCGGAGCTTCGCGCCTTCTTCCAGATACAGTCTGGTGGATACCGCTGCCTGACCTGACGCCTCCCTGTCGGAAGCAAAGTCCTCGATCACGGTGATCTCACTGTTTTTACCTGCTTTTACCGCTACAGCTCCCGCCTGTAAGCTGTTCTGTGCATAGGCATAATCAAGCAGTAACGGCTGCACCTCTGTCACATCCGCGGGCACCTCATAATGTTTTGCTTTTACTCCCGCTGCGGCAAGCAGACCGTCCATATCTTCCCCCATACCGGAGGCAATCCCTGCAAAATCCGCATTCCAGGGCTTAGAGCCTTCGTTTTCAGCGGTCGTTATCTTCTCCGGCAGAGTGACTTTTGCCTCTCCGGCCGCGGGGATCTCTATTCTCTCCAACTGCGTCTCATTCATACGAAGCCAGTTCCATGTCTTAGAGGGCAGTCGGTTGATGGTCATATTATATTCTTTTTCCATATTCTGTCCTCCCTTTACCCGATGCTGCCTTTCATCTCCAGGCGGATCAGGTTGTTCATCTCTACCGCATATTCCAACGGCAGCTCCTTCGATACATTGTCCGCGAAGCCGCTGACGATCATGGCTCTGGCGTCCTCCTCGGAGATACCGCGGGACATCAGATAAAACACTGCCTCATCGCTGATCCTGCCGATCTTTGCCTCATGCCCGATATCGGCATCCTGGGTACGGATATCCATCGCCGGGATGGTATCGGAGCGGGACTTATCGTCCAGCATCAGGGACTGACAGGATACGGCGGATTTACTCTTTGCCGCACTGTTCTTCACTACCACGGAGCTTCGGAACGTACTGATCCCGCCATCCTTGGAGATGGACTTCGTGTTGATATAAGAAGTGGTCTCCGGTGCATTGTGAACCACTTTCGTACCGGTATCCAGATTCTGTCCGGCTCCGGCGAAGGTAATACCGGTAAATTCCGCTCTCGCTCCCTTACCGTTCAGCACGCTCATGGGGTACAGATAGGATACGTGAGATCCGAAGGAACCGGATACCCATTCTATGGTACCGCCTTCTTCCACCAATGCACGCTTGGTGTTCAGGTTATACATGTTCTTGGACCAGTTCTCGATGGTGGAGTAACGCAGTTTTGCATTTTTCCCCACGAACAGCTCCACACAGCCGGCATGGAGGTTCGCCACGTTGTACTTCGGAGCGGAACAGCCTTCGATAAAATGCAGGTATGCACCCTCGTCCACAATGATCAGGGTATGCTCGAACTGTCCGGCTCCCGGTGCATTCAGTCGAAAATAGGACTGTAAGGGGATCGTCACGGACACTCCGGGGGGAACATATACGAAGGAACCGCCGGACCACACAGCACCGTGCAGCGCTGCGAATTTGTGGTCTCTGGGTGTTACCAGCTTCATAAAATGCTTCCGTACCATATCCGCATATTCCCCGTTCAGGGCACTCTCCATATCGGTATAGACTACGCCCTGGGCTGCCACTTCTTCCCTGACATTGTGATATACCAGCTCGGAATCATATTGTGCCCCCACACCGGCGAGGGACTTCCGCTCCGCCTGTGGGATCCCCAATTTTTCGAAGGTATCCTTGATGTCCTCCGGCACTTCGGACCATTTGGCGCTCATATGGGTATTAGGTTTTACATAGGTTACGATGTCTTCCATGTTCAGACCCTCAATAGAGGGACCCCAGTCGGGAACTTCCATCTCATTATAGATCTGCAGAGACTGTAATCTGAAATTTGCCATCCATGCGGGATCCTTCTTTTTCTCGGAAATCTCCGCCACAATATTGGGAGTCAGTCCCTTTTTAATACGATAGACGTCCTTCTCCTCATTACGGATATCATAAATGCTTCTGTTGACGTCTTCCACGTATGTCTTTTCACGTTCACTCATTCAGATCGTCAACCTCCTTATGCTTCCAGAAAACGCTCGAAACCATGCTCGTTGATCTCGTCTACCAGGGAAGCGTCGCCGGATGCCACGATCTTACCGTTCACCAGTACATGGGTCTTGTCCACATGGAGAGACTCTAAAATTCTGGTGCTGTGGGTAATGATCAGCAGCGCACCTTTTTTGTCCTTCTGGTATTCTTCCACGCCCTTGGATACCGTACGTACCGCATCCACATCCAGACCGGAATCGGTCTCATCTAAGATTGCCAGAGAAGGTTTTAACATAAGTAACTGTAAGATCTCCGCCTTTTTCTTCTCACCGCCGGAGAATCCCACGTTCAGATCACGGTCCCCGTAGGAAGGATCCATCTGTAATACCTCCATAGCCTGCTCCAGCTCCTTTTTGAAGGTCCACAGTTTGATGCGGGAACCACTTCTCTGTTCCACGGCATTACGAATGAAATTCCGAAGCGATACTCCGGGTACCTCCAGGGGATTCTGGAAGGACAGGAAAATACCATCCTTGGCTCTCTGGTCTGCGGTCTCCTCCAATAATTGTTTTCCTTTGAACAGGATCTCACCACCGGTCACCTCATAACGGGGACTTCCCATGATGGTGTAACCCAATGTGGATTTTCCAGCACCGTTGGGTCCCATGAGGACATGGGTCTCTCCGGGACGAACCTCTAAATCTATTCCATGAAGGATGGGCTTGTCCTCTACACTTACGGACAAGTTACGCACCTGTAATAATTGTTCTGCCATATACTTCCTCCTATCTCTAGCGTCCAACTAGGAATTACTATATCATTATATACAAGCATCTGCAAATATGCAACATATAATTCCTACAAAAGTACCGTACATTCTATTCAAATTGTATTACACTTTTTTGTATTACATTTTTTAGTTAGCAGCAACTTACTATAAAGTAAAACACAAGCCATTGCGAGGAGTTCTCTTTTTCTCTCACAATGGCCTTTGCTTTTTCTCTTTTTATGCTTCTTCTCTATCCAAAAGGTTCTTCGTGCTCTTGGTGCTGATCCACAGGGTAGATGTATTATGCAGAAGAGCGGACGTAGTGGGAGGAATGATTCCTGCCACACCTAAAATGATCAGTCCGGTGTTGATCCCTACGATCATGCGATAATTTTTATGGATCCGCGCCATCAGGGCATTGCTCAGCTCCTTCAGTGTCGCTACTTCCTGTAAATTATCCGCACCGATGGTCACATCTGCGATCTCTCTGGCGATCTGTGCGCCCTCGCTGATGGCAATCCCTACGTCTGCCGCTGACAATGCCGGGGAATCGTTGATGCCGTCACCGATCATAATGACTTTATGACCTGCCTGCTTCTCCTGCTCCACGAACCTTGCTTTGTCCTCCGGCAACACCTCGGAATAATACTCATCCACGCCGACGGTACCCGCAATTGCCCCGGCGATACGGTCGCTGTCTCCTGTCATCATGACTACCTTGCGGATTCCGAGACTCTTCAGCTGTCGGATGACCTCCGGAGCCTCTTCTCTGAGAGGATCCTCGATGCAGATCACTGCAGCCAGCTTGCCGTCAATTGCCATATACAGGCGGGAGTATTCCTCAGGCAGCTGATCGAACAGCTCCTGTCTGCCCTCCGGGATCTGTGCCTGCTCATCCTCAAATACGAAATGGTAGCTGCCGATGATGATCTTCTTGCCGTCCAGAGTAGAAGAGATTCCATGGGCTACAATATATTCCACTTTGGTATGCAGCTCTTCATGTACCAGCTCCTTGCGGGCTGCTTCCCGCACCACTGCTTTTGCCATGGAATGAGGAAAATGCTCCTCCAGGCAGGCAGCGATCCGAAGCAGTTCCTCTGCGGGTTGTCCGTTAAAGGATACCACATCCGCCACGGTAGGCTGTGCCTTGGTCAGGGTTCCGGTCTTGTCAAATACGATGGTCGTGGCATCTGCCATAGCCTCTAAGTATTTGCCGCCCTTCACCGTGATCTCGTAGGTGCTTGCCTCACGGATCGCAGACAATACCGCTAACGGCATAGACAGCTTCAATGCGCAGGAGAAATCCACCATCAGAACGGATAATGCCTTGGTCACATTCCGTGTGAACAGCCATACCAGACCGGTGCCTAAGAAAGTATAGGGTACCAGCTTATCTGCCAGGTGCTCTGCCTTACCCTCCAGAGAGGATTTCAGCTTCTCGGATTCCTCGATCATGGTCATGATCTTCTCATATTTGCTGGAGCCGCCGTTTTCTTTCACACAGATAGTCAGTTCACCTTCTTCTACCACAGTTCCGGCATAGACAGTTCCGCCGGGGATTTTTCTCACCGGAACGGATTCTCCAGTCAGAGATGCCTGATTCACCATACCTTCTCCATCCGTCACTGTACCGTCGAAAGGAATCACATTGCCCATGTGGATCCTTACCAGATCTCCTGACTTAATGGATGTGGACGGCACCAGGATCTCCTGTCCATCACTCACAACCCATACCTTGTCAATATTTAAGGACATGCTCCTCGCCAGATCACCGACAGACTTTTTGTGCGTCCACTCTTCCAGGATCTCGCCGATGCCTAACAGAAACATCACAGAGGCTGCGGTGTTGTAATCACCACGCAGCACAGATACACCGATAGCAGTGGCATCCAGTACCGGTACTTCGATCTTGCCCTTCGCCAGAGTCTTCACGCCGTGCCAGAGATATTTGAAAGACTTCACTGTGGTGATCACGGAACGGATATCCATGGGCAAAAACAGCCTGATCCCATAATGCATTACTACTTTATTGATCAGCTGATCCTTATATTCCCGGTTCATCTCTCTGCCGGAATTAGCAAGATAGTTCTCCGGCACTTCCGTACCCTGATACGTAAAATTCTCCAGTGTCTTCAGTGCTTCCTCCCTGGAACCGGTATAGACTACCGTGACATCCAGGGTGCGCTCCTGAATTTTGGCACTGACAATATTCTTCTGTCCGTCCAGATAGTATTGCAGTGTATCTGCCTGCGCAAAGCTCATGCGGCTCTGCAGAATGTGAACCCTGAGTCTCCCCTTTATCTCATGCTTGATCACAAATCTCATAATTTATGCCTGCTTTCATGAAGGGATTATTCTTCTGTTGCAGTCTCTGCTGCTTCTGCTTCACCAGCATACTCTTTTGCTGCCTGTGCTGCTCTGTCCTCGTTGATCTGCTGAGCTTCTGCGTAGATATCCTCTGCGTTCTCCTGGATAGTGGTCGCAGTCTTCATGACACACTCCTTTGCACGCAGAACGGCTGCGGTGCAGTTGGTGTACAGCTTCTTCGCATCCTTGCTGGACAAAATCTTGATACCGGCGGTTCCGAACAGAACGCCTGCTGCGAAGATACCGGTTTTTGCTTTATCAATCTTTTTTAAACATTTCAACATAATTCATTTCCTCCTGTGTGAAGTCTTTTGTTTATTCTATTTATGAATGAATATTATAAGCACCTGTTTTTCCTATTTCCAGTTTTTTTCGTTTAATGAGAAATTTTATCATTTATCAAAATCCACTGACCTTCTTGTATTCCTGTAATTTTTCTTTTGCTGCCGGGGTCAGATTCTTAGGCACCTGAATCTGGATCACGACATACTGATCGCCGTGGGCATTTTTATCCTTCATGGATACCACACCCTTGCCTTTCAGACGGATCTTGCTGCCGGACTGCGTACCTTCCTTCACTTTGCACATGACATCGCCGTACAACGTGGGTACACGGATCTCGCCGCCCAGGGCTGCGGTAGTATAGGGGATATTGACCGTGGTATACAGATCCTGTCCTCTACGCTCCCAGCCCGGTTTCTCCTGTACCGTCACCTTCAGATACAGGTCACCGCTCTCACCGCCGGAGTAACCTTCACCGCCCTTACCTTTCAGACGGATACTTTTACCGGTATCGATACCTGCCGGAATGTGCACCTGCACGGATTCGGACTTGCCGGTAGCCGGATCTCTTAAGGTAAAGGTCTTGTCGCAGCCATGCATTGCTTCGTCAAAACTGATGGTGATGCCGGATTCCACATCCTGACCTTTGCTGCGGTAGTTCGCCCGGCTGCCCCGTCCGGAGCCTTTCTGTCCCTTGAAATACTGACCGAACAGATTGTCAAAAATATCCTCATCCCCGCCGAAGCCACCGAAATCCCCGGTACCGAAACCGCTTCCTCCGGTGCTGTAATGGAACGTGCCGTTGCCAAAGCCGCCGAATCCATCGGTGCCGAAGCCGCCTCCGTTCTTAAACTGCTCCTGATACTGTCTGGCTGCCTCCTCGTTAAATCCCTCCTGGAAAGCAGCAAAACCATAAGTATCATATAGTTTCTTCTTTTTTTCATCCCCCAGCACATCGTAAGCTTCGTTGACTTCCTTCAGCTTCTCCTCTGCCACAGGGTCTCCTGCATTGGTATCCGGATGGTATTTTTTCGCCAGTTTCCGGTATGCTTTTTTTATCGCTGCGGCGTCCGCTGTCTTGCTGACACCCAGTACTTCATAATAATCTCTTTTTGTTGTCTTCGTCATATTCCCTCCATTCTGCCCAACCGGTGAGCCACACAACCAAGACGTTTTCCATGTAAAAATCAGCCACACAGTTCCCTGCGCGGCTGACCACTTCACATCTCTTTTCAAACAATTGTCTGCTATTGCAGTCGCTTGTTCCTCTTACAGAGATTATATTATCACTACTACTTAGCACTCGCAAGTCCCGAGTGCTAAAAAATATATTAAATAATCATAAAATCCATAAACCGGCTATTACAATTTGCCACCCTTAGAACCGCCAAAGCTTGCGGAATTCAGGATATTGGTGTCAAAGGTAAAGGTCAGTCTCTCCTCGGTGCGGGCTCTCTTCAAAGACAGCTGGATCATACGGTCCAAAAGCTCTTTGTAAGGAACTCCTACCGGCTCCCACAGATAAAATGCCAGAGATCCGGGGATCGTGTTGATCTCATTGAAATACAGCTTGCCGTTGTCTTCGTCAATCATAAAGTCGATACGGGACACACCGTTACAGCCCAGCGCCTTGAAAGATCTGACTGCCAGTTCCCGCACCTCTTCTCTCTTCTCCGGAGACAGTTCTGCCGGAATTTTGCGGGATACGCTCGCCATGCCCTTGGAGCCGCTGCCCTTGGCATTGCTGACGTATTTATCTTCATAACTTAAGATATCTTTGGTGTGCAGGGGTTCTTCGCACTCGGAAGCAATAGCGTCATTCTCATCTCCCAGTACCGAGCAGTTGATCTCACGTAAATTGGTGATGGCGTGCTCCACCAGCACTTTGGTCGCATACTTGAACGCATCATCGACGGAGTGGGTCAGTTCCACACGATTTTTAGCTACACTGATGCCTACGCTGGAGCCTAAGTTGACCGGTTTTACGATCACCGGATATCCCAGTCCTTTTTCCACTTTGTCGAGCAGAGTCTCTATCTGCGCATAATCCGACAGAGTATACAGCTGCGCATCCAGTACCGGTACATCACACTCTTTTAATACAGCTTTCATGATGTATTTGTCCATACCAATGGCGGATGCGGTCACATCACAGCCCACGAAGGGGATGCCCATGGTCTTCAGGTAACCCTGGAAAGCGCCGTCCTCCACATTGGTACCGTGGACTACGGGGAAAGCCACGTCGATCTCTACTGGTTTCTTCCCGCCAAACAGTTTCACCGGGAATGGCGTCAGGAAGACCTTTCCATCCTCATTGGTCATGATCACTCTCTGGGATTTTTTCAACAGTTCGTCGATATTTTTATAGGATTCGATCTTTCCGATCTCCTCACCGATGTACATTTCATTACGCTTGGTCATATAGACCGGGATCACTTCGTATTTGTCTGTGTCCATGCTCATGACAGCCTGGATGCCGGAGATCACAGATACCTCGTGTTCTACACTCTTGCCGCCAAACAGCATTGCTACTCTTGTCTTCATTTATTTTCCCTCCTGAATTTTACTACTCTCTGTCAACTATCCGGAACCACTTTCGCGAAATCGCCTCTGAGTCGTCTAATAGTTATCCGTCAGGTCATTCTCTAATAAAATATACTTATGTCCCTGCCCTTTGATGGCATAGGCGTAAGATACAGCTTCCTCCAGCTTGTCGAATACCAGGCATTTCTCTTCCGGGAATCCCTTCTCCAACACGCCCTCCCTGATGGGCTCGGTGTGCCGTCTGCCCACTAACAGGATGTAATCGCAGCAATCCGCTGCGTAGTTACCGAATTTATGATTGTATTCTGCTTCCTTGTCACCCAGCTCTACCATGCCCGGCGTGATCAGGATCCGGATACCGTCAAACATAGCCAGCGTCTCGACCGCTGCCCTGGAACCTACGGGGTTGGAATTGTAAGCATCATCGATGATCGTCACCAGACCGTGCTCCCGCATCTGCATACGATGGGGCACCGGCTCGATCCGGCGTACCGGGATCCGCAGTTCCTGCAGCGTCATGCCCATTTTATGAGCAACTGCGATAGCCCCCACCACATTGATGACATTGTGGGCACCGATGAGACGCATCTGGAATCTCTCGCTCTCGCCGTCCGGGGTCACTACCGTGAACTCCGTACCTAACTGGGATACCTTCACATCTTTGGCACAGTATCCTGTCCCTTCCGTTTCGGAATAATAGAAGATCTTCTCCGGGGTCTGATCATACGCGGGAGAAGCTGCCTGTTGCTGAATATAATCGTTGTCACCGTTCAAGAACAGCATGCCGCCTTCCGGCAGGGCATCCGCCAGCTCGAACTTCGTCTTCTGAATATTCTCCATGTTAAAAAAGGTCTCTAAATGCTGCGGTCCGATAGATGTGATCACACCGTGATCGGGATGCACCATATCGCAGATCTCCTTGATATCGCCCACATGGCGGGCACCCATCTCACAGACAAAGATCTCTGTGGTGGGCTTCAGGGAACCGCGGATGGTCCTCACCACACCCATAGGCGTATTGAAACTCTCGGGCGTCACCAGTACATTATATTTTTCCTGTAAAAGTGTCTGCAAATAGAACTTTACGCTGGTCTTGCCGTAGCTGCCGGTCACACCGATGACGGTAAGTCCCGGGACGCTTTTCAGCTTTCTCACAGCATCATTGATATAATGCTGATTGATCCCCGCCTCCATGGGATGATTGATGACATTAGCCACAATATCCAGAAACAGATTCACAGATACCAGGATCAGGCACAGTCCCGGGATCCGCTTCATTCCGCCCAATCCATACACCAGAGCGAATACCGCAGCCGTAAGGATCAGCTCCGTAGCGAGCAATCTCTTGACCCGGGCGGTATACACCAGCTTTTTCTTCGTGTTCATCCGCTTCATGGCACGATATACCACGATGATCACGAGCAGTACCAGATACTCGAAGATTTCAAGGGCAAGGTATGGGAACACACAGGTCACAATGCCCAGTGCCAGACCAAAATAGAGAATCCATTGCAGCCGGAACTTCTTCTTCAGCCAGTGAAGGTGTTCTTTATTCTTATAGCCGTTCTGCTGGAACATATGAATATTATACCTCATGGTATAAAAATATGCCGGAACAGCAAGCACGACCGCTATCAGCACACGTATGATCATTTCAGATATGCCTCCATAATTCCCCGGAACTGTGCCGGCTTCTCAAGGAAAGAAAAATGACCGGTTCCCGGGATCACTGCCAGGCCGCAGTTGGGTATCTTCTCTTCCATAATATGTGCATCCCGGATAGGAGTTGCCGTATCCTGATCTCCCCAGATCAGCAGTACTTCCTGACGGATCTTCGGAAGCAGTTCCGTCAGATCCTCATTCACTGCCTTCACCATACACTGACGCATCATGGGTGTCGCATTGCGGTAGTCTGCCGATCCCTGTCGGCTCCTCCAGTCATCGATCACCTCCGGGAACATGGCATAGATCAGCTTCAGATTCAGGAATTTCTTCAAAATCTTGTACTTGCGGATCTTCCATTTCTGTGCAGTAGTCCGCACCGGCAGGACACCGGCACTGTCGATCAGGATAATATTCGTGATCTCAAAAGGGATGCTCTCTCTGGCTGCCAGCTTGATGATCACACGTCCACCGTAGGAATGCCCGATGAGGGTGGCCTGCTTTACCTGCATTACTTCCATAAATCTGCAGAAAAAGTCCGCAAATCCGTCCACATCCCAGGGTTCCTTCGGTTCATCGCTGCCGCCGAAGCCCGGGAAATCGAACTGGATCACACGGTACCTGCTGCCGTCTATCACACCGGCTACGGAATCATACACTCCCAGATCCGTACCCCAGCCCTGTAAGATCACAACCGTCTTATCACCGGTACCGGTTGTTTTATAACATATATTATATCCGTCTACTACTATATTCATGATAATCCCCAATTCCAAGTCATTGCCGTTACAATCTTTTATTATAATCGGAATCTGCTACAATGGCAAGCCATATCCTAAGGATTACGTATGCCTCCATAAAATAATAAAACTACAGCTTTGAGCTGACGGTCACATCATTCAGCTCAAAGCTGTAGCTAGTTTATCCTTTATTTCATAATGAATTAAAATCGGGATTTCACACATTCTGCTTACTGCAGTTAGGGTATTTAATTTTCTGATGCAATAAAATATTTTGCGTTGAATTGCCTACACATATTTCAAAAATTCCGGGTTCCACACAAAAATCATGCTTCTTCTCATCATAAAATGAAAACGCCATACTATCCAAAGTAATCTCTACTCTGCATACACTCCCCGCTTTCAGCGTAATGCTTTTGAATGCCTTTAACTCTTTTTCTGGTCTGATTACTGTACACTCCTCATCCCTCACATAAATCTGTACAATCTCTCTTCCGTCTATTTGACCTACGTTTTCTATATCAAACGATATGCTCACTCTGTCTTTTTCATCATTATCTTGTTTCACCTGCAGATCGTGATACGCAAATTCTGTATAAGAGAGTCCATGTCCAAAGCAGAACATCGGCAAAATATCATTTTTCTCATAGTGACGATATCCAACCATAATTTCTTCTTCATAACAGACCATATCATCTCTCCCAAATTGTCCGTTATGACCTGTCGGTGTATCTTCATAAACACGAGGAAAAGTTTCTGCCAGTTTTCCACTGGGATTGATTCTTCCGGTGAGGATTCCCGCTAGTGCTGTGCCACTCTCCATTCCGGCATAATAAGACCACAAAATTGTACCTGCTTTTTCTTCCCATGGCATCTCCACCGGAGATCCTCCTATCATAGTTACAATTGTGTCCGGCCTTACCTTTAATAATTTTGTAATCAATTCATCCTGATGATACGGAAGTTTCATGCAGGGACGATCCTCTCCCTCAATGTCATATTCATGATCCAACCCTCCTACAAACAGAACAATATCGCTCTCTTCAGCAAGCTTCAGAGCTCTTCTGTGATATTCTTCCTCAATTTCCGATAGGTCTGAATAAAATGCCTCCTTTTTTAATCTTCTTTTTTCTTCTCTCATCCTGCGGATCTGTTGTTGTATTTTTTCTTTGTCATCCACACTGGAAGCCTGCCAGTTTTCTCCGTTAAGCTCCTTTTTTTCCGGAATATAATACCCCGGTTCATATACTATTTCTGCATTACCTCCAAATTCCATTTTGATTCCAAGAAGCGGTGATATTTCATACAAAGCCTTAATTTCTGCACTACCTCCACCGCCCGAGTGAATTCGGTCTGCGTTACAACCTATGACTGCAATTTTCTTATGATATGTATTTCCAAGTGGCAATAATTTACTATCATTTTTCAATAAAATAACAGATTTTTCCGCTGCTTTTTTCAACACCTGCCGGTGCGCCATAGTATTATAGGAGCCGTTTTTTCGATGTACCGCTTCCTTTCCAATCATTTTTAACTTAAACATTACTCGCAAGATGTTACGTACCTTTGCATCCAGACACGCCATATCTACTGATTCATCTAAGATCCTTTGCTTCAAAGGTTCTGCCAGACAATATTCGTCGAAATTATCAAATACTGACATTTCAATATCAAGTGCTGCCTGCCCCGCATCTAACGTATTATGCACTGCTCCCCAGTCACTGATTACAATTCCTTCAAATCCCCATTGATCACGCAATACTTCCTTCAGCAACAGATTATTTTCACAGCAATAGGTACCATTTAATCTGTTATAGGCTCCCATAACCGAATAAACATCTGCCCTCTGCACAGACTGTCGAAACGCCGGGTAATATATTTCCTGCAAGGTTCTCTCATTTACTTTAGTGTCCACATGCAGTCGATTAGTTTCCTGATTGTTTGCCACAAAATGTTTTACACAGGCTGCCACATCATTCTGCTGTATTCCCTTTATCAAAGCAACTGCCATCTCTGCTGTCAGCACGGGGTCTTCACTCAAATATTCAAAGTTTCTCCCACATAAGGGACTTCGTTTGATATTAATTCCCGGCGCCAAAATCATGTCTTTTCCTCTGCCTCTGGCTTCCGCTCCCAGGACCTTGCCAACTTCATATGCAACATCGACATCCCATGTAGATGCTATTGCACTATTACTTGGAAGATAAGATACATAATCATCAGTATTGCCCAGGGGAATCCATTTATCATTTTGAAACTCATTCCGAACACCCATAGGTCCATCTGAAAATTTCATAGAAGGTATTCCCAGTCTTTCTACCCCTTTATTCTGAAACAATCCATTTCCATGAACCATCCCGATCTTTTCATCCAAGGTCATCTGTTCCAATAATTCAGTTATTATTTTTTCTGTCTTCAATGTAAAAATACGCCTTTCTCTTCTGCTTCTTTTTGAGTTTTCTGCAACATTTTTCTCCTTTCTTTTATAGAAAATGGAGATTTCATGCCACTGTCCGCTACCTGTTTCACTAATTCGTAATCAAACTTCTCTCTTACCTGCCATTTATCATTGTCGATAACCATATAATTTTCTGTCTCTTCTGTACAGGCCGGCCAACCAATCGTTTCATCAATGAATGGAATTCCTGTTTTAGCAAAATTCACCCATGCCTTGCACATTTTTTCTTCTAGTTTATCCGTGACTCCCGGCATATTAGCCACGGGAACCTTATCTGTATTATGAAATACAAAAGCCAGATCAGAACAATGCCATGCCGGCTTTCCATCATCCAGAGGAAATTCAACAGCAAAGACATATGCATATATATTAGATTGTTTATATGTCTTTCTCTTTTTCACAAAATCAATTACCGGTTTTCTGAAAAAAATATCATATGTAGTTAAGTCTGCAATGCTTCTTCCCGGGTATGCCTGCGCGTATGCCTGAATCACAGACTGAGTATGTTCACCAAATCGTTTTTCGACAATCCTGATCAATTCCTCTTGTGTCATTTGATTCCTTCCGATCAGCCCGGGTGCAAATCCCATCTCTCCGAACACACTTCCTATTAACACCGGCACCTTTTGGGCATATTCCGAAAATCCAATTTTTAAGGGATCCCCCATGTAATAAGAGTTCCGAATCGGATGTCCTCCTATATAACCACCTTCAGCCAGTACTTTATCGGATACTTTATTATAAGCATCTGCCAGCTCTCTGTAAGGCATATCCTCCCATTTCTCAATATCCGATTCTTCCATATTAAGCTCCTGCAGCATTGCCCGGATCAGTGGTTTGGCATCTGTATTCTCTTCATCAATAAAATCTTCCAATACGCCGCTCTGAATAATCGCTTTATGATACAAGCCATCAGCCTCCGGTGTCTGCATCAGCGTCCATATTTTCATGCCTCCTCCGGATTGCCCGAATAACGTTACATTTTGAGGATCCCCGCCAAACGCTTCAATATTGTCTCTAATCCAGCGCAATGCCGCTACAATATCAGCATTTCCAACATTTCCCGAGTTCCAATATTTTTCTCCATATTCTGACAAATTCAAATATCCCAAAAGATTTAATCTATGATTCAATGATACTACAACCACATCTCCAAATTGGCTTAAATTTGTACCGTCATATGCTATCTGTTCGATAGAAGATCCTGCGTAGAATCCACCTCCATGAAGCCATACCATAACCGGTTTTTTTGCCAAAGTATCCAACGTCTGCGTCCAAACGTTCAAATACTGACAGTGTTCATCCATAGGCCAGTATCTATGAGGAACCATAATTTCACCGTTGGGAACATCCTGGGTTAACAATGGACATACATAGCCATAAGAAGTAGCATCTTTTATCCCATCCCACGGCTGAATTTCCTCCGGCATCTGAAATCTTTTTGCATTTGCATACTTAATCCCCTGAAATGTATATGTTGTATTCCACAAATATCCCCTTATTTTTCCTGCTTTTGTTGTCACAATCGGTCCATTTCCCGAACATTCAAAATAACTACTCATTTAATTTCTCCTTTGCTTTTTTTCTATAATCTTTCGGACTACATCCCAACACTTTTTTACATAATCTTGAAAAATATGAAAAGTTATCATATCCCACTTTCATAGCAATTTCATTAATAGAGATTTCACTGTATTGTAACAGTTCAGACGCCTTCTTTATCCTCATACGAATAACATAATCGGTAATAGAGATTCCTTCTTCTTTTTTAAAAAGTCTTGCCAGATAATCTGCATTTAAATATACAATTCCTGCCAGCTCATTTCTGGAAATTTCCTCATTATAATGTTCTTCAATATATTTTTTAACTACCTCTACAATAGATGTATTTTCTCTTACGTAGGCAATATAGCTATATGCTTTTTGCAATAAATATTTACAGAATTCCATATAGTTATCATAATTCTTCAATGACATTTTCCGATAAGTTTCATATTCCGTATTTACAAATAGCTCATGGGCTTCGATATTGTTTTTCATCAACACAGTATTCACCATCTGAATCAGATTCACCTGCATAGCTTTTAATTCATACGCTGTTAACCCATGATGTCTCTTTTTCTCTGAGAAATAGTGGTCGATTTCATCTAAAATCTTATTCACCGCACCTGTGTTCAGATAAATCTCCCATTCTCCAATAGCACCGAATGAATATGTATTTTCTTCCCTTTGGTATGTCCGCGCCCAAAATATCTGTACATCGTTGCTGATATTTTCATTCCAAATATGAATCAACCTTTCAAAACATTCCTTTACGGCGGGCAGAGGACATTCAAGATCATAAAATACACGCATTCGACAATTAAGATGGATATCACACTGCATAATCAATTTCTTCAGTACCATCTCCGCATTTTCTTTTAGATTACGGGTTACAATCACATAGGTATCCTCTCCATACTTCACTATGGTCTCCATATTGCACATATCGCTAAAAATTTCTGTAACGACATTTTTAATAATAAATTCGCTCATTGTTGAAGTCAGATTCTGAAAACGTTCCTCTTCTTCATATGTATGTAGCAAAAAAACATCAAACAACTGCTCAGTGTCATATTCCAAACGATTGTCTTCAATCAATGCATTTAAAAGTTCTTCATCCGGAATTGCCAGCGGAAACATGATATGCTCCCAAAAATGTGCTTTTCTGTTTTTTACATCATCCAACCAATACACGCCATACTGATAATATGTTTTCTTCCTGCTCTCTTGTCTGACTTTTTCTACAGCCCTAGATATTATTTTTTCAAAATCGTCAAAAGAAATCGGTTTCAGATAATAGTCAAAACATTGAAGTTCCACAGCCTTTTTGGCATAATTAAAATCTGCATAACACGTGCAGAATATAGTAACCACGTCTAAATTCTGTGTTTTTGTCCATTTTAACAATTCAATTCCCGATTCGTTTGGCATTTCTATATCTGTTACCATAATATGGATCGGTACATTCTTAAGTATCTTTTTGGCATCCGCAGCATTTTCAGCAACGTAAATCTTTTCTATTCCCAGTGACGAATATGCAACCCCAAACTGCAGACTTTCCAGCACATTCACATCATCATCTACTAATAGAATATTCACTCTTTTCATCTCCGTTTTGATACGGAATTATTATTATAACTTCCGTTCCCAGGTTTTCACCGTTACCTATCATGAGACTTGCTTCCGCCCCATAGAGCAGTTGAAGCCGATCTTTTGTATTGCGTATTCCAATTTGGAATCTGTCATCATTTGCTCCAAATTCATTCTTCCGAAATTTTTCTAACACATTCTCAGGAAAACCCGGACCATTATCCGCTATACGAATTTGTATTTTTTTCTGTTCCTCATCCAGAAAGCTTCCTTCAATGCTAATTTCTATCTTTCTTTTGCTTCCTACCGTGTACTTCACGCAGTTTTCCACAAAGACTATCATTATCAACGGTGGAATCATTGCCTGTTTCACACGCTCATCTACGCAGATATGACACTTGCAATCATAGCGGTATAAAATATTATGGATTTTTACATAATTTACAATCTGCTGTAATTCTTCATCCATTAAGATAGGCTTCGTTCCTTTGCGGAAAATAGATCTCATATATCCGGATACATACAATGCCAGTTGCTGGATTTCTTCTGTATGTTTCAACTGCGCCATACTGTATATGCTATTAAGACAGTTAATATAAAAATGGGGCCTGATCTGTAATTGTAAATAATCTATTTTAGTTTTCTGTTTTTCCAGCTGTTCTTCATATACCTGAACTTTTAATTCCTGAATTTCTTTTTCCAGATTTCTCCAGATTTCACCTACATTTTCGAATTCTTCATAATAATTATTTTGCTCTAATTCTCCAGTTTCCTGAAATTTTCGTAGATTCTCTTCAAAAATGTATAACGGTTTTTGTACATAGTGCCTGAAATAATAAAAAGCTCCAATACACATAAAGCAAATCAATACTGTGGTAATTCCCATCAGTATTTCATAGGTTCCAGCACTTTTCTTTATTTTATCGCTGACATCTATTCCTATAGATACATTTGCATTTTCAAATTCGTATTCCCAATAATGCGAGCTACTGTTTTCCTGAATATTTTCATTTTTCTGAAACATACTTCCGGATGCACTGCTATTCTCCAAATAATGTACTCCGGTGCTCAAATCTCGAATAAAAAAGGAAAGTGTGTCTTCCTCTGTTTCTCGAAAAGAAGCGCATATTTTCTCAGGCCGTATCCAACAACCCACATAATTATTTTTCAAGCAAAAGGTAGTTGTAAGAAACAACGTTCCTTGAACATCCTGCACAAACCATTTTCTCTTTTCTGTTATAGGAATCTGTTCTTCGGAAGCCACTGTCCTAATATGTCCTTTAAAAAGTTCCTTTTGAAGGTATTCATCGTCTCCCGTAATCAGAAAAATATCTTTGTCTTTGTTATAAAACCAAAAATGGTATTCGTCCCCATAATTAATTGCCATTGCCTGAAAATATTGTTTCAATTCATTTTGCTCCGCAATGCTGTAAACCACAGAGTTATCCTCTGTGTTTAAATCCATCTCTTCTATTTCTCTGATAGATTTATTATTCAACAACGTGTTTACAAGCTGCGTATTAATGCCATTCATTTTTTGATCCAATTCATTCCCGTAGAAATCAAATGTACGGCTGGCTATATTTGCTATCTCTTTGACATATCCACGGAATAATATCATACCAACACCGTATACAACAACAATTGTCCCGATTAATGCGCACATGATCAGAGTAATATTTTTTCTCAAGACCTTCTTATGTTTTCTCGACATTAATCGGGACCTCCTATATTTATTTATTCCTGTTATTCACAGCCACATTATAACACATTACTTTTGATTTTCCAGCCACTCGTTCAATTGTTTCTGCTTCTCGTCCATTACAGTCTGAAGACCGGCTGCGTATAACTTCTCATTAAACTCCGGAATTGCCGTGGTAGGATCAGCTGCGCCACAATCGATAGAAGCCGAATACTCACTAACCACATTGTTTAGTGCTGCAATCTCATTGCTGACAGATGTACTATCAAACATGAAACCTAATGCTTTTGACTTATTTGCAGTGGTATTCATCTCTTTCTGCGCATCCATAATCTTTCTGGAGCTTCCCTCCCATACATGGATCTTGTACTGGTTCGGAAGTTCCCATCCCATATTCAGATTGTATTTTGCATTAGAAGCATCTACCCCATCCGGGAATCCAATCACATCATTTTCAGCATCTTTGACAACATAATGAACGCCTTCAATACCCCAGTTAAACAGATTCATTAATTCCGGATCACCGTACATGTAGTCCAGCACTTTCATTGTCATCTCCGGATTTTCACAATTCTGACCAATTCCCCAAGTAATTGCGGCAACAGCATTGGTATAGCAAAACGCAGGAGTAGGGTTGATTCTTACAGCCACCAGTTCATAACCGGTATTCAGACTTTCCTGTTCCGCAACGCCCGGTTTATAAGGAGTGGCAAAGCAGAATGCATTTCCGGCCTTCAGGATTGTGGTTCCGGCATCTGTAGATGTTGCCATATCCTTGTCGATATAACCTTTTTCATAATAATCATGAACCGTAGCAGCCAGATTCTTGTAGTTATCCGTCTCATAGTAATTCACAATCGTAGTATCAGCACCGCCATTATCCAATACTCCAAAACGATCGGAAAGTACATCGGCAAAATATATGTTACCGATCAAACCATCTTTAGCGCCTACAAGAATTTTCATATCAGGTTCATTTTCATGAATCGTTTCGAAAATCGGTGCACAATCAGCCAAAGATTTCACATTAGACACATCCAAATTATATTTGTCCAAAATGTCTTTTCTCATTACCAGACAGCTGTCTGCATACCATTCTTTTTCCACCGGCACACCATACACATAGCCATTCATATTAGCAATTTTGAGAATATCTTCACCCAAAGCTGCTTTCATATTAACGCCATACTGGTCAATCAAATCAGACATATCCAATACCTGTCCGCTGTTTACATAGGTACTCACGTTATTATACATTATGGGGACCAAATCCAGTTTTTCCGCACCGGATAACATAAGTTGTAACTGCTGCTGATATACTCCCCATCCCAACGTGATTACATCAATCTGTGCACCAACCTTTTCCGCCAGGATTTTATTCATTTCTGCTTCTACAAGATCCATGTCCTCCTGATCATTTCCAATCACAGCCATTGTGACCGTATACATATCTTCCGGATTTTGAGGTATTTCTGCAGAAGCTGTTCCACCGGTTTCTCCACCACTACTTGGGTTACTCCCGCATCCCGTAAAGCAAGCTACCGTCAACACCATACTGAGTAACATTGATAAAATTTTTTTCTTCATTTGTTATCCTCCCATATATTTATTTTATCTTGTAAGGGCAATGTATTAACCCTTTACTGCTCCTAATGCAATTCCTTTTTGGAAATATTTCTGTAAAAACGGAAATACTACAAATATCGGCAGCATTGCTACAACCGCAATCGCCATACGTACACCTACTGTAGGTAATTTTGCCATTTCAGAAGAGGCTTGTGAAGCCATGGACGAATTAGAAGACAATACCTGTATATCTGTAATCATTTTATTCAACAGATTCTGGATACTATAATATTTAGTATCCGTAAGGTAATATAAACCATTTGTCCAGTCATTCCAGTAACCCAGACCGGCAAAAGTTCCCATCGTTACAATAATGGGTTTAGACAAAGGAATCACCAGTTTAAAAAATACTGTAAATTCTCCTGCCCCATCTACCTTTGCAGCCTCAAACAATGCTGATGGTATACTTGTTGATATATATGTACGTATTAATAGCACACTCATTGCCGACAGCAACAGGTTAGGAACAATTAAAGCCCAAATTGTATTTTTTATATGAAAATAATTACTGTACAACAAATAGGATGGTACCAATCCACCGCTAAAAAGCATCGTAAAGAAAAGGTAAAAAGTTATTGCTCTTCTTCCAGGCAATTGTTCAAGAGATAACGGATAGGCAATCATTGTTGACAGCATAACATTGACAGCTGTTCCAACTACTGTGACCAAAATTGTAATTCCATAGGCCCTCATTATCTTAGACGCATTTTTCCATATGTAAGCATAGGCTCCCAAACTGAATTTTTCCGGAAAAAATGAATATCCGTTTCTTATCAGTGTACTTTCCTCCGTAAAGGAAGACATAATCAAAAGAATAAAAGGGGTAATTACAAATATGGTAAACAGAATCAGTATAAAATTCGCTAAAATCTGAAACCGCATATTCGATTTTGAACGGATCATTTTTCTCCTCCTAAAACAGTGCGTTTTCCTTACTTACTTTCCTAACGATCAAATTAGCGGTGAGAACTAAAACAAATCCTACAACCGACTGATATAGGCAAGCAGCAGAAGACATTCCAACATTTCCCAGTTTAATCAGTGCTCTATATACATAAGTATCAATTACATTTGTCGTAGAATACAATGTTCCGGAGTCCAACGGTACCTGATAAAACAATCCGAAATCAGAATAGAAAATTCTTCCAATCGATAACAAAGTAAGCGTAATCACCGAAGGGACTAGGGATGGAAGCGTAATACATCGAATCTGTTTCCACTTACCTGCTCCATCTAAATTTGCAGCTTCATAGTAATCTTTGGGAATACCATTGATCGCCGAGATATAAATCAAGCAACCATATCCGACTCCCTTCCATACATTCACAAGTATCAAAATAAACGGCCAATATTTTGGTTCCGCATACCACGAAATCGGATTTTTCCCGAATGGAATCAACAGCGAATTATTCACCATTCCGTTTTCTGTTGAAAGAAATGCGAAAACAATATAGCTAATAATTACAATTGACATCAGATAGGGGAGCAATACCGCACTTTGATAAAGTTTTTTTAATTTTTTGCTCACAACGTCGCATATAAAAATTGCAAGAATAATTCCAACCACTGTATTAATCACTATAAAAGCAAGATTATACAATAACGTATTCCTTGTAATTACCCAGGCATCGTTTGTGGCAAACAAAAATTTGAAATTTTTCAGTCCTACCCAATCACTCCCCAAAATGCCTTTCTGGTAATTGATATGTTTAAAGGCAATAATTGTACCAAACATAGGAATATAATTATTGATAAAAATATAGATTAATCCAGGTGCCATCATCAAGTAGAGCGGTAGCCATCTTTTCCAATTGTGTTTTTTTGTTTTCATCTCTCCACCACCTTTTCTATGTATTTCCATTATATCAGTTTTCAAGATTCTTTCTTGCATTCAGGCGACTTCATAATGGCACTGAATGGTATATCTTCCATCATATAATGTTATGTTTCCTCCATTCCTTAATCTGTTCCTCGGAATGTTTCAGTAACCCACAGAATATTTCCTCATTATGTTGTCCGAGTGTTGGTGCCGGTTTACTGATCTCAGGCATATTATCCATCAACTTAATAGGATTGCCATTTACTTTCATTTTCCCAATCACAGGGTGTTCTATCTCCACAAACATTTCACGTTCTATGGCGATATGTTTATCTTCTGTGATCTGCCTTACATTATAGATGGGGCCTGCCGGAATTCCTTTTGCCAATACATTTTCTACAATTTCATTCACAGTATATTGCGTTGTCCACTCTTCAATATATTTCTTTTGTATTTCGTTATTCTGTACTCTCAAAGAAACCGTAAGAAAACGTTCATCCGTTATCATCCATGGCATATGAAGAACTTCGTTGCAAAGTTTCTCATATAGCTTTTGATTTCCACATGCTATAATAACCTGACCATCCTTCGCCTGATAACTATCATAGGGGGCAATAGATGCGTACGCATTTCCATTTCTTACAGGAAGTTGCCCCGACTCAAAATATCTTGTATATGCATTCTCCAGGCTGGCAACTACAGAATCTACCAGTGATACATCTACCTTTTGTCCTTTTCCGGTGAGTGTTCTTACGTTCAAAGCCATTAAAACACCAATCACAAGATTCATACCGCCCAGTATATCACCCATGGCATTTCCGGAACGCGTAGGATCTCCGTTTTTTGCACCGGTAACGCTCATAAGACCTCCCATTGCCTGTGAAATAATATCATAACCCGGTCTGTCAGAGTACGATCCATAGCAGCCAAAGCCTGACACTGCTCCGTAAATAAGGCGTGGGTTTTTTTCTCTCAAAACTTCATATCCCAATCCCAATCGTTCCATAACCCCAGGTCGATAATTTTCCAAGAGAATATCTGCCTTATTCACCAGTTCCAGGAAGATTTTTTTCCCTTCTTCCGTCTTCAAATTCAATGTAATTCCTTTTTTATTGCGATTCAGGTTCGCATAGTAAACACTTTCTCCATTTCTGTAAGGACCATAGCTTCTGGCATCATCACCTTTTCCCGGCACTTCGATTTTTATTACTTCAGCACCGAAGTCTCCCAATATAGAGCCTGCATAGGGTCCTGCTACTACCCGGGTCAAGTCAAGAACTACCAAATTCTGTAGTGCTTCCACTTTTTCTAATCCCATAAGGTCTCACCTCCGATCCCCTTATAATTCCTCATCTTTTACGTGAATCTTTAATCTCATAATGGCACTCCCCATAGATTTTCCAAGGCTGTCCAACCGCAAGCTCATGGTTGCACCACCTCCAAGTGCATGTTTGAGTACAAAATTAAATCCTCCAAGGCTGGGAACTTCATATCTTATAATTTCGCCCTTTACCATGTCGCCGAAAAAATCATGTAGTCTTTCGGGCGTTACTTCTCTTTTAATAATTTCATAATATTCAGGTTTTCTGGCAAATACACAGATATTGCTGGTATCTCCCTTGTCACCGCTTCTTCCATGAGCGATATCATTCAATAATATTTCTCTCATAATCTTGTCCTCTCTATGCAAAACTATATTGTAATAATATGGCTCTTGATCTCTACTGCCTCTCGTGGAACAGATGTCGGCCACAGTGCCATAACTTCCTGCACACGAGCCCTTCCTCCGAAGAAAGATGCTCCGGGAGGTCCGTTTAACTGCATAGGGCTGATTTCCGGGATGATCTTCGCACATTCATTCTTATCCTCTGAAAATACAGCAATGCGCATTACACACTCGTTCAGATTTTTCAATGCTTCTTCACTCATGTCAGCCACATTAAGATGAAGGCTGTTCAGACCAATAAAACTGATATGAACATCATCCGCTTTCATTCCCTTTTGCTTCATTTTCTTCATGATAATGTCTGCACAATATCGGGCTTTTTCATAAGCATCAGGCCATGCAAAGCTCAACATTGAAACCGTCTTCCACCCTTTATGATACCCAACACACAATTTCAAAGTATCCGGTTTCTCTTTACCATGAATATGATCAATTCTGACGCGATTATCACCAACCTGTGTAATAGTAGCATTACTAATATCCACATTTACATCAGGAGTCAGATAATTTGCCGGATCTAGCACTTCATATAAAAATTGTTCCTTACAACTTTGCTCGCAAATGACTCCTCCACAATCAGGTGCCTTAGTAATTTCAAATGTTTTATCTGTCAACTCTGCAATAGGAAACCCGAGATTTTCCATCTGAGGTACGCTGCGCCAATCATACATATAATTGCCGCCTGCTCCCTGTCCACCACATTCCAGTAAATGTCCTGCCATAATTCCTCTTGCAAGGTTATCCCAGTCATTGTCTTTCCAACCAAATTCATAAGCCAACGGAGCCAGGAAAAGTGCGCTATCAGCTGCTCTTCCGGTGACTACAACATCTGCTCCGCCTTCAATTGCACTTTGAATGCCTTCATGACCAATGTAGGCATTGCAATTATATATTTTATCAACAATATCCGTGAAATCGCCTTCGTAATCAAAATTCGGAAATGTCCATCCATCCTTTAACAGCTGCGGGATTTTTGATTTAATGTCGTCCCCTGTTACATAACCGATTTTATACCCTTTCATATTTTCTTCAGTTGCATACTGTCGAATAGCATTTACACATCCTGAAATATTCATGCCACCTGCATTTGTCAAAATTTTAATATTTCTTTCCCAAGCAGTTTTTCCTGCTGCTTTTAACAATCTTGTCACAAAATCAGGAGCATAACCTTTTGATGGATCTTTTAGTTGTTGCTTTGCCATAATGGACAGCGTCAGTTCTGCCAGATAGTCACATGCAAGATATTGAATATCTGCATTGTGAATCATATGGATAGCAGCATCTGGAGAATCTCCCCAAAATCCCTGTCCTCCGCCAATTGCTATTTTTTTCATCCGTTTCCTCCTTAACGTGCCTTGGTAATGCGGCTTTCTATGTCTGTTTATTTTTCATATTCTAATTATAACAATTCTCCACATTCTTTCTTGCATTCATCCGACTTAAAAATGTCACTCAGCGGTATATATAAAAATCCCTAAAAGTTAGTTTTTGCCTAACTTTTAGGGATTGCTATAAATAAACAGTTAATTATTTCTCCATGGCATTCAGGCGGTCCACCAACTTCTGTACATCTGCCATGCTGACTCCGCCGCCGAAACTGACCGGTCCGCGCAGGGGCATATACTGAAGCATAGCTGCATTCATCTCATCGCTGATGGCTTCCTTCGCGGCATCGCCGCCTTCGCTGACCTCGCTGTCCTGACCGAACATTCCTTTGCTCAGAACACTCTGTACCAGTTTCCAGGCCTCCGGGCGGCTCATGATGTCGCCCATTGTCGTATCTGTGGTATAGTGGAAAGGAATCTTCACGGTGGATTCTACAGTCACGGTATCTCTGAGAGCAATGTCTCTGGAAGATGCTCCGATAAGGATCTCGAACTCTCCGGTCTCCACCTGCCAGTCATGGATCTGTACATCATAGTAAGCAAAGGCTCGCTTTCCAAGCGTAAAAGTTACTGTCTTCGTCTCTCCGGGTGCCAGTTCGATCTTGGCGAAATCCCTCAGCTCTTTCACCGGTCGGATCACAGTGCTATCTTTATCCGCCACATAGAGCTGTACAACTTCCTTACCCGTTCTGTCTCCGGTATTGGTCACATCCACAGACACCGTCAGTTCTTCTGTGTCTTTCATTGTCTTTTTGTCCAAACGCAGATTGCTGTAGGCAAATGTGGTATAGGACAATCCGTAGCCGAAGGGGAACAATACATCCATTTTCTTCTTATCATAATAGCGGTATCCCACGAAAATGCCTTCCCGGTATTCCACGTGGTCGCCCTCACCGAAGCCGGCAAGATAAGAAGGATTATCTTCCAACTGCTTCGGGAATGTCTCCGGAAGCTTCGCACTGGGATTCACCTTGCCGAAGAGGATGGCATACTCGGCACCTCCCACAGCCTGTCCTCCAAGATAGGCTTCCAGAATACCTTTCACACGATCTGCCCAGGGCATCTCTACCGGTGCACCGTTGTGCAATACGACTATGGTGTTCGGCTGTACCGCTGCCACTCTTTCGATCAATTCGTTCTGGCAATCCGGCATCCGCATATGTTTACGATCAAAGCCTTCGGATTCAAATGCATCCGGCAGTCCTGCGAAAATCACGGCTGCCTTTGCCTTTTTAGCTGTCTCTACGGCTTCTGCCAGTAGTACCTCATCCGTCTTATCTTCTTTGTCATCAAATCCCTGGGCATACACAATCTGTGTATTGCCTGCTGCCTCTGCCGCATCCAGGGCTCCTGTGATCTTATGACTGTTGATGTGGGAACTGCCGCCGCCCTGATATCTAGGCTTTTTCGCATATTTTCCGATAAAGGCGATCTCTTCGCCCTCTGTCAGCGGCAGCACATTCTCATTCTTCAACAATACAATGGTCTCTTCCGCCACTTTCTTTGCAACCTCATGGTCGTGATCCAGATTAAACACCGCTTCGGTATCTCGATTCTCGGTATAACGATATACGATGTTCAGAATACGTTCCACTGCGGTATCCAGTACCTTTTCCTCAAGTGTTCCGTTCTGTACCGCTTCTACGATCAGCTTATCATTGACTCCCATAGAGGAAGGCATCTCCAGATCGAGACCTGCTTTTAAGTCTTCCACGCGGTCATTGACTGCGCCCCAGTCACTCATGACATAACCGTCAAATCCCCACTTATCTCTCAGGGTCTCTGTGAGATATTTGTGATGAGCCGCGGCATAAGTACCGTTGATCCTGTTATAAGAGCACATAACGGTCCAGGGTTTTGCCTTCTTCACCGCTCCCTCAAATGCCGCCAGATAGATCTCGTTCAGTGTTCTCTCGTCAATGATCTCATTCACGGACATTCTACGTGTCTCCTGATTATTCGCCAGAAAATGCTTTAAACTGGTTCCCACATGCTTGCTCTGCACACCGCGGATCAGAGAGCCTGCAATCTCACTTGCCACCAGGGGATCCTCTGAATAGTATTCAAAATTACGACCGCACAGGGGTGATCGTTTGATGTTCACAGCCGGCCCCAGAATGACACTGACGCCTTCTGCCTGACACTCATTGCCAAGTGTCTCGCCCATATGATACAACAGATCTCTGTTAAAGGATGCCGCGGTTCCGCAGCCTGCCGGGAAACATACTGCTTTAATACTCTCATTTACTCCAAGATGATCCGCCTTGTCATCCTGCTTGCGCAGACCGTGAGGGCCGTCGGATACCATACTTGCGGGAATCTCCAGACGCTCGCAGCTTTCAGTATGCCAGAAATCTGCTCCGGAACACATTGCCGCCTTTTCCTCCAATGTCATTTTTGCTATCAGATCTTCGATTTTTTCCTTTGTCATGTTGCTATAACCTCCTGTCATTCAACCTTGTCCGCTTGTTCTTTCTGTTTACCAGTTTAGCAATTTTCTATGTTGATTCCTATATCTGATTATGACTTCTTTTTAGGTCAATATTGACTTTTTCCTTCTTTTTATTCTATGATATAAATATATCGCGGGAAATAATATAATTTCAGAAGGAGGCTTTGCGATGCCACAATTTCCACACGAAGAGGTTGCTTTTGAAAGCGGAATCAACGTCCGTTTTACAATCTATAACAGCAATAACGATTACATACCGGAACACTGGCATCGAAGCATGGAAGTTATCTATATCTATGAGGGTTCCATGGAACTCATTGAGGGACAGCGGGTTCTGTTGCTGCATGCCGGAGATTATCATGTGGTAAATTCCGCCGCCGTCCATGCTACCCGGACCACGACACCGTCCCGGGTTCTGTTATTACAGATTCCTTATGCGTTTCTCATAGGTGACATCCCAGAATATGAAAGCATCCGTTTTCTGTTCTCCCACAGGGATTCTTCTGCCGATGCGCAGATTCAAGAGATTCTGACTTCCATGGGCGATCTCTATACAAAAAAACCGCAAAGCTATACTCTGCGGTTTTCCGGTCTGCTTTATGATTTTTTATACATCCTTATGACCCACTATAAAGTCACCGTCGACAATACTTCCCGGATTCAGAGTCAGAAAAATCTGCATCGCCTCGAACCGGTGATTCAGTACATCCAATCCCATTACGCCGAATCCATTTCTCTGGAAAATGCAGCCTCCCTGGCTCATCTGAACCCAGAATATTTCTGTCGTTTTTTCCGGCGGAACATGGGGACCACCCTCACTTCCTATATCAACAGCGTGCGTCTGACGCATGTCTGCAAGGATTTAAAAGACACCGATCTGAACATCAGTGAAATACTGGATCGGCACGGAGTCACGAACTATAAATTATTCCTGCGCACCTTTAAGCAGGTATACGGCTGTGCTCCGAGGGATTTCCGGAAGCAGTGAGGAATGCTTCGTCTCTTGTAATGTATTCCATGTTATTACCTCGCTGTCCGGGCAAGCGTTCCTCGCAGCCGTAATCACCGTCAAAAATCTGTCGGATCTTCCATGTCGCCATCATTCTCTTCTGTATCAATCCCCAGTCCCTGCATCAGAATACGATTCCACTCTGCATTATTGCTTTCCAGTTCTTTCTTCTGCATAATGCGATTGCGGTCACTTAAGATCGCCAGCATTTCGTCCGCGATCTCCTCCGGCGGCAGATCAGAATAATGACACAGATAACCGATCATACGGCTCGCCGTAAAATCCGTATTCAGATTCTTCGTCACCAGATCACAGAACGATTCCGGGTAGCCGCGGGATAGGAGCATTTTATATAATTGCATACTTTGGGGAGATCTTGGTTTCATATTTATTCTACGCCTTCTTAATATGGAAGATCACGCCGCTCTTGGGGTAGATCCACTCGTCCTTGATCGCAATGTCATAGAGTCCGGCTCTCTGGATGCAGGCTCCGACATTGGCAGTGCTTTCCTTATTGAGATAGGAATACATAGTGACATCCATTCCGTTCTTGTATTTCAGCTTGATATGGGGCTCCTTGGTCGGATCCACCAGAGTCACCTCGAAAATAGAGTTCCATACCCGGGGCATCTTGAAATAGATGCTGACCAGATGCTCCCCGCTTGCCTCGTTCCGGTCAAAATCCAGCTTGAATTTCAGGATAAATCCGTTGCTCTTTCGCTCTACTTCGAACTGCGCTTCGTCGTCATTATCTCCGCTGTTGTCAATTCGCAAGATCGGCATGAACAGGTCATTGATCACATCCCGGACCTTGTCCGCGGGAATACTGTTGATGAAGTCCACGGCTTCCGGTTCCACCACCAGATCCTCATTGAAAATGCTCTTGGTGAAATCCGCATCCTGTCCGGTCTCCAGCAATCCACCGTCCAGACTCTTTTTATCATAGGCGAAACCGAGTCTGATCACATCGCCCGCGTAGTTCTCGTCTGTTCCTCCCAGACACTTTACGCTGAACTTCAATTCCTCATCGATCAGGTAATACTTTCCGTCTGTGGCTCCGGGGAAACCGGCTTTTACATATTCCTCCGTCAGATTCGGCTCCAGATTGATCGTGTAATCGAACATTTTCCGGATCCTGGCGCCTCTTGCCCTGTCAAAATATTTCTCCATATTGGTAGAAAGCATATCCACCGCATCTTCATCCTTTATCATGGAGGTAATGGTGGATTTCAGGAAAGTCTTTTTATCTTCATCGCTGAAAGAATCCAGGATCTCCGGCTCTCCCATCAGCGTCTTGGTGATCTGCTGGGAGGTCTCTCTGGCGTAGGCATCCTGGGTCAGCTTGTTGTTCAGTATATCGAATAACAGAAATGCTGCCAGCACACCGATAAGATTCCCCACAATATTATCAATGAGATCATCCAGTGTGTAACCGTTCTTCAGTGCCAGATAGGTATATCCCACAAACACAAGTAACAATGCGGTCAACACCAGTACCATCGTGGCAGACAAGGTGTCCATCACACTTTTTTTCTTCTTTTGTTTCTGATTATCCATGAATTTCCTCCCTCGTAAATACACCCTCATAGATGGCCGGCTGCTTCCTGTAATATGCCCAGAACCGGTCACCGTAGTCATAATGCCACCACTCGGACGGCAGATTGGTAAATCCCGCATCTATCATAGCATAATAAAGCAGACGGCGGTTTTCACGGACCTGTTCGTCCTCTGCCCCCTGTACATGCTCCGCGGTCTCATAATACGCTGCGTAGGTCTTATCCGTAAAGGCATCAAAACCGCACCCCATCGGGAGTTCTCTGCCCTCCGGATCCAGAAGCGTCAGATCAATGGCTCCTCCGGTGGTATGGGCAGGAGGCACCTTTGTATCCGGTACCGGATCCGAGACAAATTTGCAGATCGCAGCTCTCCTTTTTGCCTCCGGCAGCTCTTCTAAATGAAAATCCCGGATGATGTCCACAGAATACTTTTCAAACAATTCATGCTGCAGCGCAAAGGGGCGCCAGGCATCCCAGATGCGGAACCGGTAACCGTCCGGCAGCTTCCCCGCCGCCTTCACCAGCCTCTCATACATCTCCTTACGGACGAAGCAGTTCTCTTCCGCATGGTCCATATGTAGGATCGGATACAGCATTTTCACATCCCACAGATCACAGCTTTTCAATTCTATAAACGCAGAATCCACAAACGCACTGTCTATATAGCGCTCCGGATCTTCAATCGTCGGTATCGGCCTCATAGGATCAGCCTCCTTATTATTTATATTTATCATGCATTATTTTTAATTCAATTCTAACTCGTATTTAACTCATTTCCTTTTGAGTTAAAATGAATTAAGAATTAACAACTTTATACTTAGAGTATTTTCCCCCACATAGCAATTCCAACCGACCCTCTGCTTGAAGTTTTTTTATAACTGTATATGCCTGTGAAGGAGTTACTTTCAACAATTCAATCACATCATGCTTTGTGATAATTCCATTCTGAGTATTTGCCAGCTTCATTACTAATTCAGGATACCTAATACTGTCTATGTCTGTCTGTCGAACATACTGTATTGCTTTTTTATTCTCACGATAAATCCTTTTTCCAAGCATGCAAGTGCGATTTTTTCCTTTTCCGGATGCTTCAACCAGTCCTGACTCAATCATAAACTCAATTGCCGATCTGATCTTATTTTCTCCAAGATTTGTCAACTCAACAATCCGTTCAACAGTACATCTTCTTTCATTATTAAGAACCGACAAAATCATTAACACATATATTGATAACGGTTTTCCCTGTCGATTTTGTTCATCTGCAACAAATTTTGCAAATGGTAAATCTGCTTTTGCTCTTTGAATAAATAATTTAACAGATCTGCTTGTAGATTCTGAATAGTCTGGCCAAGGTCTTCCAAAGAGGATAGATCCTTCATAAATTCTATCAATTCCTCTTCCCGTTTTCTCAGCTAAACCAATTCGCTTCATTACATCTGCAAGTGCTGGATTACGTCCATGTGGTTCTACTGTAAGAAGATTTTTTAAATTAACTCCATCTATAAATCCACCAGGATTACTAATAGTCATTCCTTCATCATCTATCAAAACCCTTACCGCACCAAGCATAGTATAATCCCTATGACAAAATGCATTTACCAAACCTTCTCGAAAAGCAGACCAGTCAAACTCTGGAATTGGAATTCTGAACAAACCATACTCTGTCTCTCTTTCCGGGTTCCATGCTTTGACATATGTCTCATAGCTTTCGAACAATTCCAGAAGTGGTTTATTACTATCCTCATTTACGCGGACAGCTGTCCCCTCTAAAACCTGAAATGCAGCTTTCGCTGTTGGTATCAACTCTGCAATGCGTTCTTCTTTACCAATTAACAGCATACCTGTAACTGTTGGAACATATTTACCAGCAACATTTGTGATAAGACGCAATGCAATATCCAATTCTTCATCCGGTAAAGAAAGTAAAGATTTTTCTCCTCCAGATCTATTCTGGATTATTCGCCGAAGTCTTACCCTCTGATTGGGATCCAGATCATCTAAAGTAGATCCTGCCAAAGGCTGAGCTGAATAATCAAGCATTCCAAGTTCTGCAAGTCGAGATGGTATCTCATATGAATACATCGGTATTACTTCCGGACTTCCATCCAGCTTATTACGCCTTCTTAATATTTTCCCCGATGCAGTAGATACAACCCCTCGACTTCTAGGTACTTCAATTTTCAAAACATCCTTATCCTCTTCCGTAATTATCTCTGCCCTGACAGCTATAGGCGGAACAGTACTATTAGCGATCAGAGCGGTTACCCCTATAGGATCATTATGCTTTTTATGAACACCAGTAATTGTTCCATCATCTTCAACGCCAAGGAATAGACATCCACCAGACGTATTTGTCATTCCAACAATTTCTTCAATAAGATCATGATCCGGGTAACACTTTAAGTCACTCTTGAACTCGACATCTAAACTTTCCTCTTTAGGGATTGTGCGCATTGCAATCACTCCTATCATTTAATTCAACTATAGTCTAACTCGTTTTAACTCGTTTGTCGAGTTAATTTTTCTATTTAACTCATTTTTACGAATTAATATACTATGTGCAATCCTGATATTTATATGTTTACTGTCTTCTCATGAAAATAGCGAAGCCCCCACAGGTTCTCCTCCCGATCGTAGGTCTCACAGATTGCTGCAAATTCCTGTTTGCCATTTCCCGCAAGGCTTGTTAAAATAAGGATATGAAAAAGAAAAATTTATGTAAAACGTTATTAAAAACCATGTGTATCGTGCTGGGGATCCTCATCCTCGCACTGTTGGCTTACATCGTCTACCTCTATGCCAGTTATTACAGGATCGAGGACAATCAGGAACTGGTGGTGGAGGCACCGGTCGACGATACTACCACGGGTGCAGCTGCGGTGCTGGCTACGGATACGGAATATTCCGCAGTGACCTACAACATCGGTTTCGGTGCTTATCTACCGGATTACAGCTTCTTCATGGACGGCGGTACCTCCTCCTGGGCGGAAAGCCCGGAGACCGTACAGTATGCCATAAACGGTGCGGGAGAGCTGGTGAAGTCATTAGACCCGGATTTTGCGCTGATCCAGGAGATCGATCTGGATGCCACCAGAAGCTATCATACGGATGAGTACGAGATGCTGCGCAGCCTTCTGCCGGAATATACTACCGTATTTGCGCAGAATTATGACTCTGCCTTCCTGTTCTATCCGTTTACACAGCCCCACGGCAGCAGCCGGGCAGGACTCGGACTGTTCTCGAAATATCCGGTGTCTTCTGCTCTGCGCCGAAGCTTCCCCATCTCCACTTCCTTCAGCAAGTTCTTCGATCTGGACCGCTGCTACAGCGTCTCCCGGATCCCGGTGGACAATGGCAAGGAGCTGGTGATCTTCAATCTGCATATGTCCGCTTACGGCAACAGCGATGCCATCCGCCAGGGACAGATTGAGATGCTGTGCAATGATATGGCAAAAGAATACGAAGCCGGCAATTACGTGCTCTGCGGCGGCGACTTTAACCACGACCTGAAGGCTTCCGAAGAGGATGCGGAGAACTGCGAGTCCTGGGCATTTCCTTTTCCGAGAACGGAGCTGCCGGAGCATTTTGCCTTCTGTCTGGATCTGTTGAGTTCTGATGAGAAGGAAGCGCTTTGGAACAGTGCCAGAAACGCGGATATGGAATATGTCCCCGGTGTAACTTATACCGTAACCTTGGACGGATTCATTATCTCCGACAATATCGAGTGCCTGTCCTATGAGAATATCAATACCGGCTATTCCTACTCCGACCATGATCCCGTGAAGGTGGACTTCGTGTTAAAATAGTGTCAAGATTTACAAAGTCTGTTGACAGTGTTTGTCCTTTTTTGTAGAATGAGGGCACAGTTAAGAGGGAGTAGTTCCCGGATGGTTTCTGATAGAATGGTAACCCGGAATGGTAACCGAAGGATACACGAAGCTGTCCGGAATGATAATCGTCATCACGTCCGTCGGACCGGTTATTATTGTAAGCAACGAGACTTTTATCGATCATTTTTGATGCGGTAAGAGTCTCTATTTTTATACTTTTTTATAAGGATATGTGAGTCACCGCAGGAAAGGACAGCTTATGGAATACATATTGTTACTCGTAGGATTTATACTTCTGATCAAAGGTGCGGACTTTTTCGTGGAGGGAAGTTCCTCCCTGGCGGGGATCCTGAAGGTCCCCAGCGTCATCATCGGTCTGACCATCGTCGCCATGGGCACCAGTGCTCCGGAGGCCTCCGTCAGCATCAATGCCGCACTGGCTGGCAGTAATGATATCGCCATCAGTAACGTCGTCGGCTCGAATATCTTCAATGGTCTGGTGGTCGTGGGTATCTGTGCATTTCTGCACAGCTTTATGCCCCACGGAGAGATCCTGAAGCGGGATATGCCGTTAAATATCCTGGTGACCTTCGTATTATGTCTGATGTTTTTAGATGGCAGCTTAAGCCGCATGGAAGGCGCTGTCCTGTTGCTGGGCATGATCGTATATCTGGGATTTATGATCTATTCTGCCCGGAAAAACAGAGAAGAGGGAGAACCCGGCAAGATCCTCTCCCTGCCCCGCAGCCTTCTGTATATTGCCGGAGGTCTGGCTGCCGTTATCTTCGGTGGTGATCTCGTCGTGGATAAAGCGTGCATCATCGCTACGAATTTTGGTGTCAGCCAGAATTTCATCGGACTGACTATTATCGCCATCGGCACCTCCCTGCCGGAGCTGGTGACCTCCATCGTCGCCACGAAAAAGGGAGACAGCGGACTGGCGCTGGGCAATGCCATCGGCTCCAACCTGTTCAACATCCTGTTTATCCTCGGAATGTCCGCGGTGATCAGCCCTCTGCATGTCCTCGGAGAGTCCGTCATCGACACTGTACTGCTCCTTGGCAGTGCCATTCTGCTCTTCGTATTCGCCCGTAACGGCAGACGCATGACCCGCAGTGAGGGGGCTGCGTGCGTGCTTCTGTATGTTGCATATACGGCTTACCTCTTCGTGAGGTAACAGTGCGGCTATAGCCGCACAAAAAAGCGCACCTAAGGGGAGGTGCGCTTTTTTGTGCTAATATCCTCTTCCGCCTTGGGAAGAATTTGCACTTTATACATTATTTTCCGTTATACCTGCTTTCCAACTCTGCGAAAAAAACTTTGTAATCTCTACCTTTTCCGCTCAACATATCTTGATAGCTATCCATTACTTTCTGGCGAACTACATTATTATCTACTTTGCTATCCGAATCGACAATATGTCTGTTCCCTTGAGCCATTACTTCCATAGCCTACATCCTCCTTACCTTAAAGTCAAATCCGGTCTAATATGTTCAACGGTATTCTCACGCATTCCGATTTTATTATATCCGACTCTTCACGTTTAATCAACATATAATCACTGAATTCAGATCTCATGTAATACAAAAGAGCACTCCCACATAGGAATGCTCTTCATTATTTGTGGCAGATATCTCTCCACTGGCAATCGCCGCAGATGACCTTGCCATATCCCGGCTGCAGAATTTTCTCTTCCACGATCCGTTCAAATTCCGCAAAGGTCATTTCCTGCCCTAGCTTTAATCCGGTGTATTTCAATACACCCGCATCATACCGGTCTACCTTCTCCGCAGACTCGCAACTGCCACCCTTATTATGCGGGCAGGCGCTGCAGATCTCATCCGTCGCTCCGACCAGCTGCAGGAATGACGGTCCATTTTTTCCCAGAAGCCATTCCTTCACCTCCGCCATATGCTCAGTGAACCCTTCACTGTATCCCTTCCCTTCGAAAAAATACAGGCACATGCCGTGGTGCGGACGGATCCGGTAAGTTGTTGTCACTTCCATATCCGGCGTATCCTTTATTCCTGTCCGTTCAGCTTCAGAGCCTTAGACAGTCTCTTGCTCAGAGTCAGTGCCAGTGCGATCTTCACCAGATCCGGGATAATGAAAGGAATTACACACCAGCCCAGTACGGTAGCCAGACCGACAGCTCCGGAATTCTGCGCATACACAACCATGAACCATACCGTTCCGATAGCATAGCACACGATCAGGCCCAGTACCATGGAGATACCCAGCACCCATGTCTTACGTCCGAACAGCTTCTCAATCAGCCACATTACTAATGCAGAGAATAAAAATCCGATAATATAACCACCGGTATTGCCCAGCAGAACACCGATACCACCGGAGAATCCGGCGAATACAGGAATGCCTACCGCACCCAGTAAAATATAGATCAATACCGCAAGGCTTCCTCTCTTACCGCCCAGTACGCCGACTGCCAGGAATACTGCGAAGGTCTGTAACGTAAAAGGAACCGTCATCGGGATGGAGATCCAGGAGCAGATCGCGATCAGAACTGCAAATACTGCAATGTACACCATGTCATAAGTCTTGCTACGAGTTGTTGTCTGTGTTGTCATAATAAAAAACCATGCCTTTCTGTCAGATGTTTTTTTGTAAAAACCTCTGTCAGAATAGCATGGTGGCTTTCAATTGTCAACCATTTTGTAACATGGTTGACAATTGAATAGATTCTCTTGTCAGGACTGCTTCATCGTCTTCTTATTCCGGTACATATCCTTATCTGCACGCTCACGCACCTTCTCCGGATCCGTATCATCCGCCGTGAATACAGCATACCCATAGGCAATTCCCACGGGAACGGGAATGATGTTCTTATGATTCAAGATCTCTACATCCTGATCGATCTTATGCATCACACGTTCTATCTTAAAATATCTTCCCTTCGGAATGATACAGCAGAATTCATCCCCGCCAATGCGGTAACATTTCCCATAGCGTTCAAAATTGTCCTCTATGATATGTGCTGCATTGATAATATACTCATCCCCTGCCCTGTGACCATATTGATCGTTGCACTGCTTAAGATTGTTCAGGTCAAAGGTCACTATGACATACCCTTCAAAATCCCCCTCGTTTTTCACAAAATAATCATAAGCATTTCGATTATATAAGCCGGTCATGGAATCATTCAGGGCAAACTGTTCCAGTTCCTCCATCCTGCGACCTTTTTTCAGCCGGGCAACCGTCTGTCTGGCGGATTCTATTCCCAGCACCACAATAAAGAGCAAGAAAGAGCTTCTGCCAAATACACCTACGGCGTTACCGGCTTTATAATAGCCGCCCACATCTATAATAGCAGCAAAAAATACAAGCAGCAGTGCCCCTACACATGCCTTCAGCCTCTGATCCAGCTGCCTTCTGACAATTTTGCTGCAGATGACCACCAGTAGGTATAGAATCGTCAGAATGATCAACACATGCGTCATCCACAGGCTTCTCCGGAACTCATATATCTCTGTTGCATTCAGTATATGCGTCAGGACGATCAATGCCAGATTAGCATTACAGATAATTCTACAAAACCAGTCATCCCTGATCTCCAGAAAGCTCTTCACAAACAGGATACAGGACATCGGCAACAGCATGAGCGTAGCAAATGCCAGATAAGAGCATCCCTGCCTGTTGGCCAGGAGCAGCGTTGCCACATCCGTCTCATTGGCCGACCATGTTCCCAGCAGGATGGAAAAAATACCCAGATACAATAAGGTTCCGTCGATCCGGCTTCCGCAGCGGATAACGATCCAATAAATACTAATATACAATCCTATCAGTATCACCATCATGCTGATGAGAAAGGCAGGCATTGCCCGGCGCATCACCCCACGATAAATATTATAGCCGCCACCGATATAAAACGTCTTCTGCTGACCTGCCGCTTCCGGATAACAGGGGGTGAACTGTACCTGCAAGCTGCTCACATTACTTGAAAACCTGACAATATTCCAGGTCCAGCCCGGGGTATTTCCCCATATGCCGGGCACAGCATCCAGCCGATAGATCAGCTTCCCGTCTGCATACACCGCAATCTCCTGGTGTGCCGAATAGAACACGATCGAGTTCGTCTCATCATCGTCCTGATCCAATATAAAATCGTACAGCTCCCTGCCGTCATCCAGGACGCTGACTGCGTCCGGCGTACATGCCTGTAATGACTTTACCTCCGGCACACTGCCTGAGGTGCAGATCATGCACAGAAGCACCATAGCAAATACGACTGATACGATTATAATAAGCTTTCCCTGTTCCTTCTCCATTACTTACCTCGATATCCAACCGTTTAGTACTATGGTACTAGCTTTCTTACCATTTGTCAACACAGGGTCGTATCAATCTCATGTTTGAAAATATTATAATTCCGCTCATCCCGGGGGGAACAATAAATGGCCAGCTCTATCGTCTTGAAACACCTTCTGTATCGAGCGATCACATGGGAAAACGCAGCTGCCACAGCCTCCGGATCATTCTCAAAAGCTCCACAGCCGAACGCTCCCAGAATAACCACTTCATTGCCGCCCGCCACAGCCACATCCAGGATCCTGGTCAGGCGTTTCTCATGCAATGCCTGCTGCTGTGCTCTCGTCATCTTAACAGCATTATTACCGTCTCCGGGATTCATCCCATTGGCCGGAAGCAGACGCAGATTCGGTGCTGCACAGGTGATCACATTCACAGAGTACCAATCTTTTTCCGGAAGCGGTGCCGGTGCCGCGGTATCGGATTTGAATACAATGACTCCCGGCGTATAGATGCAGTCATCATTGTGGATCGGATCCTGCATATATCTGTGCGGAGAATAAAATCCAGCCCACATTTCCTTCGTATTCAGGCAGAAATACAGCGTAGAACAACGGCACAGACATTCCTCCTGGGCAGAGCTTCCCTTGGTCACACCACCTCCGGGATTCGTCGCTGAGGCAAAATTGTGCACACACACCCGTTCTCCCGGATATCCCGCAGCCGCTTCATAGCTTCGCTTTTTCGACACGATAATTTCCGCATCCTGCTCATATCTGTCAAGATTCTGTACAGCCTCCGGCATCAGATCTATGACTTCCATCATCTCCGGAATCAGCACCTGTTCTGCCACAGAGCGCTCCACTGCCTCCTGCAGTCCCGGATCTTCCTTTACTCTTTTTTCTGTATCCTGAAAAATTCTGACATTCTCATCCCTTGCCATGATCCTTTTCTCCTTCCGTCTGGTCCGGTACCGACACCGCAGATGCACTTTCCTTCTGTTCCAAAATCTCCAGATAATCTGTCAGCAGATCCGGTGCGCCGGAGCGCCCCGTCCCGGCATTGATCCGGTCCTGCAGCGAGCTGCCACAACAGTGAGTGACCACATAATCTACCTCATAGTGATACCGTTCCAGATTGCGCAGCCCCTCCTGTAATTCTCCTTCTGTCGGCAGCTCCTGGGGCCACCAGCTTTCCCGCCATGCCATTCCTCCAGCGGATATTCCCCGATCATATCATAGTTTTCATGGTTTCCCTGTACCCACAGAATGGTGTAAGGTTTCTCCGCAAAATTTTTACAATGATACTCAAAAGTTTTATCCTTCGCCCAGCACAGTCCAAAATCTCCGCAGATAATGATGTAATCCTCCTGCGTCAGCTCCATGCTGGCTCTCCGTAATCTTTTGGCGGAAAACCTTGCGAAATCCCCATGCGTATCTCCCGTTATGTAAATCATACTGCTCTCCCTGTGCACTTTCTCTTCCATTCCGCACTATGCGGCATTTCCCCAGATATGACTAGAAGAGGGCACCAGGTCCTCTTCTACCAAAAGCTCCATCGGGCTTACACGATACAAAATAGCTAAAGCAATCAAATTGTCGGCCTGGGGAAAGCACTTTCCGGCTTCCCATTTATACACGGCCTGCGTGGATTCAAAGCCCATGTATTCCATGACCTGCTTCACGGAGATCTTCCGCTCCTGACGGATTGCTCTCATCCGTGCGCCGCTGGCCACAATGTCAAAATGCGGTCTTTCCATCATACGCCTCCTTCCGATGCCGTACAGCATCCAGTTGCATATCAGTCTTTCCGTAGACTTTTACTATAATACAAAGAATCTCTTTTGCCTATTAACCGTTGGTTAAATTATCACAAAATTTCCTACCAGTACTGTTCTCCCCAGTATCTGGCCAGAATCCTCTCCATGTTGGCTCTCCCCACCGGGTTGGCCGTATGGAATGTCTCTCCGGTCTCTACAGACCGGTATTTTTTGATCGTCGGTCCCTCTTCGACATCCATCCACATGAAACGATGGCTGCAGGAAGGACAAATCACTTCACGTACCTGCATTTTTGTTCCTCATCCTATGGGCTCTCTTGCTCTCTCCTTGCTGTAGGATAATATTAGCATACTGCATGGAAAGAAATACTGTTTCAGGTAAAGTTTACAGGAGTTATTCCAATCATTGTGTGTGATAAACTTCCATACCTGACTTGCCAATGTTATATCACCACACCACAACAATGATCTACTTCATGCTGGATGATCTGGGCTGTCCAGCCGGTGTATTTGCCATGCTGTTTCCTGAAATTGCTATCCAGGTAATCCACTTCAATCTCTTCGTATCTCGTGCAGGGTCTCACACCTTCCAGTGACAGACATCCTTCCTCTGTCTGGTACGGACGCAGCTTTTTCGTGATCACCGGATTGATCATGGCAAACTGAAACGGGCCTGCTGCCACTGCAATAATATTTTTCCGAACCCCTATCATATTTGCCGCCATTCCAACACAATGATCCAGATTCGCTCTCAGAGTATCCAGCAGATCTGTCACTACCTGTGCGTCCACCTCCGTGGCATTCTCGGATTTTTGTGCTAAAAACATCGGATCTCTCATAATTGTTTTAATCATTGTCCCATTCCTTCACGTTTCCTCAGTTCCAGCCCTTCCATACCTCCGGTTGATAACCGATGGTAGACTGTTTCCCGTTTCTGACAATCGGTGTGCGGATTACCGATGGATTTTCCAGCACCTTTGCCAGCTTGTCCTCCTCCGCAATGTACCGGATGAGAGCCAGCGTATCCTGGTCTTTCCCCTCCCAGTTGACCATGTTCTCCAGGCCGCCGTTCGCCTGCGCAACGGAAGTAAACTCTCCCTTGCTCATGCCTTTTTCTTTCATATCTATGAACTGATATTTGATGCCGCGCTCCTTGAAAAAACGCTCGGCCTTCTTGGTGTCGTTACATTTTTTCGTGCCAAAAATCTGGATGTTCATTTGAATCTCCTGCTATCTTATTCCATACTTCTCCTGCATTGCATTCATTACTTCCGGATCATACAGCGTTGCAATCTGGTCCGCATCTCCTCCGGCACTCATTTTTGCAATCAATGCAGCCCTTCCTTTAGACCTTCCTGTAACCCCTGTTGTAAACCCTCTTCCCTTCCACACTCCCGTTCAGCCTTGCGGAGCTTCTTTTCTTCTTTTTCTTTGTCATACTCAAATATACTCACTTTGTATACCTCCGCCCGATTTAGTTATTTTTCTCAAACTCTAATGTCTGTCTGATACTGTATCCGTCCTTTTTCAAATCAGAAAACAGTGCATTTATCCTGGCCGGTGTCACGCAGATCAGGTTCATGGGATGCTCTAATTTTTTCAGTGCTTCCAGTGGAATCTTCTTATATTCCGCGTGGGCATTGTAACTGTCGGAAAACGGTTCTATGATCTCCGCACGGCCCATAATCTGTAAACTTTTCAGATTACCGAATCCATCATACTTGTCAAAAATGGCAAGGCTTACATTTGCATTCTTCTCCAGACCTATGAACTTCTCCCCGCCTTCGGAAAACATCCAGAATTTTCCATCGTGGTAACTATACTCTATCGGCGTGCATCTGACATAATCACCGCTTCCCGTGGCAAGCGCACAGGTGTTGTTCTCGTGAATATATTTTTCTACCGCCTGCTTCAGTGCCTTCTCCGGCATGGTGATCTTTTCCTTCTTGTTCCAATATTGAGCTGCCTGTTCAAATTGTTCGTGGGTCATAATGCCATCTCCATACTCCTGAAATTCACACTTTTATTCCAGAAAAACTTAATAAAACCCTGTTCTGTATATCCCTTTAAACTTTTGTGTCAAATCTTCGCCTTCTGACTCGAAAGCATGCCTTACGGCCTTATTATATACCAGTTTCCCCGTTTCGACATCATATTTTCGGATTCTGCTGTTATATACGAAAATCAGCCGGTTGTCCCTCAGCAATATTTTTTGCAAGCGTTTGGTAATCACTCCCTGATGTGGAATGGGTTCCAATTCCCCTCTATATTGCCACTCTCCGTTGGCGAACCGAAACAAAAATACCCCGGCCCCCAGTCCTCTTGCCACCAAAAGTAACACCATACCGCTGCAATCAAAAACAGCCCCGCTCATGTATGTCAAAAACATTCTGGAACAGCTGCAACTGTTTGCTGTTCTATCAATAATATTGACCTTCCTGCCCTCGCGGACAACCTGCCACTTTCCATCCTCAGAGGAAGCCAATACCTTCCGATGCTTAACATTTGCCTTGGACTTTTCCCTCTTATTATCCGCCAATAATGTTACAGGAATCGTATCCGTCCGAAAAATTGCGACTTGATCTTTATTTATCCCAAAGGTATTGATAAAAGTCTGTACCCGCTCCAGATCTCCATTTCCATAACAGCCAAAGAACCATTGCATCCGGTTCCTGTCTTTATTACACTTTATGATCTCTGCAAAATAATCCCAGTCCACCGGATACAGCGAATGCCCTATGGTGACTATCTGCCGGATATCCGCTAATCCATCAAAAAAAGGCTGATTGCTCTGAATGATCTCCTTACATTTTTTCGTCAATGTATCATCAGCCTCCACAACCATCTGCAAAGCGATCTGCTGCACATCGTATAATAGCTGGGCATGCTCATCCAGATTATCGATTGCAGAGTAATCATCTTCAAATTCATAGGCCGCATCATTGGCTCCCGGAATATGCCCCAGAATCAACCTTTGCCGTCCCCTGCCGGTCTTCTTCCGACAGCCATGGATATAGCAAATATTCCCGGCATCCGCGCCATACAAATCTTCCACGAATTCCGTATAATTAAAATTTAATACTTTCCCGTCTTTGATCACATTGCATAACGGTCTGTCATTCGTATTGGTATGCAGACTGCCGATCCATTTACGGAACAGGTCCATTAATTCCGTCGACATGGAAATGATCGGCTCCACCGCCATTTCTGCGGACATATAGATCTCGGCCGCACCTGCATCCTCATCGTATGCCCCGTTTATGTCCAGAAAATTATCAATGATGTACGGCTGGCACATAGCCTCTATGTTGATCTTCCCCAATGCCCCTTCAAAATCCGCCCACAGGTCATCGGTTTTCAGATATTTTTCCAGATAAAACCGGACAGAACTTCTCTTTCCCAGAGTCCTGCTGAAATCGTAATAGCTGGATCTGACGCCATGCAGCATATCAAATCCGTTGCCAATCACATAAAGAGAACCCTCCTTAACAGATTCCCCCATCTCCTCCAGAGATAACAGGTTCCATTCTTTCAGATTCTCTTCAAAACTTTTACTACGTTGAAATTCTTCGTTGGTCATAAATAGTTTTTCTTATCCTCAAGCCATACAGCTTTTGATCTTATCAATCAGTGTCACATCCGCCGGAAGCCACTGTACGGAATCCAGTTCTTCCTTCGTCAGCCACCTGGCGGCTTCCGCCTCAAGAAGCTTCAGTTCTCCCGACGCAACCTCACACCAGAAACAATCCATGGATAAATGGAATGCCGGGTAATCGTACTCTATGGTGTCTATCAGGCCTCCGACTCTGACCGTAGCATCCAGTTCCTCCCGGATCTCTCTGACAACCGCCTGCTGTGGAGTTTCTCCCGCTTCGATCTTCCCGCCGGGAAATTCCCAGCCACCTTTGAATTCTCCGTAACCTCTTGCGGTGGAAAATATTTTTGTCTTGTGCTCTATGGAATCGCAGATCACGGCTGCGACTACGCGAATGGTCTTCATACTGCTTTGTTCTCCTTTGAAATATTGCTCTGTAAATACCTTAACAAATCCTCGCGTACAGGATAATGCATCTTCATGGTTACCTTCGCAATCGGTTTCATTTTACCACTATTGTCTTCTTTCTGGCTATCTGCAGATTCCACAATGTCAAACTGCCCCATATAATAAAAACTGGTCTCTGCATCACTCTTTTTCACCAGCAGATGTTTTCTCGGCGCCGTCAAAACCTTCTGCATATAAGGGCTTCTATTATCTTTACCAATCTGAGAATCCCACTTGAAAATCAGATTATCTTCAAAAGCATCTGCATAATCCGGCTTGCCATCTGCGTAATTTTTACCTTCCTCGGCTTCTTCTTTATGGTAAGTAATAAAAATGAATACATCGTCACCTATCCGACTCATTCCATACATTGTAGATGACAGATCTTTGCCGCAATTCATCAAAAGGCTCACATCTCTTCGGGAATACTTCTCATATAATACCAAAGGTGTATCTTCTGATTTACCTTTGGTATATTTATCCTTATATCTAGCCAGTCCAACTTTGATAATATCCCTGATCTGAGCATTAAACTCTTCGTTCCGCAAGCATCTCTGATAAGCTTCCACACTCCTCATAGTGCGTTCTCCATCAGGGCGCAATATGTTCATAAATTTATATTTCTGGTATTCATCATCTTTACTAACAAAATGCCCTTGCAGAACTTTGACGGATTCCTCTACTTCCTGATCCGTTATAAAATAATCATACTCATATTCAAGTTCTCTTCGAACATCGTTAGTCGAGATGGTATCTTTGTCTAGAAATTCTTTTAAAATGCATAACTCACTAGGCCTGACTCCACTTAAAATGGTCTTAGACAGATATTTCAATATCAGCTTTTCCTGATCATTCAATTTGCAGGAGTCCTTTCCCGTCTCAACAGCTTCCAGGAACTGCCAATATGTCTTATATTCTTTGATAATTACCAACGGATCAATCTCTCCCTGCTCATAGAAGTCATACAATAGGGGAATTCGTCCAATTCTATTTTTCAGAGAAATGTAGCTTTCTCTTATAATCGATTTCATTCCTCTGATCTTATCAATAGAATTGAATATTTTTTCTTTTGCAATTTCATCAAAATGTACCGTGGATACCCCGGGTATCGTATTGTTCCCTGAAATCACATATTTTCTGATCGTATCCGCATTATAAGTTCTATCCCCGGACAATGCCACCGGAATCATAAAATTGTTATTATAGTTTCCAATGAAATCAAGAATTACCACATATTCCTTGTTCTCGGCTTTTCTAAGTCCTCTGCCAAGCTGCTGTATAAATACAATAGGAGACTGCGTAGGGCGAAGCATGATCACTTGGTTCACTTTTCCTTCTTTCCAAGAGCATATGCCTCGAAATCAGCCATCCTCTTATCCTTCGCCTTGCTGATAGCCTTCTCAGCCGCCTCGCACTTTTTCTTCAAAGCCTCAACCTCGGCTGCTGCCGCATTCTTTTCTTCCTGCAGAAGCTTATCGGAATCACCAAGTTCCATGATATGCTACTGTATCTGGAACAGGACGATCTCTTCAGGGTAACAATCCAGGATTCTCTTAACACATCCCTCCAGATGATAGATATTCAGCCCTGAGCACCAATAATACGCCTTATTTCAAGCCAGTCATTTCCGAGACCCCTGAATGTAACGCCACAAATGATAGCATCTGACAGTTCAGCCCACTTTATTTCATAGAAATCTTCATCTTCAAAACTATCCTTATGTCTTATAACGACAAGGCTGATGGCCTCCATGATTTCATCGAGGTAGTGATCCTCCATATATTCCTTAAAGTCTTTATATTTTTTCATGCCGGATCACACTTCCTTCTGCATTATTCAATCATCCTGGAAATTCTCTATCTCATTTGCATCTCCAAGCTTTATGTCAAACATCACTTCTTCAATAACTCTTATACACTCATCCGTGTTTTTCTTAATATCTTTCCCCCAGAACCTTATCACCGTCCACCCCATAAACAGAAGCTGCTTATTTATCTCGTTGTCCCGTTCAATGTTTCTTGAAATCTTACTAACCAAAAACTTGCTATTGTTACTATTTTCCAATCTTGGCTTCAGAACCTCCCAGTCCTTCCCATGGAAAAATTCACCATCGCAAAAATAGCAATCTTGTATTTCGTCAGAACAATATCCGGCTTTCCCGGCAATGCCTTATAATTCTTCCGGTATCTATATCCCTTTTTCCACAGAGCTTTCCTCAGCAGGATCTCAATTTCAGTGTCATTTGACCGGATATGCTGCATATTCTTCCGGCGTTGTTCCGGCGTGAGCGTATCCATTTATTCATCCCTCCGAATGAGACCTCCGGCTTCGCTTATTCCTTTGACGTAAGCCATAATTCTTTCCGCAAGCCTATCATGGTGATCCTGATTCATATCAACCATCCATTGCGTGTATTCCCTGACACTTTCATCCATAGCGTCTCCGCTTTGGATATTCAGTTCATACATATTGAGTCCGGGCAAAGCAGAATCTATTTTATCACTCGGAAAAATAAACCCACACCGGCGAACATTCAGTAACAGCATATAGAATAATAACTGATGAGAATTATGCCGTTGTGTATCCCTGTAAACCTTGCTCGTACTATTCTGATATTTCACATCAAAGACTGCAATATACCGCTTTGCATTGCCAGAATCTTCTATCAGGGCTATATCCGGAACGTAATTATTCATAAGATATGCGTGATGCTCTGGATCTTTTAATGTAAACAGCGGATTCTTTTTGGGAATCCTGTACTCATCCAAGATTACCTGAGACTCCAATCTTGTCTTAAGATACTCACGTATTGTTGCCCTGACATAAAACTCAAACAGAGACTCCATATTTATAGTATACGGAATAATAAATCTTACTTCTTCAGTCTCTGTGCCGAACAGATCATTTGACCCATTGCCAAGAATTACTGTTTTAGCAAGATCAATTACCTTTTTGTAAACAGAATTAAAACCTGTAACATTGGCCTTTCCAAAATCACTTCTTCCAATCTTCACTGTGCGAACCTCTTTTAATGAGTTTTCGCAGAAAGAATAAATCCTGCCTATTGATTTTAATGGAAGCCCACTGACCCTAATGGTATCATGCGCTTTTTTTAGGGCAGCTTTCATTATCCTGTTTTCCAGTGTGTCTACAGTAAACACAGGATACCTACAGAAAACTCTGTCTTCCCTTCCCTGTGTAATATTCGTCTTTATATGTTTTGAAACCTGTATATTTCCAACTACTTTCCCGTTAAAGTTCTCTTCCTTAAAAGCCATTGAACGCCGCAGGTATTTTTTGCAGATTCTCTCACACTCTTTTACAAGTGATATCGCAGCAAGAAGTTCTCCGCCTTTTTCTGCATTATTTACCGGGATCAATTCCTGATCAGTATATATCTTAAAGAAATCCCCGTTAGATCCCGAGACATATAATTCATACTCCGGATCATTCATCACCTTAATAAGCATATCCCAAGGATTCAGAGCATACCTTGGCGTAATTATCAGAGCGCACTTTTCCTGCGTTACTGGATCAATGATTATTTTGCCATGGTCATCGCGCAGCCACCCCACGCCCACGGTACCACTTGTATGATAGTTGCCTTTTTCGTCAGTATACAGCCCCATTTCCTCTGGAACTGCACCATCCATTTTTCTTGCCGCTGCAACTCCCCTGGGTATCAAACCGGCGGCATCAGGCGACCAGTCTTTCAGACCTTTTATTATTTTGACATCAGATCGCATCTGATACCTCCGTTTTTATTCCTCGATTAGTGAATTCTCTATCAATTCCTTCTTTATTGACTCTGTATATTCTGCTTTTCCAAGTTCTTCCAAAAGCTGATTATACAGCTTCCCCAATTCTTTAGAATCTGAACACTTCTCCATTTTCTCAATGATGTCAAAAGCCGGTATCTCAAATGCCTCCGGTTCATTACCATAGAATTCATCCATAAGTATTCCATCATTGTGATACTCTCGCAGAACAGGAATCACCTGATATAAAAAGCGGTCTTGCATCTGAACTTCAGCCTTTTCGGCACTCTTGCGAATAAAATAAGTATGCCCTATTTGCACATCCGAACGATTGTAATCATCTGTATTCATATAAATATCAAAAATACGATCCACAAGATGAAACAGTCTCAGTTCTTTAGATGTTTCCCAATCATCAACCTTCGAGAATACAACTTTGATATCAGGAAGGAGCGGGAAGAACAGGAAACGTCTTCTTATCGCATAATCAATCGATGCAATGGACTTATCCGCGGTATTCATGGTTCCTACAATGTACAGATTACTCGGAATCTGCAATCTGGAATCACCTTCAACTGTATAGGGCGTAGCCACCTCGCTATCTCTGTATTCAAGCGCATATATCAACTCTCCGAATACAGTAGCAAGATTTGCTCTGTTAATCTCATCTATAACCAGATAAAACTTCTTGCTGTTTTCAGGATTATCAGAGTTATAATACTTTCTTGCTATCCTTGCCATTTTCCCAAGAGTCCTGTTTACTGTCCTGTACATTACGGGAATTGGTTGGCTGTATACAAACTTATACTTTTCAGCACCACCTTCAAGTATTTTGCCGTTTATCTCAGACGCATTGGTCTCAGAAGCTGAAACTGAAATACCTCTCACGAAATCCTCATATGTGTATGAAGGATGAAACTGAATGATATCCCAGTAAACGAGATTGTTTTCCTGAACATTTTCAGTTGGGAGAATATACTCATCATTCTTTGTGATAAGCTGGATGCTTTTAAGTTTTTCTTCATTCCATTCTTCTCCGAATCCTGCCTGATCAGCAAGAAACTCCTTTACTCCATACGTTTTTGATGTGCCCGGAGGTCCCTGTAGAATCATCTGATGAATCCCCGTGCTTTCCATAACCGATTGATACCTGTCATCCATAGTTTTGTACACTCCTTTTATTGTTTCATCCACCATTGCCCGCCATGTTGGTAAAGAACGTATATCATTTAGCAAATTGAGCCTCAGTTCATCATTTGATGAACCGTGCAATGCCATATCATCCAACGTTCTAAGATCCGCTTCCACTGCCAAAATCTCATCCTCACTCACCGGATTCAGAGAATCAGCATATCTATATGCTTCAAGATTCTTAAGGTAAGCACTGAGATACTTATATGCTAACAGCTTTGCCATCGTATAAAGAGATACTTCTCTTCTTACAACTTTCTTCAACCGGCACTGATCAATACTTGCCGTTCGTTCACTGTTTTCAGTTTTAATTTTTGAAACAAGATAATACTTTTTCCCTTTATAGAAAATCGAATGAAGATCTTCGCGGTATACCCCATTGTCATTTCCCCTAGAGCTATCACTTGCTCCCAGTCTGACTGATTTACTCAGATTGCTGTTGCATATAAGGCAGCTTCCCCATGCCTGCCCTTCATCAAGTTTATAGTATATTTCACGGTCATACATCAAAAGATCCATAATTTCCCAATTGTTAATCAGAGGGTGCATAACCATATCGTTTATTATTTCAAACAGAACACCGTAATTAGTGTTATACTTTTGTCCGCCCTGAAATCTCAGACCTTCTGCAGAAGCCGTGCCGGAAAGTATATCCAAAAAAATCTGCCGGTATTCTTCGTTTGTTTTCAATTCTATTTTATCTTCAACAACATCAGCTTTCTGACGTGTATACTGAGAATAGGTATGTTCCGCATCAGGAATAGTCTCTGTTAATACAACCCCTTCTTTCTTATACTGCCTAAGCAGAGGAAGAACCTGTGCCTTTATCTTATTCTGCATAAGCCTCTCTGCATTCCACATTGAAAAACCGTGTCCGGGAAGAAAATAAGTAAAACCGATTACATATTTGTTTTTTTCATCGCCATAGTCCGGAGCTATATAATCAAGGAAACCATTATAGAAATTGTATTTTTCTACAGCATCATCCGTAAACTTTTCAAGCAGCATAACTGTATCTTCTGAGTAAAATTGGAAATACAGTTCGCAGATATCGTTTATCGTTTTATATAGATTCTTTCCCAATTTGTTGAAATCATTTTTGTAGCGCACCGTTGAACTGTCAGTCCATTCCAATGGATATCCAAAATGTAGAAAATCCTCTGCCTCAGTCGGTGTAAGACAAACTGAAAAAACAGGGATACCAACAAGAATATCACTTACATCTTTTATTGGAGAATTGAGACATTCATCCTCCCTGTATCGCTCCAAAAGCATGCTCCACTCCCGGCGCTGATCTTCAAGCTGTTTTATCAAATCCTGGTCAATGTTAAAAAAGGCGTTTTTGTAAAAGCTGTCTTTTATCGCTGTCCGAAGTTTTTCTTCCGTACTCTCCGCATAGCAGACCTCGAATGTCGCAAGGAGATCTGCATCCAGACTATACTCCGGATGCAATATATTAGAAGTCATGAAAACATACATATTATCCGGAATACAAAGCGTCTTTCCGGAAGCAAGAGTAATCGTTTCCCCTCTATGGGAGAACGCATACATAAGTTCTCCAAGTACACTTGATATATTGACTCTATGTATGTCATCAAGAATCAGAAAACCCGGCATTTCAGAATGTTCCATCTCTGCGACCAGTTTTCTGACCATCTTGTCTTTCTGTACAAACGATGTTATTCCATTGACAGTCTGAATTGATATCCCCTCGATAAAATCATGGCTTGTCATTCCTTCGTGAAGAGAAACCAGTTTTATCCCCGGTTTATAATTTGATTCAATATAATTAAATGCTGCATCACAAAAGTTATCTGGATTATAGAACTTAAGCTTTGGATCATTCTTCTCCGATTCCGAAAGCCTCTCCCAGATAACTTCCGTAACAGCCTTTTTAGCTGAATATGTTTTACCCGAACCTGGCGGGCCTATGTATATTCTGTTCTGATTCATTTCTTTCCTTTTTCAAAATCGGAAAGCATGTCAAACACAGCCTCTGCCAAACACTTGGCAAATTTAGGCGGAACAGCATTTCCGATCATCTTATACGTCTCTACATTGCTTCCCTCAAAAACATAATCATCATCAAATGTCTGAAGCCTTGCAGCTTCTCTAACAGTAATTGTCCTAAGCTGCTTGGAATCCGGATGAATATGACGCAAGCCATCCTTATATAAATGTGCCGGAATCAGATTGCTCGGTTCATCCCATCTGATAACATGATACTTATGGACATTTGAAGTATGCCCAGTCTTCTCTGTGTACAGTTTTTTTAATGAATCTGTCGAAATATATTCGTTTCTTCCGGATTCAATATCTTCTGTCAACAGCTTAAAAATCTCCATATCGCGTTTGCTCTGCCACCTTGCTATATGATTTGGAACAAAAGGTTCAGGAACGGAATGCGATATTCTCTTTCCTTTATATTTTTCATCATGTCCTAACGGATAGAGTTTTGGCAAATCACCAATGGCTTCCATTACCGTCATTTTCTTCTCTGTTTTATATTTAATCAGATATTTCTCATAAAAGAGCTTTAACAACTTCTCGCAGTTTTCTTTACCGAAATACTCAACAGAAAGACCTATTATAATTATTCTCTTTCGATTCTGTGGCACTCCATAATCAGTAAAATCAATAACTGCATTGGAAAGATCCTGAAGTACGCTATACCCCGCCTTCAAAAAACTTTCCTGTATAATCTCTATGATAGGTCTGTCTCCAGGCTGAGCACTCAGAATTCCAGGCACATTCTCAAACACGAACATCTTTGGCTTGTATTTTTCTACAACCTTGATGTAACTCTCAAACAAATAATTTCTATAATCATTTTTCATTCCGTGTTCGTCGCGCACCCGTCCTGCTATTGAATACGCCTGACACGGAGGGCCACCAATAATAATGTCAAGGTCACCGGCATCCTGTATCAGTTTATCCAAGCCTTCTGACGATCCATAAGCATCATCATCCTTCCACCCATAGAACAATTCATCTGTTCTTTGAATATCGAATTGAAGAACTCGATCAGAAGCGTCCTTGTAACCCCATTTTGTTTTTAATCTATTGGCCAGATTTGCGCACGGACCTTTTTCCCATTCGACAGCAGCAATTGTGTCATAATATCCAGTCTGCTCAAATCCATCCATAAGTCCGCCGCATCCAGCAAATAAATCAATGGATTTGATGGTTTTATTTCTTTTTCTGCTCATCTCCACCCTCCGAAATAATTCTTAGGAGTTCTTCTCCCAACGCCTGACCAAGTAACGGTGGAACAGCGTTTCCCACCTGTCGGCTCTGCTGCGTTTTTGTTCCGGTGAACACAAAGTCATCCGGGAACGACTGGATTCTCGCGTCTTCCCTAACCGTAGGGATTCTATTTAGTTCGTAATGAAAAATGTTTCTGTGTCCGGTATCAACTGTACGTGAAGGAGCATTTCCGTTAAGCCTAGTCCATGCCATATGGAATTTTCTGCTTTCTCCCCATCCCGGCGGCAGATCTTTGTAGTTTCCGCCTTCAGGAACAAGTGCTATCGTGTCTATAACAAACTGCTTGTGGTCTGTTGCAACGTGGTTATGTAGAACGGTATTGTTCCCCCTCATAAGTTTCTGATATTCTGTTTTGGGCGATTCCGAATATTCATCCGTTTCCTCTCCCAACCGATCAGTACGTGTTGGAAGATCACTGATTGCATCCCTGCAAGTACGATATGTTTCCGGAGTAAATTTAGGCTCTGGAAAATGAGGAACACCTATATCCTTTCTTATGCCCATGAATATCAGCCTTTTTCTCATTTGTGGAACACCGTAGTCAGCAGCAATAAGAATCTTGCACTCAATGTTGTATCCCATCTTCCTGAAGCGTTTTAGGATTTCATCCTTTATCTGCCCCTGATATAAAGTAGTCATGCCTGGAACATTCTCAATAATAAAGCCCTTGGGCTTGTACTCCTTTACCATCTCGATCACAGCAAGATATAACCGATTTCGTTTATCATCAAAATTTCTTGGTCCAGTCAGCGAAAATCCCTGGCATGGAGGTCCTGCTATAATCACATCTATCTCTCTATTGCCGGCGATTCTTTTTATCTCTTCAAAAGTCTCATGCTTGGAAAGATCAGCATTCAAGCCAACCGCACCATCATGATTGAGTTCAAATGTATTAAGCGCAGCCTGATCATTATCGACTCCAACAATAATGTTAAAGCCTGCATCCATAAATCCTTTTGACAGACCACCGCATCCCGCAAACAAATCTATTGCATTCATAAAGTTTCTTCTCCTGTTTTAATAAATTCACAGATGTCTGATATATCGCAGTCAAGCTTTTCACACATCTTCAGCAATACTTCCATGCTCACTGGCTGATTTTTACTTAATTTAGCAAGCGTATTAGTACCTATGCCTGTAAGTTTTCTAAGGTCTCCCTTATTCATGTTTTTATCAATCATCAACTTCCATAGCTTGTTATAACTTACGTTCATAGCTTTCCTCTTTATCATTTCAAACCACATCAAAGTTTATAGACATCCGAACATATATTATTATACCAGCCTGCATTAAAAATTGCAATATCGAAATATTTTTACCCCTAGCCTATATTTTTTTCACATGGTTCTATCACGTGATTCTATCCTATCATATCAAATGTAATGTCCTAAATTTTGGACTCATAAGCCGTCAGCCTACAAGTCCGCCCCGCATCACCATTTCCTTCCGTTCATCTGCCACCTGTCATGCCGCTTGATACTTCTCACCGCCTGGCTCAGCGTGTTTGCCCTGTTATGCTGATAGTAGGGATGCTGGTACCGGTGCTTATGAAAGACAACCACGGAACCGGCATCCGGCCAATCACAGTTATGGATGTACCAGTAATGCCCCGTGTTCCGGGACATTATGGTCACATCGTAGTCATCCACGGCGATGATGGTGAAGCATGCCGGATCAAGGCATTTCAGATCATCGCTGTTAAACATTCGCCGCCTCCAATCCGCTTTCCGCAACCATACCGTAACCGCACTGCCTCTCAGCCACGAACCTTGCGTGAAGCTCTTTCTTTTCCTTCAGGAACCGCTCATGCAGCTTCCTTGTCTCTTCTTCCATAAAAGTCTTCTCAGCCTCAATCAGCTCCGCTCTGGTCGAATCCTTCATGATTACCAACTTTCTATCCTCGCACTTGACCAGCACCGGATCCCCGATATTGAAGCCCAACTCCCGAAACCACAATCCCTGAATCCTGAGCATCGGCGCGGTCTTTCTGCCGTAGTTGGTCGCCTCGCTCAATGTCAGTTCCCTGTATTCCTTCTTTGCTCTTGCCATAGATCACCACTCCTTTACTCTGATTGGCTCCGGCAGTCCTGATCGGATCTATGGAAGGCATAAAAAATAGGACTACCATCAGCTCATGCTTTCCAGTCACCGATCAAGTCCTACCTTAACCCCATGTTCAGTTGTCACACGGCATGGTTATCCCGTGCGTTTTGCCATTAAGGCTCCACCTCCCCTCGTGTTATATTAGTGCAAGGCGGTCATATCTTCAGTTGAAAACGGCTCCGTCCCACCCGTAAATACCGTACCCTATGGCATTTTTCTGTAGGACTAAATCAGCCAAAAACCTTTGATTTATGCGGTCTTTGCTTGACTTGACACTATAATGCCACTAGCCCCAGTAGCAAAAATCAACAGTGCTCTATTTTCTACAGCATCCACAATCCTACGAAGATTCATAATAAACCCTACCTGCATAGAATTCGGTTCCAGCTTATACTTCTCCGTGGAAGATATCTCATCCCGTTTTGCTATTTCCCTCTGCTTTTTGATGATCTCATACTTTTGCTTATAATTCTCATAGAAATCATCATAGAAAAGCGCATACTTAGAGTCCCACAGAGCAGGGTGAAATTCTTTTACGATCTCCATCGCAATTTCACCCTGCTCTGTGGAAACAGTTTTGATATTCCACTCCTTATTTTTCGTCAAAGCAGCACTTGTAATATTGGAGCTACCAATGATAATACGATAAATCTCTTCCTTCTTAAAAATGTAGCCTTTGGTGTGGAATTCCTGGTCTGCCCGATCCACATCATACATCTTTAGAGTAACATTGGACAGTTCCTGCAGCTTCTTCAATGCTCTGGGCTCACTAAAGTTTAGATAGTTTGTCGTTAAGATCTGACCCGGGATCTGCCTCTTCTCCAGTTCCTTCAACGTCTGCAAGAGAGGCGTAATTCCACCCATAGTAATAAAAGCCACGCTGATCTGGAATTGGTCACACTTCATCAGCTCATCTTCTATGACGGAAATAACTTTCTTGCCCTCTTCCGGATTATTCGACACGAAAGCAGGCTTGTATGCCAGATTGGCAGCGGCTGTACCGTCAATATATGCCGTTGTCAATCCTTCTTGAAGTTGTGTACGGGTGGTGTGTGACATGGTATTCTCCGTATTTAACATTTTCTTTACCATTAATTTGTTTCTGATCTTATCCATCAATGTTACATCCGCCGAAAACCACTGCACAGAGTCCAGTTCATCCTTCGTCAGCCACTGGGCAGTTTCCGCCTCCAGCAGTTTCAACTCTCCCGATACAACCTCACACCAGAAACAATCCATGGATAAATGGAATGCCGGGTAATCGTACTCTATGGTGTCTATCAGGCCTCCGACTCTGACCGTAGCATCCAGTTCCTCCCGGATCTCTCTGACAACCGCCTGCTGTGGAGTTTCTCCCGCTTCGATCTTCCCGCCGGGAAATTCCCAGCCACCTTTGAATTCTCCGTAACCTCTTGCGGTGGAAAATATTTTTGTTTTGTGCTCTATGGAATCGCAGATTACGGCTGCGACTACGCGGATGGTTTTCATAGGATTCCTTCTTTATTCTACACGCTTATCTTCAATGGTCACCCAGATAACATTTATTCTCACAAATTTACTTTGCAAAAATTTTGTGAAACAATCTAAAATTATAATTACTCAAAATCAACTTTGCAATACAAAAAGTCAAGAATAATCATTTTTACAGAAACACCACCTGATTCGTTTAAAATTACATTGTATGAATATCTTTGATTTTGAACAGGTATCCAGTCAGATAAAACAAATTTCTCGCCACTTTCAATGTTTTGTATTATACATGCGTTGCACGAAAAACGAGACGATATTTCTGGAATAACATCCATTAGCTTTGGACTTTGAAATTCCGCTTTTTTCTCATCACTAATGTTAGGTAAAAAATCATACCACAACCCATTTGCACCTTCAAAATTCAAGTCATCATATTCATATCCAGCATGACCAATGGCCAATTTTGTGATTATCCTTGAAAAACGATTAGTATCAAAATTTGGAAAAATATAACCTTCTTTGCTTAAAATTTGAGATTCAATTAAATGTTGTAAAGATTGTTTTTGTGACAAAATCTTTTTTACATGTGCACTAATTGAATAATCTAAATACACCTTGTTTTTCAACACTTCCAAATAGCAAATAAAATACTCTTCATCTGCTGAAAAACCATTGTTACACGCAAGACATGCCGGAATCGTTGGTAGATTCTCAGGAAATGGTTCAATTAGCATTGTTTTGGATGGAACATGTTCACGTGTATTTGCGGGCTTGCCACAATATATGCACCCACTTGGTCTTCCTTTTTCCCAACATGTATAGTATCCCATGCCCGAATTACTTTCTCTTCGCTTTTTCTGAATCATTTCCTCTCCATATCAATCCAATGTGTCAATAAGGAAATTTCATAATATTTCCTTATTTTTCAATGTCAAAATACTTCCTTATATATTTTTATTTAAAACTTAACCTTCTGAATGTGATATGACTGCGGTTCAACAAGCCAAAGATTATTTTCCATAATATGTTGTACAGGATTATGGATAATGTCAGGTTCATAATTGTCATCATCAATTTTTGACAAATCAACTAAATATAAGTAATAGTCCGCCGCCAAAAGCTTCGCTATATCATATTCATTTTTAGACCAATAGAATCCATTTTCTGATACTGCTTTTACTTCAATAAACCGATTGGCTACTGTAGAATTCGGACTATTTGCAGACACAATATCATAACCAGCAGTAACATCTATCTCAGATATCCGTTTTACTTTGTTTTCCCCCTCAACACCAAGTCTTTTCTTTTCGTACTTCACAACAAATAACTCTGCCTTTTCTCCCGCAAGTTCGTCACTCTTAAGTCGCTTTTTGAGTTGCTCAAGTGATATGGCTTTTCTCTTCCTGATGCATTGGGAAGCGACCAACGATTCATACTCTGGTGAAACATAGAAACGTGAACCCGTAACCCCCCTATCAACACATAAAAATCCCTGGCTTATAAGTACATTTCTTACAGACGATAATTTCAAAGGAAAACTCTCATTCTTAAATCTATACTGTTGTTGAACGGAATCATAATAAAACATATTAATTGAAAAAATGTCTGCGTCAAACAAAAAATTGACTGTGCTTTGTATCAAATAATTATTTGTTTGATTATTATCCTCTACTAGTTGTATAAGATCATCCGCTAACGATAATATGTTTTCAGAAAAACGAATCCAGCCAAATGCAGAGCAATAGGTTATCAAGTCATCACAAGATAAATAATGTTTGCCCGGTGCATGGTTACATAAGACTATAGCATCATTCCGATTAATAGAAGAGGCTCCAATCACTTTGCACAAAAAGTATATTATTTCATCTCTTCCGCTCTGAAAATTAAATTTTTTTAGTTCTTCTAACATAATCTTTTATCAACGCCTTTATGTCCTCATCCCCCAAATCATCCGAAGCGTTATCAAAAAGAGGAATGGGCATACTTTCCATAATTTCATTCATGCGATGTTCTTTCTCTGCTAATCGAGCATCTATTGTTTCATCAATGCTATCTTCCGAAAGAATGTAATAATAATTTGTCTTTGTTCCCTCCTTCAGCCCATATCGATGAATTCGATCTTTCGATTGAACAAAATGAGCTGCATTGAAAGAACGTTCCAAATAAATTGCATTATGACAAGCTTTATGTAACGAAATAGACTCTGCAACAGCAAAAGGATTGGCAATTATTACTTTAAACGGGCAATTATCATCTTGAAATGCTCTTACGATTTTCTCTCTTGTTAGGATTTGTTCTTCGCCATCGTCAATGGTGCCTTCTTTTTCTACAGGAATTGCACCATATAATTCTTGGCATTGTATTCCTTTAGACTCAAGATACTCTTTTATGCTATGAATTGTATGAATAAATGTTGCCCAAATGACAACCTTTCCGCCGTCTTCAATAATTTGCCGCACAATCTTTTCAACTGCCAAAAATTTTGACGGAATTTCAATCGCTTCGTACTCTATAATAGCTTTTAACACATCGGCATCATCGATTGCCTGATATGCTTCTAATGGGCATTCATCATCTTCTAAGAACTCATTTAATGGAGTTCTTAGCATGACAGGATCAGATGCGGCTTGCATTAACCGAATCATTCTTGCATGCGCTAATTCTATCTTAAATTTTGAAGATAGGTCTGGTTCGCCTTCTCCTATCATTTCATCCATGTACTTTTTTTCTATAAAGTCATAGATTCGTCTCTGATATTCTCCCATCGGTACAACAATAGGAGGATTTATCGTAGCCGGAGGAATATTCAAGTCGCTTTTTCGAATTCGAATAAAAAACGGTGAGATGTTACTTATCAGTCGTTCAATGCGAGCCCGATCTCCCATTGCTGTAATATCCCTCAATTGATTTATTTCAAATCCAATAATGTTTTTCGTTGGCCAAATGAATTTGAACATATTATATATGTCCTCGTAACCATTTGGTGCAGGCGTACCAGTTAAAACAACTCGCGCACTACTATATTTAGCGAGTTCAAGCACGGCTTGAGCAATTACACCTCCTGACGAATTTTTAGCTTTATGCGCCTCATCCAGCACAACCATTACTTTATTATTGCGGAGGAAAAAACCAAGTTCCTTTTGCAATGAAATAAGCGAAGCATATGAAATCAGCGTCAATTCAGAAGTTCGACTTGAAATAAGATAATCTTGCTTGTCTGTTTTACTGATTCCACTGATTAAACGTTTTACGCTTGGCTTATGACCAAAACATTCTTCATATTCAAGTTCCCATGGTCCAAAAGAGCTCAATGGTCCTACAACAAGAAGTTTGTCAATGTGTTTCGCATTATCATTTGGCAGGCTATGAAGATACGCATATGCCCCATATACTATACTAGTTTTTCCAGCCCCTGGAACCGAAAAATTACATGCATTTTGAGAAAACGCCATATGATACGCAGAAAGGAGCTGCAAAGGATACAACGACCTTGCTGGGAGATGACAAGCAATAGAATTTGTAAATTTCTCAAACTCAACTTTATCGCATTCATTATTTCGAATACGAAGAGCCTTTTGAGAAAATTCATCAAATTTCCGTTCTTCTTCATAAAAGTCAAGCAAAATTTTTTCAGAACTTTCCGTTTTTTTCTCTGTAAACCCGTATTTGCTCAACATTGAACGTATAGCAGACAAAATAGGAAATGGCTCCTCATCCATTACAGGAATGACAATACGCCCCATTTCTTCGCGAGGCGAAAAATAATCCCTAACATATCTCCATGCAAAACGATTTCTTTTTATAGCTTCTATATCTCCGCATAAATAGACTTCTTTGTTTTCAGAATTGTAATCAATAGAAATCGTTGCCATATCTAATCATCTCCGCTCCAGTATTTTCTTCATTTCATAGGTTAATTTATTGATTTCCCTTACCATCTCTTTGATGTGGGGATCTTTCGTAAAACTATCTTGTTCACAGTCTACTGCTTGAAGTGCACTTAAAGCACGCTCAATTAGTTCACCAGGCTTATTTGAAGCTCGTTTATCTTCAAGTTTACGTGAAAAGCGCTGAAGATTCCCCTTGAGTTGCCCCTTGGCACTATCTATCCATTCATTGTCACGTTTTTTTAACAGTATGCTAAGATCCTCATTTGGATATTCCAATCGAAGTTCTTCTACAGTCTTAGCATCTACAGGTGTATTTACCTCATGTTGATGCAAAAATGCTTCCCATAAATCTTTATAGAAAAAGATACTCCCATCTTTCCCAGTCTTTGCAATGTCTCGGAATTCTTTTCCCTCATAACGTGCACGTATATAGTCAAAACAAACAAGTTTCAAATCAGATATATCTGAATCACTATATGCCCAATCTGCATTTCTAACATTTGATTTTTTCTTTTTATAAGAATCCAAATAGTTTTCAAGATCGACAAAGGGACCTTCTGTTTTTTCCAATCGGGTATATATACCCTCATAGTCGTATTCTTTTAGGTAGTCTTCCATCAAATCAAGAACATTTATCCACTCTTTAATCTGAGAAGGCTTTTCACTCATAAATCCTGCAATATCCTCTTCTGAAAAGCCAAGTCGTTTTAATTCTTTGCATTTCAGATATTTCTCAATAGGATTGTAATCCAGTTTATCATCCTCACCCATTTGATAAATAGTCTCTAGTTGCTGAATATCCTTTTCTTCTGCATCATCTGGAAGAATAATCGCTAAAAAATATTTACATTTCTCGACTTCTTCATAAGAATAACCAAGTTCTTCTCTCTTGTAGAATAATCTATTTAGTAGCATAGCTCTGCGATTTCCATCTACAATTGTACCATCAGACGTCACAATTCCGTACCTCTGCTGCCCATTTTTTAGAAGGCTCTCCATTGTAGTTTTATTTCTATCAACTTTGGAGTCGTATAAAAATTTTTCTATTATTGCCTTATCCCCATCCAACTCAGCATTTAGCACGCCGTTTTGTTTTTCGTAGGATAAGACATCCGAACCGATTCTCCCGTTATATTTGTTATATATCAAATAATCAAGGGGGATTCGATAGACGTTCTCAGTGCGGGTGGTTCCCTTGTAACGCAGAGGGATACCTGTCATAGCAACGTTGAGTTGATTTTCTTTTAATTCATCAAGCTTTGTTTTTCTAGTTATTGCATCCATTTTATTTTCCTCCCATTTCGTGAGTGATTTGGTTTAGGATAATGTAACCAACTGCAATTACCAACGGCAAAGGGTGAGGGACTTCATTCAAACAAATTCGATTCTCAAATTGCTGTTCTGGAATAGTTCTTACTATAAAAGCTTTTACCTCATCCAATAATTCATATGGTCCCATAACATTGGCTTCTTTTCTTTCTGTTGTAGTCATGCAATACCTTACCTGAAAATCATTGTACGACGGAAGGTTCCTGCATTTTTGACAAATAAACTCTTTGATGGCTAATTGTAAGTTCTCATCTATTTCATTTAGTGATAAGTCTGGTGTGTATACCCTTGCTTTATCTTTCCCCTGGCCATAATGTATTTCAGCATCCCATTTAAAAGATGGGGGACGATGTTCGTCCCCAAAATCCGAATGATAATTAGTTAGTTCCACACGATATTCGGCTTGAATTAAATAAGGAATATGATACTTGAATTTTGCAGTACTGCGGCGTTCCTTTTCCTTCTTTTTAGGAAAGATGTTCCCATTCAAATTTACAAATGCAATTTCTTCGTCGTGTTGAATCGGTGGGTACTGTTCTGGAATAGACTCTCCTTCCTTCAGCGCAATTGCTTTCGCAATTGCATAAGACAATTTTGGTGGAACAGCATTTCCAACTAAAGTATGCTTAATTGACTTTGTTTTTCCATAAAACCAATAGTCAATAGGGAAACTCATCATCGAAGCAGCTTCTCTTACTGTTGGAAGACGATATTTTCCCTCCTTATGCTCAAGAATCATCGCTTCTCTAGAACTTGCTGACATAGTTGCCATAACCGTCCTTGCAGGCTTTTCTAAGTTTTCTGGAAAAGACATCTTTCCCATATAACCCTTGTCTCTTTTTAATCTTTCAGCAGTTTTCCATTCAAATGGTGCAAGTTCATAAATATACTGATGATCAGTTACTTGGCTCTTAGGAAGAACTAGCGTAGGATAGTTTAAGTCTGTTACTTCGTTTGGAATTGAGCTTAAAGGATCCCCTAACGCCTTGAGTACATCTCCAAGCGTTTTAACATTATTATCTTCATTTGTTCTTTGAAGCGGAGGAAACTCACCACATAGATAACGCTGTCGATTAGTTGGGGCGCCATAATATTTTGCATTATATTTTCCAGAATTGCCACCATGAGGTCTTAACACAAAAGAGCCTTCTAATCCCAAATCCTCTGCTGTATATTCATCTTCAATATATTCTTTTACACTTGGTACATTCTCAAGAACCCAGTATTTTAATATAGAGTTCTTCTTATATTTTTTCCGGGCAATGATTTTCAAATATGCTTTAATAAGTTTTATACCTATGGACTTATCTGCATTACCAGATTTATTTGAATGTGAAAATGATTGACACGGAGGAGATCCGATGATTACTTCCGAATCAGGAACTAACTCTTCAAATTGGTCATCCGGCAAATTAGAAATTCGAATTACATCATCCAGAACCGCATTTACTCCTGGTTTGTTTCCTTTATATGTAATAATTGCTGGTTCCCATTTATCTACCGCAAAAACTATATCAAACCCCGCCTGACGAAAGCCTTCGGAAAAACCGCCGCCACCGCAGAAAAAATCAACAACCTTCATTTTATAACCTCTTTACATTTAGTATTATAATATTGATATTTTAATTTTCATCAAAGATGTCAGTAGTAATATCTTTATCATTCCCCCGTTCATGCAACTAATAATGAATGCTGTCGCCAGTTTTCAGCTCTCTCTTCTTGTCTAAGAAAAGTGTGCCACAATTTCTTACAGCTTACCACCATATTGAATGTATCTTTTAATCATGTTTTAACTAGGAGAAGATACAATTTAGTATATCTTGCTTCGTCCTAAGTTTCAATATTTTGACAATACATTCCCGACTGTAGATATACACTCAGATTAAATATTATCGATAAAAGAAGCATGTATTCTCCCTCTCTCGCCCATACTTAGGCTATTTTATTTCTTCCTACGAAGACAATTTATTCTTTAGCTTCAATCCAGCATGTTGTGCAAATATCTGCGCTTGTTTTAATCCCACATTACTTTCTACAAATTTGGTAGCCAGTTTTTTCTGAGTCTCTTTGCTTAAATATATTTTTAGCTTATCTGTTGTTCGTGTAATTGCAGTATAGAAAATGTTGTGTGATATTTGCTCATCAACATCTTCTGTAATCACCACTTTAACAGATTTATATTCTAGCCCTTGAGCCTTATGTATAGATACAGCATATGCAATCTGAAATGGTACAACTTGTTCTGAATAATCTGTATCTGAATCCTTTTCTATTCTCTTTTTTACAGAAAATTCTACAATAGATTTGCCCTCGCAAGCACAATCATGCAACTTAAGATCCGTATAAAAAATAGCTCTGTCTGAAATCTTTTTATCTATCTGTATCTGAAATACTATCTCTTCGGCTTTCCTATCTATAGCCACAATAGTGCCTTTCAAATTATTATATAAAACACCTCCAAATCTCTTATTGTCATTAAAAAGGACCTTATCACCAACTTTATACACCCAGTTTCCCCATTCAATAGGATTTGAAGGGTTAACCTTTTGCATATAACGATTTATATTATTTACTCCATACAATCCATCATATCCTAGGCATAATATAATTTCATCCTCTGTTTTTTCAAAAATTGATTCATCTAATATTGAAATATACCCATTAGCTTGTAATCTTTCAAACATATTTTCATCATAATGTCTTACATAACTCCACATATCTAATAGTGTATTATTATTCTTTGCCCTATAAGGAGTTGACAATTCATACACAGAATTTTTTTCAATAAAATATCTTGCAAAGTTGAACCAATTGCCGAATTTAATTGCTTCAATCTGATGTATATCTCCAAGTAGTAAATACGCTTCAGAATTACATTTTTCAAGCAATTGCAGAATATCTTCATTACATATCGTGCTACACTCGTCTACAATCACAATATCATATATTTTGTTACTATTCTTATTCTTAATGTAGTCATGCACCGTATAACAATCACAAAAAGCATTTATTCTATCTTGTAAATTATTTTTGGCAGCATTTGTATTAGCAAGTAAAAGTATGTTTTTATCATCAAAAATTTGTGCAATATGTTCTGCCACCTTGGTTTTACCGGTTCCTGCTGCACCATAAATCATTCCCAATCTGGAATGTTTGAAAATATTAGATACTATTTTTTTCTTTTCATTGTCATCTATTTTTTCAATAGCCTCATTCTTTTCGTTAATTGTTTGGAGATAATCTCTAACTCCTTCCGACGTATATTGTTGCAATTTTCCGATAATAGCTTTTGTCAATTCAAAATAGTTCTTAACATATAGATAATTAAAAAATGACTCAATTCTTCTAAGTTGTTGTTTCTCACTTTTATATAGATTTTTATTAAAAATATCTTTTTCATATAAACAATAATCCAGACTTTTCTCGTCTACAGCAACATATAAAGTATTGCTATCATAAGCTTTATTATTTACCATAGCCGATAGATATTGATGTTCACAGTCATCTATATCTAAACATCTATGTAATCTTGAAGTAGTCACATTATGCTTATATAAGCTTGACGCATATGGCATTTCGTCAAAAGGTATTGTCTCATTTTTTAAACACAAATATGATAAACGATTATTGGGGTAATCCGTTAACTGGTCTCTAATTACATCATTTCTCAAAAATGAAATAAGATATCTTATTATGTTGCATCCCGATTTATCGTTAATAATAATATCTCTTAGTTTATTAAATACCTCAGCAAATTTTGATGTTTGTCCTATCTGTACTTGCTCTCTATAAATGTCATAGTCAGTTTCATCAGCTAAAAGAATATCTAATAAATTCATTCCTTTCTTACTAAGAAATTTCATCATGGCTCTATAAAAAGTATTATCTGATCTTACAGTTACCTCATATCCCGCAATTAATGCAATTTTTTCTAGTTCGCATGGTCGAATTGATACCGTCCATGCTACCAAACATTTTATGTCTATATCTATTCCATTAAAATCCACACTTGTATAAGTAAAATCACATTGAATAGAATAATTATCTGGAATATCACTAAATGAGTACACAACAAATCTATCAAACTTTGTAATTTCCTCCTGCGCATACGCTAAAGTGTATTCAAAAAAACCTCTTCCATCTACAGAACGATATTTTTTTCTCATAATATAATATCTATCCTTAGTATGTTCTGCACTTTCTTCTACCTGAATCTCTCTTAATGAGTTATAAATTTTCCTATAATATGGATTTAGCTCTTCATTTTTCTCTTGAGGATAGTCTTCCAGATTCTCCATTAAATTCAGCCCAAACATATCTCTCATTTGATTTCGTAACTGATATAATAAATTTATATGTCCCTCCATAAACCGGACTGCCCCATCTTCAACCGGAACATAATGTGATGTAACAATCTGAAGTGAATGATGAAACATCCAAATATATCCATATTCATTAGTTTCCTTAAGCGCTTTTATGTATTGAGTATACCATTTATCTTTTCCTCGTATTGGAGTCGGTTTATCAGGATTTTCATATGCATAAATACGCGCAGCTATAGTTTCTAAATATGTACGAAGAAATTGGATTACATAATCCGCAACTTTCTGAGAATCATGCAAAATCTTATAATCATCTATTATTCCACATATTTTGGAATCGATATTATAAATATTTTTTTCAATAATATCTACGTAGTTCAACGGTACTCTTATCCTCTCAACATTTTGGGGCAATAGCCTTCTACAGCCAAAGCTGAAATCTTTCACATTTATTATCCAATATTTATCTTACTTATAAATCCTTGTACATTTTCTCATAGTACCTCTCCAAATCTTCCCTCATCTGCCCCTTCACTCTCTCCCAATCCCCCTCACTCATCTTCGCCAACAACGCATGATTCAGCGAGATCACTCCCAGGTCCTTCGAGTAGTACATAAATCTCTTTCTCTCAAACTTTTCAAAGGGATTAGTCAGCATGCTGCTTTTGATCATTTTCCGGTCTTTCAGAGTCTCGGCATTATAAGGGCAGCTGGGGCGATCCACCGGCAGTCCTTTGTTAATCCTGTCCTGATAAAAGGCTATATAGTCTGTCAGCACATCCTCGATCTTCGCATCGCCTATCGTGTCCATATGATCGATAAATGACAGCAGGAACGGCATCTTATAAGACAATGAATAATCTCTTTCCTCCAGGAATGCAAAAAAGTCATCCCGAACGGTGTCATCGTTATGTTCCTGAATGTTCAGTTCTTTTCTGTATTTCTCCACATCCTCCGGGCTAAACAGGCTGATCTTCTTGCTGCCGAAGGGGAATTCCACCGTTGGTGCAATCTTCCCCTTACGGATCCAGCTGGTGATCGTTCCGGTATTGACGAAGTACTCTCTCGCCAGCTGTTCCTGACTATAGTAATCCCCATACTTTTCTTCAAAGGTATGGATGTCCACTTCCACGATCCGTTCCACGCGCTCTGTGATGCCATCAATCTCGATCATCTGTCCCGGCAGGTAATCCTGTCTGGTGATATCGCCGAACGGAACATACAATGAGTTTCCGAAAATAGCATGCATACTGCAGGGTCTTACCATGGCTCCGTATTCATCTACCACATCAATGACGAACACATTTTTCTTGATGGATGTCCGGCGCAAACCTCTGCCGATCTGTTGAAGATACAGCACCTTCGACAGCGTCGGACGCGCCATAACGAGGATTCCGAGTTCCGGATAGTCCCAGCCTTCCGAGATCATATCGCAGGCACAGAGGAAACGTATCTTATGCTCCTTGAACTCCTGCATAACCTTCTCCGGGTGTTTTGTATCTCCACTGTAATCCTTCGCTGAGATACCGGCTGCGTTCAGCAGGTGTGCCATCTCTTTGGTATGCGCCTTGTTGATACAGAAGATAATTCCCTGACGTTTTCCGGCATCTCCCTCCGTGAAATAGTCCTTCAGCACATTTACGATCAATTCATTTCGGGAAGTGACACGTACACTCTTCTCCAGATCCGCATTCACATAATCTTTTCCGTTAAAACGGACATGGCTCAGATCAATATTCGTCTCGATCCGGTAGACATTCGCCCTCGCCACAACTCCCTTCTCCATTGCATCCTTCAGAGAAAGCTCTGTTGTATAATTTCCGAAGATTTCTTCCAGTCTCTTTTTATCCGGGCGCTGATCCGTCGCTGTCAATCCTACGAGGAATTCCGGCGCATAGTATTGGATCACCCGCTTTAACATTGGAGCCACCGCGTGGTGCGCCTCATCCACTACAATATAGGAATAATAATCCCTTGGTTTTTCATGGTAATGTCTTACCGCATAGCTGTAAGTCTTAATATCGATCCGGTCCTGCAACGGCTGCAGGTCTTTGTCGATTCTCTCTTTCCAGTCCGCAATGATATTCGTATTCGGTGCCAGGATCAATGCCCGGAATTGCTCTTTTCCGGCTGCAAATTTCTGAATATCTTCTTCTACGATCCGGGATTTTCCCGCTGCGGTAGGTAATACAATGAGGAATGCACGAATTCCTTTTTCCCGCCGTTCCTGTATCTGTGCAAGGCTGATCTCCTGGTGCTCATACAGTTCCGTTTTACGTTCCAACAGCAATCCCGCTTCCCGGAATCCGCCGGTGTCTTTTCCCAGGTAAGACCGGATATCGTCCTCGATACGATCCTTGAATCGGCAATCTTCCGTGGAAAAACGGTATAGCTTTAATCCCCACAATGCGCAGGTATTCTGCTTGCGCAATTGTTTCCGATAGCCCTCTATTCCGATCAGCTGCGGATGGTGGTAATGAATTCCGTTTTCCTCGATGGCCACTCTGCCGTCTGCGGTATCTATGAGATAATCGAGGAAATAATTGTTGCCGTCTTCATCGGATATCCGGAATTCTTTTTGCAGATATTTCAATGCCCGCATACCGTAGATATTCGTGAAATTCTGTTCAAACAGCAGCTCCAGCGGTGATGAGTCCGCATGCTCTCCTCTTTCTGAAATCTTTTTGGTAGAGTACAACACTTCCTGTCGGCTTTTCTGCAGGCATTTTTCTATCGTTTCCGGATCGAATCCCAGGAATCGGAACACTCTCCGGTATATTTTCATATAGTGGTTTTGTTTATCTGTGATCAGTGTATAAGGAAAAATCTGCTCGCCATCCCGGCAGGAGCAGATTTCATCATCGATAATGACCATGTCCACTCCATCATCATAAAAGCGACTCACACCGCCATTCGGATAAGTCACTGTCTCCCGGAGGACATAGTTCGGATATGCAGTTAAGAATTGATCTTTTTCAGGAATAGATTCAACCATCTTTCTTCCCTGTCCGGTCGTACATCTTCTGTCAGAAAGTTCCGCAGCTGCTGTAAACTTGTATGTTTTTTCAGCAGCTGCTCCAGTTTCTCTTCTGTGAAATCCAGAAAATATCTGCCGTTCCTTTCCCCTTCAAATACACCATACTTAAATGACATGTACAAAATGCCCTGCGGCTTCAGCGCCTTCTCGATGCGATATAACACTTCATCCAGTTCCCCATAGGATAAGTGCAGTAGCGATGAGCAAGCCCAGATACCGTCATACACTTCCGATGCATCCAGCTCTTGGAACAGCTGGCATTTTACCGGAATCCCCGTGTACTCTGATGCCAACGCGCACAATTCTGCGGAGCCGTCTATCGCGTCTACCCGATATCCATGCTCCAGGAAATATTTCGTATCCCTTCCGGAGCCGCAGCCTAGGTCCAGGATCTTCGCTCCTGCAGGAAGCCCTTCTATAAATTCATCCTGCATTACATGAAAATCTACATTACGCGTGTTCTCCACAAAATCGGCGGCATTTTGATCATAATATTGAATTGTCTGATTCTTTTTACTTTTTTCGCTCATTTAAAAGTATCATAGCATATTTTTAGGAATACTGCAATCTATGTAAAATTGCTCCCTCTATATATACATGACAATATGCGACAGAATCTTACAAACTTTTTTAATCTTTCAAGCAGCCAATTGGAACGATCTTGACTCCCATATCCGTTGTATATGCCATAGGTGCATTCGCACATATCACAATCAGTGCAGATGGCTCCCTATAGACAGCTCGTGGATGATCCACATTTTTGATGGCACTTTGATTATATTTTTGAATCACTTCTTTAAATTTTAAGAGAGATTTTTCAGCATCAGGTATCTTGTTGGCACCTGTCTTAATCTCAATAAGCGCATATCTTCCATCTTCCATTTGATATACAGCGTCAGCTTCCATCCCTGTATCATCTGTATAATGGAGTACTCGTGCATTATGATTTTCTGCATATACCAGCAGATCTCTTAAAACCAAATTTTCAAAAACATGACCAAATAAATCTAAATCATTGTAAAAATACTCCGGATTAATACCAAGAGCCGCTAATCCGATAGACGGATCAATAAAAATATGCTTTTTCGCTGTCCTTATTGCCGTTTTTGAACGAATCTGTGGTGTCCAGGCATCAATATCTTTTATAACAAATAAGCTTTCCAGCGCATCAATATATGATGCAAGTGTTATATCCGTTACATTTTGGGTTGCCTTAATATCGGCATAAATACTTGTTCTCTTTGCGGTAGTTGCCATATTTCTTGCATATGACCATAATAGTGCTCTTGTCCATTCGGGATTTCTCTTCACCCCATCAATAGCTGTAATATCCTTATGGATAATTTGCCTATAATAATCTTTTGCAATTTCCAATTTAGCGCTATCTTTTGATAATGCCAGACACCTCGGCCATCCACCTCGGCACACTGCAAAAAATAACTGTTCCAGATTTGTCTCCGACATAATTCCATCTATATCATAGTTTGGATCTTCAAGAATTTTTGCCAAAGATATTTTCCCATTTGACTCACCTGTTTCCCATAATGTCATGGGATACATTGTAATTTCCGTTATTCTTCCCGTTCCCGTATGGGGGGTATCTATCTTTTTGCTCGCCGAACCTGTCAGAAAATATTGTCCAACATTTTCCGGATGGTCGTCGCAATCTTTTCGGATAGTTCCCCATATTTTTACAGCATCCTGCCACTCGTCAAACAAAATCGGTTTCTCATTTTTTAAAAAAAGCTTGGGCGCCGTCTCCGCCACAGCAATGTATCCATCTCTTTTATCCTCATCCTGGAACTCAATAACCGTTTTGCAACGTTCCTTGGCAGTTCTCGTTTTACCACACCCTTTCGGACCAATAATGCTTACCGCATTAAACGCTTCTGTTTTTCTATCTATTTCATCGTCTACAACTCGCCTGATATATTCCATATGCTATACACTCCTTTTACTGCTAGTATAACATTTTTTAAATAATTTATTCAAGTTTGTTTTGTATTTTTCGGCAGTTTTATTTTGTATTTTTCGGCTATTTTGTTTTGTATTTTTCGGCAGTTTTATTTTGCTTTTTTCGAGTATTGTGTTTTACCAGTACTCCTCTCTCCAGTACCTCGCCAGCACGCTCTCCATATTCGCTCTGCCCACGGGGTTCGCGGTATGGATCTCCACGTGGTAGAAGACCGATCTCGATGCCGTTTCTCACATTTCATGAGCCATATTTTTGCATTTTTTCACATTTCATGAGCCATATTTTTGCATTTTATCACATTTTATGATCTTTTCTATTCAAACACCTTCGTCTCGCTGGGTGCATTCTCTTTCCCATTAAAATACGATGTCTGCTTCTAGTTTGACGCTTACTTCCCATCCATGTCTTCCACCAGATCTGTTAATATATTCTCCTGATACCCCGCCTTTTTCTTCTTCCTTACCTCTTCTGCCGTCTCACGGAGAATCGGATTCTCAACGGTCTCCAGCTTTTTCATAGAAATATTTCCAATCACTTCTTCTGAAAGACTTCTCTCATAATCTCTACGCGCCATTCTCCACACACGGATCCGGTCACCGTATTTTCTCCAGAGTCTGTCGGCGATCCGGATTCCGTCCGGATCGATGTCTCCGCTATAATAGATTTCTGCCCCACTATCCAGTAGAAAAGGAATCAGCTTCACTGCAGCGCTCCGCAGCTGTCCTGAAGTACATAGTAATGTCACATTCTTTTGTTCCAGGTGCTTCAGCAGGTAGCTGAACACCATCTCATTTTCTACAATATAAACCCTATCTCCTGTCGGTTGTACCGCTGTCAGCTCCTGCAGATTTTCCATGGTAACCGCACAGGGCTCCTGTCTTCTGCAAAAGGCATCGTACGCCGGGTGCCAGTCACCGCCAATCTGTAATCGCAATCCATAGATATGCACGATAGAGGAAATATTATCCGGTACAATACCGTTGGATAGTAGTAATTCCCTCCACTGATGAGCGTTTTCCGGATAATCTGTCCTCGCAGCGTAGCACACTCCATGGACTAATAATTGCCCCGCAGTCGTTCCCTGATCAAAATAGTGAGGATTGCCGGATATCTCCGCGGAAAATACTGCCAGAGGATATTCCTCTTGCGTCTCTCGAATATCTTCCAGCAGAACAAGTGCTCTTCCTACGGTTTTCAACAGTTTTTCCGTCCGTTCTCTGTCTCTTCCGTATTCTCTGATCACTGTCTGATAGCCATACTTCTTTTTGGAATACATTTCCCGCAGCCAGGAGACAACAACTGAATCCGGACCGGCACCCTCTGCCAGACAGCCTTCCACCGTTTCAAATAATTCCGCCCTGCTACGCTCTTCCTCCATCCGCATCTTCTGCGTGGTTATCATTTTTCTGCCAAAATATGCTTCCAGAACCTCTTCGAAATTTACAGGAGCAAATTTTGTGGATTGCAGTCCTTTTTCAAATTCCGTAAAAGGAAAACGTATGGCATCTTCATAAAACGTCTTTCCGAGTATCCCGCCGATGGCTCTCCGTTCTTCTTCGGAAGTATGCTTCAGTGTAATGATTCCTTTTGCTCTTCCATAAGAATTCCATTTCTTTTCAAATTCCGAAAAGCACCTTCTGTACGCCGGATTTCCCTTAAAATATGCCGCACATGCTTCATTATTGTTCATCCAGAATCCTCTCATGTCCGTTCCATGTATACCGGATCACCGATACCACCTGGGAGTTCTCCGGGCGGTGCAGTTCCGCGATCCGAAGACCTTTGACCGTCTCAAAGCATCCCCACAGAGCCTGGGAATTCATGATATAATCAAAATCCAGCTTATGGACCAGTTCAAACATACTTTTGATATTCTTGTCATCGACACCGGCAAATGCCTCATCCAGTGCGATAATTCTGGGGTGATCTTTATTATCCGCCTTTTTATACTGTGCGTTTACTGCTCCGAACAGCGGCACATACATTGCCATTGCTTTTTCACCTCCACTGAACCGGTTAAACGCAGCATTGGTCAGTGGCTTCTTCGTCTCATCCCCGCGCCGGTAAAACATCTGGAATTCAAACCATTTCCGGTAATCCAGGGCATCTCTTACCAGCTCCATGTAATTGATGATCGTTCCCGTCTCTTCCAGTTTTGCCTTTTCTGCACGGATTTTGCTGCGGAAATGACCTGCTACCTTTTCAATATCATCCAGGGTAAGCAGCTCTCTGTCGCGCAAAAGGATCTGCTCCAGATCCGCCGTATCCAGTTCTTTGTCATTGTCAGCTTTGCAGGGCTTCCATTCCAGCGAAAAGCGAAGGCCCATAGAGGTATCGATCTCCTGCATGAGCTTCGACATGTCTTTTGCCCATTTTCTGCTCTCTGCTATGCGGTCCGTAAGCTGCTGGCTGATCGTCTGGGACAGGATATCTTCGAAAAGCTCCCGGTCCTTTTTCTGTATCAGCAGTTCCGTCTCTTCGATGGCGGTCTTCAGGATATTGTAAAATTCCTCCAGATATACTTTCTTGCCATTCCAGACAGAGAGAATACGATATCGCTTACGTATAGCTCCCACAATTTCTGTATCACCAAAGCACTCTTCTATGGACGTTCCATAGCTTGCAAGGCTTCCATTATGTTTATGATATTTATCATGCAAAGACTGAAGCATATCAACAGACTCTCTATTCTTATCACTGTCACTTACTAATTTCACTGCCTCTTCGGCACATTCACAGACCGTGCGGCCTTCCCGGTTCAAAATCAGTCTCAGATCCAGTTCCTCTTCAAAATAGCTTCTGAGTGCCGTTTCCTCCATAATCAATCCCTGCAGTTTTGCTTTTTGTTCCGGAAGGTCTTTCAGCAAGCCCTGCAACATTCCTTCACGTTTCGCCATCTCTTTTTCCAAATCATTTATTTTTTTACTGATCTGTTCCAGTTCTTCCTTCACCTGTTTCAGCCGGTTTGCCTTTTCCAGCAGTTCCGGACTCCTCAGATACTCTTCCAGCTGGCGGATCTGAATCTCGCAGGCCTTTGCACGGGTACTGTAAGTTCTTTTTTCCGTATAGGCTTCCTCCAGATCATCGTTGTATTGGTCTATCCGTTCTTTTTTATCCAGACAACTGATCTGCTCCGTCTGCATATGGAGTAGTTCACGTCTTATACTTTGCCATATCCTTCCGTATTCTTCCGCTGCGCCGCAGGCTTCCTCATAAGCCTCTGCCGTTCTTCCATAGGGCAGCATTTTACAAAGCTTCAATACCTCCTGATATTGCCGGTTCTTTTGTTCGGAAAGCCTATGCTCCTGAGCCTGCTGTTTCAGATATTCATTCTCCAATGTCTCCAGAATACGTTCCAGCTCTCTTTTCTCCGACAATGCGATCTGAATCTCCGAAAAATCGGGGATCTCCTGGTATTCCGCCTGTAACCTGTCCATCCGTTCCTGTAATTGCGTAATTTCAGCATCCCATTCTGCTATGGTTTTGCTGATGCTTTCTATCTGTTCCTGCAGTTCCCGGATTTTTTGTTCTTTTCTCCGTTTTCTTGCGAGATATCCTACATATTCTGCTGCCTGCTTATGCGCTTTACCGGCTAAGATTCCCTGCCGGAAGCTGCCGTCTGCACCGAAACAGATTCCCTGTGTCGTCCCTTCTTCGTCATAAATGTTACTGAGGATTTCCAATACCGGAGTTCTCAATTCCTGCGGCAGATCATCACTTACTGTCAATCCAAAAAAGCGGCTGTTGCCCTGTCCGTCTGTCTGCAGAACCGCATCCAGAAATTCCGGATGCTCCGCTCTTATTTTCGCAAAATCTTCCCTCGTCACCACCAGCGCATCCAGCATTCCGGACATCTGTAATTGTGCCTCCAGCCTTGCACAGGCTGCCTCATCCAGCTCCTTTGCGAACTCTACCGTTCTGTAAAACGGAATGGCCGTGATTCCCGCCTGTGCCAGGGATGCCCTGGATTTTTCGACTGCCTCATCCCGTTCCGGCTCCAGTTCCCGCTGCTCCTGCACCTTCTTCAGCTGTTCCCGGACATCTTTTAGAAGTTCTACCTGAATCTCCCTCTGATACTGTTTCTCATTCTTTTCGTCTGTAAGCTGCTGACGCTGTCTTTCATAATCTGCACGGAAATCCCTCTGTATCTCCACGCCATCCGCTACGGTCTCGTATTGTCTTGCTTTCTGTTCCGCCTGTAGGAGGATCTCACGTTCCGGATGCCATTCCCCGGAGGTCTCCGCTCTGCGAAAGACTTCCGTGATCCATGCATCGATTCTGTCCGACACCTGTTCTTCTGCCATCTCCAGCCGTTGTTCTTCCTCCGCTTTTTTCTTCTTCGTCTCTTCCAGAAGACTGGCGGCTTCCTCGTACTGTCCTAATATCAGCTCATATTGTCCGAGAGCTGTCCTTCCTGATGTCAGTTGATTTTTCCATATTTGCAGCTGCTCTGCAATCTCATCTCCTTCTTCGTATTCTTCCAGGCTGATTTTCTCTTTCGCCTTCTCATGATGTTCCCATTGCAGGATTTCCTGCTGTTCCTCCAGTTCTTCCCGCTTTTCCTTCAAGGTATCCCGGCGGAGTTCCATCTGTTCCTCCAGCTTTTTCAGAGTCATCTCTTCATCCCGGATCCGTTCCCTGCCATCCTCGATCTTTTTCTCCCAGCGTTGTTCTCCATCCGCAGCCTCCTGATACTCTGCCCTGAATTTCTCCAGCTTGCGGTCTGCATCCTCGAGTTCCGGATCCAGAAGCGCATTGTGCTCCGTTTCTTTCAGCTTTTTCTCTGCCGTAAGTCTCTCCGTATCCTGTGCTGCCCGGCTCTGTTTTTCCTGTGCCTCACGCTGCAGCTGTTCCTTCCCCTCCAGTATTCCCTGTTCTCTCTCCACTTCCTGCTTCTTGTTCAGGTAACCCTGAGCCTTTTTTGCCAGCATATACTGGTTGTAACGGGTATATTCATTGCGGATGATCTTCACATCATCGAAAGCACGGTTGAGCATCTCCAGACTATCCTGGATCTCATCCATCTTTTCCATCGCATCTACCATAGGGCGCAGATCCTCATCCGTCAAAGTCTGGAGGGAATCATTCAGAATATCATATACTTTGGTGGGTTTAAACTCTTTGGAAAGTTTGGGGGCCCGCACCTTCACCAACAGTTTGATGAATTGTTCATACTGTTCTTCCTTACGGAAACCGAAAATATACTGGTTGACATGCTTCTTGTATTCCGACGGACTGTCTGTGAAAAAATTGTCTTCGCCCAGTTCTGCCTTCATCTCCCTCTTGTCCCGGGGAATTTTGTTGGATCCCACTTCCTTATACAGCCACAGATCATATCCCACTCTGCGCCCGTCCAGGAGCACAAAGCCCCAAAAATCCATCGGTTTCCCGCGTTTAGCTTTTTGTCCGATTCCAATGGTGCGATACGCTCCGGAGTCCTCTTTCCAAAATTCCAGGAACAGATAACCGGTAGACTCCTCCTTGCCCTCTTCTCCCAGAAAATAGTATTCCATCCGGCGGTCACTGGAACCAAACGGATCCAGTCGGCTGGGAGTACGGTCTCCGTCCAGTACAAACGGAATAAAGCTCTGTGTCGTGATGGATTTTCCGGAGCCGTTCTGTCCGCGCAGAAGCAGTTTCCCATCCTCGAATTCAAAGTCCTCTTCGTCATATAACCAGAAATTCACAAACCCGATCCGGTTCATTTTCCAACGTTCGTTCATTCTTCTCCGTCTCCTTTGTAATCGGAAGGATACTGTCCTGCCAGCCTGCCCACCGCAGGCAATACAATGATCTGTTCTTCCTTGCTGCGCACCATCATCCAGTCCGTCATATACTTTAAAATGGTTTCCACAAGCCCGTCCTCGTCCATTTCGCAATATTCCTTGCTCCATGCATTCTTCCACTTGTTTCTACAGCTTGTGATAATCCGGGAAAATTCCTGCTTTGTCATGGCAATGCATTCATCCTCCTGTAATTCCAGTTGTCCTTCTGCCAGCTGCCTCTGTATCTCTGCACATACGATCAGGACGCTTTCCGAAATCTGGGCATCCCTCGGGTGCACGTTTCCGTAGCAGTCATCTGTATCCAGTGTAAGAAATGCCGCATTACGATAGATATCCAGATTACCACCCAAATTTTCCCGCAAATATCTGCCGACCCATTGTCTCTGATTTTTCAAATATAAGGCATCAGCGTCCTCTGTACTGTCCCAGTAAAGTGCCGGACAGACTGCCAGCTGCCTGTATACCCGGTTAATACGCCGCGATCCTCTGTTTTCTTCAAATTCCTCAAAATCTGTCTTTTCAAAATCCTTCCAGGATTCATATCCGGAAATATCCATCGTAAAGCTGCTGGTAAAATATTTCGAATAGCCTGTATTTTCATACAGTACTTCCTGCCCGGCTTCCTGGCTGAAGGATTCACTTTTTCCTTCATACACCCTGAGCATCTGCAGCCGTTCCATATACTGCAATACCCGAACCAGTGATTTTCTCTGTGTAAAGGACGTCCAGTCTACCGGCATGTAATTTTTCAGCTGTGTCTCCACATAGTCGATCAGTTCCGACAGCAAAAACTGCCTGCCCTCCTCGGCATCCTCCAGATACATCAACACCACACATAGTATGCAGTAATCCCGAATGTCCGTAAATTCGCTGATTCCCATAAATGCTTCTGCATGCGCCGGTCTCTTCTCCAGCTTTAACAGCTTCTCTGTATGTATCAGCTTCCATCCCAGTTGTTCTCTGATAAAACGTTGAAAGTTCGGAATATCCCGTTTTACTTTATAGAAAGTCTCCTTGTCACTGTCCCGGCAGATCCAGAATTTTTCCATTAAGGTTCTGATTTCATTCATATTTATTTAAACTCCAATGTATAATCCGGCATTTTCAGATCGCCGTCTTCGCATTTCAGTACACAGCTGCCTTCCTTTTTCCTCAGTTGATACTCCTGTCCGTATTCCGTCCGTCCCATCTTCTCCGAGCTCATATTGGCCTGTGCGATCCACTGCAGGAAAATAGCCCGTGTGTCTTCGGAAACCACTTCGTCAATCTCCGCAAACCGGATCTTCTGCTCCCTGATATACCGGAGTACCACTTCCTTCTGCTTCTGCGCCTGTCGCAGGTAGCTTTCCCGCTGTGCCATTTTTTCCAACGATTTATCAGCAAAACCTGTTCTGTCCTTTCTCTCACGATACCCTCTCGTGTGAGGCTTCAGCAAAAACAATGCCGGCTCTTCCTGATAAACACTGTTATTAATACCATCCTCGTCTCTCGGAATATTAGTCTTATAATGCTCGATCTGCTGCACTCCGAAGACATGGGCTGACAGTTTATGGGCTTCCTCCAGATCCTCACATTTCAAGAACAATTCCAGAAATTTTTTATAATCATCCTTTCGGCTGATGCCCCAGTTCTGGACCTGTACGATCAGGGCTGCATTTTGAATAATATTGCGTATAATATCACTGGTGATCTTCAATACTTTTTTAGCTTCGCATTCCTGTCCCTGTCCGTCCACGAACCAGTTTTTCAGGGAATACCATTTTCCGTATACATTTTCCCGGATGCTTGGCTCAGCATTTCCATGTATTTCCAACAGTGCATGGGGAATCTCCAGTTCACTCGCCACAACCCGATCCAGAATCGTATTCTCCATGCGCTCCGTATTCTTTTCCAGCAGCTGTTCCATCCGTTTGGAGTGCCGCTGCAATTCCTGCACAAATTCATTCAGGTATTTGATAAATTTGTCCTTATGAACCATGAATTCCACTGATTTCATCAGTTTTTCCGTTTTCCCGGAGTAAAAGTCCCGCAGATAATCCTGATAGTTCTGGTTGAGCCGTTTAAAATCCTCCTGCAGCGTCTGCCACCATTCGTTCACCATCCGAAGCTCTGCATTCTCCATGTTCTCCGCCTCATCCAGACTTCTCTCCAGACGGACAAAAAAGTTGGTCGACAGATTTCCCGATTCCAAAAATAAATTTTCCAAACGTACCGTCAGACGCTCGATCTCCACAGCATATTCCGACATCGTATAGCGGTATTGCTTATTTTTATAATCGGCTATTGTGTACACTTTGCCCGGATCCTGTATCGGTGTAAGATTTTTCCACTTAACAAGCGCTTCCAGATCCTGAACCAGCTGCTCCATGGAATACGCTTCGAATGCTTCATCCTCTTTTAAGAGCCTGTAAATATCTTCTTTATACAGCTGAAAATGCATCTTTTCGTATTCCCGGTAAAAGCATCTCATAATTTTCCGGTATACCGGTGCATTCTGTACCGACAAGTAGGAAGTTTCGTTGATCTGTTCAAAATGTTCCATCCGTTTTTCCTCTCTCAGGCATCTTATTAAATATGATTATCTATATTTTGTGTCCAATTTTCAGTACTTAATTTATCCACTTCCATTCCTGCAGGCTGTCGATCTCGGTCCCGCAATATTCACACACGCCTTTGGTCACATCTATATTGGCGTCGCATTTAGGGCATTTGATCACGTGGATCCCGCTGTCCAGGGTCATGACTCTGTCGTTGTGGCTGAGGGAGAAGGTATCCTTCTGATATGCGGATGTGATCCGGCCACCTCGCAGATACACCAGTCTGACCTGTAACTCCACATCCACGCACAGTATGCCATTCTCCACATGCTCCTGCAGCCCGGTATAGTCCATAATGTCGTAATCAATGACATCCGGCCGGGAATAGTAGCGTCTGCCGGCTTCGTAGTTCAGGTTATTATAGAACCGCTTTTTGTCGATGCCGGTGCCGGTCCAGAATTCCTGCTGCCGACGGTTCTGTTTTTCTTTGTATCGTCTGACAGGCCCCAATACCGCATAAGCATCGCACAGGTAGAAAAAATAATAGAGGATCATAGCCAGGATTGTGCTGTAGATGAAAATCTTGCCCACATCATAGCCATTGAAGGTCCTGGAGGTATTTATGATCCACAGGCTGCATAGCAGGAATGATATGATGTAGTCTACCACTCCCGTGACGATCCGGTAGACCGGGCTTTGCAATACCAGGTCATAATGGTGCTTGCTGCCCAGCTCCTTGTCTGCGTAGTCAATGTTGGAGGCCGCATCACAGCAGGGACAGCCGTTCACAAATTCCTTTACTTTGCCGGTAAATCCGCAGTTCTCACAGGTATGCTGTGCCTCTTCATCCATTCCGGATACATAGGTATACTCCATGCGGGAATCGAAGATTTTCTCTGTATGGAGCAATTTCCCCTGCCGGAAATACTCTTTGCGGCAGCGGATACCACTGTGCACATCATCCTGACAGGTTCCGTCTGTGGACCGGTACCTCAGGGTGCCATCGACGATGTAAGTAGTCTTGATATTGACGCCGCTTTCTGTAAGCCTGCGCATTTGAAGTGTTTCGGATATGAATGCCATTGCTTTCGTGTCCTATCTGTTATTGTTGTTATTATTGTTGTTATTATTGTTGTTATTGTTATTATTGTTGTTGGAAGAGGAACCACCGCTGCTGCCGGAGCCTGAGGATGGTGTGTAATGGGGGAACACTTTGAATTCCGTCCGTGACAGCAGGATTCCGTCAATGCTGCTGTCGGTGCAGTTCGCCATGATCACCTTCTGGGTTTTTGCGGTATTCTGCCCAATGATGAGGGACAGATTCTGTCTGCCTCCCTTGATGAAAGCCTCCGGCTCCTGCTCCAGGAAATGATAGATCTCCCAAAGCTCCTCCTCTGTCACCTCATAATATTTTGTCAGTTCCACGCAACGCTTCATGCGGATCAGTTCTTCATAGGTCTGCGGTTCAAAATTCATGGAAAGCCTCCTTGTCATTCTTTTGCTCCAGTGTCAGATAATAAAATTCAATGTTCTGAAAGGGGAGATTGATGGCCTGTATATGGTAATAGGCATTATTTTCCTGTTTCCGGTAATGGCAGTCTCTCAGCTCCGTAGTGGTGCACAACAGATTGTTCGGGCTGTCCATGGCATATTCCTGTGCATATTCGCGCAGGAGCCCGGAAATATCATATACATACCATTCTTCTTCGTTGTCCCCGGAATGGTCCAGCACCCCTTTATAAATCTGATGCGTGGCAATGTGCCGCTGTTTTGTTCTCCCTTCATCCCCGTAAGTCACGGGATCTCCGGACAACAGCATCAGGTACAATGCGTTGTTCTCCGGATAATCGCATTCTTCCTCCAGCATATGCTTTTTCATGCGCAGCTTTACCGTACTGATGGGCGTCAGATATAGGATCTCCCTGGACTTCCTAAGGATCTGGGAGATCAGCGGATATCTGGTTCCATCCACGTCCAGCTCGAACACACCGCTGTCATAGATATATTGTAACTTCGCATCTTGTGCAATGATCTGTTCCAGCGCAGGATATTCTGTGGATGCTTTTGCAGGCAGATACTTTTCCGGTTCCTCCAGACGCATTTTCGTCACATATTCATATGCCGTCTCGTCAGCAGAAGCATCCGGGGCATAGCCGCGGTCCCGGTACATCTGCTGTTGCAGCAGGCAGGTGTAGCTTTTGCCGGATCCATAAACATTTTTCACAAAAGGGCAGCCCGTTTTGCACAGATACAGGTAAGCGCACCTCGCACATTCCTCGGGAAACGGTTGTCTGTTATGGTTTTGGAAGATCTTCCGTGCAGCGGTTTTCAAAATGGTATCCACCGTGTCACGGTAGATATTGCCATAGTAAAAATCTTCGTTCTTCTGACCTCTGACACAGGAATAGATGTCTCCGTTACGCTCCAACAGGAAAAATTTCTCTCCGCAATTATCGCAGTTGGTGCAGTATTCCGGTCCGAACTCATCGAACCATGCACCGTTGACCCCGGCATCCAGATTGGTCCCGTCAAAAGCCTCGTGCATCCGCCGGTAAAAGATCAGCTGTTCCTCTTCACTCATGTGATGCAGCAGGCCACAGGAATTGTAGTCAAACCCTATCATAAAATTAAAATCATTCATATCCAGGCACGTGTTCCGGTCCAGAAATCTGATATCCTCGATGATCTGATCCAGCTGTTCGAAATGCTCCCGAAAGATCGTGGCAGATACTTTTTTCTTGTCAGGGATCTCCTCCAGCAGTCGGATATTATCCAGTATCCGTTCCAGTGTGCCCTCTCCGCCCTTGGTCACCCTGTACTTTTCATGCAGGGAAAGAGGCAGATCCAGGCTGCCCGATATGGACACGTTGAACTCACGGATGGTCTCGATATGTCTGTCCAGTCCGTACAGATTCGTCTTGATGTGGGGATGCCCCACCCGGAAGCCGGCATCCGTGATGAGTTCACGGTTTTCCTGATAGTAACTGCTGATATACTGGACCAGGTCATGGAATTCCCGCTCCTGCAAAGTGGTCACCTCGCCGCCATGCAGGGAAATATTAAAGGGTACCACATCCGCTTCACGGAATTTCGCGATGGCATATTGCAGGGTCTCCAGGCAATCTCCGCCCCGCAGGGTATCTACGGTGTGGTCCTCCAGATAACAGTACCGGCACTGCATGTTACATGCCATGGTCGGCACATATAACAAATGAATAAATTTAGTATTCATAGTAATCGATCCTTACAGGTGTCTCCTTGAAAGCACGCTCATTGACAGATACGCCCCGGGGCAGTGTGATCTCCCGCAGAGAATCACAGCACCGGAAAGCGGAAGACCCGATCTGCTGCAGCCTGCTGTCCGGGGAGATCACCACCTCTTCCAGACTGGTATTTCCATAAAACGCGTGTCCGCCGATCCTGGTCACGTTATCCGGGATCTCTATGCGCAGCAGGCTGCTGCATTCTTCAAAGGTGTTGCCGCGGATCTCCGTCAGACCCGCCGGAAGATTTACCTCCTCCAGACTGCTGCAATGGTAAAATGCTTCCCCGCCCAGATACGTCAGATGCTCCGGCAATGTGACACGTTCCAGGCTTCTGCAGTTTTTAAATGCCTGCCCTCGGATCTCTGTAATGCTGTCCGGCAGCGTTACCTCTGATAAAAAGGGCATATTGGAAAAGGTGTTGCCGCGCAGGCCCACTACCTTCTCCCCCTGATAAGTATCGGGGATGGTCGCCGTAGTCATATTCGTCAGACCATAGACATAAAACCGCACATAATATCCGTCATCTGCCTGCTCATAGAAGATCCTGGGCTTACTGAACAACAGCAGTGAGCCTGCCACAGCCACCGCCATGAGCGCCCATTTTAACTTTTTGCTGTAATCCGGCACCATGGATGCCTTCACATTCATGACAATATTCGAGATTTTCTCCTGGGATCTGGATCTGATCTCCTTTTTCAAATATTTTATCAGCTGATAACGGCTGGTCAAAAATGCATATACCACCAGGATGATAAGTCCGATCACATAGGTTTTCATCGGAAAATGAAAGAAAAACAGAGATATGTATACGAATAACAGAACCGCCAAAACGGCATTCAGTATGTTTTTTCTGCGCAACATATCCTCCGGGATCAGATTCTGTTCTTCCGTGATCCCGGCGCGCTGCATTTCACGTTTTATAAACCCTTCGACACAATCCTCCTCGGACATGGCAAACAGCGGATCAAAATCCTCTACATGCACTATCCTGCCCGTTACCGTTTCGTCAGCTGCCGGTGCATGGATCACCGTCTCAGCTGCTGTCTGCACCTTTTCCTCCATAGATAAAGTCATTCCCATACCGTTATTTTCCCTTCTTTTATACTGTGCATCGCACCTTTTTCGTCTCCAAAACGATGCTTAATCTTATTTTGTTTTGACACTTACCTTCTTTCCAGAAAATGCAATTCCAAATTTCAAAATATCCTGAATGCCATCTTCTTTCATTTCAGCGTCATATCTCTTCTCATCAATCTGAATTAACGCTTCATCTGCAAGCCCTGAAAGCTCATCTGCACTCAAGTCCTTTTTCCACTTAAGCTCCATAATGATTCCAGGATATCTACCTTCTCTTGGGAATAGACTAATATCATATCGTCCATCCCCGGACTCTCTGTTTGACTTAATCTTATACTGATTATCCATCAAAGCGATCAAACCAAGAACTAATCCATGATAAAATCCTTCTGCGCCAGCATCATAGAAGCTGATGGATTTATCCATATATTCAGCAATTGCTTTCTGCAGTTTCTTATAATCATTTGCATAAAGACTTTCTGCAATCTTATTGGCGGTCGTTCTTGTGATAGCTCCAATCTGTAACAGGTGCGATAATATTTCACTCTTATATACGGCTGCAATCTCTCTGTTCGGAATGGATACCTCGCACAGATAAGAACCATCTGCCTGCAATTCTTTCTTTGGTATTTTCAAATAGCCAGCTACTAACAGTAAACTGTAAATATTTGCCGGATCCTCTGAAAGAGATCTATAAACAACATTCTGATCAATTTGGGCAATAACTCTTTCGCCTTGTAGCAAAGAATAAAGTCTTTCAGTAATATCATCCGTTGCCACCTTAAGGACATCTTCCAGAATTTCATTTTTTCCGGTATTTACCCAATAGGCCTGCGGAATGCAGCCTTTAGAAATATAATTGATTACTGACCACGGATTATAGATCTCTGTAGATCCAAATAAATATCCGTCATACCAATCCTTCAGCTCTGCTTCTTTATCCAGGGCACCATAATACTCCAGCATATCTCTGACTTCTGAAGCAGTAAATCCAAAGAACTGATCATACTTTTCATCCATCACAGAATTCACTGTTAAATTATTCAGGCCACTAAAGATGCTCTCATGAGCAATCCGAAGAATACCAGTTAGAAATCCATAAGTTAGATTCTTATTATCCTTAAATGCTCCAGAGAAGAAATTTCTCATGAATCCAATTATTTCATCATAAAAATCCTTGGAATAACCTTCTTGAATCGGTGTGTCATATTCATCAATAATAATGATTGGCGCTTTACCATAATGTTTTGTAAGCATCTGAGATAACTTTGCTAATGATACAGTCAAGTCAACTTCTGAGACCTCGCCATTTATGATTTTCGCAAAATAGGTCTTTTCATACTCTGCAAGTCTATCACTATCCGCAATCTCCTGATGTCTTCCAAACTCCTCCTGCAAAAGATCTTTAATCTTATCAAGAGTTGCTTTCCAGGAATCAAACTTAACATCTTTGAAAGTAAGGAATACAACTGGATACTGTCCCTGCTGTCTGCGATATTCTTCACCGCATCTCCAGATTGCTTTATTCTCGAAATATTTACTTGTATCCTCCTCTGAAATCTCAAAAAAAGCTCTGAGCATATCCATGTTCAATGTCTTTCCGAAACGTCTCGGCCTTGTAAACAAAGAAACCAGTGGCTTCTGATCAAGGAATTCCTTTATAAGCAAAGTCTTATCTACATAGTAATAATCTGCCTGTGCTCTGACATAATCAGAAATACCAATAGGTAATGGCTTATTATTCGCAGCCTTCTTCTTTGCGTACTTCCCTGAAGAAACTCTCTTATCAACAGGTCTTACTGCGTCATCCGGAATAAGCCACTTTCTTCCTTCTTTTATAGCACCTGGGATTTTTCCTTTATTGCACAAATCATTGATTGCACGTTTTGAACGATTCCATTCAATTGCAAATTGTTCACTAGATTTCATAACCCCCACATCTCCTTTGAAACTAGAATTTCCTATTCTGCTCAAAGTATACATTATTTCGAGCAAAATATCAATTCTGTTTTTGCTTTTTGCTCGAAATTACACTATTGTGCTTGAACCAGTGACAATACCCCCTACCCTGGCTCTCAAAACTTATATCTCTTCATGATTATTCGCTCCTTTCGTTAATCCTAAAATGTATGAACAACACTAAACTTCGCAAAAAATCGGCATCAAATCCATTTCTGAATTCAACACCGATTCTCTGCTTTTCCTTTTTTCTGTTGTAAGCCTTTCCACTCGGAACTGATCTTGTAACCGGATTCAGTTCTCCCCATGTTGTTCGCTGCTTAGCATAATATTCCCTCTGCGCTTTCTTACTTCTTTTATCAAGCGTTACATATTGCTTCATTTTCTCATCCTCGCTTTCCTTCAATCATCTTTGCAATTTCACCACAGGCGTCAGGATAATCTTAACAGAATCTCCTCATACTTTCATTTAAACATAAGTGGGCAGGGCCAGACTCGAACTGGCGTAGACTTAAAGTCGGCGGATTTACAGTCCGCTGCAATTGCCACTATGCGACCTACCCATAAGTGACCCCTGCGAGACTTGAACTCGACATTTGCAGCTTGAGAGGCTGCCGTCCTAACCTTTAGACCAAGGGGCCATTCAGTGATCCCCACCGGACTTGAACCGAGCATTTTAGCCTTGAAAGGGCTATCTGTTTATTCACTTTTCATGCGCTAATCTGCTTTGTTCTATTTACATCGATTACGATAATCTCATCCATCGGAACATCCAGCACTGCTGCCAGTACAACCAGATTATCGATTGTAGGCATGGCAGTTCCGTGCTGCCACTTGTAGATGGCCTGAGGAGTCGCAAATCCAAAGATATCCTGCAGGTCTCTTACAGTCAGACCTGCTACCTCTCTCAGTCTCATGATATTCCTTCCGGTAGCTACCATATCGATGGTAGGCATAGTAAACATTTCTTCCTCCGTTTCTGCTTCTGCAGGTGGAGGAAGAATGCCATCCACCTTAATCAGAAGCCTTAAAATTGTATATAGGTTTCATCACATCGATTACATCTACAGACTCTCGGATCACATCAATGATGTCCTCCAGACTCTTGTATGCCATCGGTGCCTCGTCCAATGTATTTTCATTAATCGAAGTGGTATAAATACCCTTCATTGTCTCTCTGTATTCATCCATGCTAAGATTTGCTTTCGCCTTTGTTCTGGACATAAGTCGTCCTGCTCCGTGAGGCGCAGAATAATTCCACTCCGGATTTCCTTTTCCAACAGCAAGCACACTTCCATCTCTCATATTTATTGGAATCAGCACTTTCTCTCCACTATGGGCTGCTATTGCGCCCTTTCTCAAAATCATTTCATCTGTATCAATATAATTATGAATTGTATGGAAGGCTTCTCTGCCAGCCATCCCGGTTCTCTCCAGAATAATCTCAGCCATTTTCTCTCTGCTTCGTCTTGCAAAAGCCTGGCAGATTTCAACATCGTGAAGGTAGTCCTCAAGATATTTTCCTGATAAGTAGCACAGATCTTCAGGCATACTTGTCTCAGACTCATATACCTGCCAGTGAAGCTGTTTTAACGCATCCTGAATCTCACTTCTACGTCCCTGCTCCTTATAGGTTCTGATAATCTCATCACGCTTCTCAAGATAGTCCCCATATCCTCTGTCTAGGTTAATCGCCAGCTTCTGATAAAGCTCTGCAACCTGCTTACCCAGATTACGTGAGCCTGAATGAATCACAAGATATTTGGTTCCATCACCCGCTTCATCTATCTCTATAAAGTGGTTACCACCACCAAGGGTTCCAAGTGAACGCTCTAATCTCTTTGTGTCCTTCAGTTCTCTGTAGCAAGCAAGTTCTGTCAAATCAAATCTCTCCTGGCGACCTTCCCACACGTTCATTCCCGATGGAATAAAATGTGCAGCCTCATCAACCTTTACAAAATCAATATCAACCTTGCCTAAGTTCACGGTATACATACCGCATCCGATATCAACACCCACTACATTTGGAACAGCCTTATCAGTAATTGTCATTGTGGTTCCAATAGTGCAGCCTTTACCGGAATGAACATCAGGCATGATTCTTATTCTTGATCCTTCCGTCATCGGATAATCACACATACGTCTGATTTGTTCTATCGCTTCATCCTCTACTACTCTTGCATAGCAGATGGCTGTATTTATTTTTCCTTTGATTTCAATTAAATCCATGCTTCTCTTACCTCATTTCTGTGATATTTACATTGGACAGTGCCCCGCGGGGGACTCGAACCCCTAACCACCTGATTAAAAGTCAGGTGCTCTACCATTGAGCTAACGGAGCATAACGCAGAACTGCCTTACCAATTAGGCTTATATCTGCAAAAAAATACCGCCTACCATGTGCATCCACACAAGATAAGCGGTTCAAAATCTATGTATCCGGTTGTCCTCTCCTGTCCCTACGACAGGTCTACATCCATCACCACAGTATTCCCTTCAAGCTTATTCTTATCTGAATACACAAAGCTAAAGCCCCACTCTTTTTCATAATCGAGTGCTGCATTTTTCAAACTTTCCAAATATAAATAACTTGATCGAATAGCTGTGAACATTCTTTTTTCCTTTCCCAGACCCATCGCTTCGGATCCGCTTTTCTTTCTTTGTTATCGACAGAATACCACAACAACATTAGTTTGTCATTATACTTGTGGTATAACTTCGACGCATACCTTTTTAAAAATACATTTAAGAAGCATTTTAATATTACTCCTTTGGGTTATCGTGAACAAACATTTCACTGACCGGATAGAAATAAACTATTGCACACTCAGTCTTCCTTCTCCCCGTCTTCCTCCCCCCATTGTAAACAAAGTTTTCCCATTATAGCAGTCCGGACTGAACAGTTCCTGCTTATGGGTGACCGGGGTAAATACCTTCGTCTCCCCGGGAGCGATTTCTTCATGGTTGAAGATCAGGCTGTATCCCTTTTGATTTTTGATCACGGCCTGCTTAATATTATCGGACCAGCTGTAGGTCTCCATGACATTGCCGAATCCCTTCGGAAAATACCGGAAGCCCTGTCTTTAAGGTGTGAACATGTTAATCTCACTGAAGGAGTCATCAGCGTTGTAGGCACAAAAGGATACAATGAGCACTATATTGTACTGCATGATTCCATGCTGGAACTTGTGCAGCAATTCAATCAGAAAATGGATTGTATTTTTCCAGACAGAGAATATTTTTTCGTGTCAAGAGATAACGTCCGTTTTAACAGTAGCTGGTTAAGTGATAACTTTCGTATCATATGGGATTCTGTTAACACTTCCCATGCAACCGCCTATGATTTGAGGCATAATTATGCAATAGAAAATATCAACAGATGGACCAATGAAGGGTTCTATTTCTATGATAAAATCGCATTTTTGAGTAAGAGCATGGGGCATGTCACATTAGAAAGCACAAAATACTATTACTCAATTGTTCCTAATCTAAGCAGCATTATGATGAATCAGACAAACGAAACTTTTGACTGGATTGTCCCGGAGGTAAATGCAGATGAAGAAATCTACTAATCAAGGTGTATGCATCGCCCGTCACATCACCGGCATGGTGTGCAGGTACTTGATGATGCCGTTTGTCAGGGAATGCATGATATCCGGGACAACGGATGCGATGATCACTGCGTCGATCTGCTTCGGATCGATCCCCCGGTGTTCCAGTATGCCGCAGATCGTCATTCCGTATTCATCCGAAGTGCGCTGACGTTTTGTCGTCATGCGGAACATGCCGGGAAGGAACTCCCTGTCAAACACCCCCATTGTGATATTCGTATTTCCCACATCGACCATAAGCAGCATAGCTTTCCTACTCTGACATTTCTTCCCACCTGGGTCCTGCATATTTTTCTCCATGTTTGTATATCATAGCAGTCAAAAAAGGGCGGAGTCAACGCTTTTGCAAGGATTTCGATACAGCACATGTACCGCGGTTACCGGTCACAATAACATGCCACGCGGCAGTGGACCCGAACAGAACTGTCTTTTCCGCCGCTCAGCAAAACAGCGGGCAGAAATCCTCCCTGCCCGCTGTCCACCCAGCCACTGGTTTTCTCTTCTTTACTTTATTTTATATCTGTGCAAGTCAGTCTTACAGATGGATTTCAGAAATATCCAGCTTTTCTATGCTGATATCACCTTTTCCTGTCTGAAGCCATAATTTCTGTTCTTCTAACGCAGGAAATACAGTGCACGTCATTCCGGTTTCTCCTTTATTTACAAAAAATTCCACTGTACATTTATCGACCAAAACCATGATCTCAAAGGTTTCTTTCAGTCCGTTAAACAAACAGGTCGTTTTTCCTTTCGGGATAAACACCTCATCCCCATTTCTCCTGTCAAGCGATACCGAGCACTTTTCAAAATCTATACTGATAATCGTGGCTTTATCTCCATATGCTTTTGTTCCGATCTTCAATACGTCAGCCCGGTTTTCAGACAGATCAATATGGATTTTCAGACAGTACGCTCCGGATGCAGGTGAGGCGATCTCAGTCCTTTCAGACGTTATCTTCAAATCTCTATATGTATGCTCTGGGTACAAAATCGTCTGAAGCTCTTCTACAGGATATACCCGAAGCTTCCCATCATCTCCCAGGCTGATTTCCCGCGGATAGCTCAGGGAGCCGCGCCAGTTTTCCTGCTCAGTCCTTCCAAAGTCATTAAACCACGGCAACCATTCCCAGCTGTTTTGCCATGCAATTACAAGACGCCTTCCCTTTGGATCGAGCATTGTCTGTGCTGCATAATAGTCCATACCATAGTCAAGTTCTCCAGTTGTTTCAATCGTAAATCTGCAATTTTCAAAATCCATATGTCCTACCGCATAAACCGTCTTTTCCGCATTTACCGCATGCATCAGCGAAAAGAGGAGAACCCACTTATTCCCAAGAGGAAAAAGATCCGGGCATTCACACATGGACGTCCACTCCCCGTTGCATTTCAGGAGAATTCCTTTGTACTGCCAGTGCATCAGATCATCTGATACATACAGAAAAATCCTACCGTCCCCTATCTTTAGCCCTCCTGTTGTAGAGCCTACTACCATATAATATTTATCTCCTGCCTGTATCACTTTCGGATCCCGAAAGTTAGAGACCTCCCCTTCATGAGCCGGCGGATGGGGCACGACCGGATTTCCGCTGTATTTTTCAAACTTAATCCCATCATCTGAATACGCCATACACTGCGACTGTACCAACATGTTTCCATGTCTTGATGTCCCGGTATAAAAAACATACAACCGATCGCCGCGCACGATCGCACTGCCGGAAAAACATCCCCCAACTTCATCCGTATCATATTCCTGATCCGGATACAAAGCAATCGGCAGATCTTCCCAGTGAGTAAGATCTTTGCTGACTGCATGCCCCCAATACATTTTGCTCCATTCACATCCATGCGGATTGTACTGATAAAACAGATGATACATTCCCTTAAAATAGCAAAAGCCATTCGGGTCATTTATCCAGCCATACGGGGCAGTGAAGTGAAAAACCGGGCGTAGTGGCGTCATTTTTCTCGTATTCATTTCGTATATTCTCCTTTCAGTTATCGGGGCAGCCGATCCCAGCTGCCCCTTTTCACGATCCTGTTATTCCTATCGGCGTTACTGCTGCGACTTCGCCTCCAACTCCGCTATTTTTAAGTCAAACTGATCGAGCATTTCCTGTTTATCTATCGAGCCTGAAATATAAGACTGCATGATAGCACCGAACTGCAGATCTGCTGTCAGGTCTGGGAACGCGTACCAATACCATCCAAAATATTCTCCGTTTTTGAAATACTGGTCAGCTTCCTCAAGTATCTGTCCAAGTTCAGAAGCGTCATATTTACAGTTTGACATAGCAGGTATCATCTGATATTCTTTAAAAATATTCACCCCGGAATCAGACAGCGCCCAGTAAGCCACGAGTTCCTTAGACAGCTCGGTATTCTCATTTTCCGCGATTGAAAATCCGTCTGCCGCATCTCCGGCTATAAAATTTTCATCCTCATTATTATTGATAGACATAGGTATAATACCGATATCCAAATCCGGATTTATCTCTTTCAGTGCGCTTTCACACCAGCTCCCTGCCTGGATCATAGCCACCTGTTCAGTTGCAAATAATGTATAAATCGCATCATCATCACATGTCAGGACATCATCTGTACTGTGCTGGATCGTATATTCAAAGAAATCCGCCCATTGATTAAATGCCTCGTCATCAGCACAGGTGGCTTCGCCGGACCTCAACTGCTGAATAAAAGCGGTCGGATCGTCATGATGTCCCAGCGCGACATTAAACGAATGCGCAAGCCGGGCTGTAAGCCCCCCCGGTATACCAAACGGAGTAACACCGATTGCTTCAAGCTTTTCGCATGCATCCTGCAGTTCCTCAAAGGTGTCCGGCAGTTCACTGATCCCCGCCTTTTCAAACATATCCTTATTATAGACGTAACTGATACTTTGAAGGTTTATCGGAAATCCATAATACTCCCCGTCCGCCCCCCATCGCTGTTTTGAGGCCTCCGGAAGATATTGCGCCCACTCTTCATCCGTGATTGGGGACATATACTGCTGAAATGTGTCAAGCCAGCTATAACCGGCATTCATAAAGATATCCGGACCGTCGCCGGACGCAAAGCGGGTCTGGAGCACTGTTCTGTAATCATCACCCGTTACAGCTTCATATTCAATCGTCACGCCCGGGTGCTCTTCCATAAATTCCTGATTCATCTTTTCGATCCCGCTCTGTACCGGATCCGCAAGCCAGCTCATAATTTTAATTGTAACCTCTGTACTGTCTCCGCCAGGATTCGGATTTTTTGCTTCCTGATTTCCCGCACATCCTGCCAGAGAAATACACATTATACCTGTAAGCACAATTGAAACCAGTTTTTTCATGTCTTTTTTCATGTCATTAATACCTCCTGAATCTTATTTGTAGCATCAGGTTCCCGGGCGCCTGACGTGCAGCTGCTTTACGTCAGACACTTATGGTCCTGTGCCTACTCCCGTTACATGGGCACTATCCCTTGACAGCGCCGGATACAATTCCTCCTGTGATCTGTTTTTGTAAAATTACAAACATGATAATTGCCGGTGTAAGAACCATCGTAAGCGACGCCATTGCAAGGTCCCAGGGTCTTTCATACGCAGTAAAAAACGTATACATGACCAAAGGCAGCGTTCGCAGTTCATTATCTGATATCAGCACAAATGGAAGCAGAAAATCATTATATATCCACAGCACATCAAGTACGGCAACCGTCACGCAGATAGGTTTCAGCAGCGGAAGGATAATACAGCGGTACACCTGAAACAGCGAGCCACCGTCTATCAGCGCAGCCTCCTCTATCTCCCTGGGAATACTGCTCAGGAACCCATAAAAGAGAAAGACCGCAAACGGGATCCCATATCCGTAATATGCAAGTAGAACTCCAATCCTCGTATTATACAGCCCTATTGAAGCTATTATCTTTATAAGCGGTATCATGACGGTCTGAAAAGGAACAAGGATCGATGAAACAAGCAAAAGATAAACGAATTTATTCACCCTGGTCCTGTGTCTGGCAAGTCTGTATGCAGCCATTGAACATATGACTAGCAGCCCCGCAACACCAAACACAACAAAAAACAGAGAGTTCTTTAATGCCTGTCCGAAATCGATCTTCTCCATCACACGCCCGAAATTATTCCAGCTAATCTCAACAGGGAGCCCCAACGGGGACAGATATATCTCTCTTACCGTTTTAACAGAATTGACAAAAACCAGGTACAGAGGAGATACAAACACTATGCCAACAGCTAAAGCTGCGATACTCAGAATCCAGGTTTTTATTATATGTTTTTTATGTTTCCTTCTCACATCTGCACCTCCCTGCTCTGTGTAAATTTAAGCTGGACAAATGTAAGAGCTGCAACAACGAGGAAAAATATCGTCGATTTCGCACAGCCAAGACCATGGTTTGATCTTGCAAACGCCTCATTATAAATATCCATCGCTACTGAAACCGTAGAATTTGCAGGTCCGCCGTTTGTCAGCGCAAAATTGACATCAAAAACTTTAAATGCTGTATTTGCCGCATAAAATAATCCAATCGTAACTGCCGGCATGATCAGTGGGAATTTCACTTTTCTGAATATCTGAAATCCCCCTGCCCCGTCAAGCTGCGCTGATTCGACCAGTTCAGACGGTATATTCAGCAAAGCGGCGATATAAATAAACATTACATACCCTGCCATCTGCCAGACGCTCACCATGACCAGTGCATAAAACGCCATTTTCGGCGTAGCCAGCCAGGACGTCTCCAGCAGATCACTGTTCATTGCCGTCCCTATCTGAGGAAAGACCTTATTAAATATGAATTGCCAGATAAACCCCAGCACAAGTCCGCTTACCATATACGGAAGGATTATCATCGTTCTGGAAAGATTTCTGAATTTTACAAATTTATTTGTCAGAAGCACTGCAAATACAAGCCCAAGAATGTTCACAGCCGCCACATACATAAATGCATATTTCGCAGTAAACCACAAGTTCCGGCCAAACGAGTCCGTCCCGCTGAATATCAGCTTATAATTCGAAAGGCCCGTCCATTCCGGCGCCGTCTGCCCATTCCATGACGTAAATGAAAGAATTACGCTCATCAAGAAGGGCAGAAGCACAAAAATAAGAAATATTATAAGAGCAGGTCCGACAAACACACAGTCATACATTATTTCCCTTTGTTTGCGCTTTCGTCCCTTCACCCCCATCATCTGATCGCAGCCCCTTTCCACACATACGTCTTTGTCTTCGTAAATTCATCCAGCGTAGCATACAATCCCTCTGTACCGAGCCCACTTTTTCTGTGTCCGCCAAACGGCATATCATGTGTGCGATACAGACCTGTTCCATTGATCGTACAGTTTCCTGCATCTAACTGCCGCGCAACCCGAATCGCCCGCTGTATCTCTCCTGAAATAACACCGCTTGAAAGCCCATACGTGCAGTTGTCGGCAATGGCAACCGCCTGTTCCTCTGTTTTAAATTTGATCAAAGGAAATACCGGTCCGAACACTTCAAGATTCTGAGCGATATCCATAGCCGGGGTAACCCCTGTAAGCACTGTCGGTTCGAAAAAGTTTCCGTCAAATCTTCTGCCTCCGCACAGGCAGTACGCCCCGGCTTTTACTGTTCGATCCACGATCTCCTCAACTCTTTGCGCCGCCCTTTCATCGATCAGCGGTCCGATCCTGCTGCCCTGATCCAGAGGATCCCCAATCTTCATCCCTTTCAGGCGTTCCGCAAGACGTCCGGCAAATTCATCATAAATATTTTCCTGTACGATAAACCTTTTCGAAGAACAGCACGCCTGTCCGGCATGGACAATCCTTCCATTTATTGCCTCCGTTACTGCCGTATCCAGATCCACATCGTCAAAAATGATCAAAGGGTCATTCCCCCCGAGCTCAAGAAAACACCGCGACAGATTCTTTGCCGCCGAAACATATATGGAAATCCCAGCCTCTGTACTTCCCGTCATGCTCACTGCGTCTATTTTATCTGATGATGCAAGCGCGCTGCCGACTACAGAACCGTGTCCTGTAATTACCTGGAGCGCTTTTGGCTCTACCCCACACTCTATTATCAATTCCGAGAGATAGATTGATGAAAGCGGTGTCTCGACAGATGGTTTTATTATAATGGCATTCCCTGCCGCCAAAGCAGGGGCAACTTTCTGGGCATAGAGTTCAACAGGAAAATTGAACGGCAAAATACATGCCACAACCCCCAGCGGTTCCCGGGTAACGAGGATCATATCTTCATTTGACGGCAGCACAGAATCATAATCATATCTCAGTCTGTTTGCGTACTCTTTAAACAATCCGATCGCATGATCAACTTCCTCCTCGGCCTGCGTATAGATTTTCCCTGCCTCTTTTGAAAGGAGAAGCGCAATATCCTTTTTTTTCTCCGCAATCTTAGAAGAAACTTTCTCCAGGATCCTGACCCGTTCCAGCACAGGCACTCTTCCCCACTTCTCCGCGCCTTCCCGGGCGCATTCCAGAGCTGTATCGATATCGTTCAGGTCTGCGCACGGCACACTGTCGATTTCTTCATGAGTGTATGGATTTATGACAATGATTTCTTCTCTTCCCTCTGTCCCGACTTTTTTCCCATTCAACAACATTTTCATTCAGCGCAACCTCCTTATTGAACCTGAAACTCTTTAACAACATCCCAGTCCAGATCTACTCCTATACCTGGAAGATCCGGCACTTTTACAACTCCATCTTTCATTAATACTGGTGCTTTTGATAATCGGTCTCTCAGGGGATTTTCATCCAGAGTATACTCGATATATTTCGAACTGTTCATGCTCAGCGCCAACTGAAGATTTGCCGCGAGAGATACCATGGAAGCAGAAAAATGCATAACTGTCATCTTTCCCCAGGCCTCTGCCAGCATAGCGATCCTTCTCGCTTCACTTATCCCTCCCGTCCATATCACATCTGTCTGCACGATATCTACGCCATTATGTACGATAAACGGTTTGAGCCCATGCAGAGTAAGTTCTGTCTCGTATCCTGCAATCGGGATATCTACTTCCGCTGCTAACTTTGCGCTCTCTTCCCAAAAATCGGACGAGAGAGGTTCCTCCAGAAAATATACGTCCTGAGTTTCAAAAAAACGCGCCATTTTCAGAGCTGTCTCATAATCCCATGAATTATTTGCATCAACAGCAAGCTTAACATCCGTTCCAAGAACTTCTCTAACTGCTGCGACTCTCTCCATGTCTTCGCCCGGCTGCGCTCCTCCCACCTTCATTTTCATCATCTGGAATCCCTGGGCTTTGTATCCCGCCGCTTCTTTCCTGAGATCCTCTATTGTTTTTCCCGGCGCATAGTATCCCGCACTTGCATAGGGATAAATACAGTCATGGGCTTTTCCCAAAAGAGAGCATACGGGAAGCCCGGCTTTCTTCCCAAGGATATCCCACAATGCAATATCCACCGCACTCAAAGCTGCGATCCCAATGCCTCGTTTTCCAAAACGGAACGTCTGCTGATAAATACGGTTCCACAAACGCGTGATTTCCAGCGGGTTACTGCCTATAAGAAGAGGCGCAAGACACTCCAAGGTATACGCCGCGACCGAATCCAGACATCCGAGCGCAAAACCTTCTCCTATGCCATAGATTTCTTCATCTGTTTCTATCTTCAGAAGAAACACATCCCGGCTTGGGATTCGCGCTAGTCCGTCTCTCAGGGGCTTCTGAGGGTAATAACGGAGTTTAACGGGTTCAATTTTTGTAATAATCATTTCTTCTCCTTTCTGCCATCTCAGACCTATCCCCTGTAATCTCCCGAAGTTCCGTCTGTATGGCAGTTATATCATTTTTACAGAATCTCTTACCTTAAGGCTCGGATCGATCATAAAAGAAGAGGGGATCCATTCATCCGAAGATGATTTTGTAAGCTGATCCACAATCAGTCTTGATATGATCGAGCTGACTTTGCTAAACGGATGCGAGACCGCTGTGATCCCAAACGCCTCCATCCACGGATAATCATCATATGAAATAAGACTGACGTCGCCCGGTATCGACAAATGCAGCTCTCTAAGCGCTAATATAACCGTTGCACACATTGCCTCGCTGACAGCGATGATCGCAGTGGGTTTTTCCTTAAGTATTTTTTCTTTCACCATCTGTTTCACGCTGTTTACATAATTAAGCGTATATAAATACCTCTTATCCACCACAAGCCCCATTTCTTCAAATGCCCGATAATAGCCGGGTTTCCGGATCAGTTCACTTCTGTCTGTGCGGGATGCAAGCATAATCTTTCTGTGGCCGTTTTTCAAAAGATAACTGGTTGCCAGATATGTCCCCAGTTCATCGTTAAACTGAATGGTATCTATATTTGAATATGCTGTCTGGAAAAGCTGTATCATGGGAAATTTTTTTTCCGCAAGCTCAAGTATCGCCTCTTGTTTTTCATCTGATACAGGCGTAAAAATAAGTGCGTCAGCCCCCATGGCCTGAATCTGTTTTACATTTTTATCATCCTGCGCAATAATCTCATCGTCATGGAGCACGACCAGCCGGTAACCATACCGCTCCAGTTCATTTGACACTCCTCGGGTTATATAGTTATTAAATGAATTTATAAATTCATTATAAATAATTGCAATCGTTTTACTGTCCCTGTAGGTTTTCCGATTTTTTCTTGGTCTGTAATCCAACTCCTTTGACGCTTTTAATACTCTTTTTCTGATTTCATCCGTTGTTGTATAATTTTCATCAAACACCTTATACACTGTCGGCACAGATACATTTGCCAGTTCTGCTACTTCCTTAATCGTTGCCATATTATTTTCTCCTTAATCAAATATTATATGATAGAACATGCTATATTATTTGATTTTATCAGAAAAACAGAGTCGACGCAATTCAAGATTTACCAGAATTAATTATGTATTTTCTACAACCCAATTGATTTATTGTCAATTTTCTCTTTCTATATGTTGTATTTATCATACATCTTATCAAATAATTTGTCAATAATTATTTGATTTTTATTTGTTTTTAAATATAATTATTTTACATCTTGGATGATATCTAAAAACTCATATTAAAACAGCGGGCAGAAATCCTCTCTGCCCGCTGTCTTTTCTCATATTATCTTTTCTATATTATGCCCTGTACATCACAGCAATATCCTAGAACCTCTTGATCTTCCTCGTTGTCGTCTTCTCAAAGCGCATAACCTTTCCATCATTATTCCGGGTGGTGAACGTGGTAAAAAATACAAAGAATGGCAGTCTGATCAGAATGGCTCTACTTGGAAAACCCAGCTTAGAAGGGACATCAATGTTTGTATCAAGTCAGCTTCCACATACGAAGATTTTTTACTTTTAATGAGAGCCAAAGGATATGAAATTAAAGGGGAATCTTTTGAAGAAGATGCTGCCAAATACATCTCTTTCCGTCCTTTGGATAAAGAACATTTTGTCCGTGGCAGTACGAAATTGCTTGGTAAGGAATACACAAAGGAACGTATCCTGGAACGCATCAAAATGAAGTGTGAGCGAAAATCTGTTATTCCGAAAAAAGACTACTCTGCCCGCAGGCTCATTGATAGCTCGGATGAAAAATTCCAAAACAGTCCCGGACTCCAGCAATGGGCAGCTATCGAAAATTTGAAGATTGCTGCACAAAGCTATAATGAAGTTGGTTCTCTCTCCGATTTGAAGCATCAGATTACTGTAAAAACCGAAGCTGGAAAATCTGCCAAGCAGAGCGTTGTGAAACTGGAACACCGCATATAAGACCTTGCAGAAATCATCAAATATGCCAAGATATAAATATATGTACGCTCTGGAATGCTGCTTTGATACGCTGTGCATATTCGGGTTCCGCTTCGTTTGGTTTCATCGGCAACTTAATGAGTTTGATTCCACGTTGTTTACAGAGATGTTCCTTTAGTATGTCTATCTTCTCCGAGTCCGTATTCACTTGAATGGCAACCTGCTCCAGTGGAATATATACATCAAGTGCAATGCCGAATAACCTATCAGAGCCAAGTTCAACTTTCAATCCTTTCAAATTGGCATAATAACTGATTGCAAGAGCCGGGAACAACGACAGATACTCCTGCTCACATATTCTGCACCCTTTTCCGAGAACAGTTACTATTACTAAGAACTGCACAAATAATAAAGCGTATGTTGAAGGCATGGTTGACATCATTACCTCTTATGACGCTGCTATTTTTGCCATAATTATGGGCAAGTCAGATGAACCAATAGTTCATTACTGTTACATCCGATAAATATTTCTTCTCTTTTACAGAAAAAGTGCCTTACCTTTTGCCCCAGCTTACTCCGCATCCTGAGCAATAAATCCGATTACCTGCGTCTGATTTCTGATATTCTATTTTATCCGCAAATGCATTGCAGGCCAGGCAGCATGCCTGTATTTCTTGAAAATTGTTTGCATTTTCCTTTTCCTTGGAATTTTTTACCATACTCTGCGCTCTCAGTCTTCCTTCTCCATTGTAAACAAAGATTTCCCATTATAGCAGTCCGGACTGAACAGTCCCTGCTTATGGGTGACCGGGGTAAATACCTTCGTCTCCCCGGGAGCGATTTCTTCATGGTTGAAGATCAGGCTGTATCCCTTTTGATTTTTGATCACGGCCTGCTTAATATTATCGGACCAGCTGTAGGTCTCCATGACATTGCCGAATCCCTTCGGAAAATACCGGAAATCCAATGCGCAGGGATCTTCTTCGGTGGCATATTTCATGTATAATACGCTGTCCTGAAACATTCCGATGTGAACTCCCGGATTCACAATTCCCACAGCATCCCCGAGATGATATGCCAATTTGCTTCCGCTGTGAACGCTGGACACTTCAATGTAGACACAGTCCTCATATTTCCCTGCAATTTCGATCAGGCGCTGCTTCTCCTGTTCTTCCATCTGCGCAATCTCCTGCTGTCCTGTCTCCTGCAGAGCGCGGATCTTTCTCACCATTTCATCCGCCGTATCCTCCGGCTCTCCAAGTGACATTTTCGCTGCTGCGGCAATGATCCGGTCCAGTGCATTTTCCGAAGTATCAAGACGGGCCAGTTCCTCCCGGTATTCCTGTACTACATTCCCATACGGTGATACCATCATATATTTCAGCGGGCAGTGATAGACCGTATTTCTGGTCTCATAGATCAGAACATCCTCTTCCAGAGAAGCCTTGACCAACGTGGATGTCGTGGCTACATAGACATTTCTTCCCAGCCGTGGATGTACATCCGCAGTCCCCGACAGATTGTACTCTCCGTCATATACATAGGGCTCCCAGTTTCTCATTGTTACTTTTGCCTTTTCCATCCCGGATACCTCCTGTTTTTACTGAAAGTATACCAGATTCGGAGAATAATGTCATTCTACCGATGGTTGATTTTTGTATACAGAGCAATTTATTAAAAAATGCGCCAGAAGACTTATCTGCCTTCTGGCGCATTCATTATTTTTCTCTTAGTACAGCTTCGCGCCTGCCGGAATATGGTTGTCCACCATGAGCAGGTTCAGCTTCTCTTCGCCGTTCTCCTCGCATACTGCGGACAGCAGCATACCACAGGACTCAATGCCCATCATGGCTCTGGGGGGCAGGTTGGTGATGGCGATCAGTGTCTTCCCAACCAGTTCTTCCGGCTCATAGTAAGCGTGGATACCGGAGAGGATGGTGCGGTCGGTGCCGGTGCCGTCATCCAGAGTGAACTGTAACAGCTTCTTGGACTTGGGTACTGCCACGCACTCTTTTACCTTAACAGCTCTGAAATCGGACTTGCTGAAAGTCTCGAAGTCTACGGCTTCCTCGAACAGGGGCTCAATCTTCACGTTGGAGAAATCGATCTTGCTGTTCGGAGTGAAGAATCCGTTGTTATCACCGGCGGTCTGAGCACCTTCTGCCTTGCCGTCAGCTTTCTTGGAAGCGCTACTGTCTAAGCTCTTCATTGTCGGGATTGGATTGGTCAGTTCTTACGTCCTATTCCGTCTTTGTCCCCTTGGCTCCGTCCAAATGCATTTCAGGGTCTTTGAGGATTGCCGTCCTGTTCCGTGCTAATGTCTTAGCGTGTGGTACTGGATGCATCACTTTTCATTTTTCGGTCAGTCGGTGGATTAAGACGTAAACTGTAATTTGTGAGAAAAGGCACTGCTTTAACAGGCACTTTTAAATCACAAAAATCTTATCTTCCATCTTCTTGATCACTTCCTGCTTCTTCTCCTCGGTGCAATCTGCGTAGATATCCATCGTCGTCTGGATGTCCTTGTGTCCCATCACCGTCTGAATAACCTTGAGATTCGTTTCGTTCTCGCAAAGCCTGGTACAGAAAGTATTCACTCCTTATAATGTTTCCCTGAAATAAGGGACTGTTCTGCTTTCCAATAACTTCTTGATATCACCGATCAGATTCTTCACTGTCTGATAAGCTGCTTATCTACATCTCTTCCGGAATACATAACCCGAATCACTGTAACCAATTTCTTTGTCTTATCGGGGATATAGAAAATAGCATAATTATCAACAGGCACAACTCGTGTATTTCGACTCTTCCAGGGCTCTCTTTCATATTGCCGGAACTTCTCCGGATACTCTCCCAAGGAAAGGATTTTTTCTTCGATCCGGTCAAGCTGTCCGGCTGCATCTCAGGCGAAAGAAGATCAAATGCTATATACTCAAAGATACCGCGAAGATCGTTCTCAGCCTGCTCCGTAAAGGTAACATCATATTTCATACATTATAATCCCTTCGGATATCCGCAAAAACCTGAGTTGCAGATTTGGTATGCCCTGCCTGCATATCCGCATATCCTTTCTCAAGTTCCATGTCCAAAGTCTCTGCGTTCATTCTCGAAATATCAACAGGTCTCGCAGTTGGAATCTTTACCTCAAACGGAAGCCCCCTATTTAGAATGATCTGCTTATAAAACATATTGATAGCATTAGATGCCGGGATCCCCAAAGTAGCCAGAATTTCCTCAGCCTGTTCTTTAACATCCGGCTCTATTCTTGCATAAAGATTTGCTGATTTAGCTGCCATATCATCACGCCCCTTTCTTTTACCCATATTATAAGTCAATGTACGGACAAAAGCAATACATTTTCCAAATCAGTGCCATGATCTGCTTCAAAAGAATCTCTCTTACAGACTGATCCTTCACATCTCGCAACAAACCAAGCGCTTCGTCCGCAAATCCATCATTATTATCTGCAAAACCCAGCAGATAATTCGGCGTAGTCTGAAGTACTTTGGCTATCTCTGCCAGACCGCTGGCTCTCATGTAAAATTTCTTTTACATAGCTTAATTGCGGTCTATTTAGCTTGTTTCTTGACTACTCAGGAAAAATATTTCTACCCTCGCCCCACCTGTATTTTCAGAATTTG
>OGKR01000078.1_pt1 | contig 113643 bp, 103 predicted proteins | sample 1572431 | NCBI WGS metagenome assembly OGKR01 (sample SAMEA2582079, study PRJEB24529) | metagenome | biome: Human gut stool | place: China | collected 2011 | reverse complement strand
TAATATTCTATATAATAATATATATAAATATTTAAAATAAGTATTGATTAAATACATTTTATATGCTAATATAGATTGTATATGATAATTAGCTTGGAGTATTGTATTTTTAGGTAAAAATACGGAGGTAAAAATGGATTCTTTTAAAGAAATTTGGAACGCTGTTCTTACTTACTGCGAAGAAAGAGTTACGGAAACAGCTTTTAATTTATGGATAAAAAAGACTGAATTTGTAAGCTTTGAAGCTGCAACAATTACTTTAAGGCTTCCGAGTGCTATGTATATGGATGTTGTTATTTCACAATACGGCACAATGTTCAGTGAAGCTTTTGCCGCAATTATGGGCTTTGAAGTTAAAATAAAATATATTTGTGCTGAAGATAATGACAGAGAAGAACATAAATTTTATCAGGATAAACAGCACCTTGAAGATTATAAAAACGAGCAATATACATTTGAAAATTTCATTGTTGGTTCAAGTAACAGGTTTGCATATGTTGCCGCAAAGGCTGTTGCGAGTGACCCGGGCTTAAATTTAACTCAAAATTCCAAAATGAGAAATTATAATCCTCTTTTTATTTACGGTAATTCAGGGCTTGGTAAAACTCATTTGCTCAATGCAATTTGCTATGAAGTTAAGAAAAAGTTTCCTGATATGAATATTTTATATATCCGTGCCGAGCAATTTGTAAATGAATTTATGCAGGCACTTCAATATAAAACTACTGATGAATTCCACGAAAAATTCAGAAACAGCATTGATTTACTTTTAATTGATGATATTCAGTTTATTGCCGGCAAGCAGCAGACTATTGAAGAATTTTTTCATACTTTTGATACACTTGTATTTGCCGGTAAGCAGGTAGTTATTACCTCTGACCGTCCGCCAAAGGAAATTCAATCTATTACAGACAGGCTTAAAACCCGATTTGAAGACGGACTTCTTGCAGATATTCAGCCACCTGAATATGAAACAAGATGTGAAATAGTTAAGCGCAAAGCTATGATGCTTAATTTTGAAATTCCGGATTCGGTAATTGATTACATAGCAGATAAAGTAAAATCAAATATTCGCCAGCTTGAAGGTGTTACCAAAAAGCTTTACGCATATTGTGATATAAACCAAACCACACCTACCATTGCACTTGCACAAAACATTGTAAAAGTTGTAATGGAAGATACACAACCAATTCCTGTTACAATTCAAAAGATAGTAGAAGAAGTAAGCAGAACCACGGGTGTATCGGTAGAAGATATTTACGGCGGGCAGAGGAAAAAAACAATATCCGACGCAAGAAAGATTACTTTTTATGCAGTACGAAAAGTTACTAATATGAGCTATGAAGATATTGGTGCCGAGTTTAAAAAACATCATTCAACAGTAATGTATAATATTGACCAAATTGAAAAGGATATTGAAACAGATTCAAAGCTTGCAAGGCAAATTAACGATATAATTTCAAATGCAAAAAGCATTCAATAATTCCACAATTTTTTCAACATTTTTTACTTTTTAATTAACAATGACTGTGGAAAACATATTTTTTACACAATTTCCAAATTTTTTAAACAATTGAAATTTTAAAAACTTTTTAAAAATTTCCTTAATTATCAATAGTTTGAAGATATTTTAACATTTTCCACAGCCTCTACTACATACTACTATAACAAGACTATATAGATAGACGGAGGATTAAAAAAAATGAAATTTACATGTAATACAAAAGAATTAAGCGAAGCTTGTTCAAATGTAATGAGAGCAGTAAGCACAAAAGTAACTATTCCTACCATTGAGGGTATACTTATGGAATGTGGTTCAGATACATTAAGTCTTACCGGCTATGATTTTGAATTCGGAATTAACACAACACTTCAGGCAAGTGTGGTTGAACCGGGTGCAATAGTAATAAATGCAAAAGTTATAAGTGATATTATAAGAAAATTACCTGAAGGCAAGGTTACATTTGAAATCAGCTCAACTTCCGTTTCTATTATAAGCGGTGCGGCACAATATAACATTTCAGGTATTGATGCTGATGATTACCCTGAATTACCGTCTGTATCAGGAGGTTATCCTCTGTTTTTAAACCAAGGTATACTTCAAAATATGGTATCACAAACACTTTTTGCAGTTGCCGATACAGAAGCATCAAAGCCGGTACATACAGGCCTTAAATTTGAACTTACACAAAATCAGTTAAGACTTATCGGTGTTGACGGATATAGGCTTGCTATAAGAACGGAAACAGTAAAATACGACGGTGAAGATATTAGCTTTATTGTTCCTAAAAAAACAATCAGAGAACTTATCAAACTTTTTAATACAGAAAATGACAAGGATATTTCAATCAGTGTAGGCAAAAGGCACATTGTATTTGATGTAGATAATTACAGCATTATCAGCCGTTTGCTTGACGGTGACTTCCTTGATTACAAAGCAGCAGTGCCTAAAACCTGCAACACAACAGTTTTGATTAACACAAGTGATGCAATAAACTGCATTGAAAGAACACTTCCTGTAATTGAAAATGATAAGAAAAACCCAATCAGATGTTTATTTGACGCAGATGAAATGAGAGTTTCAACCGTATCAAGCATAGGCAGAGTGGTAAACTACACACACGCAAATGTAAGCGGTGACAGGGTTGAAATCGGCTTTAACTCAAAATATGTGCTTGACGCACTTCACGCTGCAGATACCGACCAAGTAAGAATTGAACTCGGCGGTGCTGTAAGCCCTGTAAAAGTATTGCCGATAAATAATGATTCATTCTTATTTTTAGTATTACCTATGAGGCTTAAAAATGAAAATTAAAGCAAAAGCAACACCGAGAAAAAATGAAAATGTAAATATTACTACCGAATTTATCAGGCTTGACGCATTTTTAAAATTTAAAGGCATTGCCGAAACAGGCGGGCAGGCAAAAACTTTTATTCAAGACGGAATAGTTAAAGTAAACGGTGAAACCTGCACAGCAAGGGGCAAAAAAATACACGGCGGAGATACAGTATCCGTATTTTCGGTAGATTATAAAATTATTACAAATGAAAATTGAGTCAATAGAAATTGAAAATTTCAGAAATATAGAAAACTTAAAGCTTGATTTTGATGATGTAAATATCATTTGGGGCGAAAATGCGCAGGGAAAAACAAATTTGATTGAAGCAATTTATCTTTTTACCGGAAGTAAAAGTTTTCGCGGGGTAAGGGATAAAGAACTTGTTGAATTTAAAAAAGAAAGTGCGAAGCTGAAAATTGAATTTGAAAATAAATCAAGAAAACAAAATGCCGAGCTTATTATTAAAGGCAGGCGCACAGCTAAATTAAACGGAATTGAAAAAAAAAGTGCAACTGCCCTCGGTGATGAATTAAAAGCAGTAATTTTTTCACCGGTTCATCTGTCTATGGTTAAGGACGGACCGATTGAAAGGCGAAAATTTATTGATAATTCATTATGCCAGCTGAAATCAAATTACAGAAGCGTATTAAAAGAATATAACCGCTGCCTTGCACAAAGAAATATGCTTTTAAAAGATATGAAAAATAACGCAAATTTGGAGGATATGCTCTATATTTGGGATAAAAATCTTGCAAAAAGCGGGGCAAAAATAATTTACCAGCGTGAAAAATATATTGAAGCACTGTTACCATTTGCCACAGAAATTTTTGACGGACTTTCAAAAGGGCGTGAAAAAATAGATTTAAAACTTCAATGTGGATTTGAATGTAAAGATAAAAGCGTGGCAGAAATTGAAAATGAACTTACAAAGCTTTTAATTTCAGGCAGAAACAGTGATATATTAAACAGAATTACTACTTCGGGTCCGCACAGGGACGATATGGAAATACTTATAAATGAAAAAAGTGCCAGGCTTTATGCATCACAGGGGCAGCAGAGGAGCTGTGTGCTTGCGCTTAAACTTGCAGAAGCAAGTTTATTAAAAGAAATGACTGATGATGAGCCGCTTGCACTGCTTGATGATGTTATGAGCGAGCTTGATGAATCAAGGCAGGATTATATACTTAACCACATTAAAAATTGGCAGGTTTTCATCACCTGCTGTGACGCTAATACTGTGCTTAGGCTTAAAAATGGCAAAACATTTCATATTGAAAACGGCAGGTGCAAAAACTGATGTATATATATTTAGGCGGTAACACAGTTATCAGCAGTAATGAAATACTCGGCATTTTTGATATGGATACATCTACGGTAAATAAAGCGACGCGTGATTATTTATCAAACAGTGAAAAAAACAAAAAAGTAATTTATGTAAACTATGAACTTCCAAAAAGTTTTATTGTTTGCAAGGATAAAATATATATTTGCCCGCTTAATACATCAACACTGCTAAAAAGAGTTGAGGCGGGGCAAAAAAGTAAAAAATAATTCTTAGCATTATGCTAAAAGGAGACTTAAATCAATATGAGCGAAGAAGAAAACAAGATTGAACTTGAAGAAGCTGACATTGACACTACTGTAACCGAAGAATATTCCGCAAAAGATATTCAGGTGCTTGAAGGTCTTGAAGCAGTTCGTAAAAGGCCGGGTATGTACATCGGTTCAACAGGGCCGAGAGGACTTCATCACCTCGTTTACGAAATTGTTGATAACTCTATTGACGAAGCACTTGCAGGTGTATGTACACATATTGAATGTAACATTTTACCGGGGGATATTATTGAAGTTAAGGATAACGGCCGTGGTATACCGACAGGTATAAATGAAAAAACAGGGCTTCCTGCCGTTACGGTTGTACTTACCGTACTTCACGCAGGCGGTAAATTCGGCGGTTCAGGCTATAAAGTATCGGGCGGTTTGCACGGTGTTGGTTCATCTGTTGTAAACGCATTATCAGAGTGGCTTGAAGTTGAAGTTACACAAAACGGCCATGTATACAGCCAAAAATTTGAAAGAGGTAAGCCTGTAAATGATTTACATATCATTGCGGATAAAGACGGCCACGGTACTACTATCAGATTTAAAGCCGATGCTGAAATCTTTCAGGAAACAACGGTTTATGATTATGAAATTCTTGCAAGGCGACTTCGTGAGCAGGCATTTCTTAATGCAGGGCTTTCAATCACTCTTACAGATAAAAGAGGAGATGAAGACAGCGGTGAAGAATTTTGCTATGAGGGCGGTATTCGCTCTTTCGTAGAATATATCAACACAAGCCGAGGTCTTAATCCAATTCAGGATGAAGTAATTCACCTTTCAACCACAAAGGGTGACAGAAGTGCCGAAGTTGCACTTTGCTATACAGATTCTTACAATGAAACACTTCTTTCATTTGCAAATAATATCAATACTATTGACGGTGGTACGCACGAAACAGGATTTAAAACTGCGCTTACAAGAGTATTTAACGATTACGGTAAAAAATTCGGTATTCTCAAAGACAGTGATAAAAAGTTTACCGGTGATGATGTGCGTGAGGGCATAACTGCGGTTATCAGCGTAAAGCTTACCGAGGCTCAATTTGAAGGGCAAACAAAAGGTAAGCTCGGCAATACAGATATTACCGGCCTTGTTTCAACAATGCTTTATGATAAGCTTATGACTTATTTTGAAGAAAATCCTAATGTTGCAAAAACACTTCTTAATAAGTCACTTGACGCATCCCGTGCAAGAGAAGCTGCAAGAAAAGCAAGAGAAAATGCAAGAAGAAAATCTCCGCTTGAAAGCAACTCACTTCCGGGTAAACTGGCAGACTGCATAAGCAATGACCCTGAAAAATGTGAAATTTACATAGTCGAGGGTGATTCGGCAGGCGGTTCTGCAAAAGAGGGCAGAGATAAGCAGCATATGGCAATTCTCCCACTTTGGGGTAAAATGCTTAATGTTGAAAAAGCAAGAGTGGACAAGGTTATTACAAATGAAAAGCTTGTTCCGGTTGTAATGGCACTCGGTACAGGTATCGGCGAAGATTTTGATATTAACAAATTAAGATACCATAAAATTATAATTATGGCTGATGCCGATGTCGACGGTGCGCACATCAGAACACTTCTTTTAACATTTTTCTTCAGATATATGCCGCAAATTATTGAAGACGGATATGTTTACCTTGCTCAACCTCCTCTTTTCAAAGTATCAAAGGGTAAAAAGAGCAGCTATGCATTTTCTGATGAAGAAAGAGATGCAAAAATTGCCGAATTCGGCGGTGACTGCGATATTCAGCGATACAAAGGTCTTGGTGAAATGGACCCTGAACAGCTTTGGGAAACAACAATGGACCCTGAATTCAGAACAATGCTGCGTGTAACTATTGAAGATGCACAAAGAGCAAGCGAAAACTTCTCTATTCTTATGGGTGACAATGTTGAGCCGAGAAGAGAATTTATTGAGAAAAACGCAAAATTTGTTCAAAACTTGGATGTATAACAGTGTGAAATTATGAAACTGACTTTTAAAATGACAGCCGATGAATTTTACAGAGGCTTTAACTTTAAAACAAGCAAACTCGGGATGAATGAAACCTGTGAGCTTGTATGTTTAACAGTATTTTTAGTTCTTGCTGCAATTTTAACTTTTACGGGTGTATTAAAAGATACATTTCTTTTAATACTTTCAATTATGCTGATGCTGTTTTTTGTATTTAAAATGATAATGACTAAAAACAGTGTGATGAATGATTTTCAGCGTTCCCCTATTTTAAATGAAGAAAACACAATCAGAATTTATGATGAGGGGCTGGAACTTATCGGCAGCTTTGAAAAAGTTTATGCACCATGGAAAAGTGTATATGCAGTAAAAGAAACTAAAAAAGAACTTATTATATTACCTACTTTAAGCCGCGGTGTTGCGGTTATCAGTAAGGAAAGATATAAAAACGAGCTTGAAGAAATAATAAAAATTCTTAAAAGCAAGGGGGTAATGAAATAATGGACTTTACTTTTAATTATACCCTTGAAAAAAAAGATTTGATAAATTTTGAGCTTTTTAAGCTTAAAACAAGCAAGTTTTTAAATATGGTATATATCACCGTGCTTATAGTGCTTGTAATGAATACATATTACGCAGTAAGCGAAAAAAATTATGCATATTTGCTTATTGTGGCATTTTATATTATCGGCGTGGCTGTGTATTCATTTTATGTTACAAAAATCAGGCCTAAAAAAAGGGCTGAAAGGTGCTTGAAAAAGGATATTACTTACGGTGAGTTAAGGGAAATAACAGTAGGTGAAAATACTGTTGAATTTAAAACTTTGCCAAAAGAGGACGAGCCTATGCTCATAGGCGTATATCCCTATAATATGGTAAGTGCAATAATTGAAACAAAAGAATATGTGTATTTTATAGTGCCGACGGGTACAAACATTTTTCCTATCAGCTCAATTCCGCTTGAAATAAGAGCAGGAGTATTAAAAAATATCAAGAAAAATCCTAATTACGCATATTTTGATAAAATATAAACAAACGAACTCTGCTTTGGAGGTTAAATAATGGATAGTAATGAAATTCGTTACGACAATCAAAAAATTAAAGATGTAGAAATCAGTGACGAGATTAGAAAAGCATTCCTTGATTATTCAATGAGTGTTATTGTTCAGCGTGCGCTTCCTGATGTGCGTGACGGTTTAAAGCCGGTACACAGAAGAATACTTTATGCTATGTATACAAATAATCTTTATCCTGACAGGCCTTACCGTAAATGTGCTACCACAGTCGGTGAAGTGCTTGGTCACTATCACCCGCACGGTGACGCATCTGTTTATGACGCAATGGTTAGGCTTGCACAGCCGTTTTCAATGAGGCACATTCTTGTTGACGGACACGGTAACTTCGGTTCTGTTGACGGTGACCCGGCTGCTGCTTACCGTTACACAGAAAGCAGAATGAGTAAAATCGCTATGAAAATGCTTGAGGACATCAAGAAAGACACAGTTGATTTTGTTCCTAACTTTGATGATAACAGTAAAGAGCCTACCGTTTTACCGTCGCGTTATCCAAACTTACTTGTTAACGGTTCATCAGGTATCGCAGTAGGTATGGCAACAAATATTCCGCCGCATAATATGAACGAAGTTGTAGAGGGTATGTGCTGCCTTATTGATAATCCGAGTGCCGAGCTTGATGAAATTATGCAGTACATTAAAGGCCCGGACTTCCCTACCGCAGGTATTATTATGGGTACAAGGGGAATTAAGGAAGCTTATGCAACGGGCAGAGGTAAAATTTATCTTCGTGCAAGGGCAGAAATTATTGAAACCAAGGGTGACAGGTACAAAATTGTAGTAACCGAGATACCTTACGGTGTAAATAAAGCAAGGCTTATTACCCGTATTGCAGATTTAGTTAAGGAAAAAAGGCTTGAGGGTGTTGCCGATGTGCAGGACTATTCGGACAGAAAAGGTATGCACATTGAAGTTACTGTTAAGCGTGATGCAAATGCGCAGGTTGTACTTAACAATTTATATAAAATGACAGATATGCAGGTAACTTTCGGTGCAATTATGCTTGCACTTGTTGACGGTGTACCTAAAGTATTAACCCTTAAAGAAATTTTACAGCAATATATTGACTTCCAAAGGGATGTTATTACAAGAAGAACAAGATTTGACCTTAATAAAGCGCAGGAAAGGGCGCATATTTTGGAAGGTCTTGCAAAGGCTATTGATATTGTTGATGAAGTTATTGCAACAATTCGTGCCTGCAAGGGCGGCCAGGCTGAAGCAAAGCAAGCTATTATGGACAAGTTTGGCTTTGATGACCCACAGGCAAGCGCAATTGTAGCTTACCGTTTGGGCCAATTGGCAGGTCTTGAAATTGAAAAGATAATGAATGAACTCGAAGAACTCCACGAAAAGATTAAGGATTTGCTTGACATTTTAGGCAATGCCGACAGAGTTAACGAGATTATTAAAACAGAAACAAGAGAGATTGCCGCTAAATTCGGCGATGAAAGAAGAACTGAAATTTCAGCCGCAGTGGGTGATGTTGAAGATGAAGACCTTATCCCTGTTGAAGACTGCATTCTCACCCTTACCGAAAAGGGATATATGAAACGCCAGACAGTTGATACATACAAGGCACAAAACAGAGGCGGACGCGGTGTTTCAGGTATGAGCAGAAGAGAAGAAGATGTTGCAAAAACAATGTTTTCCTGCTCAACTCACGATTTTATTATGCTTTTCACCAATAAGGGTAAAGTATTTAAAATGAAAGGATATGAAATTCCTGAATCATCAAGAACCGGCAAGGGAATGAATATAGTAAACATTCTTCCTGTTGAACAGGGCGAACAAATTACCGCAATGGTTCAAGTGCCGAAAGATGAAGAACGCTCGTTCCTTTGTATGATGACTAAAAACGGTATAATCAAGAGAACTTCGCTTGACCAATATGACCATATCAGAAAAAGCGGTATTATTGCAATCAACCTTGATGAAGGCGACGAACTTTCTTGGGTTGAGATTACAGACGGCAAGAGAAAACTTGTTGCCGCTACACATGACGGCATGAGCATTTGCTTTGAAGAAAGTGACGCAAGGCTTATCGGCAGAACTGCAAGGGGTGTTAAGGCAATCACTCTTGGTGAGGGCGACTATGTAGTAGGCTTTGCAATTGAGCGTGAGGGAGTTAAGCTTCTCACCGTTTCTGAAACCGGATATGGCAGAAAGAGTGAATTTTCAGACTACCGTGTTCAATCAAGGGGCGGTAAGGGACTTCTTAATTACCGTGTTGAAAAATTCGGCAAAGTTGCAAACATTGCCGCTGTTACCGAAGAAAACGATGTTATTATGATTTCTACCGACGGAATTATTATCCGTATGCCTGTTGACCAAATTTCTACATTCCAAAGACCTGCAAAGGGTGTTAAGGTAATGCGAGTAAACGAGGGCGAAAAACTTGCTACAATTTCTGTTGTTGACAGATTTGAAGAAGATGAATTTGACGCTGAAAATGAAGAAATTGAAAGCGAAGAAGCAGAGCCGGCAGAAGAATAATATACAAAAATACTGATAAATGTCTATTAAAACAGAATTTTTTATTATTTTTACAATTTAGATATAGTATTTTTACAATATATGATATATAATGACAAAAGTTTTTAGTTTTTAAAAGAGGAGTGAAGGCATTGGAGAAAGAGTCTTACAGTATTGATGATATTCTTTCTGAAGTTAAAAAACGCAGAGAGCATGAAAATCAACAGCAAGCCAATACCGAACCAAAAGATAAAGCCGAACCTGAAGTTCAGGAAAAAGAGGAAGTAAAAGTAACTGATTATAAGGCGGAGCCGGAAGTAATTGAGGAAACTTCTGAAAAAGAAGAGGAATTCACAATTAACGACACTGCCGATATTGAAATTCCGACTATTGAGGAGGAAGAAACACAGTTTACCGATACTGACGAAGTTGAGGAGCAGGACGGTGCAGTAATTGACAACCAAGCTGCAAATGAAGAAAATGAGCTGGATAAAAACGGAATGGTTGATTTACTGTCATTTGTTCAAAACGATGGAGTTATTGAGCCGCAGCGGGAAAAAAAGCAACCCGAGGTTAAAGAAAAGGTTAAATTTTCAAAAACCAAAAAGGGCAAGGCTATAATAACCATAATAATTATTCTTCTCGTTATGGTTATTGCAGGCGGTGTGTTTGCAATACTTTATGCAAACAATATGCTTAATAAGGTAACTGATGATAAAAACGGTGCAGCCGATTATGAAATGAGTACCTATTATGACGGAATGGACTTTCTTAAAGAGGATTTTCCTACAATTAAGGAATCAAGTGCCGGCGAGGTATACAGCTATCCTGAATATCTTAAGCAGTGGTATCAAAACGGTGACCCTGTAAGTTCAACCCATGTGCTTAATATTCTTCTTATCGGCGAAGATACAAGAGAAGAAAAAATTTCTGATGCATCCCGTGCCGATTCGGCAATTATTGCAAGCATAAATGTTGATACCAATGAGATTCATTTGACTTCTGTTTTGCGTGACCTTTATGTTTATTTTGAGGTTGACGGAAAAGGACAGTACGGTAAAATCAATGCTGCCGCATCATTGGGCGGAATGAAGTGCTACATCAACACTATTGAAAGATATTATAAAATTGCTATTAACAATTATGCTGTTGTAAACTTTAATTCATTCCCTAAAATTATTGATGCACTCGGCGGTGTTTCAATCAAGATTACTTCTGCCGAGATTAACGAGATTAACAATCATCCAAGAACTTATGGCAAAGTTACCATTACACAGACCTTTGACGGTACTGAAGGAACAATGAAGCTTAACGGTAAGCAGGCACTTGCTTATTGCAGAATTAGGCACATTGATTCTGACGGAGCAAGAGCTAACAGGCAAAAGACCGTTCTCAATGCACTTCTCAAGAAGATGAAAAGCAGCGGTACAATTGACACCGTTAAGACTGTTAATGAGCTTGCAGGCTATGTTTACACAGGTTACAACAAGAAAGAGCTTATCTCTATCGGCAACACAGCACTTCGTGACGGTTGGCTTGATTATGAGATGAAAACAAAGAATGTTCCTGCTGTGGAAAACTGCAAGGGTGGTTCTAGATTTTCTGTTTCGCCAAACAATTGGATTTGGCTTGCCGATATTCCAAAGGATGCATATGAACTTCAAATGGAAATTTACGGTAAATCAAATATTGAACTCAGCAAAAACAGACCTGCATATATAGATATGGGTAGGTAAAAATTAAAAATATATAGGGGCGAACACAGTTCGCCTCTTTTTTTGGTAATGTTAAGAGAGGGAAAAATGAAACACGAAAAAATCGCAACTTTTAAATTTGCTATTCAAAAATCCCTGCCTGTTTTATTCGGCTATCTTTTTTTAGGTTCGGCTTTCGGAATTATGCTTTACAAGGCAGGATATAATTGGATTTGGGCTGTTTTTATATCAATAGTTGTTTATGCAGGCTCGGGGCAGTTTTTGCTTGTATCACTTATCAGTGCAAAGGCGGATATTGCAACAACCGCACTTATGACTTTATTTATCAACACCCGCCATATGTTTTACGGATTATCATATATTGAAAAATTTAAAGCAGGCGGTTGGCGCTATCCTTTTATGATTTTTACATTAACCGATGAAACATATTCTGTTAATTCATCAATAACTTACATACCAAAAAATGTGAATGAGCCGAAAGCAAGATTTTTAATCGGCGAACTTGATCATTTATATTGGATAATCGGTTCAGCTTTAGGTTCGCTGTTAAGCCAGCTTATACCGATAGATTTTACCGGCATTGATTTTTCAATGACTGCCCTTTTTGTAGTTATTTTTATTGATTTGATTAGAAATAACAAGGGTAAATCAAAAATTATAGGTGCAATAGGTGTATTTTCGGCAATACTTTGCCTGATAATTTTCGGCGCAGATAAATTTTTAATTCCGTCGCTTTTGATTACGGTGGTAATTTTATCCTCTTTCAAAAAGTTTTTTGATGTTTGGGAGGTGGCAAAATGACAACAACTCATCTTGTTTTAATGATTTTGGTTGCCGGTGCCTGCACATTTGCCACAAGGCTGTTTCCTTTTGCTCTTTTCGGGCAGAGTAAGGAAGTGCCGAAATTTGTAAAATATTTGGGCAATGTTTTGCCCGTTGCAATTTTGGGTATACTTATCGTTTACTGCCTTAAAGATTTTGAAAAGGGCGATATTAACTATATTATCCCGCAAATTATCGCAGTGGTCATAACCGCTTTGGTTCATATTTGGAAAAAGAATACCCTTTTGAGTATCGCAGTCGGTACAATAGGATATATGCTTTTAATACATTTTGTATTTGTATAAAATAAAAAAGAGGCGAACAATGTTCGCCCTTAATTTTTATATTCTTACGCTGATATTATTATCTTTCAAATATTTTTTAAGTTCAGGTATCGGAAGTTCATTGAAATGGAAAAGGCTTGCCGCCAAAACCGCATCGGCTTTGCCGGTTGTAAAAGCATCAAGAAAATGTTCTGCCTTGCCTGCTCCGCCCGAAGCAATAACCGGAATACCCGTGTTTTCACTGATTGTTCGGGTAAGTTCAATATCGTAACCCGTTTTTTGCCCGTCTTGGTCCATAGAAGTTAAAAGTATTTCGCCCGCTCCGCGCTTTTCAGCTTCAATTGCCCATTTAACAGCGTTAATTCCCGTCGGAATTCTGCCGCCGTTTAAGTAAACTTCCCAGCTTCCCTTTCCGTCACGCTTGGCATCAATAGCGCAAACCACACACTGTGCGCCGAATTTATATGACGCTTCGTTAATCAAATCAGGGTTGCGAACTGCCGCAGAGTTTACGGAAATTTTATCCGCTCCGGCTCTCAAAAGTTCTTTAAAATCATCAACGGTTTTAATTCCCCCGCCTACCGTGAAAGGAATAAATACCGTTTCGGCAACTCGCTTTACAATATCAATCATAGTGCTTCTGCCCTCGTGTGTGGCAGTAATATCAAGTAAAACAAGTTCATCCGCCCCCTGCTTATCATAAGCAGCGGCACATTCAACCGGGTCACCGGCATCTCTTAAATCCACAAATGAAACACCTTTTACAACTCGTCCGTTTTTAACATCAAGGCAGGGAATAATTCTTTTAGCGTACATATTATTTGCCCTCCTTATCCAAAAAGTTTTTCAAAAGGGCAAGCCCTGCATTACTGCTTTTTTCAGGATGAAACTGCACTGCGCAAAGGTTATCTTTTTGTACCGCACATTCAATTTCGACACCGTAATTCGTCACTCCGGCAACAACGCTTTCATCTGCACCTTTAAGATAGAAAGAGTGAACAAAATAAAAGTAGCTGTTATCCTCAATCCCTTTAAAAACACCGTCTTTTTGCTTTAAAGAAACGCTGTTCCACCCAATGTGCGGAACTTTAAGCCCATTATCTTTCGGGATAGATACGATTTTTCCTTTAAGTATGCCTAATCCCTCAACACCCGGGCTTTCATCACTGCTTTCAAACAGCAGTTGCAGCCCCAGGCAAATGCCGAGAAAATTCTTTTCTCTTGCGGCTTGCTTTACTGTTTGCGTAAGCCCTCTTTCTTTCATTGATGCCATTGCATCACCAAAAGAGCCTACCCCCGGCAAAATAACATGGCTTGCAGATAATATTTTTTCCTTATCCTGTGTAATCTCACTTTCTGCGCCGAGAAAATCAAGCGCTTTTTTCACGCTTGACAGATTACCCGCACCGTAATCAATAATAGCAACCATAACTTATCTCCATAGTATGTAATAAAAATATTTTATCACAAAATATAATCACTTGCAATATTGACAAAATAATAAAAACAGTATAAAATAATTTCACCAAGTTTATATGCAGCGGTACCGAAGAGGTCATAACGGCATGGACTCGAAATCTTCTTCGCCAAACGGAAGTCAATCTTCCAAAAAACCTTTAACCGTGCGGTTTTTGGGCATCTGCCTGTCACCGCATTATACAGAGTTCTAACGAGAATTCTAATACAACTGAACATTTGCGTTAACACTCCTTCGGGAGTTTAACATATACGGAGACGTATCGAAGTGGTCATAACGGGGCGCACTCGAAATGCGTTTGCCTTAACGGGCACGAGAGTTCGAATCTCTCCGTCTCCGCCAATGCGGTTTAGACCGCACAACAAGCCGCAAAGCAGTAGTGTTTTGCGGCTTGTTTCTTTTGGAGGTTTAAAAATGGATTTTGATATTTTGAAAGTAGTTGAATATCTAAAGAATAAAAGAAAAATTTTTATATCTGAAGCAGATTTTCAATTCGAAATGGCATGGGCTATAAAAGAGTTATATCCGGAAGCAAAAGTTAGACTTGAATATTGTCCTGAGTTTGAACCATCAATGCATATTGATATTTTAGTAATTATCGATAGCAAATGGATACCTATTGAATTGAAATATAAAACAAAAAAGTGCTTTAAAACCATTGATAATGAAGCATTTATTTTAAAAGAGCATAGTGCAAAAGACGTAAACTGTTATTTATATTTAAAAGATTTACAACGCATCGAACACATAAAGGAAAATGCGCCTTTCTTTGAAAAAGGATATGGTGTTTTCTTAACAAATGAACGCTCTTACTTGAAAGAGCCCAATAAGCCTAATTGTGTATACAAAGAGTTTTCACTTGCAAACGGCATTGTTAAATCTGGAATAATGCAATGGAGTGAAACTGCAAGTTTGGGAACAAAGAAGGGTAACGAAAGGCCTATTCACCTAAAAGGGACATACAAGATTCAATGGAATACTTATAGCGAATTAGATGAGTCAAATTCAGGAAAATTCTTTGTTTTAATAAATAAAATTGAATAGTATTTATTAAGCAAATATGTAATGTAGGTTATATCATTTCTTAATCAATGCAATCTCTGCTTTTCATTTTTCTTTTGCATCTACGCTGTTCGTTTTCGTGCTCTCTGCGTTGCTTATATTTAAAGGCTTTGATACTTAAAAGAAGAAAGCCATAAAATAAGAGAATGACTGTCGCCCGTCATTCTCTCAATTTATTTCATCTGCGAGGCAAAGACAGCTTTACTTTCCGTTTGCCTCCTTTTTTAAATTTTTATAAAGGTTTGTAAAAACGTAATTGTACTCAGTATATTCCGAGTAGGGCTTTCTCTCGACTTTTTCACTAGCTTCGGTGTTATCAAGCACTAGTTCGTTTACAAACATAGAATTCTTGGATTGCATATAATGATTATCTACAAAATCGAAATTACTGCTGTACATTTCAGACTTGTCATCAAAACAATCGATACAGTAATAAATATCGAACCCACTTATATACTCACATTCTAAAAAATATGCAGAAAGATAAGTATTCAGAAGAACACATTTGTCAAGCAATGCGTTTGAATCTTCTTTAAGCGGCATATTATAATTGCTGATTTTAACTTGAATGTTCTGCCCTCGAGCACTACTGCCCAAGGTGTAAAAAGAAGAATAATTGGTCTTTGTGCTAAAAGATATGTTTTCATCACTAAATAATTCTTCAATAAAATCTACAACCGCAGTATTTGTTACATTATGAAGGCTGACAAAAACAGTACCGACAAATCGGCTTTTGTTCTGTATTCCCTTAAGCTTTTTGAAAAACCTGACACCTGCTGCCGAATCGAAGAAATCTACGGCTTTGGGTACATTTTTTTGTTTTTTCGGTTCATTAGATTTATGACGAATTTCGTAATGATTTTGCACCTTGACAATTTCAAACGCAGTACCATTTGCATTAAAGCAAGGGAATTTATCTGCCTTCTCGTCATTTGTAAGAATATGACAGCAGACAAGATTGTGATCGGCGGTAGCACCGCTTCTGCTCTGTGGTAAAATGTGATCTACATTCCAGCCACAATTACTATTGCGGTCGTTGTAGGCACCTTTGGCTATTGTTCTGCCGGCAAAGTCTTTTACTTTAGTTTCTTTGCCGAAAGACTTATTCCAAAGACGCATTGCTGTTTCTCTGTTTAAGTCCATAAATTTTTGTTTGCTTTTTTCCATAGTGTTTTGGAAGGAAGCTGATTGCCTCCCTAGATGTTAGTCAATCCATAAATGCATGTGACCAACCATAGGGCGACCTATTGCTATAAACCTCAAAGGGCAATCCTCATAATAGCATTACAGAAGATTAGTTAGTCAATTTTCAATAGTTTACATTGAAAGGGTTCAGATTTATGAATTGCAGAAATATTATACTTTAAAATAAAGCAATAGTCAATCTTGAAAGATGTATTACATTTTAATATTTATTAAAACACCACATGACTTTGTGTGTTGTTCGGCGGAACTGGTGCTTTTCACGCACTGCCAAAAGCGTGATTTTGGGGCGAAAAAGTGCTCGGTTCTATCAAAAATTCTAATAGGCTTTTCCGAAAATCCGTTAGAACTCGGCAAAATCTGTCGTACAGTGGTGCGTCAGATTTTGTAAATAGAGTTTATGAATTAAGCATCTTCGTGACGACTTTTTTATAGATGAATAAAGCAAACCACTTGCTACGAAACAGTACACTGTACTGTTTCTCCCAAATTCATAAATGAATTTGGAGCCACGTGTCTCTTGTGCTTCGCACAATTCACTCACTCATTCCGCTGCTCCTCCTCTCCCCAAAAAGCTTACGCTTTTCGGGGACCCCGAATTTTTACAAACAATCAATTTTTTACAAATCGTCGGCATCTTGGATAGGTTCTTCAAGTTCGCCGTTATAGTACATATCGGCAGGAACGCCGGTATACATTCCCTGCGGGTCGCTTGCGACGATTTCCGGATTTAAAAAGGAAGTGTAATCGTTAAATTTATTTTTATTTTTTTTGTTATTTTTACTTTTTTTATCATTACTTTTCATAAAAAATCACCTCTGCAATTATGTTTTGCAAAGGTGATTTATTTATTATAATTTTTCAACATCAATTCCTGCAATTTTTTCCAAAAATTGCTTTGGTGTTATTATATTTGCGAAGTCAAGATATTCATCCATATTCATATTAAAATTATTTATATAGATAGGAACACTTTCATATTCAAGGTCGATATGAAGTCTTTTTGCATCTTCCTTAATTGTTTGCGGGTTTGTTGTATTTATATCATAAAATCTTGTGACTACACTTTCGTGATTTCTGACATATTCAAGGATAATATTTCTGTCTGACTTGGAAATAGAAACATATTTATTTTCTTCTTTTGAAATTGCCAAAGCCATAGGCATTTGCGCAACAGCCTTGCAAGTATCGGAATTAACAAAAAATTCGTTAATAAAAATAGATTCAAGCTTGCTTGTATCATCAGGCACAATTATTGCAAAAATATATTTTGAAAGCTTTTTGCCGTATATTGTTTTCATAAATTCTTTGAAATAATACTGGCATTCGGCAATTCTTTCGGCGAATTGATGATAAAAAGGAATATTAGGCACAACGCTGAGTGCCGGCATAGTGAAAGTTTTAAATTCATCACTTTCTTTATCTTTAATCAAAATATTGTTATTAGTGATAATCATCGGAATAGTTTTTGCCAAATAATCGCCCCCTAACACAAGTATTTTACTACACACACAGTTTTAAATCAATAAATTTTGAAATTTTCACAAAAATATAGTGAAATTTAAAATGGTATATGGTACAATATGAATATTAAATAATGAAAGGAGCATCAATATGCCAGATTCTGAAGAATTAGATGAAATATTAAAAGAAATTAAAAATATTAACGCACCAAAGGAAAAGCCTGAACCTAAAGAGGAACAGCCTTTAACTTTAGCTGATGATAAACCTGCAAAGGAAGAAGCCGAAGCAAAGCCAAAACCGGTAAAAGAAAATGTTAATTTCAATGATTTTTCTTCTTTTAATTCGGCACAGCATAGCGATATTCCTAAGGATAACAAAGGGGAAAAGAAAATGCCAAAGAAAAAAGGCAAAAATAAAAAACCGTTAATTATTGCAATCGCGGTTATTTTAGTAGCTGCAATCGCAGTTGCGGCAGTATTCGCCGTAAAAAATAAAAACAAAGAGCCTGAAACCACAACACCGCAAAACACACAGGAGCAAACAGTTCAAACTCCTGTTGTATCAAAAGTCAACCCTCTTACAGGTGACAGCGACTTTAATGAAAAAGCAGTCGGCAAAAGGCCTATTGCCTGCGTAGTTGAAAACTCTGTTTCCGCAAGACCGCAATGGGGTATTAGCGACAGCAAGAACCCACCTGACATTATTGTGGAAGGTGAAGTTGAAGGCGGAGAAACAAGAATGCTTTGGATGTATGCCGATTACACAGCAGTTCCGTCACAAATCGGCCCTATGAGAAGTGCAAGACCGCCATACATTAAATTTTCTGAACTTTTTGATGCTATCTTCCTCCATTGGGGACAGAGCCAGACTAAAAAAGGCACTAACTATATCGGCGCTAACACAATTTTCAGGCAGGATAAAGTTGACCATATTAACCAAATGACTTACGGCGGCAAGGTTGCACTTTTCGGCAGGGATTCATCAAGAGGTGTATCAACCGAGCATACAGGTGTATTATACGGTGCTAAAATTGCCGATGCTATTAAGGGCGAAAAATTCAGAACAGACGCTAACGAAAGCAAATATACAAAGTTTAACTTTGCCAAGGAAGAAACTACCGTAAGCGACACTGAATGTAAAACACTCGGCCTTACATTTTCAAACAGAACATCTACAAGAGATTGGACTTACGATTCAAGTGATAAAATGTATCATTGCAACGACTATAAAACAGATGTTGCAAGAAAAAATCTTCTTGTACTTTTTGATAAAACAGAATATGTATCAAAAGCCAATTATAAAAACAGCGGTTCAGCCGAAGTATACTGCAACTACAAGCTTGCAGGCGGCAACGGTAAACTTGCTACTGACGGAACAGTTATTGATATTACCTGGAGCGTAGAAAACGGTGTTCTTGTTATTAAGGATACTGACGGAAAAGATGTAAACTTCAATGTAGGTACAACTTGGATTGGATATGCGTCATCAAATAACGGCGGTTCGGTAAAATAAGAATTTAAAAAAGATGCAAAAAGAGCTTGGACATAAATCCAAGCTCTTTTTTATACCGTAGGGGCGAACATAGTTCGCCTCATTTAATTTTTATCCATATCACGCATACTTTGCGGGGCAGTATCAATTACTTCTATTTTATTTGCACGCATCCAAAGTGACGGAGTAATGCGAAGCTGAAAACCGTAGCCGGGGTCCATTTGCCAATGCACCATAGGTGCTTCGGGCAAACCGTAGCAGGAAAGAAGAGTCATAAGCACACCGGCGTGGCCGACTATTGCGATATTTTGCGTTCCGGTTTTAATGCAACCGTCAATAACCTTTTCAAAAGACGCACAAACTCGCTGTGCAAATTCTGCATTGCTTTCGCCATACGGCGTTTTTGAATGAATATCGCCGCCTATCCAATTTTTAAAATCTTCATTATCTTTTAAATCATCTGCCGTGCACTGCTCAAATTCGCCGAAGTTATATTCGATAAAATCATCAATCGTAATAATTGTGTTATCGGGAAACATAATTTCAGCCGAATCTTTACATCTTTTTAACGGGGATGAAAATACGGCATCAACCTTTGGGTAATGGTATTTAGCTTTGATGGAATGAAGCTCATTTATACTATCTGTTGTGAGTGGCAAATCTGTATGCCCAATATACTGTGCGTTTAAGTTGCCTTTGGTAATTCCGTGGCGGAAGAAATATAAGTTATAAGATTTCATTGTGAAACGCTCCTTTTTAAGCCAATTGTTACAAAATATTACAAACAGGAAATCACACTTTACAAATAGTAATACGGTGATATAATACTATTTGTAATAAAAGAGGTGCTAACTATGGGTGTAAAGAAAGAAGAAAAGAAAACTTTAAAAACTGATAAAACAGAAAAAATATCAAAATTCGCATTAAAACTTTCAGAACTTAGAAGAGAGAGAGGCATAAGCCAAAAGAAAGCCGCAACAGACCTTGGAATTTCACAGGCACTTTTAAGCCATTATGAAAAAGGTATTAGGGAATGCGGACTTGATTTTGTTATAAGATGCAGTGAATATTACGGTGTTACCACCGATTATCTTTTAGGTGTAAGCGACAGCAGAAACGGGCTTGATATTGACGCTTTAAACAAGCAGGATGAAGAAGATGATGAATTTTCAATATTCACACTCGGCAAAGCGACAAAATATTTGCTTGACCTTGTTGCCACCGGCAGTGACGAAGGCGCACAGAAATATATTTCGGATTACTATACGCTTTGTGTATACCGCGGTGCAATTACCCTTGCAAAAGCCGGTATGCTGCCAAAAGAAATGTTTAAGCTTGATTACACACTTGGCAGGGAGCTTGCGTCTGCCGCACTTTCAGTTGAAGACGCAAAGTTTGTATTTATTGAAGATAAGTCAAGAACCGGCTCGGACCTTGCCGAAAAAACCGCTATTCACAGCTTGATTGAAAAAGCCGAAGATATTATTTATAACACTTTTGTATTAGAATAAAGTGTATTGATTTTTTTGAAGTTTAATAAATTCAAGTATAATCGTCGTAGAAATTTCTGCGGCGATTTTTTTAAATGTCGGGTAATCAAGCCGGGAATTTTCATCTCCCCCGTCGCTGATTGAGCGCAAAACAGCAAATTTAACATTATTTGCCGCGCAGGTATGCCCGATTGCGCCACCCTCCATTTCGCCGCAAATTGCACCAAATTCATTTTGAAGCATTGCTTTTAATTCGCCGCTTGAAATAAAGGTATCGCCGCTTGCAATTGTGCCGCGGTGTATTTTTTCACCGCAGGAAATCGCAGTCCTTGCCAAAAGCTCGGATATTTTTTCGTCAGTTTTAACTTTAATAACATTAAGCCCGTTGATAAATCCGCGTGGCTCACCCAAAGCGGTAATATCAATATCATATTCGCAAACATCGGTGGCGATAACAACATTTTTGATTATAACATCTTTTGAAAGTGAGCAGGCAACGCCTACATTTATAATCATATCTATATCAAAATTATCAATCATTGCCTGTGTGCAGATTGCCGCATTAACCTTGCCGGGCGAACATTTTGCAACGCAAACGGTAACATCTTCAATAAATCCGCAAACAAATTCAACCCCGGCAATAAACGATACGGTTTTGCCCTTAACCTGAGCTTTGATATTATCAACCTCGGTATCCATTGCACCTATAATGCCAATCATATTTTTTCTCCTAAAAAATTGTGTATGAAAAATCTCTTTCCCCAAGATATAGTGCTATTATAATATAATAATAAAATAAATACAAGAATAATTATTTTTTTATTGACAAACGGCTTAAAACTAATATATAATATCTACCGATATTGTGGAAAGTGTTTCTATCGCTTTATGGGTGAAACAATTTCTGCACGCCTGTACTATACCGTACAGAGCATACGAAAATTAAGACAAGTTTGATTTTCAGAAATGGAGTGAAAAAAATGAAGAGAACTTACCAGCCAAAGAAGAGACATGCACAGAAAGTACACGGTTTCAGAAAGAGAATGGCAACAAAGAACGGCAGAAAGGTACTTGCTCGTCGTCGTGCAAAGGGCAGAAAGCAACTTTCTTACTAATTACAGAACGGGTGCGATTAGGTGAAAAGCAAAACCTTAAAGGAAAATAAAGATTTTCGCCGACTTTACTATCAAGGCAAAAGCCAAGCGTCCTACTGCCTTGTAACATATGTTGCAAAAAGCAGAAGAAAAGGTGTGCGCTACGGCATTACCACAAGTAAAAAAATCGGCTGCGCAGTTGAAAGAAACAGAGCGAAGAGAGTTATACGCAGTGCTTTTTCTCAACTTGAGGACAGGCTCAACGGTAATTATGACATTGTTTTTATTGCGCGCACTAAAACTTCAAAAGTTAAAATGCAACAGGTGCTTGAACAGATGGAAAAGCAGTTTAAAGCATTGGGAGTAATTGATTGATGGGTGCAATCAGAAATTTGATAAAAAAAGTATTGATATTTTTAATCAAAACTTATCAGATGACATTAAGCCCCCGTTTTTCACACGGAAGTTGCAGATACACACCGACCTGCTCGCAATATGCGCTTGAAGCTATCGAAATTCACGGTATATTTAAAGGGTGCTTGCTTGCGGCTTGGCGAATTTTGAGATGTAATCCATTTTCCAAAGGCGGATGGGATCCTGTTCCCCCTAAAAAAACTAAAGAGGACAAATAATGAGCAGTATTATTATGGCGGCTAACGCTGTATCTAACGGTATGGCAGTTTTTAAGCCTCTGTATTGGTTGTTCGGTAAATGTATGGCATTTTTGCTTGATATACTTAACAATCAGTATTTTATCGCACTTATTATTTTCACGGTAGTAACCCGTTTAATTCTTTTGCCGCTTAATGTAAAGCAGCAAAAGTCAATGGCAGGAACTACAAGACTGCAACCTAAAATTCAAAAGATAAATAAAAAATACCCTGACCCGAGGGACAGAGATAAATTAAATCAGGAAATGCAGGACCTTTATGCCAGAGAAGGTCATAACCCAATGCAAATGGGATGCGGCCCTATGATTTTCCAGATGATTTTCCTTATGGGTGTCATCGGTATAATTTATTATCCTATTCAGTATGTTTTAGGTGCAAGTGGATTTAATGACGCATCAAATGAGATTTACAAGGTGATTTTGCCGATTTACCAGCAAATCACGGGTAATGCAGATGCAAAAATAACATATTTTCAGTTGAACATACTTGAGAACTTCCCGGCTTACAAGGAAGCGCTTATGCAATCGTTCCCAAAGATTTTTACATCAACTGTTTGCAGTGATATTGAAACTTACAGGCAAGGTATGACAATGTTTGGGCTTGATATGACACGCATTCCGCATTGGAAAGACGGTATTATAGTTATAATTCCTATTCTTTCACTTGTAACCTCGCTCGGTTCAAGCTTTGTTTCCACAATCATTCAAAAGAAGAATAATCCGGCAGCAGGCCAGCAAGCAACTCAAATGATGATGATGATGCTTATGATGCCGTTTTTCTCATTCTACATTGCATTTAAGGTTACGGCTGCGGTTGGTTTTTATTGGACTATTTCTAATATTATTGCTATTTTCCAGCAGCTTTATATTTATAAAGTTCACCCGCCGAAGAAAACCCAGGCTAAATTGATGGTTGAAAACACGATTGAACGCCGTTCACGCGAAGAAAATATTAAAAAGATGACGAAATAATTATCGGAGGATAAAGATGATAAAGGAATTTATCGGTACCGGTAAAACTATTGAAGAAGCTACCCAAAACGCAAAGCTTCAACTTAATGCTCCTGAAACAGCTGATGTTCATGTTGAAATCATCACTATGCCGGAGAAGAAGAAGTTTTTCGGTTTAATCGGTGGCTGCGATGCCAAGGTTAAAGTTAGCTATGACGATGGCAAGAAAGAAAAGAAGCCTGAAGCACCGAAAAAGAGTGTGGAAAAGAAAGCTTCTGCTCCTAAAAAGCCGGCTCAAAAGAAGCAGGAAGTTAAGGAGAAGCCAGTTCAAGCTCCAAAGGCAGACAAACCGGAAGAAAAAATCAGCGAGAAAGATATTGATTTAGACTATGCTTGTGCATATCTTAAAACTATGATTGAAGGGCTTAAAGTTGAAGACCCTAAAATTACAGCAAAAGTAGCAGATGGAACAGTTGAAATGAATATCGAATGTGAAGATTACGGTATCATCATCGGCAGAAGGGGCGAAACACTCGACTCACTTCAATATCTCACAAGTCTTGCTATAAAGAATGTAACTAATAAATATGTAAGAGTTACCCTTAATGTAGGTGATTACAGAGCAAAGAGAGAAGAAACTCTCAAAGCACTTGCAACCAAAAATGCAAATTATGTTGCAAGAAGCGGCAGACGCTATTCGTTTGAGCCTATGAACCCATATGAAAGAAGAATTATCCACACTGCTGTGCAGGAAATCGAGGGTGTAACATCCCGTTCGATTGGCAGCGGAATGGACAGAAGAGTTCTTATTGAACCGGAAGGCGGAGTTAAGCACCCTTACAGAAATGACAGAAGAGGCGGCAGACGCCCTGCTTCTCCAAAAGCACCTGTTGATGCTAACAGAGAGAAGAAGGTTGACAGAGCTGACATTCCAAAGTTCGGTAAAATTCAGGTTAATAAGGATAACGACTGATAACCAAAGCTAATGGCGGACATTATTGTTCGCCATTATTTTACATAAAAATGTTTTTTATTTAGGAGGGTGAAGAAAATGAGTAAAACTATTGCGGCGGTTGCCACGGGAAATAGCGTTTCTGGTATCGGTGTAATCAGAATCAGCGGTGACAATGCCATTGAAATTGCCGAAAAAGTTTTTAAAGCTATGGATTCAACCCCTCTTTCTTCACTTAAAGGGTATACTGCGAAGTTCGGCAATGTATATTCAAAAGGTGAAAAATTTGATAATGCCATTGCACTTGTATTTCGTGCGCCGAAAAGTTATACAGGTGAAGATGTTGTTGAACTTTCGGTTCACGGCGGAATATTTATTGTTGAAAAAACTTTGGAGGCTGTTTTTGCCGCGGGTGCATCCCCTGCCGAAGCAGGTGAATTTACAAAGCGAGCATTTTTAAACGGGAAAATGGACCTTACACAAGCGGAAGCGGTTGCATCACTTATTTCAGCTAACGGGCAGGAATCGGCAAAAGCTTCGTTCAATCTTCTTCAAGGTTCTTTGAGCGATAAAATATCCAATATACTTGATAAAATAGTTTCGTTAAGTGCGTCAATGGCGGCTTGGGTTGATTATCCTGATGAGGAAATACCGGAGCTTGACGAAAGCACATTGAAATCAACATTGACTTCGGCTTTAAATGAACTTAAAAATCTGCTTGATAATTACGAAAGCGGAATGATAATGACGCAAGGTGTAAACACCGTTATTGCAGGCAGGCCGAATGCCGGCAAATCAACACTTATGAATATGCTTTCAGGTAAAGAAAAAAGCATAGTAACTCATATTGAGGGTACGACGAGGGATATTGTTGAAAATTCAGTTCGTTTAGGTACGCTTGTGCTTCACCTTTCAGATACTGCCGGACTTCGCGAAAGTGATGATGTGGTTGAAGCTATCGGAATTAAAAAAGCACTTGAGAGAATAGACACTTCATCACTTGTGCTTGCGGTTTTTGACAGCTCGCGCGAGCTTGACGATGACGACAAAATGCTTATTGATGCCTGCAAGGGCAAAAAAGCAGTTGCAGTTATAAATAAAACAGACTTATCCCCTGCTATTGATACCGAAGAAATAGAAAACAATTTTGAAAGTTCAGTCTATATCTCCGCTAAAAATAACACGGGGCTTAAAGAACTTGAAAATGCCGTTAAAAATATTTTGGGAGTTGAGGAATTTGACTCCTCTGCCCCGCTTATCGCAAACCAAAGGCAAAAACTTTGTATTCAAAAAGCATATGAAAATATCAGCGAAGCTTTATCGGCAGCCGAACTTGGCTTGACTTATGACGCTGTAAATGTGATGATAGACAGTGCTGTTGATGAACTTTTGGCACTTACAGGTAAAAAAGCGACTGAAGAAGTGGTAAATAATATCTTTTCTCGCTTTTGCGTCGGCAAATAAAAGGAGATAGGTATGGAATATCTTGCAGGAAGTTATGATGTAATAGTAATAGGCGCAGGCCACGCAGGAATTGAAGCTTGCCTTGCTTCTGCCCGCCTCGGCTGTAAAACCGCTGTGTTTACCATCAATCTTGATTGGGTGGGAAATATGCCGTGTAATCCGTCAATCGGCGGTACATCAAAGGGGCATCTTGTGCGTGAAATTGATGCGCTCGGCGGTGAAATGGGCAAAATGGCAGACAAATATACCTTGCAATCCCGTATGCTCAATCTCGGCAAAGGGCCGGCAGTTCATTCGCTTCGCGCTCAAATTGACAGGCGTGAATATTCACAGGGAATGAAGCATACTTTGGAGCTTGAAGATAATCTTGATATAAGGCAAGGTGAAATCGTTGACCTTTACCGTTTGCCTGACGGAAATTGGCAGGTGAAAACCAAGCTTGAAGCACTTTTTAATGCAAAAGCGGTAATTATAGCAACGGGTACTTTTCTTGGCGGCAGAGTTTACATAGGCGATGTTTCATACGAAAGCGGACCTGACGGAATGTTTCCTGCAACTGAGCTTTCAAAGGCACTTAAAAAACTTGATATTCCGCTTCGCAGGTTTAAAACCGGCACTCCGTCACGAGTTAACAGAAAGTCGATTGATTTTACTAATCTTGAAGAGCAGGACGGTGACGAAGAAACCGTACCTTTTAGCTTTGAAACAGAGGAAGCACCTAAAAATAAAGTGTGCTGCCACATAACATATTCAAATGAAAAAACAAAGCAGATAATCCTTGAAAATCTTAACCGCAGCCCTATGTATTCAGGCAAAATTGAGGGCAAAGGGCCAAGGTATTGCCCGTCATTTGAAGATAAAATAGTAAGATTTAAAGATAAAGAAAGGCACCAGCTTTTTATAGAGCCTTGCGGCCTTGAAACTGAAGAAATGTATTTACAGGGCTTATCATCTTCCCTGCCGGAAGATGTGCAACTTGCATTTATCCACACAATTCCGGGCCTTGAACACGCACAGGTAATGCGAACAGCTTATGCTATTGAATATGACTGTGTTGACCCAACTGCGCTAAATGCAACTTTGGAATTCAATTCAATTGCAGGCCTTTACGGTGCAGGGCAGTTTAACGGTTCAAGCGGATATGAGGAAGCGGCGGCGCAGGGCCTTGTGGCAGGTATAAATGCAGCACTTAAAATTAAAGGCGAAGAGCCTCTTATTTTAGACCGCGGCGGTTCATATATAGGAACTTTGATTGATGACCTTGTTACAAAGGGATGTACCGACCCGTACAGAATGATGACGAGCAGGAGCGAATACCGCCTTGTACTCAGGCAGGATAATGCAGATGTGCGCCTAACCCCTATCGGCTACAAAATCGGCTTGATTTCGCAGGGAAGATATGATAAATTTATAAGTAAGGAAGAAATGGTACAAGCCGAGCGTGAAAGAATTGAGAATAAGAGCGTTCCGCTTACCGATACTCTTCAAAAAATAATGGAAGATTGCGGCACCACCCCGTTGGAGCGTGGCTGCAAAATGATTGAACTTTTAAAACGACCTCAAATTACATACAAAGCTTTAACCCCGGTTGATGATGACAGGCCTGATTTACCGCGTGCAGTATTCGAGCAGGTTGAAATTGCAGTGAAATATGAGGGTTATATTAAAAGGCAGGAACAGCAGATTAAAGAAATGCGCAGAATTGAATGTAAAAAAATCCCTGCCGATATTGATTATACCAAGCTTAAAGGGCTTAGGCTTGAGGCTGTTGAAAAATTATCAAAGATTAAGCCTGAAAATCTCGGGCAGGCAAGCAGAATAAGTGGTGTTAACCCTGCCGATATTGCCGCCTTGAACATAATTTTGGAGACATTATGATTGATTATAATCTTTTGACAAGTGAAGCTGAAAAAATCGGTGTGAATCTCGGCGAATACGGGGCAGACAGATTTGATGTTTATGCCGAAAGACTTGTTCGCTGGAATGAGCATACCAACCTTACAGCTATTACCGAACCTGACGATATAGTGATTAAGCATTTTATTGACAGTTTATATCCAATGAAATATGTTGATTTCAAAGCAGGCTTAAGCCTTGCGGATGTCGGTACGGGGGCAGGATTTCCCGGTTTACCGCTTCTTATTGCAAACCCAAAGCTTGAAGTTAATTTTATTGACAGTTCGGGAAAAAGAATAAATTTCATTAAGGATGTACTCAGCAATATAGGAATTATTGCCCAAACCACGCACGAAAGAGCAGAAGACGCAGGCAAGAACCCGGATTACCGTGAACAGTATGACTATGTAACGGCAAGGGCGGTTGCACCGCTTAATGTGCTGTGCGAATATTGCATACCTTTAGTTAAAGTCGGCGGTGTATTTGTTTCACTGAAAGGTGCAAACGGAATAGAAGAGCTTGAGGGTGCAAAAAACGCAATTGATGTGCTTGGCGGTGAAGTAATAACTGCTGAAAGCTACAAATTACCTAACGGTGACAGCAGAACTTTATTTGTGATTAAGAAAATATCGCAAACTCCGACAAAATATCCAAGAAAACCCAAAAAAATAGATACTCGCCCACTCTAAAAAGATAATAATATGTCGAAATACAAGGATTTCTCACGATGAGAAATCCTTTATTTTTGCTAAACTATGTGGTATATTTATATCAAGGAGTGAGGGACTTGGAAGAAATAATTCAAATACCTACCGAAAAACTGTTGCCAAACCCCTACCAACCGAGAAAGCAATTTAAAAGTGAAGATATGCTGTCGCTTGCAGATTCAATTAAAGAAAACGGAATACTTCAACCGCTTTTATGCAGGCAGATAAATCACAGTGATTATTATGAGCTGATTGCCGGTGAACGCAGATTAAGAGGCGCGATACTTGCTAATTTGCAAACGGTACCATGTATAATAGTTGATTGCGAGTATGAGGACAGCGCAGTTTTTTCAATACTTGAAAATATACAGCGTGCCGACCTAAACTTTTTTGAAGAGGCACAGGCAATATCACATTTAATGAATACTTTTGGTATGACGCAACAGCAAATCAGTAAAAAGCTTGGTAAAAGCCAAAGTGCTCTTTCAAATAAGCTGAGATTGCTGCGGTTACCCGCAGATGTAAGATATTTTATTGATAAAGAGGGCTTGACCGAGCGTCACGCAAGGGCTTTGCTTAAAATTGACAATGAAAAAGATATGTGGACAACCCTGCGTGTCATTACCGAACGCCACTTAAATGTGGAGCAAACAGAAGCTTATATTGATTCTTTGACCAACAAAGAAATTAAACATAAGAAAAATGTAATAAAAGTATTTAAAGACATAAGGATTTTCGTTAATACGGTTAATAAGGCTATTGCCACTATGAAAGAAAGCGGTATAAATGCCGAATCGGATAAAACGGAAACTGACGAATATATTGAATTTAGGGTTAGAATACCTAAAGACGCTAAAATGCAGGACAAGACTGCATAATTAACTTCGCTTAAAACGGATAACATCCGTTTTAACATATTCTCCTCTTTTCATCACGCGGAAGAAACGGGCTTAATTGTCCGTTTCTTTTGCTTTTATATGATATTGACTTGTGTTTCATGTGAAACATCTATATATTGTGTAAGGATATATCGTTATACACAAATTTCAAAAAATAATTCTATTGTTTCACGTGAAACCACTTGCCTACTCCCCTATCTTGTAGTATAATCTTCGTACGGAGGTGAATGTATGGGCAAAACCGTATCTATATTCAACCAAAAAGGCGGAGTCGGCAAAACCACTACTTGTGTAAATTTTGCTGCCGCACTTGGACTTAAAGGCAAAAAGACACTTCTTGTTGATTTAGACCCACAGGGCAATACTACAAGCGGTGTCGGAATAGATAAAACAGAAATTGAACAATCCACTTATGATATTTTAATCAATGATGTATCGGCTAAAGATATTTTGATTAAAACGGATTTTAAAAATTTATCAGTTTTACCTGCAAATATGAACCTTGCAGGCGCAGAACTTGAACTTGCAGAGGAAGAAAACAGATTTAAAGCACTTAAAAAGGCACTTGCCCCTCTTGTAATGGAATATGACTATATTATTATAGACTGTCCGCCAAGTTTGGGCTTGCTTTCACTTAATGCACTTACTGCTTCCGATACTCTTATAGTTCCTTTGCAGTGCGAATATTACGCGTTGGAAGGTTTGAGCCAGCTTTTAGGCACTGTCAGAACAGTAAAGCAACATTATAACGAACACTTGGAACTTGAAGGTGTGCTTTTCACAATGTATGATACTCGCCTTAAACTTAATTCGCAGGTAATAGAAGAAGTAAATCAGTACTTCCCTAACAAAGCTTATAAAACTACTATTCCGCGCAGTGTTAAGCTTGCAGAAGCTCCAAGCTTCGGTAAACCGATATTTTATTATGAAAAGTATTCAAAACCTGCTTTTGCGTACAAAAAGTTTGCAGATGAATTTTTGAAAAAACAATAATATTATGAAAAAACATATAAATAAACATAATAGATTGAGTTTTGTATTTAGTGCTATACCTATTATAATACATATAGTTCTTTACATAGTTTATAAGGTTAATGCAGCTGATGATGATTTATCTGATTTGATTTCGAGTATGGGTGAATTTGTAATTATATTACCGATTGTGCTTTTATCATCCGGTGCGATATACTTTTTCTTTTTTGAGAAACGGTATACTCTTGCAGTTATTTCAAATACAATCGGGCGAATAGCAGAACTTTGGTTTTATAAATCAATTATAGATTACCCGTCAGATTGTGGTATTTCTGCCATTTGCCTTGAAATTGCTGATATTGTCCTGTTTTTGGCAATATGTTTATGTGTAAAGCACGAAAAATTCAATGAAACACCACAGCAAAAAGTATTTTATGAGCCTAAAAATCAGCATAAATACAAGCAAAACGGCAATGTATCGCAATACTTTTATAATCCAAACACAAATAGTGACAACATAAACAATAACAAACCTAAAGAGGAGGAATATAATGGCTAAAAAGCAATCCGGTTTGGGCAAAGGGCTTGGAGCTCTTATGCTTGAAAATTCGGTGGATGAAATGGTGGCAACAAATACTTTGCCGCTTAACGAAATTATGCCGAATAAGGAACAGCCGAGGAAGACATTTGATGAAGGCGCACTTCAGGAACTTGCTGACAGCATTGTTCAACACGGTGTGCTTCAACCGCTTCTTGTCAGGCCGCTTGCATCGGGCGGATACCAGCTTGTAGCAGGTGAAAGGCGTTGGCGAGCATCGCGTATGGCAGGGCTTAAGGAAGTACCTGTTGTTGTAAAAGAACTTTCCGATGTGGAAACAATGGAAATTGCAATTATTGAAAACTTGCAAAGGGAAGACCTTAACCCGATTGAAGAAGCAGAGGGGTTGCAGGCACTTATTGACCGTTGCGGTTTCACGCAGGAGGAAGTTGCCACATCGGTGGGCAAATCCCGCCCGGCAATTGCAAATGCATTGCGACTTCTTAAATTACCGCCTGAAGTGCGTGAAATGACTAAAGCTGGTGAAATTTCCGCAGGTCATGCAAGGGCACTTTTGGCATTTGACAGCGAAGCGGCAATATATGAGGTTGCACAAAATATAGTTAAAAATAATTTAACTGTTCGTGATGTTGAGCGTTTAGCTAAAACAAGCGATAAGGCTTCTGCATCGGCTCAAAGAAAGAATAAAAGGCGCGACAGCTTTTATGATGAAGTTGAGCTTACACTTACAGAAGTGCTTGGCAGAAAAGTAAAGGTATATAACGGCAGGGGAAAGGGAACGCTTGAAATAGAGTTTTACTCTGCCGATGATTTGAAAGAAATTGCAAATAAATTAGGAGAATAAAAAATGATTGACATTAAATTTTTAAGAGAAAATCCTGACAAAGTAAAGGAAAATATTAAAAAGAAGTTTCAGGATAAGAAATTACCGCTTGTTGATGAAGTAATTGAACTTGATGAAAAGCGCAGAGAATCAATGGCAAAGGCTGATGAACTTCGTGCTAACAGAAACAAGCTTTCAAAGGAAATCGGCGCACTTATGGCACAGGGCAAAAAAGACGAAGCAATGGCTATCCGTGAAAAAGTTACTGCCCAGGCTAAAGAACTTGAAGAACTCGGCGCAAAAGAAAAGGAACTTAACGAAAAGGTTACATCTATTATGATGTCAATTCCTAATATTATTGAAGACAGCGTGCCAATCGGTAAAGATGACAGCGAAAATGTTGAAGTTGAACGCTTTGGTGAGCCGGTTGTACCTGATTATGAAATTCCTTATCATACAGATATTATGGAAAGCTTTGACGGAATAGACCTTGAAGCTGCCGGCAGAGTTGCAGGCAACGGTTTCTATTATCTTATGGGGGATATTGCCCGCCTTCATTCAGCAGTAATCAGCTATGCAAGAGATTTTATGATTGACAGGGGATTCACATATGTAGTGCCTCCGTTTATGATTCGCTCAAATGTTGTAACAGGTGTTATGAGCTTTGAAGAAATGGACGCTATGATGTATAAAATCGAAGGTGAGGACCTTTATCTTATCGGAACAAGCGAGCATTCAATGATAGGTAAATTTATTGATACTATCACACCTGAAGAAAAGCTTCCTCTTACACTTACTTCTTATTCACCTTGCTTCCGTAAAGAAAAGGGAGCGCACGGAATAGAAGAACGCGGTGTATACAGAATTCATCAGTTTGAAAAGCAGGAAATGGTAGTAGTTTGTAAGCCGGAGGAATCAAAAATGTGGTTTGATAAACTTTGGCAAAATACAGTTGACCTTTTCAGAAGCTTGGATATTCCTGTTCGTACGCTTGAATGTTGCTCGGGCGACCTTGCAGACCTTAAGGTAAAGAGTGTTGATGTTGAAGCTTGGTCACCAAGGCAGAAGAAGTATTTTGAAGTAGGTTCTTGCTCAAATCTTACTGATGCACAGGCACGCAGACTTAAAATCAGAATTAAGGGTGAAAACGGAAACTACCTTGCACATACACTTAATAATACAGTAGTTGCTCCGCCGAGAATGCTTATCGCTTTCCTTGAAAATAATCTTCAGGCAGACGGAAGCGTTCTTATTCCTGAAGCACTTCGTATGTATATGGGTGGCAAGGATAGAATAATTCCAAAGAAATAATGCAAATTTTATCAATTTCAATTGCAATAGTATTGCTTTTTGTGTTTATTGCGCCGATTTTTTCAGGCGTTCATAATCTCGGTATGGCAGCCGGTATATTATTAGGGCTTTGCTTTGGCGCAGAGGGTATATTTTATGATAAAATGAATTTTACAACTAAAAAATATACCGTGTTTGCGCTTTTTGCAATAAGCTTGGCACTTGTTTTGGCTTGCGCTTATGTAATGAGCTTTGGCAAAAATAATACTTCACACCAAAAAACAGTTGTTGTACTTGGGTGCAGGGTAAAGGGTGATGTACCAAGCGTTGCACTGCAAAAAAGGGCAGATGAAGCATACTTTTATTTACTGCAAAATCCAAACAGTATCGCTGTTTTAAGCGGCGGGCAGGGGAAAGATGAAAATATAAGCGAAGCTTTGTGCCTGAAAAAACTTTTGTGTGACAGGGGAATTGAAGCTAAAAGACTTTATTGCGAAGAACTTTCCACCTCCACTGATGAAAATATCCGCTTTTCAAAGCAAATTATTGATGAAAACGGTTTTTGCAGTGATGTTGTAATCGTTACAAGCGAATATCATCAGTTCAGAGCGCGCAAAATTTGCGAAAAGTATGGGCTTACCCCATACCAATTAAGTTCAAAAACACAGCCGATTCTTTTGCCTACTTTTCTTTTAAGGGAATTGATGGCAATAATAAATGAAATGTTGAAATAAAGTAAACAACAGCGTTGGATTAAAAATCCAACGCTGTTGTTTTATAGCATATTATAGATAGGCGATTGATAAATCGCCCATACGCAAATTATAAATATTTTAAATTTTTAACAATCTCTCATATTCTTCATCGCTGATTTCAATTACGCCGCCGTGTTTGAACCCATAAGGAAAAGTGAACAGCTGATTAACTTGATGAAAATGTGCGTCGCCTGCTTTTTCGCTTATAAAGGGAACATATCCCATTTTTTCTTTTTCACAGCCGAAAAAGTCAAGCATTAAGCACCATTTTCCGTCGGGGAGGATATATGTAGTTGCTGCCTCGTGTGAGCCGGGGCGGTAAAGGCTTGCCATATAATTTTGAAAATCATAATCGTGTTGCCATTTTCCGAAAAGCGAATTTGATGTGGCGTGCATATTCATAAGAGGCTCGGCTGAAGTTTTGTAAAACAAGTGGTATGTATCGCCGATTTTAACTAAATGCGAGTCAAACACACCGCATGCCTTTTCAAAGAAAAGTTTGGGCATTGTGAAATTTTCAAAATCTTTTGTTTTGGTGTAATATATTGCCATTTTTTGATAACCGTCGGCTTTAACCGTGGCGCTGAAGTGAATTATATATTCATCATCTTCTTCGTTATAAAAAATTTCAGGCGCCCAAAGGCATCCGAAATCGTCACGCCCGAAGTATTTAAGTTCCTGCGGGGAAAAATGAATTAAATCATCACTTTTCCAAAAGGATATGCATTTACTTGCGTTTGACGATATGTCGCCCCAATCAACATTGTGGTTTTCATCCATTCTGTTAACTATGCAAAGGTCGGTGGCAATTATCACAAATGAATTATCTTTTAATCTGATAATATCAATATCACGGCAACCTTTTTCGCCCTTGTCACAGGTGATTACGGGTTTGCCTGAATTAACGGCGGTGTAATCATATCCGTTTTTGCTTACTGCAAAATACACCTGCTCCCCGTCAACAGTTAATTTTTCCCTAAAATGTGCAAATAAATACGGCATAAATTCTCCTTGATTTTTAACAATGCGTGTATGCAAAGCTTTTTGATTTTATGATTATATTTTACTCAACAGTCACAACTTTTGCAAGGTTTCGCGGTTTATCAACATCAAGCCCCTTATCGCTTGAAACATAGTAGGCAAGAAGTTGAAGCGCAACAACACTTGGCACGGCAGTAAAATCATCATCAATTTCCGGCAATACAAAGTCACAGCTAATATCTTTTGTAACAAGTGATTTTTTTGCGAAAGTAATAACCTCCGCCTTGCGTGACATTACTTCCTTAATGTTTGAAATTTGCTTTGCCGCCAAATATCTTTGAGTCATTAAGGCAATTACGGGCGTACCTTTGCTTATAAGTGCAATTGTTCCGTGTTTAAGCTCGCCTGAAGCAAATGCTTCCGAATGAATATATGATATTTCTTTTAGCTTTAAAGAAGCTTCAAGAAGTGACGGATAGTCAAATCCTCGTCCTATCATAAAAGTATGCTCGCTTGCAAGCAGCTTTTTTGCAAGCAGGTGAATTTCATCTTTTCTTGCAATTATGTTTTCCACTGCATCGGGCAGTTTTGCAAGCTCATCAATAAATTTGGTTACACCCTCATAATTGAGCTTCTTTTTAGTATAAGCCATTCTTGCAGTGAGTAAATAAAAAATTGCAACTTGGGTAGTGTACGCTTTTGTTGAAGCGACCGCAATTTCAGGCCCTGCCTGTGTGTAAATCACATAATCACTTTGCATTGCGATTGATGAGCCTTTTACATTAACTATTGCAAGGCTTTTTGCGCCTTTTTTTTGAGCATATTTTAAAGCTTCAAGCGTATCAATTGTTTCACCGCTTTGTGAAACGCAAATAACCAAAGTGCTTTTGTTAATAATAGGGTTTGAATATATAAATTCACTTGCCATATAAACATTTACGGGTATTTCGCAAATGTTTTCAATAAGATACTTGCCTATTAACCCTGCGTGCATAGCTGTGCCACAGGCAATCACTGCAATATCGGTGCAGTTTTCAAACAGCTCATCACTGATTTTATCCTCGCTTAAATCAGGCAGGGAATTTTTTATTCGTGAGTTAATTGTTTTTCGCAAAACATCAGGCTGTTCGCATATTTCCTTTTCCATATAAAACGGAAAGCCGCCCTTTGTACCGGCGTTTATATCCCAATCAAGTTTTAATATTTCAGGGCAAACGCTGTTGCTTGCAAAATCTTTTATTTCAATGTCATCACGCGTGATTTTTGCTATTGTCATTTCCGGCAGTACAAAGTAATTTTTACTGTATTGCCCTATTGCAATAATGTCCGACGCGATAAGTGAGCCTTTTTCACTTTTGCAGCAAACAATCGGGCTTACATTTCGTGTTGCATAAATTTTATCGCCCTCACCGTCAAAAATAATTGCAAGTGCAAAAGTGCCTTGTAACATTTTTACACTTTCAATTATTGCTTTTTCGCAGTTTTTATATTTTTTATATTGCCTGTCAATCAAAACTGCTATTATTTCACTGTCGGTTTCGCTTTTTAATTCGTTTTCAACTCCCAGGCTGTCACGCAACGCTTCGTAGTTTTCAATAATTCCGTTATGAACAAGCGTTACTTTTCCGTATTTGTGAGGGTGTGAATTGCTGTCACTTACTTTTCCGTGGGTTGCCCAGCGTGTATGTCCGATTCCTACCGAGCCTGTAATGCTTTTAACTTTTTCTTCAAGTGCGTTAACTCTGCCCTTGCATTTTGTTACTTCGCATTTATTGTTATTTAATACTGCAATTCCGGCACTGTCATATCCTCTGTATTCAAGTGCTTTAAGTCCTTTAATCAATACATTTTTTGCATCATCGTATCCGACGCAACCTATAATTCCACACATAGCTTTTCTCCATTTACTAAGCTGAAATAATATTTATTACAGCTTTTTATTCTATATTATTAAATATGATATTTTTTCTTTATTATTCCCTTATCGTAAGCTTTTGTTCAAATGTTGCCATTTGTTTTTGTGCTTTTGTTACGCGCTAAGGTGGCACGAAAGAGCATCCGCCGAATTTTCGATAACTCTTTATCCTCGTTATCCTGACTAATCAGGCACATGGCGCTATAAAGAAAAGCTTTGCATAAAACGCGCATATAATATTAAATTTTCAAGGTGCAAACAGACGAATGCCCGCCTGTTAAGCGCATATTAGCACAATCAATTTTATTTGTCAATTAAATAATTATAAAAAATCCCTTTAGATTTTATTTCAATCTAAAGGGATAAATGCTATTTCAAAGCTATGTACATTTCTTTGATGTCTTTTTCGGTTAAAGTAATCGGGTTTCTTGTCATCAGCATTGACATACTTTTTTTCGCAAGTTCATCAATCTGCTCGTCCGTGGTACAGCCGATTTCACTTAATGTGCATCTCATTTTCATTCTTTTCTTCATAGCTGTTATTTCATCAGCCATTTCGTACGCATTTTCAAATCCGCAGTCTTTTGCAAGGGCGGTTATTCTTCCGTCATCATCAGCGTGTGCTGCATTGAATTTCAAAAAGTAATCAAGCGTAAATGCACACGCTTCGCCGTGCGGTACGCCGTAAATATTAGTCAGCGGAAACGAGCAGGCGTGTGAACCGGTGGTTCGCGGATGGCTGAAAGCAACGCCGGCAACTATTGACGCTTCTGCCATTTTTTCGCGTGCCGTTAAATCATTTGGGTTTTGATATGCTTTTTCAAGCCATTCAAAAACAAGCCTTGCGCTGTAAATTGAACAGGCGGAGCAAACAGGCTGGTGAATGGTTGCCCAATAGCTTTCAATTGCGTGTGATAAAACATCAAGTCCGGTTGACGCAGTAACCTGCGGCGGAACTGTAAGTGTAAGCTGAGGGTCAATAATTGCAATTTTCGGATACATTGCAGGGTCGTTCATCGGGTTTTTTAGATTTTTTTCAACATCGGTTAAAACAGAAATATTGGTAACTTCACTTGCAGTACCCGAAGTTGTGGTAACTGCAATCATCGGTATTGCTTCATCTTTGTTTATCTTTTTGCCTTCGCTGTGGTATGATCTGATTTTGTCATTTCCTTTTGCAATGGCACTTGCAGCTTTGCAGCAATCCATAGGTGAGCCGCCGCCGAGAGCAACTGCAAAATCAGCTTTAATTTCACGCATAATTTTAACACAGTCGTCAACATTATCGGTAGTAGGGTTTGGGCGCACATCGCTGAAAACGGCCTTGATTTTACCGCCGCTCATTTTTACAAATTCATCTGCAACACCGTTTTTTTCAAAGCTTTTTCCGCAAACAAGCACACCGTTTTTACCACCGATTTCATCGATATATTTTTCAATATCTTTCCTTTTTCCGTTTCCGAAAACAAGCTTTACAGGTAAGTTAAATTCCCATTCCATTTTTATCTGTCCTTTCAGTTTTTAAAATATTTATCCTCATCCCATTTTTGCGCATTAAATGTGATGTATTTCATCGTTTCGTTAAAATCATTTTCATTTCGAATTATATGGTCGTAATATCCTTTTTGCCAAATTGATGTTCCTGCTTCTTTTGACGCTGCCCCTTTAAATTGTTTGATTACCGTGGCAACCGTAGGGGCGACCATTGGTCGCCTGTTTGTATCAATCGTCAAAATCAAATGTATGTGATTTGGCATAATTATGTAATTATCAACAAAAACGCAAGGGTATATTTCTTCAATTTTCAAAATGCAATTTTCAATTTTTTGTCCTATGTGCGATAGGCGAACGATGTTCGCCCCTACGGTATTATCAAATACTATTTGTGAAAAGATTTCTTTTCTTTTATCTGAACAAACCGTCAAAAAATATGATGCATTTGAAGAGTAATCATATCCTTTAAGTCTGTTTTTCTTTCTGATTATTTGTTTGTTGTTTTTCATAAACAAATTATACATCTTTTATATCAAAATTTCAACAAAACGGCTGAAAGTGGCTTAAATAAAGGGATGCAACCGCCGGTTGCGATTCAAAATGTAAAGTGCGGTATATAGATTTTTTCGCCCTTTTGGATTAAAATGCAATTGTAGCCGAAAGGAAATCGGCACATTAAATTGATATTAACGAATTTACATATTAAGGAGAACAAACATTATGGCTAAACAAACATTAACAACTATTAAGGATGAACATTTTGGTATTGCAAGAAAAATTGTATCAAATATGACAACTGAAAGCTGGGAAACAATTCCGCACTGCTGTGCAACTTATGATGCAGAAGTAACTGAATTTATGAGAGTGTTAAAAGAAATAAATTCTACAATTTCAAAGGAAGAAAAAATCACTGTTAACACAGCTATGATGCGTGTAATTGTAGAAGCAATTAAAGCCTGCCCGCAAGTCAATTCACACATTTATTTTAATCGCAAGCTTGTGCGCGGCGAAGTTAAAACTTTTAAAGAAATCAATATTTCAATGCCTACCGTTCTTCACAATGGTGAAATGATGACTTTGAATATTCACGATATGGATAAAAAAAGTATGTCCCAAATGCGTGACACGATTAAAGAAACTATCCGCCGTGCAAACAATACGGATTTAAACGAAGTTATGTTTGAAGTATCACTTGATAACACTTTAACAGGACTTAAGCAGGGCAAAATTGCACAAACAATTTGCCGCCTTGTAGGCTCAAAAACAGGTAAGCACAAAGTTAAAACTTTAAAGGGCGAAGCAAAGAAAAAATATTACTCAATCCCTGAAAGCGACAGGCTCACAAAGCACGATATAGAGCAGGGAACAATAACTGTTTCAAACCTCGGTTCAATCTGCCGTGATTGGCAGGGTGCTTGCACACTTCTTGAAATCATTCCGCCGCAAACCTGCGCAATTGCAATCGGCTCAATTCAAAAAAAGCCTGTTTGTGACGAAAACGGAAATGTGGTTGCCGGCAATGTAATGCCGCTTACACTTGCATTTGACCATCGTGCATTTGATATGGGTGATGTTAAACCGTTTATCACAAAGCTTAACGAAATTTTCAAAAATCCTGAAGTAATGAAAGAGTGGTTATAATATTAAATAACACATTTTACATCGAAATATTGAATTCCTAAAAAATATTAAATACTTTAAAAATTAGGAATACGCTCCTAAAACTTATTGACTTGTGAATAATTATAGATTATAATACTAATGATAAGTAAGGAGTGGTTATATGAAAACTATTGAAAGAACAGAATATTTGCAATGGCTTGAAAGATGGAAAGATAAGCAAATAATTAAAGTTGTTTCAGGTGTTCGCCGATGCGGAAAATCAACTTTATTTGAAATTTATAAAAACAAGCTTTTAAAAAGCGGGGTAAAAAAAGAACAGATTATATCAATCAATTTTGAAGATTTTGCTTTTGAAAATTTAACGCAGGCAAAGGCTTTATATGAATATATCACACCTCTTTTACTTAATGATGAAATGAATTACATTTTTCTTGATGAAATTCAGCATTGTAAAAATTTTGAAAAAGCCGTTGATTCTCTTTTTATAAAAAATAATTGCGATGTTTATATAACAGGATCAAATGCATATTTTATGTCAGGCGAACTTGCAACGGTTTTATCAGGGCGATATGTTGAAATCCAAATGCTTCCCCTCTCATTTAAAGAGTTTAATTTAGGTCTTGATGAACAGTATGGTAATTTAAGCTTAAAAGAAAAATTTAATTTATATGTAAATTACGGTTCTTTTCCTTTTATTACAAAATACAATAATTTTACAGATGATTCAAAGGATTATTTACAAGGTATTTTTGATACAATACTTAATAAAGATATTGCAAGAAGGCTTAATATTGCGGATACAGTATCGCTTGAAAATGTCACAAAATTTTTACTTCACAGTATAGGCAACAAAATATCGCCTACCAAAATCGCAAATACATTAAAATCAGCAGGCAAAAGTGTTGACCAAAAAACAGTTGATAAATATATAAAAGGCCTTGTTGATTCAATGCTTATATATGAAGCAGGAAGATACAACATTAAAGGCAAGCAGTTTTTATCAACGCAAAGTAAATACTATGTTGTTGATGTAGGTATGCGCAATGCACTTGTAAAATCAAGCGAGAGCGATATAGGCCATATACTTGAAAATATTGTATATCTTGAACTGAAAAGAAGATACAAAAATGTATATGTCGGCGAGATAGATTCAGGTGAGGTTGACTTTGTATCAGTTAATGACAATAAATATGAATACTATCAGGTGTCTGCAACTACACTTGATGAAAACACATTGAAAAGAGAGCTTGCACCGTTTGGCAAAATAAAGGATAATTACCCTAAATATTTGCTTACACTTGATGATGTTTTTTCAAATGCCGATTATAACGGTGTTCAAAAAATAAATGTACTTGAATGGCTTTTAAAATAAATTATAACCGAGCTTCAATTTAAAGAAGCTCGGTTTTTTTAATATTAAATAATACTTTTCAATTTTCTGTTTAAAATATAATCGAGGTGTTTTTTATGCAGAAAATCGGAAAAACAGTTGTTTTTGATAAACCGCCGATTATTGTGGGCCACGCCGGAGTTGCCGGCAAAAAAGAGGGCGAAGGGCCGCTTGCAAAAGATTTTGATATGATTTTTGAAGACACGACTATGGGCCAGCAGTCATATGAACTTGCAGAATCGGCGATGCTTCACGATGCAATAATCAGAAGCTTATCAAATGCCGATGTAAGCCCGAGTGCAGTTGATTTTGTGCTTAGCGGTGATTTGCTTGACCAATGTATGGGTTCTGCCTTTGCACTTAAAGATTTGGAAATTGCATCAATCGGCCTTTTCGGCGCTTGCTCAACTATGGCACTTTCACTTTCTGCCGGGGCAATGCTTGTTGACGGCGGGATAAACTGTGTGGTTTGTGCAACATCAAGCCATTTTTGTTCAAGTGAAAGGCAGTTTCGCTTTCCGCTTGAATACGGTGGCCAGCGCCCGCCGACTGCACAGTGGACTGTAACGGGAGCGGGCAGCAGCGTTGTTTCAAATTCGGGAAAAGGTATTAAAATCAAAGCTGTTCAAATCGGTACTATTACAGACCTCGGAATAACCGACGCTAATAATATGGGTGCGGCAATGGCACCGGCGGCGTCAAGAACTATCAGTACTTTTTTAAAAGATACAAAAACATCTCCGAGCGATTATGATTTAATCTTAACGGGTGATTTGGGCTATACGGGTACGCAGCTTCTTTATGAACTTCTTGAAAAAGACCATAATATCAAACTTAAAGGTTTTCATAAAGATTGCGGTATGCTTATTTATGATTTAAAAAAGCAGGATGTAAATTCCGGCGGTTCCGGTTGCGGATGTTCGGCAAGTGTTTTATGTTCACATATTATGAAGCAAATTGATAAGGGAATTTTGAAAAAAGTGCTTTTTGTGGCTACCGGCGCGCTGATGTCACCCACATCAAGCAAGCAGGGTAACCCAATCCCCGGTATTGCCCACGCAGTTTTGCTTGAGGGGTGAAAATATGAAACATTTTAATAATTTAAAGCTTCTTACATCTTTTCGTGAAATTTCAAGCATACTTGAAATAATTGCCACCGCAATGCGTATTTTTGCATTCGTGCTTGTGATTTTGCAGGGGATTTCTTTAATTGCAGAAAGCAAAGGTTCAAAATTCAGTGTAAAATAAACAACACCCCTTTTTATAAACTAAAAGGGGTGTCGTTTCAGTCTAAAGCGAGCAGTCATTTGACTGCTCGCTCAGACTGTCGATAAAGTGGCTAAAGCGCGCCTCGTTATAATTGCCATAGAATTATATCGTATGGCAAAGGTTACTCTTGCCAAAACAAAATCAAAAACAGCGTTTATAGAAAAGTGGCTCGAACATTGTGTTCGAGCCACTTTTGGTGCTTTTTTTATGAATGATTGATTATTTTACAAATTCTTCTGCAACTTCTGCAATATGTTCTGCCGAAAGGCCGAATTGCTTAAGAAGGTCAAGCGCAGGACCGCTGTGGCCGAATTCATCATTTACACCGATACGCTTAACAGGTGTCGGGCAATTTTCGCTAAGGCAAGCGCAAACTGCTTCGCCGAGTCCGCCGATAATGTTATGTTCTTCAACGGTGATAACCTTACCTGTCTTTTTTGCAGATGCGATTACAAGTTCTTCATCAAGCGGCTTGATTGTGGCAATGTTAATGATTTCAGCATTGATTCCCTTTGCTTCAAGAGCTTTGCCTGCTTCAATTGCTTCATTAACCATAAGTCCGTTTGCGATGATAGATACATCACTGCCCTCTTTGATAACTTCGCCCTTGCCGATTTCAAATTTATAATCATCATTGTGAAATACAGGCACTGCAAGTCTGCCGAATCGAAGGTAAACAGGGCCTTCATATTTGTAGGCTGCTTTAACTGCCTGCCTTGCTTCAATATCATCTGCCGGGCAGATAACTACCATTCCCGGAATTGAACGCATAAGTGCAAAATCTTCACAACATTGGTGTGAAGCACCGTCTTCACCAACTGAAATACCTGCATGTGTTGCACCTATTTTAACATTAAGGTGCGGATAGCCGATTGTGTTTCTAACCTGCTCAAAAGCTCTGCCTGCCGCAAACATTGCAAAGCTTGAAGCAAAAGGAACAAGCCCCATTGTGCTTAATCCGGCAGCTACGCACATCATATTTGATTCTGCAATACCACAGTTAATATGACGATTCGGATATGCTTTTTTGAAAATTCCTGTTTTTGTTGCTGCTGAAAGGTCAGCATCTAATACAACAAGTTTGTCAGCACCTTCGCTTGCTAATTCCTTGAGTGCATTACCATAGCTTTCACGGGTTGCTATTTTTTTGATTTCTGCCATAATTACGCCTCCTCAATTTCTGCAAGCTTGGCTTTAAGCTCATTCATTGCAATTTCATATTCTTCATCATTAGGAGCTTTACCGTGCCAACCAACTTGATTTTCCATATATGATACACCCAAGCCTTTAACGGTTTTCATAATAATACCGAATGGCTTTCCCGAACCCATATTTTTGTGGAATTCATCAAATGCTTTTTCAAGTTCGTCAAAATCATTACCGTTAATTTTAACTACATTAAGGCCGAAAGCTTCCATTTTTTTATCAATAGGTTCTGCGTTCATTACATCTTCGCATTTACCGTCAATTTGAAGTCCGTTAACATCAACTATAACACAAAGGTTATCAAGCTTGTACTGGCTTGCAAACATCATTGCTTCCCAAACCTGACCTTCTTCGATTTCACCGTCACCTAAAAGGGTGTAAACATTGATGTCTTCATTCAAATATTTTGCACCTTTTGCCATACCTGCGGCGGCGCTGATACCCTGGCCGAGTGAACCTGTTGACATATCAACACCCGGTACGGTATTCATATTAGGATGCCCTTGAAGGTATGAACCGATGTGGCGAAGAGTTTTTAAATCTTCAAACGGAAAATATCCTTTAAGTGCAAGCGCACTGTAAAGGCCCGGAGCGCAATGACCTTTTGAAAGAACAAATCTGTCACGGTTTTCAGCCTTAGGATTTTTTGGGTCAAGATTTTTCATTTCAGCAAAGTAGAGATATGAAAACAAGTCAGCAGATGAAAGACTTCCACCCGGGTGCCCTGCTTTTGCCGAATGAGTGCCTTCAATAATGCCAATCCTGATTTTAGTGGCATTTAAAGAAAGCATTTTTTTAGTTTCTTTATTCATAACTTACAGCCTTTCCGCTTACAATGTAAGCTTTAAGTAATATATATAATAAACCTCACAATGAGGGATTATATAAAAATTTGATTGATAGTATTAAGAATTTTGTTTTGTATAAAATGTATCAAGCACTAATTCCATAAGCTTATCCTCATCAGGATAAAACTCTGCATAAACATAATCTGCATAGTCTTTTTTTGTGCTTTCTTTCATTGTGCCTTCAATAGTGGTTGTGTCAAAATTTGTAATGCCCTTTGAAAGCATAAGTGAGGCAAGGTATGTTACATTTGAAAGTGAAAGATTTGTTGTGCTGTACTTGCTTGCAGTGTCATAAAGTCTGCTTACCACGCTGAAATCCTGCGTTACAGCCGGAATAACCTGCGAAGCAAAAGCTTTGATGTACTGAACCTGCCTTGCAGTTCTGTTAAGTGAGGCATTTATTGTATCCATATCCCTTTGCCTAACATACTTTTCGGTCATATCGCCTTTAAGTTTAATTTTATCGCCCTGCTTAATTCCCAAATCTTTAAAATCATAAAGTGAGTCAACGGTAACTCCGCCGATTGAATCGTTTATCGGGGCAATGCCGTTAAGGTCAAGCGCAAAATACTTTGTGATAGGCACATCGTAAAGTATACGACTTATTGAAGTTGTAACATTTTGTGCCGATTTGTTTTTACCGTCACCGTAAGCGAAGCTGAGGCAAAGCTGCATTTTTTCACTTCTTAAAAATATTCCGCTTTCACTGTATAAATCAACATCAACCATGGTGTCACGCGGGATTGCGATAGCTTTTGCCTTGCCGTCTTTTGTGTTAACAGTGAGCAAAATATCGGCGTCAGCCTGGCCGCCGGTGCCGACTGCTCCGTTTTCAAGGCCTAAATCTCTTTTATCAACACCTAAAAACGCTATTGCCACAACATCACTGTTATAAACATATTTGTTACCTTTATATTCAATTGTTTCTTGATATTCTGTTTGCCCGCCGGTATCTTTAAGCTCGCTTTTACCTCTTGTTTCAAGGTAGGCAAAAGTGCCTGCAAATGCAATCACCACTGCTAATATTATTGAAAGAGCAGAAATTCCTATCTTTGCCGGAATGCTCAATTTTTTCTTCTTTTTATGGTGGTGGGAGTGGTGAGAACTTGAAGAATGGCGGTGTTCACCTGATGAATGATGGTGTGAATGATGATATTCTCCGCCGCTTTTTGCTTCAATTTCAAATCCTGATTTTTGGCGGTTAAAATCTTTTTTTTCGGGAACATCCGCACTGCCGGTAAATGAAAAGTTGATTTCATTATCGTCTTTCAAATCGGCTTTGTTTAAAGACGGTTCGGCATTATCCGCATTTTTATAATTATCAGGTGATATTATATCGTCAATAATATTGTCTAAATTCGGGTCAATTGGTTTTTTCATCTTTTACTAATTCTCCGCAGACTAAATATCTGTTGTTTCTCTGGTTTGTAATGCAGGTTGAAAGAACTACGATTTTGCTGTTAATACTAAGCGGTACATCAAGATTTTTTCTCACATTTTTTAAACTTGATGTTGGATTTGTGATTGTATCCTGCCATTCTTTAATTGATGCTTCCTTGTTAAAATCAAAACTGTTAAGTATATGGCGGTTGTCATATTTAAAAGCGGAAATAACTTGATAAGTCAGCTTTCTTTTCGGGGTGTAAATGTAAAAATACGGGTGCGAATTAAAAAATTCCTCTTTTTCAAAATAGTGAAGTGTGGTGAAAAAAGTATCGGAATAGCCGTTATGCCCGTAAATCACCGTTACAAAATCATCAAAATCTTTGCTGTTTGCAACTTCGGTATAAATTGCACCGCTTGCAGACCAAGATTTATCTTCCGCCTTGTGCCGTAAATAAAATGCGTCATCACTGCCGCTTTGAACTATCGGGCAGTCAACTTTGGTATCGTCAATTTTGATGTATGCGTATATTTCGTCATTTTGCTTTTGAAGTTTTGCAAAATCAATAGGGTTTTCAACTGTTTTTTCAGCGCTTTGGGTTACGGTTACATTGCTTGTATCATCAGGTGTTTGTGCATTTTTTTGCCCAATTGCCATTCCAAAATACACACCTGCAAACAGCAAAGCAAATATAATCAAAAAAAGCACGATTAACTTTATTGATTTTTTCTTATTGCCGTTAACATCATTATTTTCGATATTGTTATTATCGTTCATCATAATCACCGAAGCATTGTAGTTTAAAACAAAGTATAGTATAACATATTTTTAATAAAAATAATATAGCAATATTGTAAATTTATGTTATAAAAACAGCAAAGTTTTTATAACAACAAAACAAAACCTGTTTGCAAATGCAAACAGGTTTTAGTCACGGTTTTATTAGTCGTTTTCTTTTTTCTTCATAGCTGCCAAAACTGCAATGCCTGCACCGGCTGCTGCTACACCGCCTGCCAAAACTGCACTTGATGCACCTGTTGCAGGTGATTTTGAAGAAGTATTTTTCTTTGCCTTGGTTGTCTTTTCTTTGCTTGCTTTACTTGCTTTGGTTGTAGCTTCGTCAAAGTCAACTACTGCGTTTACTACAACAGAACCGTTGTTCCAAGCTGTGACAGCTTTTCGTGAAATAAAGCTGATTGTTTCACTTCCGTCTTTATTAACAGTTATTGTGTAATCAGTTCCTTCAACAAGACCGAGTGATGAAAGGTTATCGCTCCAGCTTTTTAATGTACCCTTACCGTTATAAGTAAAAGTAACTTCATTAGGCTTGCTTACATTGATTTTGTAAGTGACCCCCTGTCTTTCCTTGCCGTTTACTGTGGTTTTAACCTTGCCGTCTGCAATGGTTACGGCAGCAGGACTGCTTACATTTTCAGCCATAGCAGGAACACTTACGGCAAACATTGATATAGCCATCATTGTTGCAATGATTACAGAAACGATTTTTTTCATATCAAAATACACCTCAATCTAAAATAATACATTATACTTGTATTTTAGTAAATTATATCATCATTGCTTCTAAAAGTAAAGCATTTTTTAAAATTGACTATATATTGTTTATGCATACCCAAGGTTTTGTGCCTTGCTTTTAAAATACTACAAAATAGGCAAAGCGGCGCGGGTGATATAATAATTGATTTTTCAAAAAAATATGTTATACTGTAAAATGTAAATGTATGTAAAATTTTAAATATCTATATAAATTCGGAGCGAAATATGATAGAAAAACTTGAAAAAAGATTAAAGAAAATTGATGAAATAAGTCCGCGCGGTATATCTGTGCTTCAATGGGTTATGTTTGCTGTGGTTGCGGCATTTTGCTTTTTGTTTTTTTGCCATCAGGATGTGCTGATAACAGCAGGCCATGCCGGCGAATATTTGAAAGGGCATATTACGGATTTTTATTCTGCCTGTGTGGATACAGACGGGCTTTACGGTGCAAATTATCTGCCTACCACATTTATAGTTTTCGCAATTTGGAATATACCTATGAAGCTTTTCGGCCTTTTGCCACAGTATATGGGTGATTGGTCGGCTGTTTTTGCTTTTTGGAATAAGTTACTGCCTACAATTTGCTATTTTATAAGCGGATATTTAATGTATCATATTACTGTTTGCAGGCTTGGTTTTGATAAGAAAAAGGGCATTATTACAGCCTTTTTGTTTTATACAACACCTATGTCGTTTTTCAGCCAATTCCTTTTTTGCCAATATGATATATTTACCGTTTTGTTTATGCTTCTCGCAATGAATCATTATTTCAAAAAAGTTATGTCTAAAAAAGATGTGCTTTTGTTTACCCTTTATTTCGGCATTGCGGCAACATTTAAGTATTTTGCGATAATTATATTTGTTGTTCTTCTTTTGCTCAGATTTAAAAATGTATTAAAATCACTTGTTGCGATAGCAGCAAGCGTTTTGCCGACTGCTTTTGAAATATTATTTTATGTTGTTTTTGACAGAAAGGCATTTTTGAAAAATGTATTCGGCTTTACTGCTCTTGATTATGCGTCCGGCTTTATGATTAAAATCGGCGAAGTGTCAATAAACGGGCTGTATGTCGGTCTTCTTGCAATTATAGCATTTGCATATTTCACAAAGGCTAAAGATTTCAAAATGCTTGTAAGTTATTCAATGTTTTATTCCTGCGGCGTTTGCTTTGTACTGTTTGGCTTAATGTATTGGCATCCGCAGTGGCTTATGTTTATGGTTCCGTTCTGGGTTTTGAGCATTGTGATTAACAAGCACTATGATGTATTTATGTGGATTGACGCGCTTTTAGGCTTGGCAATGATTGTTTATATTGCAAATCAATTTGAATTTACCGTTAATGAGCAGAATTTTATGAGATACGGTATCCTTATGAATATGCTTAAATACAAGCAGGCTCCTACTTTGACTTTGAGCGATATTTTTGTATATAAAGACGCAAATACCATGTTTAGCATAATTGTTGCAATATTCCTTATAGGATTTATATTTAAACATCCGAAGTTTAATTTTGAAAAGCTTAATGCTCAAATAAAAAAAGGCAGAGCAGTAATTAACATCAGATTTTTAGCGTTTTCGTTAGTATTTATCTGCGCTTCGCTTTTAAGCTTGCAGAATTTTGCAGACAGGCCTGATATGCTTTGGAAATTAAGAGGCGGTGAAAATCAGCAAATAGTTGAAGTTTGTGAGAATAAAACCGTAAGCCAATTTACAAAGCTTGAAAAAATGACGGTTGATAAAGTTTACATTGTTTGTGACTCGGCATTAAAAGATGAAAATGAGGAAGATAAAACAAATAAGAAAGTGAAACTTTATGTTGATGTTATAAATACACGCACCGGCGAAATTGAAGCGCAGGGCAGTGTGAATGTAAAGGATATTAAGGATAAATCGCATAAATTTTCCAAAATATCTTTAAACAAAGCCTTTAAACCTAAACAAAATGTGCTTTATGAATTTAGGTATTATACTAAATCAAACGACACTGTTTATTTCACTTTGGAGGAAGATACAACTCCTTTGGCAACATATTACAGAACCCGGCAAAAAGATTATTCATCGTCATATTGTGAATACGGCGGTGAAAAAGAAAAAAAGGTTCAAACAATAATGCAACTTGTCGGAAGAGCGAAATAGAGAATATATTTTATATTTTATTGTTGCGAACAATATTAAAATGTGATAAACTACAAATAGTTATGCATATTTAATAAATTAAATGATTATCTAAATTTATAATTTGATCGCGGAGGTTTAAAATGAAAGTAGTAATTCTTGCAGGCGGATACGGAACCCGTATCAGCGAAGAAAGTCAAAATAAGCCAAAGCCGATGATTGAACTCGGCGGTTATCCTATTCTTTGGCATATAATGAAAACTTATTCACATTACGGATATAACGAATTTATAATTTGTGCAGGATATAAGCAATATGCAATTAAGGAATATTTTGCTAATTATTTTCTTCATTGCTCAGATGTTACATTTGACTTTACTGCATCAAATAAAATGACTGTTCACAGCGAACATGCAGAGCCGTGGAAAGTTACTGTTGTTGATACAGGGCTTGATACTATGACAGGCGGCAGAGTAAAGAGAATTCAGGAATATATCGGTGATGAACCGTTTATGCTTACATACGGTGACGGTGTTGCCGATGTAAATATTGATGAACTTGTAAAATTCCATAAGGAACATGGCCACATTGCTACAATGACAGCAGTATCGGTAGGCCAGCGTTTCGGTTGCCTCGGAATTGAGGATGACCTCACAATTTCTTCTTTCAGAGAAAAGAGCGATATGGACGGCAGCCGCATTAACGCAGGCTTTATGGTTCTTGAACCGAAGATTTTTGATTATATCGAGGGTGATTCAACCGTATTTGAAAAAGCACCGCTTGAAACAGTAGCTTCAATGGGCGAGCTTGATGCATACATTCATAACGGTTTCTGGAAGCCTATGGATACACTCAGAGAAAAAATGCAGCTTGAAGAAATGTGGGCAAATGGAACTGCTCCTTGGAAGGTTTGGTAAAAAATATGGATTTATCATTTTATAAAGGAAAAAAGGTACTCGTAACAGGCCATACCGGGTTTAAAGGTTCTTGGCTTTGCAAAATTCTTGTAAATGCCGGTGCGAATGTAGTAGGCTATTCAATCGACCCGCCTACAAATCCAAGCCTTTTTGAACTTTTGGGTATTAAAAATCAAATTACATCATATATCGCAGATATTCGCGACCTTGATAAGCTCAAAGAAGTTTTTGAAAAGGAACAGCCTGAACTTGTATTTCACCTTGCTGCACAGCCGATTGTGCGTGACAGCTATAAAATGCCGGTTTACACTTATGAAACCAATGTAATGGGTACGGTAAATATCTGTGAATGTGTAAGGCTTTTTGATTGCGTAAAATCTTTTCTTAATATCACAACAGATAAGGTATATGAAAATCAGGAAACAAATGTTGCATTTACCGAGGATATGCCGCTTGACGGTTATGACCCGTATTCAAACAGTAAATCTTGCTCTGAACTTGTAACTCACAGCTACAAAAAGTCATTTTTCACTGACGGAAGAGTTGCTGTTTCAACATCAAGGGCGGGTAATGTTATCGGCGGCGGTGATTTTGCTAATGACAGAATCATACCTGACTGCGTAAGGGCAGTTGAAAACGGCGAAACCATTATAGTTCGTAATCCTAATTCAACAAGACCTTATCAGCATGTTCTTGAACCGCTTAAAATTTATCTTATGATAGTTGAAGCACAGTATAAAAACCACGAGCTTGAAGGATATTATAATGTAGGCCCTAATGATTCCGATTGCAGAACTACGGGCGAGCTTGTTACTCTTTTCTGTAATCTTTGGGGTGACGGTGCAAAGTGGAAAGATGTGAGTGAGGCAAATGCACCTCACGAAGCTAATTTCTTAAGGCTTGATACTACTAAGGTTAAAAAAGTTTTCGGCTGGCAACCGCGCTGGAGCGTTGAAGAAGCAGTTGAAAAAATAGTTGAATGGACTAAAGTATATTTTGACGGCGGTGATATTTCTGCTGTTATGGATAAACAAATTGATGAATTTTTTGAATTGGAGGACTGACTGAATGTTAGAAAATAAGACAGAGGCACAGGCAAAAGAAGAAATACTTGCAATGGTTGCAGAATATTGCGATAAATTTAAGGCTAAACCTGAATATAAAGAGGGTGACAGAATTCCTTATGCAAGCCGTGTGTTTGATAATAAAGAAATGACAAATCTTGTTGACTCGGCACTTGAATTTTGGCTTACAGCAGGCAGATATTGCGATAAGTTTGAAAAGGAATTCGGCAAATATCTCGGCGTTAAGTATGTTTCACTTGTAAATTCAGGTTCATCCGCAAACCTTCTTGCTTTTGCTACACTCACTTCACCTCTCCTTGGTGACAGAAGAGTAAACAGGGGTGATGAAGTAATCACGGTAGCAGCAGGTTTCCCTACAACTGTATCTCCTATTATTCAATACGGTGCAGTTCCTGTATTTGTTGATTTAACAATTCCGCAGTACAATATTGACGCTTCACAGCTTGAAGCAGCACTCAGTGATAAAACAAAGGCAGTTATGATTGCGCATACACTCGGTAATCCTTTTGACCTTCAGGCTGTTAAGGATTTCTGTACTAAACATAACCTTTGGCTTATTGAAGATAACTGCGATGCACTCGGCAGTAAATATGTTATTAACGGTGAAGAGAAGTTTACAGGTACAATCGGCGACATCGGTACTTCAAGCTTCTATCCTCCGCACCATATGACTATGGGTGAGGGCGGCGCAGTTTATACTAACGACCCTCTTCTTAATAAAATTGCTCGTTCAATGCGTGACTGGGGCCGTGATTGCGTATGCCCGTCAGGTATGGACAACCTTTGCGGTCACCGTTTTGATAAGCAGTATGGTGAGCTTCCGCTCGGTTATGACCATAAGTATGTATATTCACACTTTGGCTTTAACCTTAAAGCTACTGAAATGCAGGCAGCAGTAGGTTGCGCACAGCTTGAAAAATTCCCTTCATTTGTTGAAAGAAGACGCCATAATTTTGACAGACTTCATAAAGCACTTGAAGCAGTATCTGATAAGCTTATTCTTCCTATTCCGGCCGAAAACAGCACACCGTCATGGTTCGGTTTCCTTATCACTTGTAAAGAAGGAACATCTAAAAATACAGTAGTTCAGTATTGTGAAGACCACGGTGTTCAAACAAGAATGCTTTTCGCCGGCAATATTACAAAGCAACCTGTATTTGATGAAATGAGAAAATCAGGCACAGGTTACAGAGTTGTAGGCGACCTTTCTGTAACTGACAGCATTATGAATAATACTTTCTGGATCGGCGTATATCCGGGAATGACAGACGAAATGATTGATTATATGGCTAAAACAATTATCGAAGCTGTAAATCTTTAATTTTTAATAAAATTTAACGAGCTTTGCCTTTAAAAAATTAAATTTTTAAAGGTAAGGCTTGCTTTTGTGAATGGAGAATTTAAGAAAATATGAAAATTAAAGTTGCAAATTATATTTCCCGGTTTCTTGTTGACCACGGTGTGAGCGATGCTTTTTCGGTTGTCGGCGGCGGTGCAATGCACTTAAATGATGCTTTCGGCCATCAGGAAGGTTTACACACAACATATAATCATCACGAGCAGGCTTGCGCTATTGCGGCTGAAGCGTATGCAAGACTTGAAAATAAAATTGCGCTTGTTTGCGTTACTTCAGGCCCGGGCGGAATAAATGCGCTCACCGGTGTTTGCGGCGGCTGGCTTGATTCTATTCCTATGTTTATAGTTTCAGGTCAGGTAAAATATACCACTACTTCCCGCTATGCAAAAACTCTTAATCCTGAAATTAACCTGCGTTCACTCGGTGACCAGGAGTATGATATAGTTAAATCTGTTGAAGCTATGACCAAGTATGCAACTATGATTGAAAATCCTATGGATATTCGCTATGCTTGCGAAAAAGCTTGGCATTTGGCAACAACAGGCAGGCCGGGTCCTGTTTGGATTGATGTGCCTGTTGATATTCAAGGTACTGTAATTGAAACAGATGACCTTAAAGGTTATGACCCTGCAAATGATGACGCACTTCTTCCTCCTCCGGTGGCAGAAAGTGAAGTCAAATTTGTTTTGGATGAAATAAAAAAAGCCGAAAGGCCTGTTATTTATGCCGGAGGCGGTATTCGCCTTTCGGGTGCATATGATGAATTCAGAAAAGCAATTAAAAAGCTGAATGTTCCTATCGTAACATATTGGAACAGTGTAGACCTTATTGAAAATGATAACGAACTTTTTGTCGGCAGGGGCGGTAATATGGGTGACCGTCCGGGCAACTTTGCCGTGCAGAATTCCGATTTGGTTGTTGCAATAGGTACAAGAATTTCAATTCGCCAAGTAGGTTATGGCTATGATACCTGGGCAAGAGAAGCAAAGGTTATTATGGTTGATATTGATAAATCGGAAATGATGAAGCATACCCTTCATGTTGATAAAGCAGTTTGGGCAGACGCTAAAGATTTTCTTGAAAAAGTCAATGAAATTGCCGAAGATAAAGTATTTAATAATCAAAAATGGCTTGATATTTGCCAAAATTGGAAGCATAAATATCCTGTAACTCTTGACAGGCATTGGAATAACGGCGGCGAATTTGCAAATGTGTTTGCATTCATTAAATATTTGAGCGACCGACTTCCTGAAGAAAGCTATACCGCAGTATCAAACGGTGCTTGCTGTGTGGTAGGCCACCAAAATTATACAATTAAAAGCGGCACAAGGTTTATTATAAACAGTGCTATTGCAAGTATGGGATATGGCTTGCCGGCTGCTATCGGCCTTTGTGTTGCAGACGGAAGAAAAGATACAATTTGTCTTGAAGGTGACGGTTCAATTATGATGAATCTTCAGGAACTTCAAACGATTGTTACAAATAATCTTCCTATTAAGCTTTTCCTTATAAATAATCAGGGTTATCATTCAATCAGGCTTACGCAAAATAATATTTTCAGCGAGCATAGTAAGGTTGGTATCGGCCCTGAATCGCACGACCTTTCATTCCCTGAATTTTCAAAAATTGCAGAAGCTTTCGGCTTCCCGTATTACAGCGCACATAATAATGACGATATGAAAAAAGTTGTTGATGAAGTGCTTGCAAAACCGGGATTTGCATTTTGCGAAATATTTACGGATACAACACAGGTTTGGGAACCTAAAAGCAGTGCAAGAAGGCTTGAAGACGGTAGAATCGTCAGCCCGCCTCTTGAAGACCTTGCCCCGTTCTTACCTAGGGAAGAACTTAGAGAAAACCTTTATATTAAACCGCTTGACGGTGAATAAAATTGGTTTTGGTATAAATACAATTGTTATAATTTTAATGAAAGATAAAAAAATACAGACCTCAACAAAAAGTTGAGGTCTGTATTTTTTATTCGTTTATTTGTTTTGGCTTTTGAACATCTTTTCCTGCGTAGCCGATTACTATTGCAAGCAAAAGTCGGAGTCCGTTTGCCACTGCCGTGGCGATTGCCATACCAAGAACGCCGATTGTCTTAACAAACACTATTGCCAAAATGATGAAAATAGCTGCATAAATTATTTGAATAACCATTTGCCATTTTTCATGCCTGAATGTTAAAACAACATTAAGTATAAGCTCTGAAACGAAACACATAACCTGACCGAAGTTTACAAGAAACATAATGTGAAGTACCTCTTTGTAATAATCCGGATAAAAGATTTTTGTGAAAATCGGAGTACCTATAAGTGTTAAACCAAAAAACAACAAACCGCCGATAACAGCAATAAAGTTAAATTTTGTGAATTGCTTTTTATCCATTTTTGAATCGTCATTGGTTAAATATCCGATGATTACACCGCTGAGCGGAGCAACAATCATTGCAGCCGTTTTTCCTATCAGAGTGGCTGTGTAATAGCTTCCCACGCTTTCAGGGCCGAGGATGTTTCTTAAAATGATTCTGTCGAGATTCATAACAAGATAGTATAAAAAATACGAAATTAAAAGCGGAGTGGCACTTTTCGAATACTTTTTGAATGAAGCAAAAGGAAAAAATGGCTTGTTTTTTAAATCTGTAAACAGGAAAGAGAATAAAACGCCCAAACCTTCGCCGCAAATGAACGGAATCCACCAGAAGTTGCAAAACTTAAATATAACAATTCCGAGGATATATCCGACGGTTACTACAATATAAAAATAGAGATATCTTTTAAAAGCAATTGCTATTTTGTAAACTACCTCGCTGTAAGTTCTAATCGCCATAAGTGCTTGTACAACAATTACCATTACAATATCGAGAGCTGAAATTTTTTGAAACGAGAGCAACACGGCGCAGGCAATACTCATAATTGCAAGAATTATGAAATTAAATGACATACAGTCGCCGTTTGATATTTCGTAGTTGTTTCTTTGGACGAGCCTTGTGTTAGCCGTTGATAGACCTAATGCAATAGAAGTGATTGAAAAAATTCCGATATAGTAAAGAATTTCTCCGTATGCATCATTACCTAATGTTTTGCTGAGCATCGGGTAAATGATGAATTGCAACGCGCCGTTGTATATTAACACTCCCAAAAATGTGAGCGAAAAATCGCCCGCAAACTTCTTTTTAAAATCCATAAAAATTTCCACCTGTTAAAGATTGTTAACGCTATTATATAGTAATTACACAAAAATTACAATATCATTTTTGTTTTTGAATTTGTGCCTCTTTTTTTACTTTTATGCTTTTAAAATTAAGTATTAAACCTTGACTATTATTATAATATTATATATAATAAAAAATAATGAGTTTTTATGACGATTTTTAAATTCTGCTGACGGAAAATGTCGTAAATTTAAAAGAAAGAATGAGGAAAATCAAATATGATAAATAAAGTTAAGACTGGCAAGCCTGTGACTTTATTATACAAAGTGATTATTGCTGTGTTTAACGCAGTTATGCTCAGTGGTGTTTTTTATACATCATATCACTTGTTTCACAAATTGATATTTACTAAAAACTATTCGGATATTTATATCCATGTTAAAACGGTTATTGATTATAATATGGAAGGCTATTCCTTAATGACCGTTTTAATAAAATCGCTTTATTCGCTGACACAAAGTAAAGACAGTATTGCTGTTATGCTTGCAGTAGCAGTTGTGCTTACTGTTTTTGCAGTCAACTATTTGATGTATGTGCTGTTTAAGCTTTACGGTAAAGAAAAGTTGTTTTCTTTTTGGAGGTTTTTGCCAATATCGGCAACTACTGTATTTATCAGTTCAATTTATGTTGTTAAGTATTATGAACACTATTACTGTGATTTTGTTACTTCAACACAGCCTTGGCACAATACGACATATATTTTAATGCGACTTTTTGCCGTAATGGCTGTTGCAATGTATTTTTTGATTGAATCAACATATCTTAAAAAAATCAATTTTGGTTATGCCGTGGTTTTTACGGTTTCACTTTTATTTGCAAACAGCGTTAAGCCGAATTTTATTATTTCGTTTGCGCCGATTATGCTTTTGTTTATGATAATTGACTTTATAAAGCAAAAGGGTAAATGCTTGAAAAATTCGATTGCATTTGGCGTATGCGTTTTGATTTCACTTACTGTTTTATTTTATCAATACAAAATTTTGTATGCTGCAGATGATGACAGTCAAATAATTTTCAGCCTTGATTTATTAAGGCAGTTTTTCAAAACATCACTTTTAGCATTGCTTTGTGATTTGGCTTTTCCGTTGTTTTCAACATTTTTGCTGTTGTTTAAAGACAGAAGCAAATCCGAAAAAAGCATTTTGACAAAAGTATGGTTGATGTATATTTTGAGCTTTTTCACTTTTCTTGTACTTAAAGAAACAGGTATGCGCGAAAACGACGGAAATTTTGCTTGGGGTATGTACTTCTTCAGCTTTTTGCTTAATATCGTTTGTTTAACGCAGTGGATTTCTAATTATAAAAGCAGCAAAAGCGAAGAACGATTTGTTTATTTGATAGGAATTTTAGCTTACTCGGCTTCTGTTGTAAGTGGCTTTTCTTATTTTGTTATATTAAATACAACAAAAACATTTTATGTAATTTAAAATATATCTTTAAAAATGAGGAATATTATGAAAAAATTAGTCATCATCGGTGCAAATGATTTTCAAAATCAGTTAATACTAAAAGCAAAGAGTTTAGGCTATGAAACCCATGTTTTTGCTTGGGAGGAAGGAGCAGTTGGAAAAAGTACAGCTGATTACTTTTATCCTATCAGTATTGTGGAGAAAGAAGAAATATTGGATAAATGCAAGCAGATTAAACCTGACGGCGTTTGCTCAATAGCTTCCGATTTAGCTTCAATCACAGTGAACTATGTTGCTGAAAATCTTGGCTTGCCGTGTAACAAGATGAAATATTCTGCTATTCAGACAAACAAATATAAAATGCGTGAAGCATTTATGGCGGCAGGACTGCCTTGCCCCAAATTTGTTTTGGCAGATGAAAACTTTGACGAGTCGCAGGTTAAAGATTTTAAATTTCCTATAATTGTTAAACCTACTGACAGGTCGGGCAGCAGAAACATTATGAAGCTTGAGAGTACCGACGGTTTACTTAAAGCAATAAAAGAGGCCTGTGAGACATCATTTGAAAAAAAGGCTATTGTTGAAGAATACCTTGAGGGTAACGAATACAGTATGGAAACTATTTCGTCAAACGGTGTTCATCATTTCCTTGCAACAACAAAAAAATATACAACCGGTGCTCCTCATTTTATTGAAACGGCTCACAAGCAACCGAGCGACCTTTCGCTTGAGATTGAAAAAAAGGCTATTGATGTTATTATGAAAGCACTTGATGCTCTTCATATTGAAAACAGCGCAGGTCACAGTGAATTTAAGGTCGATTCAAACGGAAATATCCATATAATTGAAATCGGCGCAAGAATGGGCGGAGACTGTATAGGTTCTGATTTGGTCTATCTTTCAACAGGTAACGATTTTATAAAAATGGTTATTGATGTTGCGTGTGCAAACGAATTGGAATTTGCTGAAAATCCGACTCATAAGGAAGTTCAAATTCACTTTATGTTTACTCAAGAGGATTTGGACAAGCTTGAAGAGATTAAAAAGAACAATCCCGAATGTTTGTATCGCGTGAGCGATATAGAATATGAAAATATCGGCAATGTTAAAGACAGCGGCACAAGATTAGGATATTATATTACAGTTTAACTAAGGAGCTAAAAAATGGATTTATCAATAATTATTCCTTGCTATTGTTCAGGCGATAATATAAAAAAAGTAGTAAACGATATTGACGCAACAATGAATAAAACGGGTATGACCTATGAAATTATTATGGTCAATGACGGATCGCCGGACAATACATTTGAAATAATCGAAGAGATTGCAAAGAAAAGAGAAAATACATACGCTGTTGACCTTGCAAGAAACAGCGGACAGCATGCGGCTATAATGGCGGGCTTTAATTATGCCAAGGGCGAAGTGATTGCAACCTGTGAGGATGACGGTCAAACAGAAGTGAGCATAATTCCGCAGCTTATAGAAAAGCTTAATGAGGGCTACGATGTAGCGGCTCCTCGCTATGTTGACCGCGGCAAGCGTTCTTTGTATCGTGAATTCGGTACAAAGTGTGCAACCGCCATGGCTAATTGGATGATTCCGCGCCCTAAGGGAGTGCTTGTACCTATTTTTTTCGCAGCAAAGAAGTTTGTTGTAAAAGAAATTATAAAGTATAATCAGCCGTATCCGTATATTGAAGGTCTTGTGTTAAGAAGCACATTCAATATTGCGTTGATTGATTCTAAGCAAAATGAAAGGCTTGAGGGTAAGAGCGGCTATACATTCAAAAAAATGTTGAACCTTTGGCTAAACGGTTTTACTTCCTTTTCAATCAAGCCACTCAGAGTTTCAATTGTATTCGGTTTGATTGCTGCGTTTATCGGCGTGGTTGTCGGTATTTATGTTGTAATTCATAAGCTTGTTCATCCGGAAGTTTTGGTTGGTTGGAGTTCAACTATTGCAGTTATAATGTTTATGTTTGGCATTGCTTTTGTAATACTCGGAATGATAGGCGAATATGTCGGAAGAATTTATTTGTGTATCAATAAGACACCGCAGTTTGTTGTAAGGCAGGTATCTTGTAAGAACGGAAGAAAACCTGATGAAGTTGAAAAATAATCATCTTAATATTGGGAGAAAATTATGAGCGAAGAAATTAAGATTATTGAATTAAAAGAGCTTGATAATGCACTTGATTTACTTATGGACTTTAATCGTGAAATCAAGATTTATAAAACCGAAGAAGAAATGAAGCAAACGAGTGAAAAATTTTTGAAGCTTGGCAATCCTATCGGCATTGTTCAAGAAGGAAAATTGATTGCTTATTTTAATCTTTATTGCAACAATTATGAAACGCTTGAAGCTTATTTCGGCAATCTTTATGTTCTAAAAGAGTACAGAAAACAGGGCTTGGCTAAAAAGCTTGTTTACTATTCTTTTGATTTTGCAAAGGAAAAGGGATTTAAAAAGGTTATGCTCAATGTTGCCAAGGATAATGTTCCTGCAATTAAGCTTTATGAAGGTTGCGGTTTTGAATATACCGGCGAAAGCAAAATAATGGGTGACGAAGACACGCATATAATGTGCAAAATTATTTAATGATGTTTTGATTAACATATAAATAAGGAGAAAGATATGGAAAGAAAAAAGTTATTGATATTAGGGGGAAGCTTTTATTTACTTCCTTTGATTGAAAAAGCGCACGAACTTGGCGTTTATGTTATTACTGCCGATTATCTTCCTGACAATGCAGCTCATAAATATGCCGATGAATATCACAATGTCAGCGTTATTGACAAAGAGGCTGTTTTAAATCTTGCAAAAGAATTAAAAATTGACGGCGTTACTGCTTTTGTAAATGATATTGCAGCTACAACGGCGGCTTATGTGGCAGAAAAGCTCGGCTTGAATTTCCAATGCCCGTATGAATCGGCAGTTATTTTGCAGGATAAGGGCAAATTCAGAAAATTTCTTTCCGATAATGGGTTCAATTCTCCTCATTCAAAAAGATATGACGATGTTAATGCACCGATGAATGACATTGATTACTTTGATTGGCCTGTAATTGTTAAGCCTACCGATTCCTGCGGCAGTCGCGGAGTAACAAAGGTTGAAAAGCCTGAGGATTTGCCGAGTGCCATTAAAGAAGCGGTTGACAATTGCAGAAACGGAGCTTTTATTATCGAAGATTTTATTTCGTTTAAAGGTTGCCATTCGAGTGCGGATTCGTTTACAATCGACGGTAAGCTGGTGTTTAATGTTTTTTCAGACCAATTGTTTGATGTTAATTCCGAAAATCCATATGCGCCGACACAGATTATTTGGCCGTCTACAATGGAAAAGAAATATCAAGACGAATTGACAAGTGAACTTCAAAGATTGATGACTCTTCTTCATATGAAGCACGGTATTTATAACATCGAAACTTGTGTAGGCTCAAACGGAAAACCTTATATAATGGAGGTTTCTCCTCGCGGTGGCGGTTGCAGAATAGCTCAAATTCAAAAAATGGCTTACGGCGTTGATTTGATTGAAAATGAAATTCGACAGGCTGTTGATATGCCGATTAAACCGATTGATAAGGTTGAGTGTGACGGTGTTTGGTGTGAGATTGTTCTTCACGCAAACGAAGGCCAATACGGAACTTTCGTGAGATATGAAATTGATGAAAAAATCAAAAACAAATATGTTAAAATGATTGATTTTCAAAAAAAGCCGGGTGATAAAATCGAACCGTTTTCAGGTGCAGGTTTATCTTTTGGCAATATGTTTGTAAGATGTGATGACAGGCAGACGCTCAATAAACTTTTGGCTGATATGCCGAATTGGTTTAAGATTATTACCGAATAATTTTGAGGTAATGCCAAATCACAATGATTGAGAGGTTTGAAAAATGATTTTATTTAATGAGCCGCCGTATTTAGGCAAGGAAGACAGTTATATTGTTGATGCGATAAAGAACGAAAAGCACATCAGCGGCAGCGGCAAATATTCTAAGCTTTGCCACGAATTTTTGCAAAAGCTTACGGGAAGTCCTAAAGTTCTTCTTACAACTTCGGGAACCGACGCACTTGAAATGGCTGCAATTCTTTGCGACATTAAAGAGGGGGATGAAGTAATCGTTCCTTCTTACACCTTCGTTTCATCTGCTATGGCGTTTGTTATGCGCGGCGCAAAGATTGTATTTGTCGATGTAAGACCGGATACAATGAATATTGATGAAACAAAAATCGAAGCTGCAATTACGGATAAAACAAAGGTAATTGTTCCTGTTCACTATGCCGGCGTAGCTTGTGAAATGGATACTATTATGGAAATTGCAAGAAAGCACAATTTGCTTGTTGTTGAGGATGCCGCTCAAGGTGTCACTTCAACTTACAAGGGCAGACAGCTCGGCTCAATCGGTGATATTGGCTGCTACTCTTTCCACGAAACAAAGAATTACAGTATGGGTGAGGGTGGCGCAGTTCTCGTTAATAATCCTAAATTTATTGACAGAGCTGATATAATCAGAGATAAGGGAACAAACCGTTCACAATTTATTTTAGGTAATGTTGATAAATATACTTGGGTTGATATTGGATCTTCTTTCCTTCCGAGTGATATGAATGCCGCTTACCTTTATGCTCAGCTTGAGGATTACAAAACAATTTATGATAAGCGTATGCACATTTGGAATACATACAATGAAGCGTTCAAGCCTCTTGAAGAAGCAGGAAAGCTTGAACTTACCCGAATTCCTAAAGAATGTGTTCATAATGCTCATATGTATTATATTAAGCTTGATGATTATGAGCAAAGAAGCAAGATGATGAAGCATCTTAAAGAAAATGGCATTGCTTCTGTTTTCCACTATATTCCTCTTCACTCTTCTCCGGCAGGTGAAAAGTACGGCGTGTTTAGCGGTAAAGACGAGTATACAACTAAAGACAGCGAAAGATTACTTAGATTACCGCTTCACTTTAATATGACAGATGATGACATCCAAACAGTAATTCAAGGAGTAATTAGTTTTTATGAAAAATAAAATCAACAGTTTGTTTGATTATAGAAATTGTGCAACGCTTACATTTATTAACTTTTGGTTTGCAATTTTTGTTGATTCTATATTTGCTTACAAGAATTTTAAAATCACTCATCCGGAAACAATCGTTTATCTTATTGTTACTAATGTGAGTTTTGTTGTATTTTTAATCGCAACAATAAAAAAATCAAAAGCAACAAATAAAACCAAAAAGTCCTTAAGTATTAAAAACATATTTAATAGATATTATCCTTTAATTATTTTGCTTGGGATTATAATTGTTTTGGCAGTTATAAATTATCGTAATGTAGCTGTTTATGACGCTCATTTGTATTACGGTGCTTATGTTAAAGCATTTGAATTATTTGAGCAGAACATAAGAACAGCGATTGGCTCATTTATACTTTGGGGTCATGTTTTTGTTGGCACAGCTTTGTTTTTAGCCCCGATTGAAACCTTAATGATGGGCGAAATGTACGGTGTTTATATTGGCAATACAATTTTGTTCTGCGTCACATTGGTGGTTCTTTATAAGTTATTAGAGGAATATTTTGCAAAGCCTAATAAATTTTTTATTGCATTTATTGTTGGGGCATTTGCATTTATGCCTTATTCATTTAACCTTGTAACATACTTTAGCCCTGACTTTTATTTAGAGCTTTATCTTATTTGGCTTATGTATGCTTACAAAAAGGACAATCAGCTTATGGTATCATTTATAGGCTTTTTGCTTTGTTTTACAAAAGACACAGGTGCATTTGTTTATGGTTTCTTTATGCTTTCAACATATGCGTTTGAATGCTTTAGCCGTCATAAGCACACGGGCTTCAAATGGTGGAAATTTAAAAATATGCCATTTGGTAAATTCGTTCTTTGGTTAATTCCTGCCGGTTTGTATGGTATTTGCTTTTTTGAAAAGCCGAAGTACCAGCTTCAGGTATTCAGCGGTGGCGGAATGTTAACATTCGGAATCAATCCTTATGATATAAAGCTTCAAGTTATGCAAAGCTTTGTGTTTGGCTTTAGGTGGCTTATTATTGCAATTGCTGTTGTTGCTCTTATAGTATATATAATCAAAAAGAGTACGAAAAAGTACGAGAGAGTTACAAATATCGAATATGCACCTTTACTATATTCAAACATTGCAACTTCGCTCTTGCTTACATTGATGCTCAGTGTATTTACTTTGAGCCATTGCCCAAGGTATACCAATCCGCTCAATGTTGCTTACGCAATGATTTTGGGTGTATCATTGTCCGTAATATTCTATAATTTAGATGTGTTGAAGAATATTGTGGCACTGTTTATGTCAATTATAATGTTAGGTCAAGTTTATTACACAATCGACCCGGCTATTCGTAAGAATTGCACATATATAAATACAGGTTGTCACAAGGTATTTAATATCGGCAATCTTAACGGAAATGTGGAGCAATTCTCCTATGATTTGTTGGGCGATTACTATGTTTATAATAACGAATATTCGCTTTATTCGGATTTAATGCGAAAAGTAGTAAAACATATAAATCCTAAGAAGGATATTAAAATATCTGTTTTCGATTTGTATTATTATGAAATGCATATTGCCGGTGTTCAGTATCCTATCAATTGGGATGTAAAGCACAAAAGGCAAACTTATGCCGAAAACGAAAACACAATCAATGTTTCGGCATATTCTGTTGATTTACAAGCAGGTGTTGATTCAACACCTAAGAAAGTGTATCTTGTAGTTCCTGCAAGAAGAGATGCAACAGAGGCATTAAAGACATATGCATCAATAGGCTACGAGCTTGTTGATACTTATGTTGCTTCAAATCAATATGGTAATGTAATTCTTTATACATTTAATAAATTATAATAGGGGAGAAACAAAAATGAAAGGTATTATTTTAGCAGGCGGCAGCGGAACAAGGCTTTATCCGCTTACAATGGTTACATCAAAACAGCTTTTGCCGATTTATGATAAGCCAATGATTTATTATCCTTTAAGCACGCTTATGCTTGCGGGAATAGATGATATACTTATCATTTCAACACCAACTGATTTGCCTAATTTCCAAAGACTTTTGGGCGATGGCAGTCAATATGGAATTAAGCTTTCATATAAGGTCCAGCCTTCACCTGACGGACTTGCTCAGGCTTTTATTCTTGGCGAAGATTTTATAGGTGACGATTGTTGTGCTATGGTGTTAGGCGATAATATTTTTTATGGTGCAGGTTTTGCTTCTATTCTTCAGGCAGCAAAGAAAAATGCGGAGGAAAATCACAGAGCAACAGTATTTGGTTACCGTGTTGATGACCCTGAAAGATTCGGTATTGTTGAATTTGACAAGCAAGGCAAGGTTCTTTCTGTTGAAGAAAAACCTGAAAAGCCGAAGTCACACTATGCTATTACAGGTTTATACTTTTATGATAACCGCTGTGTAGAATATGCAAAAGAGCAAAAGCCTTCTGCACGCGGAGAGCTTGAAATAACAGACTTAAACAGAGTTTATCTTGAAAATGAAGAACTTGATGTTAAGCTTTTAGGCAGGGGCTTTGCTTGGCTTGACACAGGAACAATGGAGAGTCTTATTGATGCGGCTGATTTTGTTAAAACAATTCAGTCACAACAGGGAATAAGAATTTCCGCACCTGAAGAAATTGCGTTTAGAACAGGTATGATTGATAGGGACAAACTTATGCAATCTGCTGAAAAGTATGGCAAATCAGATTATGGCAAGTATTTAAAACAAGTTGCTTGCGGAGAAATATAGGAGAAAGTTATGACTATTATCGTTACCGGCGGTGCCGGATTTATCGGTTCAAATTTTGTATTTTATCAACTCAAAAATCATCCAAAGGATAGAATAGTTTGTTTTGATAAGCTTACCTATGCAGGTAATCTTGCAACGCTCGCACCTGTTATGGATAACCCTAATTTTAGATTTGTTAAGGGTGATATTGCCGACAGAGCAGATGTAGAAAAGCTTTTTGAAGAGGAACACCCTGACATTGTGGTTAACTTTGCTGCGGAGTCACATGTTGACCGTTCAATTGAAGACCCGGGCATCTTCCTTAAAACTAATATTCTTGGTACACAGGTACTTATGGATGCTTGCAGAAAGTATGGAATTAAAAGATATCATCAGGTTTCAACTGATGAAGTTTATGGCGATTTGCCTCTTGACAGGCCTGATTTATTCTTTACTGAAGATACACCTATTCATACTTCTTCACCTTATAGTTCTTCAAAAGCCGGTGCAGATTTGCTTGTTCTTGCATATCACAGAACATTCGGTTTACCGGTAACTATTACCAGATGTTCAAATAACTATGGACCGTATCACTTCCCTGAAAAGCTCATTCCGCTTATTATCAGCCGTGCGCTTGCAGATGAGAGTTTACCTGTTTACGGCACAGGTGAGAATGTGCGTGACTGGCTTTATGTTGAGGACCATTGTGCTGCTATTGACCTTGTTATTCGCAAGGGCAGAGAGGGTGAAGTTTATAATATAGGCGGTCATAACGAAAGAACAAATCTTGAAGTAGTTAAAACTATTTTAAAACAGCTTGGCAAGCCGGAATCTTTAATTACTTATGTTACAGACAGACCGGGTCATGATATGAGATATGCCATTGACCCTACCAAAATTCATAATGAACTCGGTTGGCTTCCTGCCACCAAGTTTGATGACGGAATTAAAAAAACTATTGACTGGTATCTTAATAATAAAGAATGGTGGGAAAATATTATTTCCGGTGATTATCAGCAATACTATGAAAAAATGTATAACGAAAGATAATTGATTTATGAAAAAAGCGATAGTTACAGGTGCTACCGGTGCAGTCGGTACAGCACTTGTAAATAAACTTATAAGCGAAAATGTTGAAACACTTGTTTTAGTTCGCAAGGGTGGCAGGGTAAATAAAATTCCCCAAAACCCGCTTGTTAAAATTGCATATTGCTCGCTTGATGAAATGGCGGATTTTCAAAATAAAGATAATGAAAAGTATGATGTAATGTTTCATCTTGCGTGGGCAGGCCCTTACGGTAAAGACAGAAACGATATGTTTCTGCAAACCGATAATATTAAAAATGAGCTTGAAGCAGTTAAGCTTGCAAAAAGATTTGGCTGTGAAACATTTGTAGGCGCAGGAAGCCAGGCTGAAAACGGCAGGCTCAAAGACGGTGAAAAAGTTTCACCCGCTTCACCCACAAATCCGGATAACGGCTATGGAATTGCAAAGCTTGCGGCAGGTAAAATGAGCAGAATTTTATGTTCTCAGCTTGGAATGAAGCATATTTGGTGCAGAATTTTATCGGCTTACGGTCCGGGCGACGGTGCGCATACTATGGTTATGAGTACGATTATAAAATTCTTAAACGGGGAAGATTGTGATTTTACCCCCGGTGAGCAGAAATGGGATTTCCTCTATAATGGGGATATTGCAAATGCATTTTATCTTGCAGCAGAAAAGGGCAAAAACGGTGCGATTTATACCCTGGGTTCAGGCAAAACAAAGAGCCTTAAGGATTATATAACCACTATTCGTGATATTGCCTGCCCGAGTGCAAAATGTAATTTCGGTGCAGTCGATTATTTTCCGAATCAAGTAATGTATCTTTGCGCAGATATTGAAGATTTAAAAAGAGATACCGGTTTTGAGCCTAAAATCGATTTTGAAACAGGTATTAAAAATACTGTTGAGTGGTATAAATCACAGGTGAAATGAGGGAAAAATATGAAAAAAATAGGTATTATGATTCCTTGCTACAATGAGCAGGAAAATATTGTTCAAATTTGTAATGCCGTTGTAAAAGAAATAACTGAAGAACTTCCGCAATATGATTATGAAATTCTTATTATGGATAACTGTTCTACGGATAATACGCGCCCTCTCATCAGGGAAATTTGCAAGAAAAATCCGAAAATTAAAGCTATTCTAAATGCTAAAAATTTTGGGCAGTTTAATTCACCTTATTACGGAATGCTTCATGTAGACGGGGACTGCGTAATTCCTATTTGCGCCGATTTCCAAGACCCTGTTGAGATGATACCGAAATTCATTCACGAATGGGAAAACGGATATAAAATTGTTTGCGCAATTAAATCATCAAGTAAAGAAAATAAACTTATGTATTGGGCAAGAAGCTGCTATTATAAGATGATAAAAAAAATGTCATCAGTTGAGCAGATTGAGCATTTTACAGGTTTCGCTCTTTATGATAAAGCATTTATTGATGTACTTAAAAATCTTAATGACCCAACACCTTTTATTCGCGGTATTGTTGCCGAGCTTGGATTTAAGAGAAAAGATATTGAATTTGAGCAACCGAAGCGTAAAGCCGGCAAAACTCATAATAATTTCTATTCTCTTTATGATGCGGCAATGCTTTCGTTTACTTCCTATACTAAAATGGGACTCAGAATTGCAACTTTTGCAGGTTTCGGAATCGGTATTTTAAGCTTTTTAATCGGTATTATTTACCTTATTATGAAACTTATTTGGTGGAATAGATTCCCGGGCGGTACTGCACCGGCAATTATTTGCTCAATGTTCCTCGGCGGAATTCAGCTTTTCTTCCTCGGCTTTTTGGGCGAATACATTATGAGTATGAATGCAAGAATTATGAATCGACCTCTTGTAGTTGAAGAAGAACGAATAAATTTTGATGATGAAAACAAGGAGAAGACAGAGTGAATTTTAAGAAAAACAAGTTAAAGGATGTAAACAATACAAGTAAACTTTTTTATATTATTTCATTTGCAAGTCTCGTTGTTTGTATAATTATGGGAGTTTTGTCAAATGGTGTAACCGTTTCAAATCTTCTTTTTAATAAAGATGATGTCTTTATGGACTTTTTCAACAGCGTTGTTGATTGCAGTGGTGATGCTTATGGTGAATCAGGTGTAATTTATCCGCCTTTGGTTGTGCTGTTTTACAAGTTTTGCTCTATGTTTTTCAATATAGACTCAATGAAAGCATCAGAAGTCAGAGAAACATCACTTGGAATGATAATATTTGTATGTTTCACCATTGTGAGTTACATTTTATTTGCCAAACTTATTTACAAGTATAAGAATGGCAGTTTTGCAAATAAATCTTTGTTTGCATTTTTTACATTATTTTCTTTTCCAATGATATATTTGATTGAAAGAGGAAATATTATAGTTCTTGTTCTTCCGCTTTTGCTTTATTTTGTGAATGAGTATGACAGCGATGTGAAATATAAAAGGCATTTGGCATATATTTGCTTAGCAATCAGTGTGGCTATAAAAATTTATCCGGTGTTTTTTGGCTTGCTGTTATTAAAGAAAAAAAAGAATTTTAAAAATATATTGTTATGTATTTTTTATGGTGCTGTCTTTTTCTTTGTTCCGTTTATATTTGTTGGCGGATTTTCACAATTAGGTGTATTGATTCATAATATTCTTTATACCTCATCAATGTTTGGAAGTAAGGGATTTGGCTTCAAAGTCAGCATTTCCAATACCTTCAGCTTGTTCGGTCATGTATTTAATCATGTAAGATTATTTGAAACCGCCGGCACCGTGTTTTTAATAATCACAGTGCTTGCAGGCTTGTTTTTAATATTATTTAATAAGTGGAATGAAGATTGGAAAATATATGCGGTTATTTCGCTGATTATAATATTAGTTCCCGGATTTAGCTACATTTATTCAGTGGCATATATGATTATTCCGCTTTTATTCTTCCTTAATAAAAAAGAAACAAAGTGGATTGACTATATATATTCTTTGCTTTTTATTGCTCAGTTCATTTTCTTGGTTGCAAAAACCGACGAGCTGTTTCCGAGCTTTAACAGTGCAGAACTAAATTGCAATATAGCAACAGTTGTTGAAAGTATTGCACTTTTGGCTATGCTTGTGCTGTTATATTTTGACGGAATTATAACATTCTTTAGATTATCAAGGCATACAAAGGTTTTGAAAATTCCTGTAAATTTGATTGTGTGTATTGCAGTTGTTTGTGCAATTGCCGTATCAGGTGTATTTTCTGTGTATTATACCCCGTCTAAATCAGGCTTCTCGGTAACTTCTGTTGAAAGTTTTACTCCGTATGATGATGACGATAAAACTTTGGAGTCGTTTTATTCATATGTAGATGATGAAATAGGCAGTGCCAAGACAGTCGCTTTTCCGAGAGTTGACTTCTTATCGTCAAAAATCAACAATAAGAATATTAGATATTTTGATATATCATATGATTCAAAATCGCTTAAAACAATTAAATCATTGACAAAGTATTCAGCTGAATATATCATTATTTATAATGTATCACAAAGCGATATAAAAGACAGCGAAATGCAGATTTCATATTCAGAATTAAAAACATATATGAATATGTATAAAGAAATTTCAAAGAGCTGTTGGAGCAAAGGATACGAAAAGGTTAAAAGTTATTATATTAACGACTCAATAGAGTTGGCTGTTTGGAAAAAAAGTGAAAACAAGAAAAATACTTCTTGGAAAAACGGCGGTAACGGTACCCAAGACAATCCGTTTGAAATTTCAACAGCCGAGCAGTTATATAATTTTTCTGAATTTGTAAATTCAGGAAACTCGCTTAAAAATAAATATGTTGAGCTGACTAATGATATTGATATGTCATCTATAAAGAATTTTAAACCGATTGGATTTGAAGTAAATCCATTTCAATTCAAGGGCATATTCAACGGAAACGGTTATGCAATAAAGAATTTGGAGATTAGGCGCAATGACTACTCTTTGTTTGATGAAAATTATTTAAAGTATGACATAGCGTTGTTTGGAAAATTAGGCGGCAAAGTTGAAAATTTGATAGTTGAAGATTCTGTGTTTGACGGATACTGCACAGCTGTTTTCGCGCGTTCATCTGTTAACGATAAACAATTGATTATCAACTGCTTATCACGAAACAATAAAATCACCGGATATAGATGCGGTGAATTGATTGATGACTTTGCCGGAAAAATTGAAAGTTGCATTGCACTAAATAACAATACCAAGGGCAAAGAAAATTCAAATATTGTAGGATATAGATACACCTCACCTATAATGGCCGCATCATATACCAATACATTTTATAAAGAAAATAATAAATACTATTTACCTAATAATATTATTTACACTGATGAAATGATAAACAATTTAAATAATAATTCAACCATATATAATAAAAAAATCGAAATGGAATATAAAGCTATTGTCCATAGGCTCTGCTATAACGGAAATAAAAAACCGGAAGATTTAAAATCTGCGCAGCGACCTTTGGAATTATGTAAATGGACCTTGTCCGGAAATGAAATTTCAATAACGCATAAATAATCAGCTTTTAATGGCTCGGAGGATAAAAATTATGAAAAGAATTTTGACATATGGTACTTTTGATTTGCTTCACTACGGTCATATTCGTCTTTTAAAAAGGGCAAAAGCAATGGGGGATTATCTCATTGTTGCCCTTTCAACTGATGAATTTAATGCCGGCAAGGGCAAAAAAGCGTATCACACATATGAAACAAGAAAGAAAATGCTTGAAGCAATCAGATATGTTGACCTTGTAATTCCGGAAGAAAGCTGGGAGCAAAAAATCAATGATGTAAAAGAGTACCATGTTGATACCGTTGTTATGGGCGGTGATTGGGCAGGAAGTGACAAGTTTGATTATTTAAAAGATTATTGCGAGCTTGTATTTCTTGACAGAACACCGGGTGTATCAACAACTCAAATTAAGAAAGACCTTGGGCTTCAAGAAGCTATTGTCGGTGTTGACCAACTCCCGGGCGAGCCGGAAGAATAAGCAGTTAAAAGGTTTTGTTAAAGATGATAAAAAATTTATTTAACAAATATAAAGAAATCATAAGCTATTTGTTTTTCGGCGTGATGACAACCCTTGTTAACTTTGTTTCGTTTTGGGCATTTAACAAAATTTTAGGTGAGAGCCTATATTTAATCAGCAATGTAATTGCTTGGGTTATCTCTGTGGTTTTTGCATATGTTACAAACAAACTTTGGGTTTTTGAATCAAAGAGCTGGAAGTTTAGAGTTTTACTCAAAGAAGTTCCTGAATTTTTTGCTGCAAGAGTTTTCAGCTTGTGCGTTGAAGAAAGCGGCTTGTGGTTGTTTGTTGATAAACTTGGGTTTGATAAGTTTTCGTTTTCGTTATTTAATTTTGAAGTTACAGGTAAGCTTATTGCAAAAGTACTGCTTGCTGTAATTGTTGTTATACTGAATTATTTTTTTAGCAAGTTTATCATCTTTGCTAAAAAGAGTAAAGATAAATCCAACACTCAGTAAAGAAGTAAATAAAAAAGCGCTCTCTTGGTGTGAATTGTGCATCAGCAGGGTGCTTTTTTTCTATCTGCTTAATCTGTGGGCAATATTGATTTGAAAATACTCGGCAGGTTTTTTCTTTTATTTTCAGTACAGATTTTCGTATTTTGTTGACAAAATTTGTAATAGTGGTATAATTAAGCTTGTATGGTTTGATAGAAATCAAGCCAAAGAATTACGCTAAGTGTAATGGAGGAAATATTATGAACATCTTTATGATTGGCGGTACAGGCCTTCTTGGCTGTGAAGCCGCAACCCAGCTTATCAAAATGGGTCACAAAGTAACAAGCGTTGCTTTGCCTCCACTTCCTCAGGGTGCTCCAATTCCTGAAGAAATGGAAATTGTTTTTGGCGATATTAACAAAAAGAGCGATGAAGAAATTATGGAGCTTCTCAACGGTAATGATGTATTCATCTATGCTGCCGGTGTAGATGAAAGAGTTGAATTCCCTGCTCCTGTTATGGATTATTATGATAAATTCAACAATGCTCCGCTTAGAAGAATTTTCCCTCTTTGCAAAAAAGCAGGTGTTAAGAGAGCGGTAGTTCTCGGTTCATACTTTGCTTATCTTACAAAGAGCAGACCTGATATGAGACTTCAGCAGAGAAACCCATACTTCAAGGCAAGAATGATTCAGGAAGACATTTGTAAAAATGCTGTTGATGATAACTTCTCAACTTGCGTACTTGAACTTCCTTACATCTTCGGTACTCAGCCTGGCAGAAAGCCTGTATGGACTATTCTTATTGAGCAGCTTAAGATGATGGACAGCCTTCCTTTCACACTTTATCCAAAGGGAGGTACTGCAATGCTTACTTGCCGCCAGGTAGGTCAGGCTATCGCAGGTGCAGCTGTAAGAGAAAAGGCAGGATTTGAAGCAATCCCTGTTGCTATGTATAATATGAAATGGGATAAGTTCCTTAAAATCGTTTACGAAGCAAGAGGAATGGGCCCTAACAGAAAGATTGTCGGTGTTCAGCCTTGGATGATGAAAATGGGTATGATTGGTATTGCCAAGGATTATAAAAAGAGAGGCATTGATTCAGGTATGGACCCATTCAACCTTCCTGATATTATGAACCTCGACCTCTTTATTAACAATCAATATACTAAAGAACTCGGCGTTCAGGAAGATGATATTGAAGAAGCAATTGCTGATTCAATCCGTGTATCTCAGGCATCATACGACGGTAAGGTTAAGCTTCTTGAAATGAAGGGCGAATAATACATTACATAACAAAAAACCAAGGATTTATATCCTTGGTTTTTTTATTATGGCAAACAATGGTTGCCGCTGCATATTTTATTGATTATTCTTTGCTTTCTTGCCCGTATTCACCACAAATTGAGTATGGCAGTGTGGGCAGGTTACATTTATTTTGCCCTTATGGCGAGGGAGGCGAAGCGTTTTTTTGCAATTTTTGCATTTCACGAATTTATGGGTTTTGCGCTGCTTAAATTTATCGCTTTGAAATTTGAAAAATCCTTTAATTTTGCCCCAAAATTGCAGCCAGCTTGCATTTTCCTGCCTTCTTGCTTCAATATTTTTTGAAAACACTCTGAAAAAAGCATAAACGAGCAAAACAAATCCCATTACTTCAAAAGCATAGTAGGTTATTTTTGATACCCTGTAAAATAAATTTGCTAAAACAGTAAATACAAAGAAGAAAATCAAAAGTGCTCTGTAAAGTTTATCTACGCCATATCTGCCAACCATAAACTGCTGAAATTTATATCCCTGTTTTCTGAAAAATTCTTTCATATCTTTTACCTCTACTGATTATGCGCTTCACCGTTTTGTGAGCCGAAATAGTTTGAAGCATCATTTGAATTTGAACTGCTTTCGGAATCATTACCGAACTCCTGCGACTGAGAATATGACTGCCTGTAATGCGGTGTGTAATAATATGTTTTTGATGAATAAAACAAGCCGCTCACAAGCGATATTATAAGCCTGATAATAAAAATAATAAAAATTATTCTCAATATTCTGCCAAGGCAACCGCCGCGCCTTACTTTATACGCTCTGCCACGGCTTTGCCTTTGGGAAGGGTTGTAATTATAAGTATATGTTTGCGAACCTGCTGTATCACCAAAATCAAAAAAGCTTGAAAACGGGTCTTTTTTGAGTGGGTTGATACCGTTTGTAATATCAGTATACGCTTGGTGATAAGTCATATTATCCGGCTCTTTTGCATAAGCCGAGCGAATATGGTCTTGCGCAATATTCCACTGCCCTATTGAAGCATTGGCAAGCGCAGAAAGATAGTACCAGCGAGCATTTCTGTCCTCAATACTGTTGAGCAAATTGATTGCCTGTGCATACTGCCCGGTGTTAATAAACTGCGTTACGGAATTTAGATAATCCGGCGCAGAGTTTGCGCTTTTATCGGCTTTTGAGCCAAACGGGGAATAATATTCACTTTGATTTGCCGAGCCGTTTTTAATTTGGTCATATGCCGAATTTATTTGCGACATTTTTTCCTCGGCGTTTTTATCGTTAGGATTAAGGTCGGGATGATACTTTTTAGCAAGCTTTTTGTATGCTTTTGTACATTCATCAAGGCTCGCACCGTCAGGCACACCCAGCACCTTGTATGGATTAGTTATCATATTAGTTCCTCAATAATTGATTTTATAGAATCGTACCATAGAATTTTTACGCCTTTATTAACAAACTCGGTACAAGGAATAAACATTTATATTGAAATTTATAGATAAATTTGGTAGTATAATATAGTATAAATAATATTTGGAGGTTTTAAGCATTATGTATCCTATTTTGCTTACTCTGGGTGAAAATATTGATAAAGTCTTTTCATCCTTTGATTTGTGGGTGTTCCACTTTTTCGGCTCAATGCAATGTACTTTTCTTACATATGTTGCAAAATTTTTCACAACCTTTGGTGATGAGGGTTTCATTATTCCGCTCGTAGTTTTGGGAATAGTTCTTTGCTTTTTCAAAAAAACGAGGAAGTTTGGCTTTTCACTTATCATCGCTGTTGTAATCGGCACACTTGTTACCAATATTGTGGTTAAGCCTATGGCACTTCGTATAAGGCCATATAACACACTTCAGGGCAACTCTGATTATTGGAATTGGTATATCGGCGCAGGCGCACTCAGCGAAAGCGACTATTCATTCCCGTCAGGCCACACAACAGGTGCTTTTGAAGTTGCTACCGCTTTATTCCTTTGCTTTAAAAGTGAGAAAAAGAAAATCGCTTATATTTTCCCTGCAATAGCAATTTGCACAATGGGAAGCAGAGTATATCTTATGGTACACTATGCGTCAGATGTACTTGCAGGCCTTGTAGTAGGTATCGTTGCCGGAATACTCGGTTACCTTATTGCAAAATTCATTGTTAAGTTTATATTTGAAAAAACCAAGCTTGATAATATCGACGCCGCAAAGCTTTTCAAAAAATTAACTGAAAAAACCAACGGTAAGCTTGCACCTGTGGCAATAATTCTTGCAGTTGTCTGCATTTTCCTTTATGCTTTCATTCCAAGCCTTACTGAAGGCGGCGATAAAGCTGTAAGATGCGCATATAATGAAGAATACGATTGCTATAACGAAGCAAGGGTTGATGATAAAGATTACCCTGCAATTGACGGAAAAAATTATTGCAAAATCCACTGGAAACAATTAAACGATATTAAAGAGTAATTGCAATTTAAACTTAAAATCCCGTATTAATTGAATACGGGATTTTTTATATATGAATGTAAATCAAATTATCAATTCTACTGTTCGTAGGGTGACAAAAATCTCAAAAAATGCTATACTCAAACCAAGAGGTGAGGAAAATGAACAGTAAAAAGGTTGGCTCATTTATCAAATCGCAAAGGCAGGAATTAGGGTTCAGTCAAAAAGAACTTGCCGAAAAATTATATATAACAGATAAAGCAGTGAGCAAATGGGAAACCGGGCGCGGTTTTCCTGATATTTCAGCACTCGAACCGCTAAGTAAAATATTAAATGTAAGTATAAACGAAATACTGAACGGAGAGAAAATACAAAGCGCAGAAAGCCAAATTGATGACACCAAACTATTGAAGAAGCTTAAATTTAAAAAACATTTTCGCTTAGTAGCCGAATTTATAATTACAGCATTATATGCCTATTGGCTGTATATCTTTAAGGATACCTTTAAAGGCTTTCAAAATGTACTGGATTTAGCCTTGCACAAAAACGAAATTGAGATTTTGAGTATTTTCACACTAATATTTATTTTGTTTTTTGCGCTTTGGTTAATTGTTGAAATAATTACAACTATATTTAATAAAAAAGGTTCAGTTATTAAAGCTGTCATAATTTGACTGTCCATATGCTTTGTTATTGGTGCTTCAATAAAAATGGCAGATATGGAAAACAGCAGGTATTCAAAAATTTATGAAGAACCTATAAAATCAATAAGTTATATAAACTATAATGATTTCTTCAATGATGATTTTGATACTAACATCATAGTTAATGAAACAAACAATTACATAACTAAAAATTACACAGCTATGTTTGACGGTAAAAGTAGTTCCAACAATTTACTTTACACAAAATGTGTTGCTTTTTCAAAAAACAATATTGCAAAAGCATATTATAATGAACGCAAAAAATTATATAAAAATTACAACAAATATACAGACTGCACAAAAACATATTGTGAAAAAGCAAATATTAACGAAGGCTTTTACATTTTAGATAACTACCAAAATAATGATTTTGAATTTATTTTCATCAGGCAAAATGAAGTCTATGATATTACAATTACACAAACAAATGTCAATGATACAAAATTTATAAACGCTGTTAAAGAATTATGGCAGTAAAAAAGATGGTTGATTTTTACATCAACCATCTTTTTATCTATACCATATTTTACTTTCTGCGTGATGCAAGGTCAGATGAAATCTTTGCTTTCTTTTCGCCTACTATATCATACTTAAACATAGGAACGATTGAAAGAAGAGCAAGTATACCCGGAAGTGCAGTATAAGCAAAGAAGATAATATCTTTAGTCTTGGTTGTAAATGTACCTGCCGAAAGAGATTCATAATAGCCTGATTTTTGAACAAAGATTAGGCCTACTGCTGTGCCGAGTGCAAGGCAAACCTTAATAGTAAGAGTAAGGATTGAGTAGCAAGCACCCTCCATACGCTTACCTGTTTCATGCTCGTAATAATCAACTGTGTCTGCTGTCATAATCATCGGCATAAGAGTAACTGCGCCAAACTGCAAACCGATAAGGAAAAGTGACGCATAGAAAAGAACGGTAAGCACCATATTTTTAGGTGATTGGAACCAGAAGTGGCCGATTACAAATGAGAAAACAGAAGCGGCAAAGCCATAAACCGAAAGAAGAATATACGCATTTCTTTCATTAAGCTTTTTAATAAGAAGCGGGCAAAGAGCCATACTTATCATTGAGCCGACTGCTGTAACAATACCTAAAACAGCCACAAGGTTTTGGCTGCCTAATATAACTGTTGCTGCCTGAACCTGAATACCCATTGCCATCTGCCTGCCAAAGCCGAGGAAATAAGAAATAATAACAAGCATAAAAGGTTTATTATTCTTAAGTGCGGCAACCATATCTTTAAAAGTTGTTTTTTCCTGTGTTGTGTTTGTTACTCTCTCTTTATTTATAATAGGGATAAGGGCGAATAAAACGCAGCCCAAAATTGCGGTTAAAAGGGCTGTGAAAAAATACTCTGCGCTAATCATAGGAGTGTCGGTTTCTCCGCTTTTAACAAATACCTTTGAACCGCCCGGAATAATAAGGCATACGATAGGAACGATTACAACGCAAGCTGAAAAACCTACCTGTTTAAAAGTATTTGAAATTGAAACAACATTTGTTCTTTCAGTTGGGTTAGGGGTTAAAACCGAAGCGATACCCTGTGACGGAACATCACCCATAGTCATCGCAATACTCCAAACAAGATATGTAAGGAATATCCAAACATAAAGGCCGACGCCCTTAAAAGGAACTTTAACAAATACAATTGCGGTAAAAATAAGAAGCGGTGCAATTGAATATAAAATCATTGATTTGAATTTGCCGAGCTTGCTGTGTGAGCGGTCAACAAGGTTACCTACAACCGGGTCGGCAACTGCCGATACAATTTTTGCAACTAAAATAAGAATTGCAACCAAGCTTACATTTGCCCCGAGTATCGAACCGTCAAATTCTGCCTGATATGAATTAAGAAGCCCAACTATTGCCTGAAAGCCGAAAAGGCCGAGCGAATATGCCGCTACTTCTTTAAACGACATATGTTTTGTTTTTGTAATATCTTCCATAGTTACCTCCAAAAAAAGATATTTAAAGCATAAAAGGGCGGAAGTATCGCCATTGATACTTCTACCCTTTTAAACAATCTAATCAATCCTTGAATACTTCGCTGAAAAGGTCAATATCAGCCATCTTCATAATTGCAGAGAAAAGCTCTGAACCTGCAACAGGAAGAAGCCTGTTAAATATTGACATTGCGTGTGCATCTAAACCGTGAACCATCATTGGCCTTTTATGCTCAATACCGAACATAATCATTTTAACCATAAGGTCACAATCAGTTGAAATCATATCCATAACCTTTTGGCCCTTACCGCCTGCATTAGACTGGTCACGGAAAATATCTGTTTTAGTAAAGCCAGGGCATACAAGGCCAACATAGCACTTACCCTTGAATTCAACCCTAAGTGCTTCAGTGAAGCCCTTGAGTGCTGCCTTTGATGAACTGTACATTGATGTACCTGCCAAAGTCATAAGAGCGGCAGATGAATCAACATTGATGATACCGGGATCATCCTGAGTTAAAAGAACAGGTAAAAATGTTTTAACACCGTAAACACAAGAATAGAAATTGATGTTCATTGCTTTTTCAATTTCTTCATATGAATATCTGTCAAATCTCTTAAATTTAGGAAGAATACCTGCGTTGTTAACAAGAACTGAAGGAACAATGCCCTCTTCTTCAAGCTCACTTGCAAAATTTTCCCAAGCTTCTCTTGATGATACATCAAAAAGCTTGTAAGAAAATTGGTCTTTATACATAGGACCGAGTTCTTCAATAAATTTAAGCATTTTTGCTTCATTTCGTGCAACACCTACAACACGGCAGTTATGCTTTTTAATAAGTGTAGCTGCAATGCCTGCGCCCATACCGCCGGAAGCACCTGTAACAATTACAGTTTTACCGTTGAGCCAGTCACCGCAAAGAGCTTTAGTATAATCACTCATAAATAGTTGTCCTCCTATTTCAAAATACTTAATTATTATACAATAGTTTTTAAAACTAATCAATAGCTTTTATTCTAATTTTTTACAGCAAAAAAGACAGGCACAAATCTATTGTAAACCTGTTACAATATTTTAGTTGACAATGAAGTTCTTTGGTGGCATAATCATTAAGAAAATTTATTATTGAAAGGCAAAATTATGAGCGAAACAACTAATCAAAATTCAAACACAAAAAACAGAAACAAAATTTTAAGCATTGTATATATCGGCATATCAGCGGCGCTGATTGCAATCTGCTCCTGGATTCAAATTCCGCTTACAGTTCCTATCACATTGCAAACTATGGGCGTATGCCTTGTTTCAGGCCTTTTAGGATTTAAGCGCGGTACACTTGCTACACTTGTTTACATTCTTTTAGGTGCAATCGGTGTTCCTGTATTTGCAGGTTTTTCGGGCGGACTTGCAGTAATCCTCGGCTCAACCGGCGGATACATCATCGGTTTCATATTCACAGCGTTGATTGTAGGCTTTGTGTCTGATAAATTCAAGGGCAAGCTTATTCCTCTTATTATATCAATGGTAATAGGAATTCTTGTTTGCTATGCATTCGGTACAGCTTGGTATGCTGTGGTATATAACAGAGCAAACGAGCCTGCTTCACTTGCTACCATTCTTGGCTGGTGCGTAACTCCGTTTTTAATTCCTGACGCTGTTAAAATCGTTATTGCAGCAGTACTTACCAATAGGCTTAAGAAATTTATAAAATAAGTATGGAAATAAGATACCACCATATTTTATGCCTGCCGCGATTTCAGGGAAAAGGATACAGCGCAGACTTTTGCAAAAATATGGCAAATGTTAAAAAGAGATATAATAATGAAAAAATATCTTTTGTTGAACGGTGCGATGAAGTTTGCGCCCACTGTCCAAATAACAAAAGGGGCGAGTGCGAGGAAGAAGAAAAAGTAAAAAGTTACGACAAAAAGGTTAAAGAGCTAATATCCCTTGGCAAAAAGCCAACGCCTAAAGAAGTTTGCAGTGACTGCAAATGGTATTATATCTGTAAAAATATTGAATAACTATTGAAAAACGCATAGCTATATAGTAGAATTAAACCATTAAATTTATAGGAGATTTGCTATGCATTTACTTGAAATAGACAAAGAAAATTATATAGGTCAGGCTGACCCGTTTATTTTTGAATCAAACGGTAAATTTTATATATACACCACTGGTGATGACGGAATTTACGCTTATGAGGCTGATGACCTTTTCGGCAAATGGAACTTTTACGGCAGAGTTTTCACATATGACGGAAACAATGTTCATGATTTCTGGGCACCTAGTGTAATTGAACTTGACGGTACATATTATATGTACTGCTCATTCGAATATTTTGATGATGAGCCTGATAAAGGCGGACATCATCAGGCAATGTTCGTTTCAAGTTCAAAAAATCCGCTCGGCCCTTTTGAAAACGCAAAGCAGCTTTTGCACCCGTTTTCAATTGATTCTCATGTAGTTAAAAATGAAAGCGGCTTGTTTATTTTTTATTCCACAAATACTTTTGAAGGCGAAAGGCCGGGTACATACATCGTTTGTGACCGCCTTTTAACACCTGAAAAGGCAGAGGGCAAGCCTGTTACAATGCTGACACCTACACTCGATGAAGATATTTATATGCGTGACAGATATAAAAAAGGCGAAAATTGGCACACCATTGAAGGCGCGTTCTATTTTAAAGAGGGCGATTGGCAATACCTTATGTATTCGGGCAACTGCTATTTGCAGCCTACTTATTATATCGGCTATGCACGAGCAAAGACTGATGAAACCGACCTTACAAAAATCAAATTTGAAAAATATCCTGATGAAAACACATATCACCCGGTTATGAAAGCAAATGAATTTGAAGAAGGCACGGGCCACCATTCAATGATTAAATATAAAGGCCAGTGGTATGCAATATATCACGCAAGGGATATTGAAGATGACGGACTTGCAGGCGACAGGCGAAACGCAAGAATTTGCAAGCTCAATGTAAATGACGGAATAATCACCGCCGAAACATATAAAGACCATATATAATAGATAAATTGCATAAAGAAACAATGTAAAAACCCTCTTGATGTATACTCTACATCAAGAGGGTTTTTATATAGTGTTTGATTTTTATAAAAGCTTAATTACTTTCTGTTATTGTCGCGTCTGTGATTATCTCTGCGCGGCTTTCTTGGTGTTTCGTCAATTTCGTTTTCAGGTGTCATTCCCTCAAGTTCAATTAAAGCATCTCTTCTTGAAAGATTGATTCTGCCCTGATCGTCAATTTCAATGCATTTAACGATTACTGAATCGCCTACATTTACTACATCTTCAACCTTTTCTGTTCTCTTAACATCAAGGCGTGAAATGTGAACAAGGCCTTCCTTACCCGGTGCGATTTCAACAAATGCGCCGAAGTTCATAATTCTTGTTACAACACCGTTGTAGAATGAGCCAACTTCAGGATCGGTAGCAATAAGCTTAACGATTTCAACAGCACCCTGGCACTTTTCGGCGTCAACACCGCTGATGAATACTCTTCCGTCTTCTTCAATGTTGATTTTAACATCGTAGTCAGCTTGGATTTCCTGAATTACCTTGCCGCCCTTACCGATAACATCACCAATCTTATCAGGATTGATAGAAAGAGTGTACATTTTAGGAGCGTACTTTGAAAGCTCTTTTCTCGGTTCGCTGATGCAAGGAAGCATAATTTCATCAAGAATGTAATTTCTTGCTTTGTGTGTTTTAGCAAAAGCTTCTTTAATGATTTCAGGTGTAAGACCGTGTACTTTAAGGTCCATTTGAATTGCTGTGATACCCTTTTTAGTACCTGCAACCTTGAAGTCCATATCGCCATAGAAATCTTCAAGTCCCTGAATATCAACCATAGTCATAAAGTCACCGTATACACCCTCATCACCTGTGATAAGACCGCAGCTGATACCTGCAACAGGTGCTTTAATAGGCACACCGGCAGCCATAAGTGAAAGTGTTGAGCCGCAGATTGAACCCTGTGAGGTTGAACCGTTTGATGAAAGAACTTCAGATACAACTCTGATTGCATATGGGAATTCATCAACAGACGGAAGAACAGGAACAAGTGCTTTTTCTGCAAGTGCACCGTGGCCGATTTCTCTTCTGCCAGGGCCTCTTGAAGGCTTTGTTTCACCTACTGAATATGATGGGAAGTTGTAATGGTGGATATATCTCTTTTCTGTTTGCTCGTCAAGTCCGTCAAGAAGCTGTGCGTCTGACATTGGGCCGAGTGTTGTAACAGAAAGAACCTGAGTTTGTCCTCTTGTGAAAAGGCCTGAACCGTGAGCTCTTGCAAGAAGGTCAATTTCGGCATTAAGCGGACGAATTTCATCAATTCCTCTGCCGTCGACTCTCTTATGCTCATCTTTAAGCCAAGCACGAACAACATGCTTTTGAACAAGGTACATAATTTCTTCAATCTTGCCCTCGTTACCCTCAAATCTTTCGTCAAACTTTTCGTGAACAGCGTTATAAATAGGAAGAAGAGCTTCATCACGAACAAGCTTATCATCAGTGTCAAGTGCTTTCTTAACATCTTCAATGCAGAAATCTTCGATTTCTTTCATAATTTCAGGGTCCGGGTCAGATGATTCATAAGCAAATTTAGGCTTGCCTACTTCATCTACAATACCCTGAATGAATTTAACAATCTTCTTATTTTCTTCATGACCTGCCATAATTGCATTGAACATAGTGTCATCATCAATTTCGTTACCGCCTGCTTCAATCATAGCTACAAGGTCAGCAGTTGATGCAACGGTAAGTGTAAGGTCAGTCTTTGCTCTTTGCTCAAGTGTTGGGTTAATAACGATTTCACCGTCAACAATGCCTACATTTACAGATGAAATAGGGCCGTCCCAAGGAATATCTGAAATAGCAATTGCGGCAGATACACCGATTGCTGCTGTGATTTCAGGTGAGCAGTCAGGGTCAACAGACATTACTGTTGCTACAACCGAGCAGTCATTTCTTAAATCTTTTGGGAAAAGCGGACGGATTGGGCGGTCAATGCAACGGGAAGTAAGAATAGCTTTTTCACCGGCTCTGCCCTCTCTGCGAAGGAATGAACCCGGAATCTTACCTACTGCATACATCTTTTCTTCATAATCAACTGAAAGTGGGAAGAAATCAACGCCCTCGCGTGGCTTTGCAGATGCAGTTACTGTACAAAGAACTTCTGTTTCACCGTAACGAGCCATAATAGCGGCATTTGCAAGGCCTGCCATTTTGCCGGTTTCAAGTGTAAGCTTTCTGCCTGCAAGTTCAGTTTCCCAAACTTTAAAATTCTTGAAAAACATTTTAGTTAATACCTCATTTCTTTTAAATAATAATTATTTAATCAAGGAGGTGCAATAGTAATAAACCCAATATATAAAAGCTATATTTACATACTCGGTTTACTACTATTGTATGCTCCCTCCTTAGATTACAAAAAAGTAAACAAGGCAAGCAGTGACCGTAGCCATTGCTTGCCTAAGTGACAAATTATCTGTCGAGTGTATCACGGATGCCAAGCTTTTTGATAAGAGCACGGTATCTTTCAATATCCTTATTGTAAAGGTATACGAGAAGGTTTCTTCTGTGACCTACCATCTTTAAAAGACCTCTTCTTGAATGATGGTCTTTCTTGTGTACCTTAAGATGCTCTGTAAGCTCGTTGATTCTTGTAGTAAGAACTGCAACCTGAACTTCCGGTGAACCTGTGTCACCCTCGTGTGTAGCATACTCTTTGATAATTGCTTGCTTTTCAGCCTGTGTCATAATTTTCACCTCATTTTAATATTTTACTGCACTGCGCAAAACTCAGTAACGGGCAGGTGAATACTGCTCGGCAGTCAAACCCCGAAACCGTGTAATTCGTTTACAGCGAAAAGATTATAACACATAATAACTTACTTGTAAAGCAAATTTGAAAAATAGTTACCTATATAAATTTATATACAATATATAGTATTATTTGCTATTTGATAACTAACTTTCTTTTATCTGTTTCAACAAGGCGAATATCATAATCAATATTCATATTACCGCTGTTATTAACTTCAAGCTCAATTTCACTTTCGCTTGCCTTCACATTAAATTCAAGCTTTGCACAATTTCCCTTTTGATATTCATAGCTTATACCGTCATCCGTAAAAAATGTATCTTTAAATTCTTCGCTTTCGTTAGGATATACCGTAAATACAAGCTTTTCACTTTTTTTAAATCCGTATTCGCCCTCGTCACTCGGCAATACACATCCACCTTTTACAAAATACGGTACTTCTTTATCGGCAGGTATTTTTAATTCAACATTTTGCCCGCCGGTGAATTTTTTGCCGTTTAAATACCATATTTCACCTTTCGGCAGGTAAATGTTAACGCTGTCTTTGCCCTCGTCAAGTACGCATTTTGCAAGTATTTTTCTGCCGAGCATAAATGATGTGGTGTTAACATCTATATTTTTGTCATCAAAATAAATAAACGGCGGCGCCTGAATAGGAAGCTCGTTTTCCACTGCTTCATATGCGCAATTGTAAAGATAAGGAATAAGCCTTTTTCTTTCGGCTAAAATTTCTTTTGCGGCATCAATTTTATCTTCATAACTCCAAGGCATAGTGGCGCTGTTATCTTTGTTCCAAGAGTGGATTGTAAAGCGCGGTTCAAATACACCGTGTTGCATCCAGCGAAGCAAAAGTTCCTCGCTTGGCATATCACCTGAAAATCCGCCCAAATCGTGACCGTAAAAATATAAACCCGAAAGCGATAAAGTCATTCCTACATAGTGGCAAAAGCGCAAATCGTGAAAAGATGTGAAATTATCGCCCGACCAGGTTTGTGCAAGCCTCCTTATCGCGCTGCTTCCGCTTCGGCTTGATAAAAACGGGCGGGTGTTAGGATATTTATCCACTTGTGCTTTGTATGATGAAAGCACCATTAAATAAGTTAAAATCGGCCTTATTTCACTTGCTCTGACTTCTTTTCCAAATCCGTTTGCAACCGAATCGCAAGCCTTTATGTCAAATTCATTGTTATCATTCCAAGTGGCGTTAATTCCTAAATCAAGCAGCTTTTCTTTAACCTGCCTGTTCCAAAATTCAAATCCTTTTGGGTTTGTGAAGTCAATATAACTTCCCAATCCGTCCCAAAATTGAGTTACATACGGTGTACCGTCGGTATTTTTAACAAAAAGTCCCTGCTTTTTTATTTCGTCATACATCGGGTGAGATGTTAAAAACGCAGGCTTTATATTTGGAATAAGGTGGATACCTTTTTCTTTAAAATCGGAAATGAATTTTTCAGGTTTTGGGAATTTTTCTTTGTTCCAGTGAAATACACAGCGCAAATTGCCTATTTGCGTATACCCTGATGAAAGATAAAAGCCTTGGCAGGCAATATCAAGGTCATTGATTTTATCTAAAAATTTATACATTTCTTCTTCGGCGTTTTCTGCGTCGGTATATGCCATTGTGCTTGCACAGTAATCAAAACTCCATTTCGGCGGAAATGCCTGCTTTCCGCACAGCCTGTTATATTGCTGTAAAACGGAAAGTGTACTGCCGAAGAATACATAGTAAACCAAGTAATCATCATCTGTTTTGAAAAACTTGAAATGCTCATAGTAATTATTTATTTCTCTGCCTAAATCAATAAACGATGTGTTTGATGTATCATAGTAAATACCATAGCTCATAACACTGTTTTGGCAAATGTAAAAAGGAATATGCTTGTATAAAGGGTCGGTATATTCGGCGTCAAATCCCATACTGTCGGCTGTTTCTATTCTGTATGTTTGGCCGCGTTTGTCGGTTTTGCCAGCCTTGTCACCCAAGCCGAAAATCTTTTCATCATCTTCCCTTGAAATGTAATGGTAAGCACCCGTGCCGAATTCACCGTCAATGTTGTAAGCGAGCGGTGCTCTGTCGGCAAAAATTCTTTTTCCGTTTTTTTCATAACTTAAAAGGAAATTGTGCAAATCAAGATTTACTTCAATTCCGTTTTTCAAAATAAATTTTTCGCCGTTATCAGTTTTCTTTGCAACAGGTTCAAACATTTCAAAGGCATCTGTTGCAAGCTTATCCCTGCCGCTTTGACTTAAATCATTATTTGGATTTATTGTAAAAGTCGGCAACATATATGCCCCTTTTTTGTATATTGCAACTCTTATTGCAGCAGGGCTTATAAAATCAAGTTTTGCAACAGTGTTGTCGCAAATGTATGTTCTGCCGGTTTTTGATTTTTCGTAAAGTTTGAAACTGTGGTCAAATTTCATTAAACCTCAAATCCTCCGTGAATTGTGTTTTTAATAAGCTTTTTTGTCATCCAAGCTTTTGACTTGGTATCTTCGCAAAATGTCATTATTTTTTTGCTGCCGCTTTCCCATTTCGGTATAGCGTTGCAATTTGGATTTCCCGTTTTTGCAAATGCAATAAAGGATTTTGCAATTTGGTTTGATATTGTGTAATCAATATCTTCAAACGGCCTCCAATTTTTATCAAGTGTTGAAAATGCATATAATAAATCACTTGAATGCCAAGCTCCGTTTTTATCTCCGGGCAAGTCCCTTGCAAAGCAATATAAAAAGCATCTACTGTTTTTATCACACTTAACCCATTTTTTACAAATCTGCTTTAATATTATAGGGAACATATCATTTTGTGTAATTCCTATAATTTTAGGAAGTGACGGAATGTTATTCATTTTAAATGTATCTTTTGTAAGAAGCTTTCCGTCATAAATCGGCATTGTGTAAAGCATAGTCTTCGGATTATTTTCTTTGCACGCTCTGTCCCACGCACGCCATAATACTTCTTTGTCAGCTTCTTTTAATTGCTCGATATTTTTGCAGTCGGCATATTTGATTATTTCATCCCAAAATGACCGTGTTTTTTCTTTATCAAGCGGCTTTGCCACATCTCGTTGTATTCCGCCGCCGCTCATCATTATTGCACCTTGAAACCAATTTTTGCAAAGCGGACTTGAAATCAAAATATCTACACTCATTGCACCGGCACTCTGCCCTGCAACAGTAATTTTGTTTTTATCCCCGCCGAAAGAGGCAATATTATCCCTTATCCATTCAATTGCAGATACCTGGTCGTATAAGCCGAAGTTGCCGCATACTCCCTCATCATTTGTAATGTCCGGATGTGAGCAAAAGCCAAAAGCATTAAGCCTGTAATTAAGTGAAACGAATATTACTCCGTTTTTTGCAAAATTTGTACCGTTAATATGCGCTTCGTTTGAGCTGCCGCCCGTAAAGCTGCCGCCGTGAATGTATATAAAAACAGGGCAGTCCTTTGCATTTTTCGGGGCGTAAATGTTTAAAAACAGACAGTCTTCACTGTATGTAAATTCAAGGCCTTTTCTGAATTCATTGTGGTAAAATGCATTTACCTTTGCATCGTCAAGAAATGCACGGTGCTGAATCGCACATTCTTTAAAATATGTTGCGTCAAAAACACCATCCCATTTTTTTACGGTTTGGGGATATTCCCATCTTTTCGCAGTAGCATATTTTATTCCGAGCCATTCAGTTGTGTTTTCCTTTTCAACGCCTTTTATTCTTCCGCATTTTGTATCAATTTCAATTGTTTTCATATTTTTCACCCCTGATGATTTTATTATAATAGAAAACAGTCGCATTTTCAATCATACAAAAAGATAAAAACACCCTTTTTACACAACTGTATAAAAAGGATGCTTTGCTCTTTAATATATTTTAATCAAAACAGCACCGTGTGCCTCAACTTCGGCGGTAAATGTGTTCTTATATTCGCCAAGCTCTTTGCCTGCCCAAATATCATATATTTTATATTTTTCGTCAGGCATTAAAATCTCGCTCAAATTAAATTTGATTTTTGATTTTGCGTCTTTTGTATTAAACAGGGCGGCATATTTGCATTTTTTACCGTTTGCAACCCATATTACCGTGCCTTTGCCGTTTTTCTCACTTCTGTAATGCTGGTGCGCTTTTGTTGCCTCACGGTGCATTTTTAAATATTCCCTGTTGGTTAAAAGGGATAAAGTCCATTCGTCATTTTCCGGCATGTTACCGCCGAAGAAAAGAGGACTTTTAAAAATGCCCCAAAGGCTCATCATAGTGATTTGCTCAGGCTTTGTAAACTGCGTGTATCTGTTATTCGGCCCGTGGTATGATGAATGCTTGCAAAGTCTGCCGAGCGGCAGCATATCGCAATCAGGGTAGTTGCCCGGTTTAACTTCGTTTTGCCAGGTATAGCATTTATCAAACATATCGTGGAGCTTGTCCCACATATCCCAAAAATCGCCCGTCATTCGCCACATATTTGCATTTTTTGCAAGGTGCTTTGCGTTTTCGATTTTTGCGGGCCCCGGTGAAAGTGACAGTATCATATCTCTGCCGCAATTATCAATCGCTTTTCTAATCATTTCAATTTCATAGTAAGCACTGTACGGTGTGTCCCACTGCCTGAATTCCGTTACCGCAATATCATCGCATTTAATAAAATCCACACCCCAAGATGCGTAAAGTTCAAAAATACTGTTATAATAATCTTGCGCACCTTCGCAGTTTTTCAGCCCATACATATCTGTGTTCCAAGAGCAAACACTAAAATGGTGGGCAATATCTCGCGCAGTAAATTTGCTGTTTTTAACAGGTGTGTTTTTATGCACGGCTTGGCGCGGAATTCCGCGCATAATATGTATTCCGAATTTTAAGCCGAGGGAATGAATATAGTCGGCAATTTCTTTAAAGCCTTTTCCGCCTTTTGAACTCGGAAATCTGTTTTCTGCAGGGATAAGCCTGCCGTATTCATCCATATCAAGTTCGGTGAAATTGTTATAATCGTTGTCCTTTGCTTTAGGTTCATACCACTGAATATCGCAAACAACATATTCCCAGCCGTAATCTTTAAGGTTTTTTGCCATATAATCAGCATTTTCTCTTAATTCTTTTTCGTTAACCGCCGCACCGAAGCAGTCCCAGCTGTTCCAGCCCATAGGCGCAGTTTTAGCTAAAGCCTGATGTGACATAGTCGCCCTCCAAATATATTTATTATATTTATGCTTTTATATTATAATCCGGCAAACCCATTGTCAACAATTTTATAAAAATTATACTATTTTATATGATTGTTTTAATTAAAATCAAAATTTCTTGCACGCAAGGGGGCATTGTGCTATTCTAAAAGATATGGAAAATAAATTATATAAATATGAGCTTCACTGCCATACGGGCTGTGTTTCACGCTGCGGCAGAGTGGAGCCTGAAGAAATTGTAAAACTTTATATTGAAAACGGGTATGACGGAATAGTTGTTACCGACCATTACAGTCCAATGACTTTTACACCTAATTGGCGACCTCAAAAGCAGGTGGATTTTTACCTTTCGGGGTACAGGAGAATGAAAAGGGAGGCTGAAAAGTTAAATCCCGATTTTACCGTTTTGCTTGGTATGGAACTGCGCCATTACGGTACTGCGAATGATTATTTGATTTACGGTGTAAACGAAGATTTTATTTATGCAGCAGGAAATTTGATGAAGCCTTGGGAGAAAAAAGTATATGATATGTGCCACAAAAACGGTTTTCTTGTTTTTCAGGCACATCCTTTCAGAGCGGGAATAAGGCAGTGCGACGAAAGATATATTGACGGAATTGAAATATATAACGGAAAAACCCGGAAAGCACTTAATGAAAAAGCTGAAGCGTGGGCAAAGCGAAGCGGCAAGCTTATGTGTTCAGGTTCGGACTTTCATACAAAGGCGCATACTGCACGCGGCGGTATTATTACCAAAGTGCCTATCAAGTCAAATTCCGATTTGCTGAATGTATTGAAAAGTCAAGATTTTGAAATAATAAAAACTTATTGATTTTTTCTTGCATAATTTGTAACATAATAGTTAAAACAAAGTAAAAAAGTCGAAAGATTGTTGACGATTTCGGCTTTATATTATATAATAATTTTTAAATTAGATATTAAGATGTTAAAAGGAGGGACGTATATGTGGCTTGATAAAAATAATATTGAAACAATTTATGCACCTGAAAAGCGAGATTATAAAAAAGAGCTTTTTGAAGCTGTAAAAAAATGTGCAATAAATATTGCCAAAAAGCGTTCCGGTTTTCGTAAAGAGTCGCGTAAAATCCTCCTTGAAAGCAGGAAAAAATCATACGATGAAATAAAAAGCAGAATTAAAACAGATCCAAAGGTAATTTTGTTTTCCACATTTGACGGGCGCAGTTACGGTGACAGCCCGAAAGCGATTTATGAATATATGCTTTCAAACGAAAAGTTTGATGATTATACTTTTGTGTGGGCGTTTCGCAATCCTAAGCAATTTACTTTTGTTTTGGATAACCCTAACACTTATATCGTTACCGTTAATACAAAGGATTATGAAATTGCAACTGCAACTGCAAAATATTGGGTTTATAATTACAGAATGAGTGACCACATTTATCCAAAGCCTGACCAAGTATATATTCAGCTTTGGCACGGTACCCCGCTTAAGCGACTTGGATATGATATTAACATTTCAGACAATGCGATGAATTCAAAAAGTGAAATCCGCGAAAAATATAAGGTGGACGCAAGCAAGTTTAAATATATTCTTGCCCCGTCGCATTTTGCAGGTGAAAAGTTTATTTCCGCTTGGAATTTGGAAGCAATCGGAAAAACGGATACGGTTTTGGAACTCGGCTATCCGCGAAATGATTTTTTGGCTAATTACACCAAAAGCGATGTAGAAGAAATAATTGAAAATCTTAATCTTCCCCGCGACAAAAAGTATATTCTTTATGCTCCTACTTGGAGGGATAATCAGCACCAAGCAGGTATCGGCTATACCTATAAAACGGAGGTTGATTTTGATAAATTAAGGCAGGCACTCGGGGATGAATATATCATTCTTTTCAGGGCGCATTACCTTGTTGCAAATTCCTTTGATTTTGATAAATATAAAGGCTTTGTATATAATGTATCAAAAGTTAATGATATTAACCACCTTTATGTTATTTCCGATTTGCTCGTGACCGATTATTCGTCAGTATTTTTTGATTACGGCAATCTCAAAAGGCCGGAGATTTTTTATATGTATGACCTTGATGCATACGGTTCCGAAATTCGTGGCTTTTATATTGACCTTGATGAACTTCCCGGCCCGATTGTAAAAACAGAAGATGAACTGATAAAAGCAATTAAAAATGCCGAAAGTGACAGAAGCTTTGATGAAAAATATAAAGCGTTCAACGCAAAGTTTAATTACCTTGATGACGGTAAGGCGGCACAGCGTGTTACGGAAGCAATTATAGAGGAATAAAGTCTATATGATAACCACCTGTTTGTGCAGGTGGTTATTCTTTTACTAAAAGGCGAAAATGTATAATTAAATTAAGTGCAAATTTTGCTGAAATATGTTATAATTTTTTTGGTGATATATATGTGGTGGATTTTTGCTTTGCTTTCTGCAGTATTTGCAGCACTTACATCAATTCTTGCAAAAGTGGGTATTGAAGATGTTGATTCAACTTTGGCTACTGCTATAAGAACGGTGGCTGTCGTCGGAATGTCTTGGCTTATGGTGTTTATTACAAATACTCAATCGGGTATTTCAAGCATCAGTAAAAAAAGCTGGATATTTTTAATTCTTTCCGGCCTTGCAACAGGTGCGTCGTGGCTTTGTTATTATAAAGCCATTCAAATGGGCGATGTTTCAAAAGTTGTGCCTATTGATAAGCTGAGCGTTTTGTTTACACTCATACTTGCTTTTATATTCCTGCACGAAGAATTTAATGTTAAGTCGCTTATCGGTTCAATTCTCATCACGGCGGGAACACTTTTTATGGTTTTATAAGCCATATAAAACAGTGCAGTATATAAAGAAATAGAAGTATGTTAAATTACAAAAGACCTGTTTAAGCTTGGCTTAAACAGGTCTTTTGCTGTATATTATGTATTTTTATTATCCGTTGCTTGATGGGTGCGGCATATATTGGTAAAGTTCAAGTGCAAGCCTGTTAACAGGAAGAGTTTGCACAACAACTTTGCCCGGTCCGGTTACAACTGTGTTGAAAAGCCCTTCACCGCCGAAGAAAATATTTTTAGCTCCCTTAACCGTTTGAATATCCATACTGCAAGTACCGTCCATAATTGCAAGGTGGCCGGTATCAAGCACAAGCTGTTCGCCTGCCTGAAGGTTATATTCAATTGTTGAACCGTCAAGTTCAACAAACACAATGCCCTCACCGTCAAATTTCTGCATAATAAAGCCTTCGCCGCCAAATAAGCCTGTGCCAAAGCTCTTTTTGAAATAGACTGACATATTAACACCCGGTGTCGACGCCAAAAATGCACTCTTTTGGCAAATTATTTGCTCACCCGGATGAATTTCAATCGCACGAATGTCACCCGGGCAGCAGCTTGTAAAAGAAATCATACCTTTTCCGCCGCGACAGGTGTATCTGTTTTGAAACATTTTGTCTTTCGCAAGTAATCTGCCGATTGCTTTGCCGAGGCCGCCGTTTGTCGTGGTTTCCATAACCATATTAGGTGTCATCCAGCTCATTCCGCCGCCCTCGGTAATCATTTGTTCGCCGTCATCCAAATGGCAAATAAGTGCCGGAAACGGTGCGCCCTTAATTTCATATTGCATAGCATATTCTCCTTAAATTTTTTGTGAAATATTCACTAACCCGAATGGGTGAAAATGCATATAGCTTTTCAAGGATATAATATCATATATATACTATTTATTCAATATGTTTAATAAATATTTACGAAAAAAGCAATAGCTAAATTGAGTTCGTCAATTTAGCTACTGCTTTTTATTTATTATCTGATATAAGCTTGCTGATTATCACTTAGAGCTTTGCCGCAATCTTTTAGACTGCTAAATTGCTTTTTCAATGTTTTGAATTCATCACTTTTTACAAAGTTTTTAACCTTTTCCATATCAATTTGCGAATCGGACTGTGGCACATTTTGTGCAACGCCTATTGCAACATTCCATTTTTCAACATTATTTTTTATTGTTCTCGATTTGATTGTGAATATATCAATAATATTCACAATGCCAAATCCCCCGCTCGTAATAAGCTTTATAAAACCTTTTAAATAATTTCCCTCGAAAAAAGCATCAATTCCAAACCAGCCTAAAAAAACAGAAAGCAAAGTGCTTATTTTGGGATTTTTAAAGTCTGTTGTTTGAATTAAAGCAAATGTATAATCGTCGACATTGTTAAGCGTAAGGCTGATGTTGCTCAAGTCAGACGGCTTGAAATATTTTTTGTGCTTGTCATATCAAGCTTGTCTTTCTGAAGTCATTATATATTCTCCTTTATCTTCTTTTATAATAAAAGCAACCGTTTCTGTCATTGGGATTGTTGTAGCCACCATAGCCGCCGTTGCATCTTACTCTGCCTCGGCTGTCCGTGTCGTAAAAATTTGCATATAAGCAATCCGAACAGTTGCCGCCGCAAAATGTGCCGCTTGGAATTTCAATTTTCATTTTTATATTCTCCTTTTTTATTATTCAATACAATGCGCAAGGCATTATATAATTGTTAAATCTTCGCTCGTTATAATCGCATTTGAATTGATATATTGAGCCTTGTAGATAAACATACCTTCGTGAAGTATAACTATAGGAAAGTAAAGCGTTTTGTAATAATCGCCGACACTTTCAAATATTTTTTCAATATATTTAATATCTACTGCCGACAGGAATTTGTTTGACGGATAGTGAGTGTGATATATTCCTAAAAAGTCCGTATTTCTTTCACGGTGGGCAGTAATATATTCATTAAGCAAATTTGTGTCGGGAGTGTATTTTCCTAAATGCGAATTTTTGCTATCAAAAACGACCTTATTTACAAGGTCAGTTTTTCCGAACAAGAAGCCGCCTGATTCGTACGGCGACGGCTTTGCGGAAAATAAAATTTTGTTATAAATTTCGTGTTTAATACGCATATCAATAATATAAATTTTGATAATATGAATACTGCTGCATTCTTGTTTGGTATCTTGTTTCCATAGCAATGATGTTAGTATTCTTTTCAATATTTGCTGTATTTTTAAGCAACTTTTCATTTGAAGCTTCAATGTTTTGTACGCTTTGATATGTTTTTTCAGCAATTTGATTAGAATATTCGATTTTATCTAAAAGCATACTTTGATTACTTACAACATCATCAAGCTTGCTGTTTATTTCATCCAGACTTCCGATTATTTTTCCGTATTTCAATTCGTTATCATATCTGTCTAAAAGACCGCCGTGACCATATATTTTAGTGCAAATTCCATATTCAAGCCACTGATACATCGTTGTAGCGGCAACAAAATTTCTATATGCAGGCGGCAGGATATTTTCGCTGTAAATCCTAATTAAATTGTTTTTCGCAATTGAATTTGCGTTAAGCGCTTCATTTAATTGGACATTATAATTTGCGATTATTAAATCATTATATTCTTTTTTAACTTTAGAATCGTCAAATGTTTTTCTGTAAGCCGCATTTAATATTGCTTGATTCTTTTTTCTGCGGCGTTTTTTTGCCAAGCAAATTATTACGAGCAAAGCAAACAGTGCTAAATATACAAAAAACGCCGCAACAAAAAGTGTTTTTGATTGAGTATATGCAATTCCGAGAGACGGAATTGTAAAAATGAAATAAAGATATACCCACCAAGGAATTTGCTTTAATATGTTAATTCTTTTATTTGTTTCAAGAGTATCCTCAACATAGTCATCAATTGTGTAATACGGCTGATTTTTCAGTGTGTCAATCCTGCTTGATATTTTTGATACAAGAAGCTTGCTTGAGTACAAATCGGTTTCCATTTGCATTACTAATTTCAGGTATGCTTTCATTTGAGCAATACTGATATTATTCATAATTTGAATTCTCCTCCTTTTGCTTACAATTATAAACGTACTGTTTATAAAAGTCAACAAATCTGCATTAAAAAACATATTTTTTGTTTATATAATTAAACAAAGAGGTGATATTTTGTCGGGTGCTAATTTAAATATTGAAATCGGAAAAAGAATATATGCAAGAAGAAAACAACTTGGAATAACACAAGAATATTTAGCAGAATTAACAGATACTACACCACAGGCGGTTTCTAATTACGAGCGCGGAGAAAGAGAGCTTAAAGCAACAACTATTTTAAAATTGGCTGATGCGCTTTCCGTTACAGCTGATTATTTGCTTACCGGGGCTTGCAATACATTCACCGTAAGTAATGATTTCAACGGTTTATCAAATAAGCAAATCTCTGAGATTAACGAGATAATCGAGCGTTGCATAAGGCTTGCGGAAAAATAAATATAATATCAAAACGGCTCTTGTTTAGTAAGTAAAAAACAAGAGCTTTTTTAGTTAATATTGCAATCTAACTTTTTAATTTTAGTGTAATTTTCTATTGAAATGCCAATAAATAGGGTATATAATTACATTGATTTATAAATTTATATTTTATCGGAGAGAGTTATGAAAAATTTTTTAGATAAAGATTTTTTACTTGAAAGTGAAACAGCAAAAAAGCTTTTTCACGATTGGGCAGAAAAAATGCCTATTTGCGATTACCACTGCCATTTAAGTCCGCAGGAAATTTATGAAAATAAACAGCCTGAAAATATTTCGGATTTATGGCTTTCGGGTGACCATTATAAATGGAGAGCTATGCGTTCCTGCGGTGTTGATGAAAAATATTGCACCGGTGACGCAACTCCTAAAGAAAAGTTTGAAAAATTTGCTTATACCTTGCAGTATTGTATCGGCAATCCGCTTTACCACTGGGCGCATATTGAACTTCAAAGGTATTTTGGAATTGATACTCCGCTTAATGCCAAAACAGCGGATGATATTTACGAGCGTGCAAATAAAGCTATCAGCGAGGGTGATTTTGCACCGCAGAGCCTTATTATGAAAAGCAATGTAAAAGTTGTTTGCACAACCGATGACCCGATTGATGATTTAAAATATCACAAGCTTTTAAAAGAGGTTGACGGTTTTGACTGTAAGGTATTGCCTACTTTCCGCCCGGATAAAGCACTTAATATTAACCTTGACGGTTTTGCAGATTATATTAAATCACTCGGCGAGGTTGCGGGTGTTGATATTAAAAATGTTGATGATGTAATTACCGCTCTTTTAAACAGAGTTGAATATTTTCATTCGGCAGGCTGCCGTGTTTCTGACCAAGCTTTTGGCTGCCCGCCATACGCAGTGGCTGATAAAGATGAAGTAAACGCTGTGTTTAACAAAGCTATGAATGGTGAAAAGCTTACAGATTATGAATGTGATGTATATAAAACACCTATTGTAATCGCACTCGGCGAAAAGTATCACGAGCTTGGCTGGACTATGGAAGTCCATATCGGTGCTATGCGTAATAATAACACACTTATGTTTAACAAGCTCGGTGCAGATACAGGCTTTGATTCGGTAGGGGATGATAATATCGCAAAGCCTCTTTCAAGGCTTCTTGATTCACTTAATGTTAATGATAAATTGCCGAAAACAATTTTGTTTAATCTTAATGATAAGGATAATACCGTTCTTGCTACAATGCTCGGTAACTTCCAATCAAGTGACGCACAGTCAAAAGTTCAGTTCGGCCCTGCTTGGTGGTTTTTAGATACTATGGACGGAATGACTGCACAGATGAAATCGCTTGCAAATCTCGGCGTACTCGGCAAATTTGTGGGTATGGAAACTGACAGCCGCTCATTCACATCATATGGCAGGCACGAATATTTCAGAAGAATTATGTGTAACCTTATCGGCTCTTGGGTTGAAAACGGTATGTATGCTTATGATGAGGATATACTAAAAGAAATTGTTGAGGGTATTTCATATAACAACGCAATAAATTATTTTAATTTTGAATAATATCATATATATGGAGGACTTATTATGAATCTTAATTTAAGACCTAAAGAAGAATGTACTTTTGATGAAATTTCACTTGGTGAAATTATGCTTCGTCTTGACCCGGGCGAAGGCAGAATTAAAACTGCCCGTTCTTTTCGTGCTTGGGAAGGCGGCGGTGAATACAATGTAGCAAGGGGACTTCGCCGTTGCTTTGGTTTAAAAACATCTGTTGTTACTTCTTTTGCAGAAAACGAAATCGGCTACCTTATGGAAGATCTTATTCTTCAGGGCGGTGTTGATACTTCCCTTATTAAATGGGTACCGTATGACGGAATCGGCAGAAATGTAAGAAACGGCATCAACTTTACAGAGCGTGGCTTCGGTATTCGCGGTGCTGTCGGTGCTTCTGACAGGGGCAATACTGCCGCTTCTCAAATTAAACCGGGTGATATTGATTGGGATTATATTTTCGGCACACTCGGTGTTCGCTGGCTTCATACAGGCGGTATTTATGCTGCTCTTTCAGAAGACAGTGCAAATACTGTAATTGAAGCAGTTAAAAAAGCTAAACAGTATGGCACAATCGTATCTTATGACCTTAACTACCGCCCATCACTTTGGAAAGGCATCGGCGGTCAGGAAAAGGCTCAGGAAGTTAATAAGGAAATTGCCAAGTATGTTGATGTTATGATTGGTAATGAAGAGGACTTTACAGCTTCACTCGGATTTGAAGTTGAGGGTAATGACGCTGAACTTAAAGAGCTTAATATGGACGGCTATTACAAGATGATTGATACTGTAACAAAGGCTTATCCTAACTTTAAGGTAATTGCTACAACTCTTCGTACAGTTAAAACCGCTACCGTTAATGAATGGAAAGCTATTTGCTGGGCTGACGGAAAGATTTATAATTCAATTCAGTATCCTGAACTTGAAATTATGGACCGTGTCGGCGGCGGTGACTCTTTCGCATCAGGTCTTATTTACGGTCTTATGACTTATGAAGACCCGCAAAAAGCAGTTAACTACGGTGTTGTTCACGGTGCACTTGCTATGACTACCCCGGGCGATACCTCAATGGCTTCTCTTAAAGAGGTTGAGGCTAAGGTAAACGGTGGCTCCGCAAGAGTTCAGAGATAGTACACCGTTATTGCATATTACCAAATTGTAATGAATAAAAATCATAGGAGATATAATTATGTCAAATAAAATTGAAACACTTGCGAAAATTCAAGAGGTCGGCATTGTTGCGGTAGTTCGTGCTACTTCAATTGAGCAGGCTGAAAAAATTACAGACGCTTGTATCGCAGGCGGTGTTGCTGCTATCGAGCTTACATTTACCGTTCCTCACGCAGACAAGCTTATTGAAGCTATGAGAGCTAAATATTCAAGCGGTGAAATCATTATCGGCGCAGGCACCGTTATGGATGCAGCTACTGCCCGCATTGCAATCTTGGCAGGCGCAGAGTATATTGTTTCACCTTATTTCGACCCTGAAACAGTAAAAACATGTAATCGTTACGGTATTCCGTCAATGCCGGGTATTTATACCCCTACCGAAGCTGTTCACGCTATGGAATGCGGTGCAGATGTGCTTAAAGTATTCCCTGGCGATATTGCAACTCCGTCTTTCATCAAGGATATTCACGGCCCTATTCCTAATGCTGTTATGATGCCGTCAGGCGGTGTTGATGTTGATAATGTTAAGGATTGGATTAAAGCCGGTGCAGTTGCAGTAGGCGCAGGTTCTTCACTTATCAAGGGTGCAAAAACAGGCGATTATGATTTAATTACAGAAACCGGTAAGCTCTTTGTTGAAAGAATTAAAGAAGCAAGAGCAGAAATGAAAAAGTAATTATTATACTTTTGCTAATGATAAAAGCCACGAATTTTACTTGTGAAGCAAAATTCGTGGCTTTGTTTATTTTTCTTTTACTGCTGTGTTTTCACTGCCTTTGAATACAATGAATTTATCATAAAGAAATTCTGTAATCATATTGCATGCCATTGTGCAGGCTAAAACTATGTAGTTAATAGCTGTTACATCGGCAAATTTTGCTGTGAAATAGTTGCCTAAAAGTGTAGAAACAGGGGTAAATACACAGTAAAATGCAAGTACCTTGAGCATTGCGATAGGTACATTTGCCGCTGACTTGAAAGTGAATTTGCGGTTAAAGGTGAAATTCCAAATTACCGAAAGAAGAAGTGCAATAAGGTACATCGGCCCATATTCGTTTGACATAATTTTTGCGAAAGTTTGGTTGGTTTCCATTAAATTTTGCAAAAAAGGAAGCTTGATTATAACTTCGCTCATAAGGGTAAAGCTTAATATTTGAATAATACCTGCCGAAGCCGAAAAAAGTGCAAATTTAATAAATTGCCATACTCCGCCTTTTGATTTCTTTTCGTCACTCATTTGAAAACTCCTTTATTGTATTGTATTATATCAAACAGAATATATGATTTCAATATTACCAGTCGTATTTTGTAAGCTTGCCCTTTTGGCTTAAAGCCGGGTAACCCCACTGCCTTAATACCTCATAAGTGCCGACTGCAACTGCATTTGAAAGGTTAAGACTTCTGATTATTCCGCGCATAGGAAGTCTTACGCAAGAGTCGTGATTTGCTTTTAGCAGTTCTTCCGGCAAGCCTTTTGTTTCCTTGCCGAAAACAAGGAATGCACCGTTTTTATATGTCATATCCGAATGTGCCTGCTCCGCTTTTGTGGAAAAATAGTAAAAATCAGCACCCTTGTTTTTTTCAAAAAATTCTTCTGTGCTGTCATAATATGTAATATCAAGCTTGTCCCAATAATCAAGCCCTGCTCTTTTAACCTGCTTGTCCGTAATGGTGAAGCCCATAGGCCCTACAAGATGAAGCTTCGCGCCTGTGGCAGCGCAGGTTCTTGCAATATTGCCTGTATTTTGCGGTATTTCAGGTTCAATAAGTGCAATGTTAAGCGAGTATTCCATTTATATATACCTCTTTTATATCTAATTTCTCATCAAGAAATACTAAATCTGCACACTTGCCTGCGGCAATTGAACCGATGTTTTCATCTTCATTTATTGATTTTGCCGGGTTAATTGTGCAAGCTTTAAGTGCTGTTTTAAAATCAATGCCGAATTCAATAAGATTTTTAAATTCTGTGTGGAGATTTGATATTGAAGCCGCTATCGTTCCGTCTTCAAGTACCGCATATTTACCGTTTGGTTTTACAAAAACAGCCTGCCCGCCAAGTTCAAATTCACCTTCGCCGAGGCCTGCACCACGCATTGAATCGCTTATGGCAATGCCTCTGTCCTCACCCAAAATTTTGAAAGCATTTCTTAAAACCGTAGGGCAAATGTGACCTCCGTCACAAATAAGCTCACACATCACCCTGTCATCATCAAGCACTGTGCCCACAATACCTGCCTGCCTGTGATTCATCGGTGTCATCGCATTGAAAAGGTGGGTTGCGTGGTTAATTCCGCAGTTTATAGCCGCTTTGCATTCGTCTGCATTTGCCTGCGAATGCCCGATTGAAACGCCGGTGTATTTTTTTGCGTGGTTAATAAATTCACCGCTTTCAAAAGCTTCCGGTGCAATTGTAATTAGCTTAATAAGAGAATTGCTTTTTTCCCAAAGGGTATCAAATTCTTCTGTTGAGCCTGCGCGTACATAATCACCGTTTTGCGCGCCTTTTTTGCCCATTGCAATATAAGGCCCTTCAAGGTTTATGCCTGCAATTTTTGAACCCTTGTGATTTTCGCTTTTATATTCACTTATGGTTTCAACAATTTTTTCAAGCCTTTTTTGCGGCAAGGTCATTGAAGTCGGGCAAAACGATGTTACACCGTGCTTTGCAAGCTCATTTGCCATTTTTTCAAGGCCTGCTTTGTCAGCGTCTGACGCGTCACCGCCGGCACATCCGTGAATATGTACATCCACAAAACCGGGAATTAAAATTGTGCCTGCCATATCTTTTCCGTCACCGTCAATTATGCCTATTTGTTTGATGATTCCGTTTTCAACTTCAATATCGCCGAATTCTTTTTCAAAATTTTCATTAAAAAAAGTACAATTTTTAAAAATCATTATTCATTTTCCTTTGCAATTTTATAGGCAAGCTCTTCAAGCTGTTCAAAATGCTCGAATGTGCTGATTTCTTTTCTTAATGCAGCACCGCCGCGAATACCTTTTGTGTAATATGCTGCGTGGTGGCGTGCTTCTCTCATAGCGGTGTATTCGCCTTTGTATTCAATAATTTTTTGAATGTGTTTGAGCATAACAACCATTTTTTCGTTTATGCTTACATCCGGCAAAACCCTGCATTCATTAAGGTATGCGTTAATTCTTCTGAATATCCACGGGTTGCCGAGCGCGCCCCTGCCAATCATTATGGCGTCACAATTTGTTTTTTCAAACATAATTGCGGCGCTTTGCTCATCAACAATGTCACCGTTTGCTATTACGGGAATATCAACCGCTTTTTTAACCTTTGCAATAATATTATAATCAACCTTGCCTGAATACATTTGCATTCTGGTTCTTCCGTGTACGGTTATGGCGGCCGCACCGTTTTTTTCTGCAATTTTTGCAAGTTCAACTGCGGTTATGTTTTCATCATCCCAGCCTTTTCGTATTTTTACCGTTACGGGAATATCAACAGCCTTGCTGACTGCTTTTATTATCTCACCTGCCAAAAGCGGATTTTTCATAAGGCTTGCACCGCCGCCGTTCATAGCGATTTTGGGCGCCGGGCAACCCATATTTATGTCAATAATATTTGGGTGATATTTTATGCACATTTTTGCCGCCTGTGCCATTATTTCAGGGTTGTCACCGAAAATCTGCACACCTGCGGGGTTTTCAATTTCGCCCAGGGTTAAAAGCTCGCCGCTCTTTTTATCCCCCATGGTAAGCCCTTTTGATGATACCATTTCGCTTACCGTGTAGCCTGCACCGTAATTTATGCAAAGTTCACGAAAGGCTCTGTCGGCAATGCCTGCCATCGGTGCTAAAAATACATTGTTTTCAAATTCAACATCTTTTATTTTCATATTTATTACCTTATTTGTATTACTTGCAACTAATATATCACAATATCAATTGTAAATCAATTAAATATATGATATAATATTATGATTTTAAATAAAGGAATTGAACTTATGAAGCTTCTTGTTTTAGACGGAAACAGCATTGTAAACCGTGCTTTTTACGGAATAAAATTATTAACAACCAAAAGCGGAGAATATACCAATGCAATTTACGGTTTTTTAAATATTCTTTTAAAGCTTGAAGATGTTTGCACACCTGACGCGGTGGCAGTTGCATTTGATGTGCATGCACCTACTTTCAGGCATAAAATGTATGATGAATATAAAGCCGGCAGAAAGGGTATGCCTGATGAACTTCGCTCTCAAATGCCGGTGTTAAAAGAAATACTCAATTCTCTCGGTATCAAAACGATTGAAAAAGAGGGCTGGGAAGCGGACGATATTTTAGGTACGCTTGCTTTCGCTTGCAGAAATAACGGTGACGAGTGTTTTATCGCAACGGGTGACCGTGACTCGCTTCAGCTTGCGCACGGCGGTGTTAAGGTTTTGCTTGCAAGAACTAAAATGGGGCAGGCGGTAACAGATATTTATGATGAAAAAGCGATTGATGAGGAATACGGCGTTACACCGCAGGAGCTTATTCAGGTAAAGGCACTTCAGGGGGATACATCCGATAATATTCCGGGTGTTGCGGGTGTAGGTGCAAAAACCGCACTTGATTTGATTTTCCGATTTCATAATCTCGATTATATTTATGACAATCTTGATGAACTTGATATAAAGCCGGGTGTTAAAGCCAAACTTAAAAATGATAAAGAAAAAGCGTATCTTTCGCTGAAACTCGGTACAATCAGCACCGAAGCACCGATTGATACCGATATAAATTCATATGTAATTAAAGATAAGGATGAGCAAAAGGCGGTATCGCAATTTGTAAGGCTTGAACTTTTTTCGCTTATTCCAAAGTTTAATCTTGACCCTAATAAAGCCGGTGAAATTGAAGTTGAGGAGCAAAAGGAGCGAAAGCTTAACCGCTTAACTTGTGTTGACGCTGATTATTTGCTTGATAAAACTAAAAACAGCGATGTGTTCTTTTATCCTAATATAGTAGACGGCAGCGTTACGGATTTATATTTTGCATTTGATGATGAAATTATCGTAATGCCTTGCGAAACACCGGAGTATTCATATTTTGTACGCACCTTTTTTGAAGATGAAAGTGCAAATAAATTTACTTATAATACTAAAGAACTGCACCGCCTTGCCTGCAAATATAATGTTGAACTTAAAAGTGTAAAGGGCGATTTAATGCTCAGCGCTTATCTTTTAAGGCCGAGTGACAGCAATTATGATATTTCACATCTTTGCCTTGAATACGGTGTGAAAATTCCCGAATATTTGAATTCACTCGGCAACAGGGATGAAATAGTTGAGCTTTCATCTGTAATTAAACCTCTTTTTGAAAAGACGGATAAGCTTATTGACGAAGCATGTGAAAGAAATCTTCTTGAAGAAATTGAACTTCCGCTTTCCCGTGTGCTTGCAAAAATGGAATATGTCGGTTTTGAAGTTGATAAAGACGGAATTGAAGCTTTCGGCAAAATGCTTGGTGAAAGAATAAAAGATTTAACCGAGTCGATTTATCAAAGTGTGGGATATGAATTTAATATCAACTCACCTAAACAGCTCGGTGTCGCTCTTTTTGAAGAGCTTAAATTACCGTGCAAAAAAAAGACGAAAACAGGTTATTCAACTAACGCAGAAGTGCTTGAAAGCTTGGTTAACGAACATCCTGCAATCAGCCAAATTCTTGAATTTCGTTCTCTTTCAAAGCTTAAGTCAACATATTGTGACGGACTTTTGAAAGTTATCGGTGATGATGGAAGAATTCATACCCGTTTTAATCAAGTTGAAACCAGAACGGGCAGAATTTCATCACTTGAACCTAATTTGCAAAATATCCCGATAAGAACAGAACTCGGCAGTCAAATGCGCAAGTTTTTCATTGCCGGCAGCGGCAAAAAGCTTGTTGATGCCGATTACAGCCAAATTGAACTTCGTGTTCTTTCTGACCTTTCGGGTGATGAAAATATGATAAACGCATTTAACAGCGGTGATGATATTCACACTATCACAGCGTCGCAGGTATTTAACTTGCCTGTTGATATGGTTACACCGCAAATGCGCAGCAGGGCAAAGGCTGTTAATTTCGGTATTGTTTACGGTATCGGTGCATTTTCTCTTGCCAAGGATATCGGTGTATCAAATAAAGAAGCCAAGCAGTATATAGATAATTACCTTGCACATTACAGCGGTGTTAATGACTATATGCAAAAAATGATTGACCTTGCTAAAGATAAGGGATACAGCGAAACCCTGTTTCACAGAAAAAGATATTTGCCTGAACTTGCGTCATCTAATCATATGATGCGCGCATTCGGCGAGCGTGTGGCAAGGAATATGCCTATTCAAGGTACTGCCGCAGATATTATCAAAATTGCTATGGTTAAGGTTGATGACAGGCTTGCAAAGGAAAATATGAAATCACGCTTAATTCTTCAGGTACACGATGAACTTATAGTAGAAGCGCCTGAAGATGAAGCGCAAAAAGCACTTGAAATCGTGACGGAAGAAATGGAAAATGCCTGCAAAATGAAAGTCCTTCTTCGTGCAGACGGAAAAATCGGCAACACCTGGTTTGACGCGCATTAAGTTTAAATATGATTAGTATAGAAAAATTCAGTAAAGAACATCTTGATGATGTATATAAAATCGAATGTGCCTGCTTTTCACACCCGTGGAGCAAGGCAGACCTTGAAAATCAGCTTGGGCTTGATACCTCCTATTTCGTTGTTGCACTTGACGGTGAAACGGCGGTTGGATATATGGGACTTCAAATATTTTGCGGTGAAGGGTATGTGACCAATGTTGCTGTTTTGCCCGAATACCGCCGGCAAGGCATTGCACAAAAGCTTATTTTAAAAGAACTTGAAAATGAAATGAATTTCATCACTTTGGAAGTCAGAAAAAGCAATGCCCCGGCAATAAATTTGTATCAAAAAATGGGCTTTGAAAATGTAGGCGTTCGCCCTCGCTTTTATACCGCACCGGATGAAGATGCGGTAATTATGACGAAAAACATCAAACCCGGCGAATGATTTTTGCCTGCAATATATGAATGAGGTGAAAATATGATACTTTTATTTTTAGTACTGTTGGTTATTGCAGTTGTTTGTGTTATAAAATATGTTGGCTATATGAATTCAACATATTATAAAGTTACAAAGAAACCGTTTCTTGCAATGAGAACGGATGTTGGAACTTATGGCGAATATTGCATATTCAAGTTGCTTAAATCTTACGAAAACAAGGGCGCAAAATTTCTTTTTAATGTTTATTTGCCGAAAGACGAGGGTGAAACTACGGAAATTGATGTCCTTATGATTTGTTCACAGGGTATTTATGTTTTTGAAAGCAAAAATTACAGCGGTTGGATTTTCGGTAATGAAAAATATAAAATGTGGACTCAATCATTGCCGCAGGGAAAAGGAAGACCTGCAAAGAAAGAAAAATTTTTAAACCCGATTATGCAAAACAAATTACATATCAGGTGTTTAAACGAATATTTGAAAGAAGAATATCCCATTTATTCGGTTATTGCTTTTTCGCAAAGATGTGAACTTAAAAAGATTGAATTGGTAAGCGACAATGCAGTTGTAATTAAAAGAAATGATATAACAAAAGTGCTTGCCAGAAATTCAAAATATTCAGGGCAATTAAGTGAAAAAGCCATTTCTGAAATTTATGAAAAATTGTACCCTCTTACTCAAGTGGGCGAAGAAGTGAAAAAGCAACATATAGAAAACATAAAAAATGAAAAGAATTTGAAAAAGTAGGTATTTCGTAGGGGGCGAACATTGTTTGCCTGTTTATGACTATATAATTTTATTTAAGGATAAAGAATATGAAAATTTTAGGAATTGAGTCGTCTTGTGATGAAACAGCTTGTGCTGTTGTTGAAGACGGACGAAAAGTTTTATCAAATATAGTTGCAACTTCGCTTGAAGAGCATAAGCTTTACGGCGGTGTTGTGCCGGAAATTGCATCAAGGCGACACGCGGAATCAATCAGCGGTGTGGTTAGGGAAGCACTTGAAAAAGCAAACTGCACTATGGATGATATTGACGCTGTTGCGGTAACATATGCGCCGGGATTGATAGGCGCATTGCTTGTGGGTGTCAACTTTGCAAAAGGGTTGGCTTTTGCAAGCGGTACTGAGCTTGTTCCGGTTCATCATTTAAGGGGGCATATTGCATCTAATTATATTTCAAGTGATGTCAAGCCACCGTTTTTATGCCTTGTTGTAAGCGGTGGGCATTCACACATAGTTGCGGTAAATGATTATACGGATTTTGAGATTATCGGCAAAACCCGTGATGATGCCGCAGGTGAAGCACTTGATAAAGCAGGGCGCACAATGGGGCTTGCTTATCCGGGCGGAATCAGTATTGATAAAATCAGCAGGCAGGGTGATGAAAACGCATTTAAATTTCCGCACCCTAAAGTTACAGGCAGTAAATATGATTTTTCGTTTTCCGGGCTTAAAACAAGCGTTATAAATACCGTTCATAACGCTAAACAAAAGGGCGAAGAGATAAATGTTGCAGATTTGGCGGCGTCTTTCCAAAAAAGTGTTGTGGATTGCCTTATTCAAAACCTTGAAAAAGCCGGTGTTGATAAAAATTTTAAAAAAATTGTAATAGCCGGAGGTGTTTCTGCAAATTCTAAATTAAGACGAGAAGCAGAAAAATTGTGTAAAAAGCATAATTGGCAGCTTTATTTACCTGAACTTAAATATTGCGGTGACAATGCGGCAATGATTGCGTCGCAGGGATATTATGAATTTATAAGCGGTGTTACGGCAGATGAAAGTTTAAACGCGTATGCCACAATGGCGATTGATAAACCCTACGAAAAACAAAACTGATAAAAAAATCACAAAAGAATTTAATAATATTATGTGTTATTGTTACATTTTAATGAATTTTGCCGACTGCTATTGAATTTTCACCAAACTTTGATATAATGAGTAAGAATGAAATTGGAAGACTATAATTGTTTTTCAATTTGGTTCAATTCGTTTGTAAATAATTTCAAAGGAGAATAAAGATATGGAATCAAATCTTACTTCTAACAAGTCACTTCTTACTTGGCTTGACGAAAAAGTAGAACTCCTTAAGCCATCAAACATTTTATGGATTGACGGTTCAAAGGAACAAATCGACGCTCTTAAAAAAGAAGCTGTTGAAACAGGCGAAATGGTAAAGCTTAATGATGAGCTTCTTCCTGATTGCTACCTTCACAGAACAGCAGAAAACGATGTTGCTCGTGTTGAAGATAGAACTCTTATCTGCACAACAAAGGAAGAGGACGCAGGTCCTACTAACCACTGGATGGCTCCTGATAAGTGCTACAAGATGCTTTATGACATTGCTGCCGGCTCATATGAAGGCAGAACAATGTATATCATCCCTTATTCAATGGGTCCTGTTGGTTCACCTATGTCAAAAATCGGTATCGAAATCACAGACTCAATCTATGTTGTTCTTAATATGAACATTATGACAAGAGTAGGCAAGAAAGTTCTTGACGCTCTTGGAGATTCAAATGACTGGGTACGCGGTATGCACTGCAAATGTGATGTTGATCCTGAAAAGAGATGGATTTGCCAGTTCCCTGAAGATAACACTATTATTTCTGTTAACTCAGCTTACGGCGGAAATGTACTTCTCGGTAAGAAGTGCTTTGCTCTTCGTATAGCTTCATACCTTGGTAAGAACGAAGGTTGGCAGGCAGAACATATGCTTATCCTCGGCCTTCAGAAGCCAAACGGCGATATTAAGTATATCTGCGCTGCATTCCCATCAGCTTGCGGTAAGACAAACCTTGCTATGCTTATCCCACCTGAAGGATATCAGAGAAAAGGTTACAAAGTATGGTGCGTAGGTGACGATATTTCTTGGATTAAGAAAGGTCCTGACGGACGCCTTTATGCTATCAACCCTGAAAACGGTTTCTTCGGTGTAGCACCTGGTACTAACGAAAAGTCTAACCCTAACGCTCTTGCTTCAACAAAGAAGGGTACAATCTTTACAAATGTAGCTCTCAACCTTGATAACAACACTGTATGGTGGGAAGGTCTTGATAAGAACCCACCTGCAAACGCAATTGACTGGAAGGGTAACCCTTGGAACGGTCAGACAAGCGAAGAAAAGGGCGCACATCCAAACTCAAGATTTACAGCTCCTGCTGTTAACTGCCCTTGCATTTCATCTGAATTTGAAAATCCAAACGGTGTTCCTATTTCAGCATTCGTATTCGGCGGCCGCCGTGCAAAGCTTACTCCGCTTGTATATCAGTCAAAGAACTGGAATCACGGTGTATTCGTAGGTTCAATTATGGGTTCTGAAACAACTGCTGCTGCAACAGGTCAAGTTGGCGTTGTTCGCCGTGACCCTATGGCAATGCTCCCATTCTGCGGCTACAATATGGGCGATTATTGGAAGCACTGGATTGAAATCGGTGAATCTCTTGATGAAGATAAAGCACCTAAGATTTTCAATGTTAACTGGTTCCGTAAAGATGACGAAGGCAACTTCTTATGGCCTGGTTTTGGTGATAACCTCAGAGTTCTTGATTGGATTATTGACCGTTGCGAAGGCAAGGTTGACGCTCAGGAAACAGCTATCGGTTATCTTCCATATGCTAAGGATATTAACCTTGAAGGCCTTGATATGACAGAAGCAGACCTTGAAAAGATTCTTGATGTTGATAAGGATGCTTGGAAAGAAGAACTTAAGGGTGTTGACGAACTTTATGCTAAGTTCGGCGATAAGCTTCCTAAAGAGCTTTCAGATGTTCTCAATGAAGTAAAATCAAATCTTGATAAATAATTATCTCTTTTGAAATAATATGAAGCACGGTGTAGATTTATCTGCACCGTGCTTTTTTGATGTTTACATATAGGTTGGAATTTTATATAATATATTTGAAATACTTTGCGAAAAATCAATCATTAAGGTGTGAGGTTTTATGAAAAAACGAATAAAGGAATTTATTGAATATTATAAAGAATTAGGATTTAGCAAAATCTTTTGGTATTTACTCAGCATTGCGTATTTTATATTTGATATGTGGTATATGTGGAATTGGAGGAGTTATATTGATTACATTAAAAGATATTATACTTTGTTTTTTAAAGAACCTTTAGAATTTTTATACCCTTGTGTATATCCGATTGTAATAGCAATAGTCATTCTGCTTGAATTCTTATTTAAAAAAGTAAACAAGTTAAGTATTATTTTGAATTATGTACTTATTACAGTATTATTTGGGTTTAATTACTTCTACGCATTATATATTTTTTCACAAGGATAGGAGATATTCTTTATGAAACATATAACTAAACTTTTTTCATTATTACTTTCACTTGTACTGCTGATAAATTCGTTCTACATTACGGCGTTTGCTAATATCACTTATGATGCTGATACTTTATATTTATCAGGCGCAACATATAGTGGTAAAGTAAATAATTTGTTTTCAAAGCCAACATATTATGAAATAACCATTTATTCTATTTATAATAATTGGGGGAAATATTCCGGGCATTTAAAAACCACAGGTGGCCAAACGATTGACCAAGAAATTAGCGGAAATGTGGATGTGTTGTCAAGAAACAATGGTTATTACAAATTAGAAATAGACTGCATCTTTTCGTATAATAATGATTCAAGAGCTTTTACATTAACTCTTAATGATGAAGACGGAAGCTTAAGCGGAAGTGTGAATCTCAGTTTCATGGGTTTAGACTCTCATTTTTACGGAACGAGCGGCGTTATTAAAAATGCTTTAAAATATCAAAATTGTTCTCCTGAAACTACTGATTATAATGAATGTATTTCTTTTGATGTTGATGTATATGGAAAAGATAATAAAACATTGAAAAATGAAATAATACCAAAGCAATTGTATAATTCTCTCTATGATAAAAAATACATAGATATAAAGCCATATAATTTTCATGATGATAAAGACGATAATACGAGTTATGTATTTGCACATAAAAAAGTTGACAAAAAAGAAAAGCTATATGTAATAATAAGGGGAACTGACGGTGTTGAATGGGTTGGAAATATGAAGATATGCCCTCCCGATGAAAGCGGAAATTATGATAAATACACATTTAGTGATGATAAAAACACACACTATAACTTTTCACAGGCTGAAAAGGAATTAGAAAATAATTTAAGAAATTATATAAAAAGCAATAACCTCGACAGCGAAAAAACAGATTTGATTATAACCGGACACAGCAGAGGAGGTGCAGTGTCAAATTTACTCGCAAAAGAATTGACAGATGATACTGAATTTAAGCCATTTGTTACTGCGTATACATTCGCAACACCAAATGTAGCAACATATGACAAAAGAATGGAAAATTATGAAAATATATTTAATTTTGTGAGAGGCAATGATTTTGTACCCAATATTCCACTTCCTAATAATAATTGGAATTATTGGAAATACGGAAAAACTTATATTGAAACAAATACAAAATATGAAACATATTGTGATAAAATCACAAAAATTATGTCAGGTGAACAATATGCACCAAATGTCAAAGAATACTATCATAAAAGATACAAAAATATATATAACAATTCTGAAACAATCAGCTTATACAATGTATTATCAAATGGTTTAGGCAACGCGATGTCAAATAATACCTCTAAGGGTATTAAGTACATATTAAATTGTTTCTCTTATAAAGGTATGGGAAAACTATTGTCAAATGTTTTAATCGAAGGTATAAAGATTTATGATGGTCATAGTTATAATGCATACGGCGAAATCGGACTTAGTGATTATGAACCATTCAACTTTTACCAGATGAAAGTGAAATTGGGAGAAAAAGCAGATGGAGTTGTTACATCATTACAAAACTATGCGACTGAATATATCACCCACAGCAGCAATAATATTAGTTATGATTTGAGAGAAATTGAACAGCTAAAACATTTTTTACAGATAAAAGATGAAAATTCAATATCCAACTTAGATAAACTCGGCTATAATATTGACGATTATTCAACATGGCATGACATTGTTTTTGATGAAGCCGGGAAAGTCATATCTATAAATTTTGAATTTAAAGATTTATACGGAATATTAAATCTTACTGATTTTTCAAATTTGAAATATCTTAACATATCTTCAAATTATATTAACCAAGTTATTATTGATAATTGTCATAATTTGAGTGATATAGATATTTCTGACAATAACATTAAACATATTGATATTAAAACAAATTATAATATTTGTAATTTGAATTGTTCAAATAATAAAATTGGAGAAATCGATTTATCATCAAATACAGATTTAATTTCACTTGATGTATCAAATTGTTTACTTACGGATATAGATATTACCCTATTGAAAAATCTTGAAATGTTCAATTGCAGTTTCAATAGATTATCCTCACTCGATATTGCGAACAACAATAAAATTTATGAGCTTTCTTGTATTTTTAACTACATTGATTTAGATAATAAAACTTTCATGGATATTTTGGAAAATATCGCTCAAAAAGAAAATTCTAATGTATTCTATGAATTGCAATATATAAGCAACAATGCGAAGTTTGATGCTGACGAAATGCAAGCTATCAAAGATTTTGCTTATCAAAACAGTTGCCTTGAATTATTAAACAATGATTCATCATTAAACATTGAAAAAGTGCAAGAGTATTTCAATTTTGATAAATTTGAAAATACCTATAAAGTTACTTCAATAGATATTTCTGACGAAAATGTTTCGAAAAAATTAAATTGTAATTGCTTTAAAGAATTGCAAAATATAAATTGCAATAGTTCAAAATTGACTTCACTTGATTTGACAGATTGTTTAAAAATTACTTCCGTGAATTGTTCTAACTGTGAATTGACAGAATTACTTTTACCATCAAACAGTAGTCATAAATCATCTATGTTAAAAGAGCTTTTATGTGATAATAACCACTTAGATATAAATGTATTTTCAAATAAAGTTTTAAATAATATCAAATCAAAAAATGAGTATTCATTAAGTTATAAACATCAAATAATAAACAAAAATAAATCACAGTTCAATAATGATGACTATAATATTTTGGAAAACATATTTAATCAAAATAATAATAAAAACATTTTGAAATGGGATTTGAACAAACCGGGTGAATGGAATGAAATCACTTGGAAATATGATTTTGAAACTAATAAATATTATATTTATGAATGTGATTTTAAATGTTTAAATTTAACAGGAAATATAGATTTAAGTAAACTCTCAAAAATTGAAAATTTGTCGTTTGCAGGAACGAATATAAATTCTGTCATTTTGCCAAATATCAATGTTACAACAGGGAGCTTTTATGATTGCAAATATCTTGAAGCAGTTATTTTACAAGGCGGTACAACCATTTCGAGTGGTGCATTTATGAACTGTCCCGCACTTCAGGCGATATATATACCTGACAGCATTGCAGATATTTTTGATGATGCATTTGCAAATTCATCCAAAGTTACAATTTGCGCAAACACGGGCAGTTTTGCCGAAGCGTTTGCCAACAAAAAAGGCATCAATTTCAAATCCGGTAGTTTCTTGTGCGGTAATATTGTTGCAATGGAAAGTCCAAATAATATATATGAGCATTATTATCCAGTTGAAGATGTCTATATATCAAATGAAGCCGGCATTATATCGAAAAGTGATAAATATGGATATTTTGTAGTATATTCGCTTAAAAACGGCAATTATGATTTCGCACTTGATTACAAATACGGATATAACTTGCATCTTAAAATTAAAATTTGTGATTCATCAGTAGTCATTTCTACACCTATCACTATGATATGTTGTGATTTTAACAAGGACGGTTATATTAACGCTAAGGATTTTGCTGTGTTAAAAAAACATATTAACGGTTATGAGTCAACAATAGATAATAAATATTTTGATATTAACAAAGACGGTATTGTTGATAATGATGATTGGAAAATTGGGAAAAATTTCTTGCTTTGCAAAAATAATAATGAAATCATTATGAGTTACAGCAATGCAGAATATGATATAATTCCGGCAACGGCTGAAACAGCAGGAAATGAAGAAGAAAAGCCAAACGGCATTGATGTAGTAGACGGCGGACTCGATTGACTTTTATATAATATATTTGATATACTTTGCGAAAAATCAATTATTAAGATGTGAGGTTTTATGAAAAAACGAATAAAGGAATTTATTGAATATTATAAAGAATT
>OGKR01000061.1_pt1 | contig 126717 bp, 121 predicted proteins | sample 1572431 | NCBI WGS metagenome assembly OGKR01 (sample SAMEA2582079, study PRJEB24529) | metagenome | biome: Human gut stool | place: China | collected 2011 | reverse complement strand
CTACTCAGGCTGAGTCGCCCCTATAGTTATGACCCGCGCCCAATCAGCAAAAAGCCTAAAAAATCAGATATCCTAACCGGACGTCGTGTCTACCCAAAAGATAATAAAATATGGAAAAAGGATAGATAGGGTTATGAAGATGACGTAATTCATCTATGGAGATACGAGGAGGATGCCACAGGCAGGATGTGCTGTGTGGGGAGAGGAATGTGATGGAGAAAGAAAGGAGATAAGGATTGTTACTGAATTTACATGTGAAGAATCTGGCGATCATTGATGAGGTTGATGTGGATTTTACGAAGCATTTGAATGTTTTGACCGGTGAGACAGGTGCCGGTAAGTCGATCATCATCGGTTCGATCAATGCCGCATTAGGTGGCAAGATTGCTAAAGATATGATTCGAAAAGATGCAGAGTATGCATTGATCGAATTAGCTTTTCAGATAGAGGATAAAAAAGTAAAAGAGCATTTAGAAGAGCTGGGCGTGACATTAGAAGACGATATGCTTTTGATCTCACGTAAGATTACGGCGACAAGGACGATCAATCGTGTGAACGCAGAAAGTGTAACCGTTTCGATGATCAAAAAGATTGCGGCTGATCTGATCGATATTCACGGGCAGAACGAACAGCAGTCTTTGATCCACAAAGCAAAGCATTTGGAGATCGTAGATCGCTATGCAAAAGAAAAATTAGGACAAAGAGATGTTCTTTTGGCAAAGACCTATGCAGAATATAAAGATATTTGTGCTGAGTTGGAGGAAAATGAGATTCCGGAGGAAGAACGGCTTCGTGAAATTTCTTTTTTGGAATATGAGATAGAAGAGATTGAAAATGCACAACTTCGTTCCGGAGAAGAAGAAGAGCTGGCACAAAAATACCGTCGATTATCAAATGCGACAGAGATCGCACAGGGATTATCAAGTGTTTACATGATGACAAGTACAGAGTCTTCTTCTGTATCGAACCAATTGAGTGAATGTATGCATATTTTATCAAGGATCGGTGAATATGATGAGCAGGTATCTCAATTTTGTGATCAGATATCAGATATTGATGCACTGGTAACAGATCTGAACCGAGATATAGCAAATTATATGGATGAATATGATACAGGCAGTGAAGAACTTGAAAGTGTAGAAAAGAGACTCGATCTTGTCCGTACGATCAAATCCAAATATGGAGCAACAACAAAAGATGTTCTTGCTTATCAGCAAAAGCTGCAGGAAAAACTCAAACGATATCGTGAATACGAAGAATATAAGAAAAACCTGTCGGATAAGAAACGTAAGCTTGAGGATAAAATGCTTACATTGTCAACAGAGATCTCAAAAATCCGTCATGCTTGTGCAAAAGAATTGGAAAAAGCGATCACACAGGCATTGATCGATCTGAACTTCCTGCAGGTGAAATTCCGGATAGCGATCCAGCCAAAGACCGAATTCAGCGCAAAAGGAATGGACGATATCGAATTCATGATATCAACCAATCCGGGTGAAGAATTACGATCTTTGCAAAAAGCGGCTTCCGGCGGTGAATTATCACGTATCATGCTTGCGATCAAAGCAGTGTTGGCACAACATGACGAGATTGATACAATGATATTTGATGAGATTGATGTGGGAATCAGCGGACGGACTGCACAAATGGTAGCAGAGAAGATGTCCTGGATCGGAAAAAAACATCAGGTCATTTGTATTTCTCATTTGGCACAGATTGCTGCTATGGCAGATACACAATTTTTAATCGAAAAAGAGAATGATGCGCTACATACGGCATCTACGATCCGACAGTTAGATCAGGAAGAATCCGTACAGGAACTTGCCCGGATTCTCGGCGGTGCACAGATTACGGATGCTGTTTTGGAGAGTGCGAAGGAAATGAAAAAGTTAGCGATTGAAAAAAAAGAAAAAATGTAAAAAATCCCATACGCAATTTCTATGTGGCAGGTACAGAAGTATATTTTTAAAAAACCGGTATATGATACTATATATCGGTTTTTTATTGTGATCGAAATAGCAATAAGATATACATTATTCTTATCACATAGAGGGAGGCGTACATGAATCAGTGGATACGGAAGTTACAAAATAAACGACAAAAAGGAAAGTTTCAGGCAGATCATAAGCAAAAGAAACGATACCGGATACTGCTTGGAACGCTTTTAGCTGTGGATCTGTGTATTGCCACAGTCTGGTATTACAAAAAAGTGGATGGCATGATACCGGATCACATGTATCTTTTTGAAGACCAGACTGCTAAGCTAAATTGGAATGTCCCTCTTTCAATGAAATATTCAGATGCCAGAGAAGTTCTTGCAATACAAAATGAACATGCTGTAAAAGACCGGGAAACATTTGCATGGAACCGTTCCGTTACGGTAAAGGCAGAAACTATAGGAAGCTGTCAGGCGGAATTAAAGCTTTTTGGAGTATTACCCTATAAAAAGATCCGGTTTGATGTGATCGAAAAAGAAAAAATAATGCCGTCAGGAAAAGCAGTCGGACTCTATATTGTGTCGGACGGAATCATGGTACTTGGTACTACAAAAATAGAAGGGAAGGATGGACTGACATATGAACCGTCTAAAGACATTTTACAAGCAGGAGATTGTATTAAAAAGATGAATGGAAAGAAAGTCGGAAATATAGATGAAGTGACACGGTACCTTCAAAAAACAGAAAAAGAAGCAGTCAAAATTGATATGATACGTGATAAAAAACGGATTACGGTTCGTATAAAAAAAGTCATGGCAAAGGATGGAAAATACAAGATAGGAGCATGGCTCAGAGAGGATACGGAAGGAATAGGAACGCTTTCTTTTGTTACAAGAGAAAATGCATTCGCTGCATTAGGCCATGGAATTACAGATATGGATACAGGAAAACTGATCACATTGTTACAGGGAAAAGTATACCCGGCAAAGATCAGTGATATCAAAAAAGGAAAAGCCGGTAATCCCGGAGAATTGATCGGCAGTGTGGCTTTAGGAGATTATAACCGGATCGGCTGGGTAAAAAGTAACACACGTCTGGGAATTACCGGGACGATCCTAAACGCAAAATATCAATATCATCCATCACAAGCCATGTCTGTAGGATTAAAGCAGGAAGTACAAAAAGGGAAAGCATATATTTTATGTGAGATAGATGGAAAGGTAAAAAAATATCAGGTTTCTATAGAAGATGTAGATGTAAATTCAACAGATAATAAAGGTATGGTAATACGGATCACGGACAAAAAGCTGTTAAACAAAGCAGGCGGGATCGTACAGGGTATGAGTGGTGCACCTTTGATCCAGAAGAATAAGGTGATCGGAGCAGTTACTCATGTTTTTGTGAATGATCCGACAAGAGGCTATGCTACATTTGTAGAAAATATGTTGAATTAGGCAGGATATGTGGGAATATGACGAAGATTCCTTTATTTATGAATCAGGCCGCTAAGGGTGTCGAAAACTGGAAATAAGATCTTCTGTCTGATAAAAGCCGGACTGCTATAATGGATAGGAATGGGGAACATATAAAAACAGTCATTTTCCAATGCAGCTGATTTAGCAGCAGAATTGAAAGAAAACGTGGAATGAAAGAAAAATGAATCGGCTGTAAATGGAAGGTTCCCTAAAATATGGAAAAAAAGGAGACATCATGCAGAAGGTAAAGGTATTAGTAGTCGATGATAACAAAAGAATTGTGAGTTTACTAAAAGATGTACTTTCGAGAGATGAACAAATGCAGGTTGTTGGAACAGCAGGGGACGGGGAAGAAGCAATTAAGATGATCACATTTCTCAAACCAGATGTTGTACTGCTGGATTTGATCATGCCTAAAATTGATGGACTTGGTGTCATGGAACGGTTGAATCATTTGTCATTGGAAAAGAAACCCAAGATTATCGTAGTATCCGCAATTAGTCAGGAAAGTGTAACAGAAAATGCATTTTCACTCGGAGCTGCATACTACATTCTGAAACCATTTGACACAAGAGTGATCCTATCACGCGTAAAAGCGGTCGGTGTTCATGATGTAAAGGAATCGAAAGTGATCAGTACAGTCTTTACCAACCGGAAAACAGAACCGGAAAGTACATTAGAAGCAGATGTGACCAATATTATTCATGAGATCGGTGTGCCGGCACATATCAAGGGATATCAATATCTGCGGGATGCGATCATAATGTCGGTCAATGATGGTGAAATGATGGGATCAATCACAAAACGATTATATCCAACAATCGCCAAGAATCATAAGACAACGCCAAGCCGTGTGGAGCGTGCGATCCGTCATGCGATCGAAGTAGCATGGGGACGTGGTAAGATGGACACGTTAGAAGAGCTGTTTGGTTATACCGTAAGTTCCGGAAAAGGAAAACCAACCAATTCCGAATTCGTTGCATTGATCGCAGATAAAATACGTTTGGAATACAAGATGCGGGCATAAAAGGAGATAGAGCAGATTAAAAAGGAAAGATACAAAAAGATTTTTATGAAAAATCACCATAAATGGGGCATGAAATTGGGCATGTCATATATTGCACATATCGAATGAATCAGTTATACTAAATATATACCTTTTTGGTACAATTTATAAAAAAGATCATGTGGCAGAGCCGCTTAGAGATACACAAGGAAAATCAGGGTGGCATAAGGAGGTTACGATGAAGAATATTTTGTTTATTGCATCAGAATGTGTTCCATTTATCAAGACCGGAGGATTGGCTGACGTAGTCGGTTCCCTTCCTAAATATTTTGATAAAAAGGAATTTGATGTACGTGTCATGATTCCAAAGTATGCTTGCATACCGGAAGAATGGAAGTCAAAAATGAATTATGTAACACATTTTTATATTGATCTTGCATGGCGTAAGCAATATGTAGGTATTCTTGAAATGGAATATGAAGGTGTGAAGTTCTATTTTGTAGACAACGAATTTTATTTTGCAGGAATGCAGCCATATGGAAATATTCATGAGGACATTGAAAAATTTGCTTTCTTCTGTAAAGCTTCGTTATCGGCACTTCCAAGTCTTGATTTTCATCCGGACATTATCCATTGTCATGACTGGCAGACAGGTCTGGTTCCGGTTTATTTAAAAGATATGTTTAGTGAAAATCCATTCTATCTGTCGATCAAAACGATCATGACGATACATAACTTAAAGTTCCAGGGTGTATGGGATTTACAGAAGGTAAAAGATATTACCGGTTTGAAATCATATTTCTTTACTTCAGACAAACTGGAAGCATATGGAGATGCGAACTATCTCAAAGGTGGTATCGTATATGCGGATATGGTGACGACGGTTAGTGAATCATATGCAGAAGAGATCAAAATGCCGTTTTACGGTGAACATCTGGACGGTCTGATGAGAGCCAGAAGTAATTGCCTGACCGGTATTGTAAACGGATTGGATTATAACGAGTACAACCCGGAGACAGATCCTTTGATCTATAAGAATTATACCGCAAAGACATTTCGCAAAGAAAAGATAAAGAATAAAAGAGGATTGCAAAAAGAGTTAGGGCTTGCCGAAGATGATAAAAAGTTCATGATCGGTATCTGCTCCCGTCTGACAGATCAGAAAGGTCTTGATCTGGTTGACTGTGTGATTGAGCAGATTTGTGATGAAAACACACAATTAGTTGTACTTGGAACCGGTGAAGAACGTTATGAAAACTTATTCCGACATTTTGAATGGAAATATCATGACAGAGTATCTGCAAATATTTTCTATTCCAATGATCGTTCTCATAAATTATATGCGGCATGTGATGCATTTCTAATGCCATCATTATTTGAACCATGTGGTTTGAGCCAGCTTATGAGTCTTCGTTATGGTACGGTTCCTATCGTCAGAGAGACCGGTGGTCTTCGTGATACCGTAGAGCCATATAATGAATATGAAAGCAAAGGAACCGGCTTTTCATTCAGTAATTACAATGCACATGAGATGCTTCGTACGATCAATTATGCAAGAGATGTATTCTTTAATCGTAAGAGAGAATGGAATAAGATCATTGACCGTGGTATGGCGAAGGACTTTTCATGGAATAATTCTGCTAAGAAATATGCAGAGTTATATAACAGGTTATAGAATGTATGCGTTTGGATAAATTTTTAGCAAATGCGAGCGTTGGAACACGGTCAGAAGTAAAAAAGATCATTCGTTCCGGCAGGATCACTATCAATGGTGACGTGGTAAAAAGACCGGAAAATGCTGTGACAGCAGATGATCAGATCGCACTGGATGACCGGATTATTTCTTATCGGGAATATGAGTATTATATGCTCAATAAACCGGCAGGAGTTGTATCTGCGACGGTCGATCCTGTATTTACAACCGTCATTGACCTGATCAAAGAGACGAATCATAAAGATTTGTTTCCGGTCGGTCGCCTGGATAAAGATACGGAAGGCTTGCTTTTAATCACAAATGACGGTTCATTTGCACATAATCTTGTATCGCCGGCAAAGCATGTGCCAAAGACATATTTTGTAAGAGTTGACGGGATTGTCAACGATCAAGACGCTGCAGTATTAAAAAAAGGGGTAGATATTGGTGATAAGCAGCTCACCAAACCGGCAGTTTTATCGGATATCAAACCGGTATTACCAAAAGAGACAAGACAAACAGAGCTTTTGATCACAATAACCGAGGGGCGTTATCATCAGATCAAAAGAATGTTTCAGTCTATTCAGAAGCCGGTCTTGTATCTGAAGCGTATAAAAATGGGTACGTTAGAATTAGATCGGACATTAGGTTTAGGGGAATACCGGTCATTGTCAGTACAGGAGTTAGAAAGTTTAGGAAAACACATATAAGGTCAGGCGGATCTCCGACTTGACACAGAGTGAATGGGGTTACAATAGGAAGAATAAAAAAAGGGAACAGCACACAAAGACAAAGAGAAGTGACAAAAGGATCGCTTCAGATTGGAGAAAGTATGAAAATAACAGAGTTACCTATGGGAAGCCAAGTCACAGTACGTTCCGGTTTAGGAACAGATTTTTTGGATTTTGAATCCAAGATTATAAAAAACAATCCGAAAGAAGATGCTGTTTTCTTAGAACCGATCCGTCAGAACAACCGGACATTAGACTTCTCATCTGGAAGATTGATTAATACGGCATCGGTGGTATCAGACAGAGATGATAAAGCATATGTGTATCATAATGTTAAGATTGATTATGTACGTGAAGAAGATCAGGGCTACCATCGTATTATTACTCCGGATGATGTTGAAGCGGTCAATAGAAGAAAATATTTCCGGATGTATCTTGGAACAGATGGTGTTATGCAAGGTGGAAGTCATAAAAAAACCTATGATATTACAGTGAAAGATATCAGTGTAAATGGTTTTGCAGTTGTATGTTCGATCGATGCTGACCTGGATCTTGGAGCAAGAACGAGAATTTCTTTTACGGATCGAGAATTAAGAAGGGATTTCAGAATAAGAGGATTGATCGTGCGAAAAACGGAGATTGATCCGACGACCGTGATCTATGGTTGTAAACTGCCTTATGAAAGCGATGCGATCGGAAAATACATAGCAATGAAACAGAGGATGCATCGTGCAGAAAGCAAGTTTTAAGAAGGATGGAAACAGTATAAAAAGATAGGAATGTTGGTATAAAAAGTTATATTGTTATTATTGAAAGGACAAATAAGACAGACAAATAGGTATCAGAGAACGATGGGGTTACCATTGTTCTCTGGTATTTTTTTAGTGAATAGGAAACAGCTTGTACAATCGTGGCAGATCAACAAAAAAAGCCCTAAAATCCAACGATTTCAAGGCTTTACAATAAGCTGAAAATCGGACTTGAACCGACGACCCCTTCATTACGAGTGAAGTGCTCTACCAACTGAGCTATTTCAGCACTGAAAACTATTTTATACGAAATATGAAAAAAATGCAAGTGTTTTTTGTAAGTTGGAAGTGTTTTTGCAAAATAAGTATAAGGTACAACGATAAGATAGCTTTTGTTTTATAAGATGGTGGCATTACAAGTTTGTTTTTCATCAAAAAACAGATGGTCAGGGGATTTAGAAATTTTTCCATCGCAATTTTTAGAGGATTTTGTATTTATAATATTATATATGAAAAAGGAGAGTGGAAAAGATGGCGGGAACAATTGTTCATTTATTGACAGCAATGCTTTTATATGAAGAGATTGATAAGAGACAGGGGCGATATGTTTTTGATAGTGCCTATAAGCCGGAGAAACGTTATTTTGTTGCAGGAAATATATGTCCTGATGGTATTATGGCAAGAACGAATTATGAAAGATCCATGAAACTGCATACACATTTTCGGGATGGTATACCGGATGGATCTTTTGATAAAGAAGGAATGGTTTCGTTGTTTGAAAGAAGAATGCTGGCGTTTTGGAAGGAACATATAGAAGATGAAAAAGAGAAGCCTGGTCTGTATCTGGGTTATGTGACACATATGATGACTGATGAAGCGTTTATTTTAAAAGAACGTCCTAGGTTTTTTGAACGGATTGCTGCGATAGGTTTGACGCAAAAAGATGTAGAAACCTTTATTTGGTTTAATAAAGAAACCGATCAGGTAGACTTTCGGTTGATTAATGAGAATCCGATATTACAGGAAGCGTATCAGATATTGGAGCAGATAGAACCATATGAGATCAAAGGGATGATTACGAAAGATGAGTTGACGCAGAGCAGACAATGGATCTTAGAACATTTTTTCAAGGAAGGGCATGAAGTAGAAGAGACAAGATATTTGTGGTATCGGGATATGATGCAATTTGTAGAAAAGATGAAAGAGCAGATAATGGAACGATTATTCAAGGAAGAGTATTTGTGTATTTCTGTATAGGGGAGACTCCTGAATTTTTACAAAATAACAATGATGAGGTAACAGTTACCAAGTGTAGGAGAAAGGCATCATTCTATTTCTTTTCTAAGAGCCTGACGAAGAGCCAAAAAAGAGGATGTAAAATTTATGAGAAAGATTCATAAATCTTACATCCTCTTGTTATTTATTCAATAGGAATTAAATGGCTTAAAGTTAAATAGGTGTATAGATTATACACAACCCTGAGCTTTCATTGCTTCAGCAACTTTAAGGAATCCGGCAATGTTAGCACCGGCCATGTAGTTGCCTTCCATACCAAATTCTTTTGCAGCACCGTCACAAGATTTGAAGATTTCAACCATGATGCTATGTAATTTCTCATCAACTTCTTCAAATGTCCATGCAAGTCTCTGAGAGTTCTGAGTCATCTCAAGACCTGATGTTGCAACACCACCGGCATTTGCAGCCTTAGCTGGTCCGTAAAGCATATTGTTTGCAAAGTAAACATCAATTGCTTCCGGTGTAGAAGGCATGTTAGCACCCTCAGATACAGCATAGCATCCGTTTGCAGCTAATGCCTTAGCACTTTCTTCATCAATTTCGTTCTGTGTAGCACAAGGAAGAGCGATATCACATTTAACTGTCCAAACACCTTTGCATCCCTCATGATATTCTGCATTCTTATGAGAAGTTCTGCTAACGTATTCTTTAATTCTCTTTCTTTCTACTTCTTTGATCTGCTGAACAACTTCAAGCTCGATTCCGTCAGGATCGTAAACATATCCGTTTGAATCAGAAACGGTAACAACTTTAGCACCAAGCTCTGTTGCTTTCTTTGTAGCGTAGATGGCTACGTTTCCTGAACCGGAAATAGCAACTGTCTGTCCCTTGAAGCTCTTGCCGTTTGCTTTTAACATTTCTTCTGTGAAGTAGCAAAGTCCAAATCCTGTAGCTTCTGTACGGGCTAAAGAACCACCGAATGTTAATCCTTTTCCTGTAAGAACTCCGGACCATTCATTACGGATTCTCTTGTACTGTCCGAACATATATCCGATTTCGCGGGCACCTGTTCCGATATCACCGGCTGGAACGTCACAGTCAGGTCCAATGTGCTTGCAAAGTTCTGTCATAAAGCTCTGGCAGAAACGCATGATTTCTCCGTCACTCTTTCCTTTAGGATCAAAGTCAGATCCACCTTTACCACCACCCATAGGAAGTGTTGTTAAGCTGTTTTTAAAAATCTGTTCAAATCCGAGGAACTTGATGATACCACTGTATACAGAAGGATGTAAACGAAGACCACCCTTGTAAGGTCCGATTGCAGAGTTAAACTGAACACGGAAACCTCTGTTTACCTGCGTTTTACCATTGTCATCAACCCAAGGTACACGGAAGATAATCTGTCTTTCAGGCTCAACGATTCTTTCAAAAACACCTGCTTCTACAAGGTCAGGTCTTTTTTCAACTACTGGTTCAAGAGAAGTGAAAACTTCCATAACTGCCTGGATGAATTCTGGTTCTCCGGCATTTCTTTTCTTTACTGTTTCAAGTAAATCGATAAGATACTGATTTTTTAACGCCATTGCTAAAAAACCTCCTTTATTATATTTTTGGTACTCCATTGTACCTTTGGGCGGTAAATCTGCCGTCTCCATTAGTATCGCATGATTTTAGTTAAAATTCAATATTTTTTTGCAAAAAAAATGTACAAAACAACCAAAAAAATACTTGTATACAATGATATTTGTATTTTTTGGCTGTTTTTATCGAAAATATGAACGCTATATTCATATTTTAGTCACAATTTAGACATAATATCTGCATATAATATGTGTCAGAAAGTGAAAACTTTCTACTCCCACCCTATTATACGCTGGATAATGCAAATTATCCAAACAAAAAGAGCCTTCCCGGGCTCTTTTTGTTTTACTGGGAAAGCAGGGTGTGATATAGTGGGATAGAAATAATGAATACTAGCAGGAGGAAAATAATGGAATTACAATATATTTTATTTGATCTGGATGGAACACTTACGAATTCAGAAGAAGGAATCATCAAATGCGTCAGATATGCATTAGATAAATTAGGAAGAGAGATTCCGGGCGAAGAAGATTTATTAAAGTTTATCGGACCACCATTAGTAGATAGTTTCCGGGATATTATGGGAATGACAAAAGAAGAAGCAGCACATGCGACGGCTGTTTACCGGGAACGTTATAATGTGACCGGTCTGTTTGAGAACAAAGTTTATGATGGAATGGAGGAATTGCTTCGTACTTTGTCAAAGGAAGGATATCATTTAGCGGTTGCAACTTCAAAACCGCAGATGCCGACAGAAGAGATTCTTAAACATTTTCATCTGGATACCTATTTTGAAGTGATCGTCGGAAGCTCGTTAGATCATACAAGAGATACCAAAACGGCAGTTATGTTAGAAGCGTTAAAGCAGCTTGGTGTCGATAGCGAAGACAAGAAGAAAAAAGCTTTGATGATCGGTGACCGCAAGTTCGATATCTTAGGGGCAAAAGATTGTGGCATTGCGTCTTTAGGTGTTTATTACGGATTTGCCCCGGCGAATGAATTAGAAGAAAATGGGGCAGATTATATTGTGCAGCAGGTACCGGAAATCTTAGAGACTATACATCGGTTGTCATAGAAAGTCTTATGACAGAAAAAGTATATTGCATCGGCTTTAAGATAGTATGCATAACTGTTGGATTATATTTTATAGGAAGAAACGGGGTAGGAAGATGGAAACATTGAAAGAAATGAAATATGAACGTATTGATTTTGCTGAAGCCAAAAAGAAACTCGAAGAGTTGACGAATCATCTGAAAAATGCCTCAGATGCTGAGGAAGCATTTGCGATTCATCAAAAATATTATCAATTAAGTGATCATATCCAGACAATGGCAGCTCTTGCGATGTTTCGTCATTCTATCAATACAGCAGATCCTTATTATGATCAGGAAAATGCATATTATGATAAAGAACTTCCGGCTTTTACAAATGCGGATATTTTATATCAGACTACATTATATGAGTCTGCTTTCCGAAAAAAATTAGAAGAAAGGATTGGAAAGGTAGCATTTAAAAATATAGAATTGCAAAGAAAATCCAATGATCCAAAGATTGTTTCTTTGCAACAGGAAGAAAATACGTTAGTGACAGAATATGAAAAACTCCTTTCTTCTGCTGTGTTTGACTGGGAAGGTCAAAATATCAGTATGTCAGAAATGGGAAAATATCAGACATCACCGGACCGCAATGTGCGAAAGAAAGCATGGGACATGGTTGGGGCGTTTATGCAGGAACATTCGGAGGAATGGGATTCTTTATATGACAAACTGGTACACAACCGCGATCGTCAGGCAAAAAAACTGGGATATCAGGATTACCGTACACTGGGATATTATCGCATGCAGCGTAATTGCTATGGAATGGAGGAAGTAGAAGCATTTCGTGATCAGGTGAAAAAATACCTCGTTCCTTTTGTATGCAGACTTCAGGAAAAACGGGCGAAAAGACTTTTTGTTGACACATTAAAGATTTATGATAATGGTGTTTATTTTGCAAATGGAAACCCTGTTCCACAGGGAAGCCCTGAGGAAATTCTTCGGGCAGGACTTTCGATGTATCGTGAACTATCAGAAGAAACAGCCGATTTCATGGAAAAAATGATGAAAGGCGATATGTTTGATGTGCTTGGGAGAAAGAATAAAAGACAGGGCGGTTATATGGAGCTTTTAGCAGAACCGAGAATGCCTCTGATCTTTGCAAACTTTAATGGAACAAGCGGAGATGTTGACGTGATCACACATGAATGCGGTCATGCATTCCAATTCTATCTGGCTGCACAGGATGATATCCGTGAACATTGGGATATCACAATGGAAACAGCAGAGACCCATTCGATGTCGATGGAATTTTTTACGAATCCATGGATGGAAAAGTTCTTTGATGAGAGGGCGCAGGATTTTCGTGATATGCAATTAGAGGATGCGATCTGTTTTATTCCGTACGGTTGTATGGTGGATGAGTTTCAACATATTATTTTCGAAAATCCGGATATGACACCTAAGGAACGTCATCAGGTATGGCTTTCATTAGAAAAGCAATACCGTCCTTACTTATGCCTGGAAGATGTTGCGTTCTTTGCAAAAGGTGCATGGTGGCAGAAACAGCATCATATTTATTCGATGCCATTTTATTATATTGATTATTGTATTGCCCAGGTATGTGCTTTGCAATATAAGATATGGATGCAGAAAGATTACAAAGAAGCGTGGCAGAGTTATTTGAAGCTTTGCAAGCTCTCTGCCGGCGATTTCTTTGTTGCAATGATCAGACAGGTCGGATTAAAGAATCCTTTTGAGGATGGATTTATGAAAGATCTGGTAGAAAAATTAGAAAAGATATGTTTTAATAAGAAAGAAGAACAATAAACAATACAAAGGGGAAAGCGAATGAATCAGGAAGTAACAAAGCAAGAAGAGCACTTACAAAAAGAAAAAAAGGGGATCATGTTGTCTAAAAAGCAATTGATCATATGTATTGCAGCAATCATTGTAGTTATAATCGCAGCAGTTGCGATCGGATTGCATGTTAAAAAGAACAAAGAGATTGCTGCGTATAGCGGAAAAGATTATAAAATTACAAATTGTATCAACTTAGGAGAATATAAAGGAATCAAAGTTTCGCTTGCGGCAACAGATGATGATATCCAGTCTGAGATCGAAAGTCTTCAGGAAGAATATACAACGTATGAAGAGAAGAAAGGTGTAGCAAAAGACGGAGATAAAGTCTATGCTGATTTTGCCGGCTATGTGGACGGCGCTTTAGTGGAATCTGCCAGAGGAAGTGATTATATTGACATTGGTTCGGATGAATGGATTGATGGCTTTGAAGAAGCATTTATCGGTATGAAAACGGGCAAGACAAAGAAAGTTAAGATTGCTGTACCGGATGGCACTTATGGAGATGATTCCATCGATGGAAAGACAGTAGAGTTTAAATTAACATTACATTATATCTGTGGTGATGAGATTGTACCAGATTTTACGGATGACTTTGTACAATCTATTTCTGATTATAATACGGTATCAGAATACAAAGCATATCTGAAAGAAAAGTTAGAAAAAGAAAATCAGGATGACAAAGAAGAATATGCATGGACGGAAGTGCTCGATGCAAGTAAAGTTACAAAATATCCAAAATCTCTGATGAAGTCTGCAAAGCAGGAAGTGTTACAGGGATATTATGATATGGCAGATCTGTATGGACAGTCACATGATGAGATTTTCCAGTCTTTTGGCTGTGATGATGAAGCAGATTTTAAAAAGACACAATTAGATGATCTGGCAAAAGATACCGTAAAAGAAGCTTTAACGGCACAAGCGGTAGCATACGAAGAAAAGATCACTTATACGAAAAAAGATTATAACAAATTAGTAAAAGAAGAGTATGACAGTAATTCCGATTCTTATAAGAGTCAGAAAGAATATGAAAAAAAGAACAAGGATTATTTAGAGCGTACTGCTTTACAAAATGCAGTAAAGGCATGGATCAGCAAAAGAGCTAAGTTTACAAAATAGTCTTAGAAATCTGAGAAAAAGGAACAAAAGAAAAACTTCGCAACAGGAGGTGCATCGGAATGGCAAAGAAATATGTATTGGATGGATATCTTTTTGCTAATGCAACAGATTTTGAACGCGCCAAAAAAGAGCAGGAAACGATACAATATCTGACCGCAAATACCAATATGGCAGATATGAAGGCACTTTATAAATTGTATAAAATGTCAGTCGAAAAGAAATCGTTTCAGACGATATTTGGGTTACAATATTTAGAAGAGATCCGGAAAAGACTGATCGGTTCCGGTGTGGTAGAAAAAGACTTGTTAGAACCAATACCGGTGCAGACTGTCATGGAGAAGAAAGCAAAAGAACCCGGTTACCTAAATAACGCAGATCAGACAGAAAAATACAAAAAAGCGTATGAAAATGCGAAAGCAGGAAACAAAATCCGTACCTTTTTTATCATTATCCTTTTTGTAGTGATTGCAGTTATGGTTGGTATTACTTATAAAAGCCAATACTCAGTCTTTACATATTTTACGAATTACAAAGAGAATATGAAAAATGAGATTTTAAATGAGTATGAGAACTGGGAAAGTGACCTGAATAAGAGAGAAAAGAAAGTAAAAGAAAAGGAACAGCAGCTTGAACAGCAGCAAAAACAGTCTGATCAAAAAGAAAGCGGAAAATGATTGGTGTTAGAAAACAGCTGAGATAGCTCTGAAAACGATCGCTCAGGCAAAAATAGATCCAAATCATTCTAAAAAGTAGTTTGTTAATCACACAATATTCATAAATCAGCATTATACTAGAGTCAATGATAATTCATTGACTCTTTTGAAACGTTCAGACAGAAAGACGGAAGCAGGTTCTGCTTTGCTATCTTCATAGTAATAAGAAAGCCGGAGGAATGTATATGGAAAAGTTAAAAATTTTGGTGGTGGATGATGAACAACGAATGCGAAAACTTGTAAAAGATTTTTTGACAAAGAAAAATTTTGAGGTGTTAGAAGCCGGCGATGGCGAGGAAGCGGTTGAAATTTTTTTTGAAAATAAAGACATAGCACTCCTTATTCTGGATGTTATGATGCCTAAAATGGATGGCTGGGAAGTGTGCCGTGAGATCCGGCAATATTCAGAAGTACCAATTATTATGCTTACTGCAAAAGGAGAGGAAAAAGATGAACTTCTTGGTTTTGATCTGGGAGTTGATGAATACATATCAAAGCCATTTAGTCCTAAGATTCTTGTAGCCAGAGTCGAAGCAATCCTGCGAAGAGCGAATGCATTAGGTGATGGTGAGATTGAAATTGCAGGAATCACGATCGATCAGGCAGCTCATGAAGTACGTATTGATGGAAAAATAATTGAACTGAGTTTTAAAGAATTTGAATTACTTACTTATTTTGTCAATAACAAAGGCGTTGCTTTATCAAGAGAACGTATCCTGAATAATGTATGGAATTATGATTATTTTGGTGACGCACGTACGATTGATACTCATGTTAAAAAATTACGAAGCAAGCTTGGAGAAAAAGGCTCTTATATCAAAACGATCTGGGGAATGGGATATAAGTTTGATGTCTGAAAGAGAGGAATTATATGACAGGTGAAGATATGACAAAAACAATGCTGCCTGTTACAACAAAGAATATAAAACACAGGCATATAAAACATAAAAAATATGCAATACAAGGCTTTCATTCCATCCGGACAAAGCTTATTTTGATCATGATACTGATGATGGGTTTGACTTTGCTGGTATTCAGCTTTTTGAATTATACGCTGCTTTCACCGTTTTATGCATATAGTAAAGCTTCACAATTGGAACATTCTTATCAGGAAGTCAGCGGTATTTTGGAAAACGATAAGGAATATACAAAAAATGGTGATGAACTCGATTCCGACAGTCAGCTTGATCTAGAGATCATTGGCCAGAACAGTTCTGTTACGATTTATGTTTTTCGTGTGACAAATTTCTGGGGTGTGACGAATTATACCTTTGATTATCCGCGTGTATCTGATATGCAAAAAAGGATCATTGAAGATCTGACACAAAATTATATTTATGGTGTGGACGGCACAGATGGTCACGGACAGATGGGTGGCCAGGGGCGTAAGCTGATCCGCCAAAAAAAGGCATATAATATCTATAAAGTATATGATCAGCATATGGGGTCTCATTATATGGAACTGTTTGGACAGACACAGAGTGGAGCGTTTGTGTATTTGCGTACCAATTACCAGAGTATGAATGAGAATATTGATATCTTTAATCATTTTATTGCTTATGCAGGTGTCGGTGTTATGATTTTAGGTGCGATCCTGATGATATTTGTGGGCAACAGCTTCGCAAAACCGATTTTACAGATCACAGAGATTGCAAAAAAGATGTCAGAACTTGATTTTAATGTGAAATATCCGGTTAAAACGCAGGATGAGATCGGTGTACTTGGAAACAGTATCAATATGCTGTCAGAAAAATTGGAAGGTACGATTTCTGAGTTAAAGACTGCAAATAATGAATTACAGCAGGACATTGAGAAAAAGACACAGATTGATGAGATGCGAAAAGAATTTTTATCAAATGTTTCTCACGAATTAAAGACACCGATCGCATTGATCCAGGGATATGCAGAAGGACTTCAGGACAACATTAATGATGACGAAGAAAGCCGCAATTTCTATTGCGAAGTAATTATTGATGAAGCTAATAAAATGAATAAGATGGTCAAAAAGCTTCTGACATTAAATCAAATTGAATTTGGAAACAATCAGGTTACTTTTGAGCGGTTTGATATTGTCGGTCTGATACAGAATGTCATGAATTCGGCACGGCTTCTCGCCGATCAGAAAGAAGCTGCCCTTTATATGGTAGAAGAATATGATCCGATCTATGTCTGGGCAGATGAATATATGATTGAAGAAGTAGTGACAAATTATATCAGCAATGCGATCAATCATGTTGAGTTCGAAAAGAAGATAGAAGTGTCGATCAAACAGACACATGATCTGGTACATGTCAGTGTGTTTAATACCGGAAAGTGTATACCGGAAGACGAGCTGGATAAAGTATGGATCAAATTCTATAAGGTAGATAAAGCGAGAACCAGAGCATATGGCGGAAGCGGAATCGGGCTTTCTATTGTAAAGGCGATCATGGATTCAATGCATCGGGAATGTGGTGTTCGAAACAGAGAAGACGGTGTGGAATTCTGGTTTGAGCTTGATCGCAGAAATTCATAAGACAGTTTGAAGGATTGATTGACTATATTGTAAATTGTGTGCTACTATATAGATATTAGGTTGGATTACAGGGAGGTAGTATATGCGAAGTAAACTATGTATTATAACTATAGTTGCTTGTGCGGCTTTAACAGGATGTAGTAATGTGCCTGATCTGTCTCATGTTGATAATGATCTGACAGCACAATATATGGCAGATGCGTTGTTGAAGAATGATGACTCCTATCAGGGAGTATTAGATTATGACCACAGTATATTGGAAGCAACACCATCACCTACAGCAGAGCCGACACCGGCTGTAACTGTTGCCCCGACGCAGGAGCAGGATACAGATAGTGCAAATGCAGGCAGTGATGGAGCAAGTACGGATAATACACAAAATAATGATACGGATTCTTTAGCATCAAGTGAGCCCGGAGCACAAAGCAGTGTAGAATCTCAGGCAGAGCAGGTGCCTCCGGAACAGGTATATGGAATCAAGGGAATCTCTATGAAAGCTGTAAGCTACAAGTTAGTAAAGTCATATGGATCGAGTTATGCAAATTGTACGGCATCCAAAGGGAAAAAGCTGTTAGTAGTACAATTCAGCATATCGAATGTTTCTGCGAAAGCTAAAACGATTGATTTGAGCAAGTCCGGCGTGCAGGCATCCATTATGATCAATGGTCAGGCAGCAGGAGATGCTATGCTAAGTGTTGTAGATGAAGATTTGCAACATATGAGGACAAAGCTGGCTGCGGGAAAGAAAAAGCAAGGTGTACTGCTTTTTGAAGTTGATAAGGGGCAAAAGATAGACAATGTATCCGTAACATTTTCAGCAGGACAAAAGCAGGCAGATGTTGCGGTAAAATAATCAGTTGCAATACGATGAAAAAAAGGTATTTGTATAGGCGATATGCAAGTTGTTTTTTCGTTGTACTTGCACTATAATAAAAGAAATTTAATATGGAGGAACGGATATGGAGACAGGAATACTTTTAGAAAGTGGAACAAATGAATTAGAAATTTTAGAATTTCGCGTTGGAAAGAATTTATACGGTATTAACGTTGCGAAGGTGCGTGAGATCTTAAGTTATCAGGATCCGACTCCTGTTCCAAACGCTGATGCACGTATTGAGGGTATTTTTATGCCGCGTGATGAGATCATCTCCGTTATTGATCTTGCAAAATGTCTGGGTATGGTTCGTGATGAGCAGACAACGGACACCGATATGTACATAGTAACAAACTTTAATAAATTAAACGCTGCATTTCATGTAAGTGCAGTGCAGGGAATTCACAGAGTATCCTGGGAAGATATCATTAAGCCGGACTCTACTGTGAATGCTGCAGGTGCCGGAATGGCGACGGGTATTGTCCGTATTGACGGAAATCTGATCATCATTCTTGACTTTGAAAAAATTGTAGCCGAGATCAATCCGGAGACAGGATTAAAGGTATCCGATGTTGAACATATGCATGGAAGAAAGAGAAATGAATCTCCTATTTTGATTGCGGAAGACTCTGCATTACTTAGTAAAATGATCGTTACCTGCTTAGAGCAGGCCGGATATACAAATCTTACAGTTACGGCAAATGGTCAGGAGTGCTGGGATAAGATGAATGAATATCTGAATAGTGGAGATTTAGATGGTCAGGTTTCCTGTGTTATTACAGATATAGAAATGCCGCAGATGGATGGTCATCATTTGACGAAGCTGATTAAGACAAATGATACAATGAAACATATTCCTGTTGTAATCTTCTCTTCTTTGGTAAATGATGAAATGAAGAGAAAAGGAGAACAGCTTGGAGCAGATGCACAGTTGTCTAAACCGGAGATTGGCCAGTTAGTAGAAGCGATTGATGGTTTGCTTGGTGCGAAAGCTTAATATCAGATGAAATATGGACTCCCAACTATAGACCGTGGTGAGTGACAAGCATAGTGAAGGAGATTTGAGTTGAGCGAGGAAAAAGATATGCAGTCAACTGACGTTGAGTTAGAGACAGATGATTTGAAAGAATTTGTAGATATGGCAGATGTTGATGATTTGGATGTATCAGATGGTGATGATTTCTTTGGTGATCTTGGAGATATTTCAGATCTTGGAGAAATCCCGGAATTGTCAGAGATAGAAAGCACAATATCGGATGCAAAAAAGAAAAAGGAAGAAAATACAACTATAAAACAGGCAGAAGAAAGCGTACCTGTGCCGGATGTTGCAGATATGGAGAGTAATAGTGTTTCTGAAATGATGTCGGATGAAGATATTCAGGCATTATTAGCTGCAAATGAGACTGCCTCGGAGACAGAAGAAACAAGTGCAAATGTCGATAGAGAAGAAAGTGTACCTGTGCCGGATGTTGCAGATATGGAGAGTAATAGTGGTTCTGAAATGATGTCGGACGAAGATATCAGGGCATTATTAGCTGCAAACGAAAATACACAGACTGATACAACAGCAGATGATAGCAGCAAAGAAGATGTACCGGATATTGCAGCAATAGACGATAGCAGTGAGGAGAGTATGCCTGATATAACAGCAATAGACGATAGCAGTGAGGAAAGTATACCGGATATAGCAGCATTAGATGATAGCAGTGAGGAAAGTATACCTGATATTGCAGCATTAGATGATAGCAGTGGGGAAAGTATACCTGATATTGCAGCATTAGATGATAGCAGTGAGGAAAGTATACCTGATATTGCAGCAATAGACGATAGCAGTGAGGAAAGTATACTGGATATAGCAGCATTAGATGATACTGATTCTTTGGATGGTTTATCAGACAATGATATGGAAAGTGCATTGGATGCTTTAAATGACGATCAGGAATCAAGTGGATCAGGTGACATTGATTCCATGTTAGATGGTCTTTTGGATGATCTTGATATGAAGGGTACTTTGGGTGACATTGATGGAAATACCGAAGAAATGTCGGAAGCAGAACAAATGTCACAAGAAGATAGCGAGGAATCTCTTGATTCGTTAGCAGATCTTTTGGGAATGACCGGAGAACCGGTATCGTCAGAAAAGGAAGATGATATGCAATCGCTTTTGGATGCTTCTCTTTTACCGGATGAAAAGAACGAAGAAAACGATGAGAAGAAGACAGGGTTCTTTAAGAAAGTATTTGGCAATGTTATTACTGATGAAATTGCGCAGGAAGAACGCGAAGCTGCCCAAAAGGAAGTAAAAGAAGCCGAAGAAAAAGCCGAAAAAGATGCTGCGGATGCGGAAGAAAAAGCAAAGCAGAAAGAAGAAAAGAAAGCTGCTAAGGAAGCTAAAAAAGCCGAAAAAGCGAAACAAAAAGCTGAAAAGAAAGCTGCAAAAGAGGCTAAAAAGGCCGAGAAAAAGGCAAAGGAAGAAGAGGAAGAGGCAGCAGAACTTGAAATTGTCGGTAAGCTGAACAAAGTTGGTGTAGCAATTATTGTGATAGCTACAATTCTCTTTTTGACTGTTGAGATTACCGGAACAAATCTTTGGGGGTATGCGAGTGCAAAGCAGGCGGCAGACAAATATTTCAAGATGGGCAAATATACAGAAGCCTATCAGGAAGCATTAGGTACAAAGATGCGAGATAAAGATCCTGAGATGTACCAGAAGATTAAAACAGTTATGAAGGTACAGCAATCGATCAATGCATACCAAAATTATGAAAGAGTTGGATATTATCCTGATGCCTTGAATGCTTTGCTTCAGGGGATTAGAAAATATGATGACAATTTAAGTACAGCAATTGATCTGGAAGCGGATCAGGATTTGAAGAAATGCCGTGAACAGATTCTGTCTAATTTGCAATCTGAGTTTGGTGTATCTGAGTCAGAAGCATATTCTTTATTAAGTTTAGATCAGAATAGTTATACTGATAAAGTAGTAGAGATTGGAAGGCAGAAAGTTAAATAAAAAATTGTCTGATTGAGAATGAAGGAGATGAGATCATGGATAATTGCGATAGTAAAAGTCGAGGGATCTATAACGATGTTTATGGCTTAAAGTGCAATTTTAAAGCACATGATCTTGCTCCTTTTTCTTATGAATGATCATAATAGGAAAATTGTATATAAGCCTTAACAACATCGTTTCAAAATGAAAAAGCTTTTAGAAGTGTCATTTTATTTTGTGATGGTGTATTTTTATGCCCTTTTTTAAGGAATATTTTTAAGGGATAGAAATATGCCATCCGGTATGGACGCATCAGAAAGAATTGTTTTGTCAATTTCTGAAGTGAAACGTATTATGTTTGCATTTTGTCAGGAAAGATTGGAGGCTTAGAATGGAAAGAGAAGTATTAAAAGAACCAAAATTTAGTGAAGAGATCGTTGGAATCGTCAGAAGTGGTATGGATAAAGAAGCTGTAATCGAACAGCTTCGCGATTATCATGAGAATGATATCGCACAAAGTCTTGCGTTTTTGACAAGTCAGGAGAGAAGACATTTATATAGGCTCTTAGGGGCAGAGTGGACATCGGAGATCTTTTCGCATGTTGAGGAACCTAAGGCATATATCGAAGAACTTAGTATTGACCAGCTTGCTGCAGTGATCAATGAAATGGATTCGGATGATGCCGTAGATTTGTTAGAAGATATTGATGATACTGTCAAAAATCAATTATATCCGATCTTAAAGGAAGATGTGAAAGCAGACATCCGCCTGATCCATTCTTATGATGAAGATGAGATCGGTAGTCTGATCACGAACAATTATATCTGTATTTCAAAAGACTTGAATATTCGTCAGGCAATGCATGAATTGATCCGTCAGGCCGGAGATAATGACAATATTTCAACAATTTATGTGACAGACAAACAGGGAAAATTCAGCGGTGCAATTGATTTAAAAGATCTGATCATAGCCAGAGAAAATGATGATCTGGATGATCTGATCATTTATTCCTATCCGTATTTGATCGCACATGAAAAGATATCTGAAAATATTGAACTGATTAAAGATTATGCAGAAGATTCACTGCCGGTCTTAAATGATCAAAAATGCATTATCGGAATTTTGACTGCACAGGATGTTATCGAGGCAGTCGATGATGAAATGGGAGAGGATTATGCAAAGCTTGCCGGTTTGACTTCAGAAGAAGATTTAAAAGAGACAACGATGGAAAGTATGAAGAAAAGACTTCCCTGGCTGATTGTTCTATTGTTCCTTGGAATGGTCGTATCAAGTGTAGTAGGAGCATTTGAAGTGGTTGTTGCTGTGCTTCCGATCGTTATTTGTTTTCAGTCTTTGATCTTAGATATGGCAGGAAATGTCGGAACACAGTCACTTGCAGTAACGATCCGTGTGTTAATGGACGAAGATCTTCGTACAAAGGACAAAGTAGCATTAGTTTTAAAGGAAATGAAAGTAGGATTTTGCAATGGCTTGCTTTTAGGCGTGATGGCATTTGTGTTTTTAGGATTTTACATTGGTTTCTTTAAAGGCTATTCTTTTGGAACGGGATTTTTTATCTCCGGCTGCGTAGGTGCTTCTTTACTTTTGGCAATGGTGATTTCCAGTCTGGTAGGAACATTGGTTCCGTTGTTCTTTCATAAGATTAAAGTTGATCCTGCGGTTGCATCCGGTCCTTTGATCACGACTGTAAATGATCTGGTAGCGGTTGTTACTTATTATGGACTGGCATGGATCCTGTTAATTCAAGTTTTGCATATAGTCTGAGATAATATAAAAAATGTATTGGAATTTGCATATGGCATGAGAGAGTATAAAAAATGTATTAGGATTTGCATATGGCATGAGAGAGTATAAGCATTATCAGGACTTCTTGCACGAGCATTATTTTGCAATGCAGGATGCGGCACGCTTTCTGGTGGACTATCTGGTAGAAGATAGAGAGTATCTGGTAACCGTACCGACATTATCACCGGAAAATGAATACCGTCTGCCAAATGGAGAAACAGACATTGCCAAATCTGTTTGACGATCATCCGCTATTTCAGATTGATGGGAATTTCGGCGTGACTGCCGGAATTGCAGAAATGCTGGTACAGAGCCATGAAAAAGAATTGCATTTTCTGCCGGCATTGCCTAAAGAATGGACCGATGGAAAAGTTGAAGGACTGTACCTGCGTGGCGGAAAAGTATTGAAGGTTCTGGAATGGAAAGATGGAAAGATTGTGCGATGTGAAGTGGAGAAAATTTAATTATCAGAAGAATCGCAAGACAAGAATGGAATAACCATATCGACAACCCTCCCCGTATGTGGTACACTTTTACCATACAAAACAACGACAGCAGAGGTGATATACAACAATGATAGCTATAATAGACTATGATGCCGGTAACTTGAAAAGTGTAGAAAAAGCACTACAGCATTTAGGACAGGATTGCAAGATTACAAGAAATGCAAAGGAAATCTTAGAAGCAGATAAAGTGATCTTACCCGGAGTAGGTGCTTTTGCAGATGCTATGGAAAAATTACAGAAATATGATCTGATAGATGTGATCCATCAGGTTGTAGATAAGAAAACTCCGTTTTTGGGAATCTGTCTTGGGCTACAGCTTATGTTTGAAAGCAGTGAAGAAGGTCCGGGAGTAAAAGGCCTGGGACTTTTACCGGGTAAGATCGTACGATTTCCGGAAAAAGAAGGATATAAGATTCCACATATGGGTTGGAATTCCATAGAGATCAAAAAGGGAGCTAAGATTTTACAGGGGATCGGTACAAATCCGTATGTGTATTTTGTGCATTCGTATTATCTTCAGGCGGCTGATCCGGATGATGTGGCTGCGACGACAGAATATATTACACAGGTGCATGCATCCGTAGAGCATGACAATATCTTTGCATGCCAGTTTCATCCCGAAAAAAGTGGGGATGTCGGCTTACAGATCCTTAAGAATTTTTGTGAATTAGACTAAAAGAAGAACAGACAGCTTTGTAGGAACAAAAATGCATATCCTTAACGAAAAGAACAAATAGAATGCAAAAACTGGAATGCATGTATTTAGAAAATGGAGGAACACATGTATACAAAGAGAATTATACCATGTTTGGATGTAAATAACGGACGTGTTGTAAAAGGTGTTAATTTTGTGGATTTAAAAGATGCCGGAGATCCGGTCAGTGTAGGAGCTGCTTATGGAAAAGCCGGAGCGGATGAACTTGTTTTCCTGGATATTACAGCATCTTCGGATGCCAGAGCAACAAAGTTAGATATGGTTCGTCGTGTGGCAGAAACAGTTTTTATTCCATTTACGGTGGGCGGTGGAATCCGCACGATTGATGATTTTAAAATGGTATTGCGTGAGGGTGCAGATAAAGTATCGGTAAACTCAGCCGCAATCCTTAATCCGGAACTGATCTCGGAAGCCGCAATGAAATTCGGAAGCCAATGTGTTGTTGTTGCGATTGATGCAAAAAGACGGGCAGATGGAAGCGGCTGGAACATTTATAAAAACGGTGGACGTGTTGATATGGGGATTGATGCGGTAGAATGGGCAATGAAAGCCTGTGAACTCGGTGCCGGCGAAATCCTTTTGACAAGCATGGACTGTGATGGTACGAAGGATGGTTATGATATTGAATTGACAAAGATCGTATCCGATAACGTGTCGATCCCGGTTATTGCATCCGGTGGAGCGGGTAAGTTAGAGCATTTTAAAGATGCATTTACAAAAGGAAATGCAGATGCGGTATTAGCAGCATCGTTATTCCATTATAAAGAGTTAGAGATCCGCGAAGTGAAAGAATATTTGCGGGAGCAGGGAATAAGTGTACGTTTGTAAGAGTAAGGCAGGTAAAGGAGTACATAAAAATGGCAATGATCACAAATGACTGGCTGGATGCGATCCAACCGGAATTTTCAAAAACATATTACAGGGATTTGTTTGAATTTGTAAAAGATGAATACAGTAAGGTTGTAGTATATCCGCCGTCAGATGATATTTTTAATGCATTTCATTTTACACCATTATCAAAAGTAAAAGTATTGATCTTAGGGCAGGATCCCTATCATAATGTGCATCAGGCACATGGCTTGAGTTTTTCTGTTCCGCAGGATCAAAAAGAAATCCCGCCTTCTTTGCAAAATATTTACAAAGAATTGCAAAGTGATTTAGGATGTTACATCCCGGATAATGGCTATTTGAAAAAATGGGCTGATCAGGGTGTGCTTTTGTTAAACACGGTATTGACGGTACGTGCACATCAGGCGAATTCTCATCAGGGAAAGGGATGGGAGCAATTTACGGATGCGGTGATTCAGGCAATCAATGCACAGGATCGCCCGATTGTTTATATGTTGTGGGGAAGACCGGCACAGTCTAAGATTCCGATGCTGAACAATCCTAAACATTTGATCTTAAAGGCACCACATCCGAGCCCGCTTTCAGCATATCGTGGTTTTTTTGGCTGCAAACACTTTAGTCAGGCAAATCAATTTTTACAGGACAATGGCGTAGAACCGATCGACTGGCAGATCGAGAATTGCCATACAACTAATTAGCCATATAGCAAACTCATTATATGATCAGATGAAAATATGGTCAGCCATATTTAGCTGCATCATTCGTTATATGAATAAATAGTAACACAGATAACAATAACTTCATTTATGTAAAAGATATCGGACAAAGAACCTGTTTTTTGGTAAGTATTGATCATACTGAAAATGCCAAATAAAACAGATTGCTTTGTTTTGATATCTTTTTGTTTCTTTGGCAAGAATGAGGGAACTGAAATTTTCTCTGTTTTTTCATAACATAACCTTAACAATATATCTAAAGTCTTAAAACTCAAAAAAAGTATTGCAACATCAAGAAAAGAGTGCTAGCATAGCAACTACACCAAATGGTTAACTGGGTTAATAATTAACTTGGTTCATATAGTGTATATCGGATATCTGCCAGTCAAAAATATTTTAATGTAAGCATATCATAGCATTTTTCTATCTGACAATGGATTAGATTTGTGTCTGCTTTTTTATTTATTTTATCTTTTAGAGCATTGTCTCGTCAGATAAGAATAACTATGTTTTTTGCTTTTTTGCCCTGATTATGGGCGCTCTCATCTGATATAGGGGCAAGGCCAGTCCTGATGTACATTGCTGTTGGGACTCTCTAAGCCCGTCGCCACTTGCGCAGTAAAAAGAGGTTTTACTTTTTGCTGTGCTATGTGTGCGTTACGTGGCTTTGCGAAGCGGGAGCGTGTCCCATACAGCAATGCTACTCAGGCTGAGTCGCCCCTATAGTTATGACCCGTGCCCACTTAGCAAAAAAGCTAAAAAAATCAAATTTCCTAACCAGCCGTCGTGTCTATTCAAAAGACAATAAGAAAAATAGAAGCAGAACATAGAAGTAACTCTATGGCGCAGCATAATAAAGCAGAAACAAGCTTGAAAGTTATGTGTGGCATTGATTGGGAAATGAGGAAGTGTTGTGAATAGGATAGAAATGAGGTTTGGATATGGAAGATTTTTTTCGTGTTGGAGTGATTGCAAATACACACGGTATTCGTGGAGAGGTTAAGATTTTTCCTACAACGGATGATGTAAAGCGTTTTGATTATTTGAAAGAAGCATATATTGATGCCGGAAAAGAGAAAATCAAAGTAGAGGTTTCTAATGTTCGTTATTTTAAAAATTTAGTGATCGTGAAGTTTAAGGGCATTGATAATATTAATGATATAGAGAGATACAAAGGAAAAGATCTGTTAGTTACACGTGAAAATGCACTTCCTTTGGAAGAAGGAGAATATTATCTTGCAGATATTATCGGTGCAAATGTTTATACAGAAGACGGAAATCTTTTTGGTAGTCTGGAAGATGTGATTGAAACAGGTGCGAATCTGGTCTATAGTGTACAGCATGAAGGAAAAGAAGTGCTGCTTCCGGTTATTGATGACTGCGTCAAAGAAGTGAATGTGGAAGAAAAGAAGGTAATTGTTCATATTATGAAAGGATTACTTGATTAATGTGGATAAAGTTTTTATTATAAAAATGATATCCGTGAAGAATACAGAGTATAAGAGCAATAACATAGGAAAGGAAAAAGAAAAAATGATGCGTTTTCATGTAATGACACTTTTCCCGGAAATGGTAGAAAATGCAATGGAAGTAAGCATTACCGGACGTGCGATCAAGGCGGGTCGCATTGCACTAAATGCAGTCAATATCAGAGACTATGCACAAAATAAGCATAATCGTGTAGATGATTATCCTTATGGTGGCGGTGCAGGTATGGTGATGCAGGCAGCTCCGGTCTATCGTTGTTATCAGGCGATTGATCAGGAATATGCATTGAAAGAAAAGAAGACAAGAGTGATCTATCTTTCTCCGCAGGGAGAAACATTTTCGCAGAAAATGGCACAAGAACTGGCAAACGAAGAAGATTTGGTCTTTTTGTGTGGTCATTATGAGGGGATCGATGAACGTGTATTGGAAGAAATTGTAACAGATTATGTATCGATCGGAGATTATGTATTAACCGGTGGAGAACTTCCGGCATTGGTGATGATGGATACGATCTCACGTCTTGTTCCGGGGGTATTAAATAATGATATTTCAGCGCAGACAGAGTCTTTTTCCGATGATCTGTTAGAATATCCGCAATACACCAGACCGGAAGAATGGAATGGGAAAAAAGTGCCTCCTGTGTTATTGTCAGGAAACCATAAACTTCTTGCACAATGGTATCGTGAGCAGTCTGTGATACGGACAGCGCAAAGAAGACCGGATCTGATCCAAAAGGCAGATCTGACAGCAAAAGAGCAGGAATTAGTCAAAGAAATCTTAGAAGACAAAAAGCAACAGAAATAAATGGGAAGAGAAATTCCTTCAGGGAGTCTTAGAAAGAAAAAGCAACAGAAATAAATGGGAAGAAATATTTCTTCAGGAGTCTTAGAAAGAAAAAGCAACAGAAATAAATGGAAAGAGAAATTCCTTCAGGGAGTCTTAGAAAGAAAAAGCAACAGAAATAAACGGGAAGAAAAATTTCTTCAGGAGTCTTAGAAAGAAAAAAGCAACAGAAATAAATGGGAAGAGAAATTCCTTCAAAGAATCATAGAAAGTAAAAGCGACAGGAATAAACAGGAAAAGGAATTAGCAAAATGAAAATCAGATTTTATATTAAAAAAAGAATAATATATCGGCTGGTCAGTATGCAGCTTATAGGTATCCTGATCATTTCGTTATTCACCGGTTGTGCAAAAGAAACATCGTTTCTTACAACCAGCGGATTCGCTTTTAATACAACCTATACGATTACAGTGTATCAGGGGGGAACACAAAAGACATTAGATACCTGTGTATCAAAATGTGCCGATTATGAACAGGTCTTTAGCCGGACTTCCAAAAACAGTGAATTATATCAGATCAATCAAATAGAAGCTTTATATCTTACGGTAGTAGAGCAGGCAATGGATCTAAAAGATTCTTTTACAAAGAAACGATCTTATACAAAAGAGCAATGCGAGTCGATCGTAAAGCAGATCGAGCAGAAGAAAACAAAAGAAAACACGGTAAAATACAGTATTCGTCAGGATGGTTCGATCACATTTGAAATTTCGGCATTGTTAGAGCGTATTGTAAAAAAAGGTTTGGAATATTCGAAAAAGTCAGATGGCAGGTTTGATATTGCGATCGAGCCTGTTTCTTCTTTGTGGGATTTTACCGTCAAAAAGCCAACAGTTCCTGACGAACAGAAAATAGAAAAAGCATTGGCATATGTCGATTATCAGAAAATTGCATTAGACGATCAAAAGCTGACCTTTCAAATGCCGGGCATGGGAATCGATCTGGGCGGTATTGCCAAAGGATTTATTGCGGATGAGTTAAAAGCGTATTTGGAAAAAAAAGGTGTCAAAAGTGCAGTGATCGATCTGGGCGGCAATGTCTTATGTATCGGGAAGAAAGATCCAAAAACACCGTTTCATATTGGCATCCAACAGCCGTTTGCCGATCGGAATGAAACGATTGCTGCGGTTTCGGTTGATGGATTATCAATTGTTTCGTCCGGCGTTTACGAACGATATTTTAAGACGGAGGATGGTACCTTGTATCATCATATCCTGAATCCGAAAACCGGCTATTCGTATGACAACGATCTGATGGCGGTTACGATTCTTTCGAAAAAGTCAGTTGATGGAGATGGACTTTCGACTTCCTGCTTTGCAATGGGAAAGAAAGAAGGACTTGCATTTATCAATAACATAGATGATGTCGAAGCTGTTTTTATCACAAAGGATGAAAAAATGCATTATAGCAGAGGATTTTCAAAATATTTATATCAGCAGAAGTGATCGATTAAAAAGAAAAGAGTGCGACCAATGTGCATGCAAGACATTTGTATGAACGACTTGGTTTTATCCAGCTTGGTACGATCAGGAATGGTTTCCGTTTGGAAAATGGGCAATATGAAGATATCTGCCCTTATTATCGGGAAGTATAGAAATGATAATTCTGTAGGAAAAAGTGTCAGAAATTGTGTGCTGTCCTTGGATGATGCGATGTCAGATTTCGTTTTGAGAGGACACCTCAGTATTTGACGCTTTTTTCTGTTTTATATAGAATGCGAAAAAGAGTATTATAGAAAGAAAAAATGACAGGAATATCAGAAAAAATAAAAAAAAGAAAAATAAAATGTCACATTCAGACAAAGAAAAAGTAGTTCTTTATAGAACGGGAAAGAAGATGCATCGACAGGATTGTTTGAAACGCTGTTTATCATTATGAATACGGGTGTTACGGAGAAATGATATACAGTGGGAGAAAGAAACAGGTGAGGTGAGGATTTTGAATAAGATCGAGGTTGAAAAAGCAGTAGAAACACATGCAGATACAATATGGCGGCTGGCATGGATTCATTGCAACAGGGTACAGGAAAATGCGGAAGATGTCTTTCAGGAAACATTTTTAGCGTTAGTTCGTTCGAAGAAGACTTTTGCAAGTGAAGAACATTTAAAAGCATGGCTGATCCGGGTAGTCTTAAACCAATGCAAAAAGAAATATTATCATGAACAAAAATACCAGCCAACGAAGAAAGAAACGATTGACTATCTGGTAGAACAAACAAAAGAGGAAACTGATAACGGATCGGAACATTTGCATGAAATGCTATATACGCTTTCTGAGAAGTACCGCAAAGTGATCGTATTATATTATATGGAAGAGATGACAACAAAAGAGATCGCTAACATTCTAAGGATATCAGAATCGACTGTCAGAAAGCGGTTGCAAAGAGGACGTGATATGCTTCGTCAGAAAGGAGAGGGACAATGGGAAAGATAACGAAGGAAGAGGAGAAACTTTTTGCAGAAATGAAACAATTAAAAAAGCAGATCGTACCGGATGCACATTTGATCGAGCAGACGAAAAAAAGAGTGTTTGATGAAGATAAGGTCTATCATCATACATTTCTTATGATCGCCATTCCGACGGCTTTGATCCTGTTTCTTGCCGGATTGTATTATTTCGCATATGCAAGACCGACAGCATCTTTGCTTTATGAACAGACGATACAACAGGAAAAAAAGCAAAAGAAGGATATGCAAACAGAAACAATGACCGCGACAGAAGAAAAAGAATTATATGAAAATGCCGGGCAGGAGCAGGGACTGACTAAAAAGCAGATCGATCAGTTGCATCAAAAAGGGAAAAAGTCTACAAGCAGTTCTCTTTGTAAAAGCGTTATCGGAATCAGAAAAGCAAAGATTACGATCGAGACTGTGACAATCTGTAAATATGGTTCGGTTTCCATCCGTCTTTATGAAGACCGGACTTCCTATCAATATGAAAGAGGCTCTGGTGGATGGCATCTGACACAGCAAACGATCGAACAATTATAAAAAAGAAGAAAACGGATCGCCCTGTTCGATCTGATACACGAAACGATCCGGCGGGATAAAAAAGAGTATAACCAGAAAGCATATAGGCAGGATACAGACATGGAATGCAAAGACTTTATGAAAATTATGTGAATGTATTGAATTTTGAAAGTGCAGCATATACAATGAGTGGTATTAAGATTATTATGATGTCATCAAAATGTATCAGATAGAAGTGTAAGGAGGAAGAGAATATGGGAATGGGATATTATTATCCGTATATTGATCCAACGTATATTTTAGTCATTGCAGGTGCATTATTATGTATGCTTGCATCCGCAAATGTCAACCGGACATTTCAACGCTACAGTCGTGTGGGGACAATGGGACATATTACAGGAAGAGAAGTCGCAGAACGGATTTTATATCAGGCAGGGATTACCGATGTTCGAATTGAGCGGATCAGTGGAAGCCTGACCGATCATTACGATCCGAGAAACAAAGTAGTCCGCCTGTCAGACAGTGTCTATGATGCTGCGTCTGTAGCGGCGGTCGGAGTTGCCGCACATGAATGCGGTCATGTGATCCAGCACCATAAAGGTTATGTGCCGATCAAGATCCGTACAGCGATCGTACCGATCGTGAATATCGGTTCTAAACTGTCATGGCCTGTGATATTACTTGGTATTATCCTAAGTTCTTTTCAGATGATCCAGATCGGTATTATTTTATTTGCGTTTACTTTTGTGTTCCAGATCGTCACATTACCGGTTGAATTTGATGCCTCCCACAGAGCATTACGGATCTTAGAGTCCAATGGTACATTATATGAAGAAGAGTGGAGAGGTGCAAGAAAGGTTTTGCGTGCCGCAGCCATGACTTATGTTTCAGCCGCAGTATCAACATTGTTACAGCTTCTCAGACTGGTACTTTTATTTGGGAGAAGATCTAATGATGATTAAGTGAAAAATTTCGTTATATGTTCTGCTTACAAAAGCCTGTCATATCAGAAATTACATTGTGTGATTTCTATATGACAGGCTTTTTTATGGAATAGGAAATTGCTCATACAGTAGTGGTACATCAACAAGAATTGCTTTAGCAATTCTTGGAGTGCAAAGCGCTGGCTTTGCACTTTTTTATGCGTTTATATTGATCAATAGAAACGTTGTGTAGAATGCCGGAAAAGGAGCATGGGCTTTTGATGTGCTATGCAACGATCGCATGGCAATGTTTCCAAAAGGATTGTGGATGATGTATTTTTATTCATGGATCGCATGACGCAAAGCAATCGCAACAAATGCAGTGAAAAGTTCCGCAATCCAGAACGCATGCCATACACCAACGGCTCCAAACAGATGTGACAGGATAAAAGCTGCCGGAATGATAAAAAGAAGATAACGGAAAAGGGATATGATTAGAGATTGTATCCCTTTTCCTAATCCTTCTAATGCACCGGATGCGGTGATCGAAAAAGTAGAAAAGAGAAAACCGAGACTGATGATACGAAGTGCAGTCTGCCCGATACGGATCGTATCCGGGTTTGTTGTAAAAAGACCGATCAGACGGTCCGGAATCACAAGACAGATGATCGTACCAAAAAGCATGATCATACCATTCATGATCAGAACGATCCGGTAGATCTGCTGTACACGTTTGTGCTCTTTTGCTCCATAATTAAAGCCGATCACAGGGCGCATTCCCTGAATGATCCCGTTTGCCGGAAGATATAAAAAAGTCTGTAATTTATAATAGATTCCGAGTACCAGAATATAAACCTCGGAATAGGCAGCAAGGATCGCATTTAATAAAGAGATCAATAACGAAGGCAGTGCCATGTTTAATGTGGCAGGAATACCGATCGCATATAATTTGCCAATTGTTTTTTTATCTGCTTTCCAATATTTTGGATGGATATGGACAGACAATGGGCGGAGTATAAAGATAAGAAGATAGATCACTAATGTTACGGTCTGTCCGATACCGGTTGCCAGGGCAGCACCTTTGATACCCATAGCAGGAAAAGGACCGAGCCCAAAGATCATAAAAGGATCTAATATAATATTGGTAATACAGCCACAGCACATACTGATCATTGTAACCGTCATTTTGCCGACCGACTGAAAGATCTTTTCAAAAGAGATACCGGTCATGCTGACGATCGTAAAGCAAAACGCAATATTAGAATATTGTATGCCAAGCGAAAGCACACTCTGGCTGGTTGTAAACATTTTTAGAAAAGATGGCATCAGCAAAATACTTCCGACAGTCAATACGATCGCATGGCATATCGCAAGAAAAAGCCCGATGGTTGCGGCAGTATGGGCTTTTTTGACTTCATTTGCTCCCATACAGATCGCAATTACAGCATTGATACCGATACCAAAGCCGATGCTGACAGCGTTAATAAAGTTTTGTACCGGAAAGACTAAAGAAAGTGCTGTCATTGCATCTTCGCTGATCTTTGCTACGAAAAAACTGTCAATGATATTGTAAAGAGAATTGACAAGCATAGACAACATCATAGGAAGAGACATTGACAAAAGCAATGGAAGTATCGGTTTGGTTTTCATAAAGTTTTCGTTCATATCATGATCCCTCATCTGGTATTTTTTCGATACCGCTTTCTTATTAATGGTGTATTTTTTAAATGGTCTGGATTTTTATAGCTGCCTTGCTATGATACAGGAATTAAAAAAGCCACACAACGTTACTTTGTTCTTAGCGTTGTGTGGCGAAAAGATGACTTGCATAGAATGCATCAGAATTTTTGAAAATCGGTCTGTTAAAAATTCTGATCTTTCGTCCGGAAAAATCCACTACTCATTTTCAGAGCTTATTGTACCAGTTTAGAAGAAAATGTCAAGAATAAAACTATTTGCCGAGGTAGAAAATACAACTATTTGCTGAAGCTGAAAGAAACTTTTCAGTTCAGTCATAAAACTTTTTTTATAATATTCCTATAAACCTATTGACCTAGTAGGAATTATATGGTATTATTTGAAACATCAAAATTAAAAAAAAGCAGAAAGATACATTCTGCTTTACAAAGTATAAGATTCATTTAGAAAGGAATGGTGGTATTTATGAAAAAAATCGCAAAGCAGTTGACAGAGTTGATCGGAAATACTCCTTTATTGGAGTTATCAAATTATGAAAAAGAAAATGATTTAAAAAGTTCTATCATTGCAAAGTTAGAATATTTTAATCCGTTAGGCAGTGTAAAAGATCGTGTTGCTTATGCTATGATCGAACAGGGGATCAAAGATGGTGCGATCGATCAGGATACGGTTATCATAGAGCCTACCAGTGGAAATACAGGAATTGGTCTTGCATTTGTTACGGCAGCAAAAGGCTTGCATCTTATTTTGACAATGCCGGACACCATGAGCGTGGAGCGTCGTAAGATCGTTTCTGCACTTGGTGCACAGATCGTTCTGACACCGGGAAGAGATGGTATGAAAGGTGCGATTAAGAGAGCAGAAGAGTTAAAGGAAGAATATGGAAATGCGTTCATCCCACAGCAGTTTGAGAATGAAGCAAATCCAGCAATCCATAAAGTAACAACAGCAAAAGAAATCTGGGAAGATACCGATGGGGAAGTTGATATCTTCGTATCTGCTGTCGGTACCGGTGGAACGATCACAGGTACAGGTCTTGGATTAAAAGAAAAGAATCCAAATGTCAAGATCGTTGCCGTAGAGCCTGCAAGCTCACCGGTTCTTTCAGGCGGCAAGCCGGGACCTCATAAGATTCAAGGTATTGGAGCCGGGTTTGTACCGGATGTTTTACAGACCGACCTGTTAGATGAAATCATTACCGTAGAAAATGATGATGCCTTTGAGACATCAAGAAAAGTAGCAAAAAGTGATGGAATTTTAGTTGGTATTTCAGCCGGTGCATCACTTTATGCAGCAACACAGTTAGCAAAACGTCCTGAAAACGAAGGAAAGAACATTGTAGTGTTATTACCGGATACCGGAGAAAGATATCTGTCTACTTCTTTATTTACTGTAGATGAATAATTTTTGAGGTTGATCGGATGTTTGGAAAAAAGAAAATTTGGTTTGTTTTTTGCCTGCTTGCAGCTCTGTTTTTATGCAGCTGTGGCAGGAAAAATTCAGATACCGTAACGATCACGAATGTGTCTTATGATCCGACGAGGGAATTTTATGAGCAATACAACAAACTGTTTGAAAAATTCTATCAGAAGAAATACGGTAAAAAAGTAGAAGTGATCCAGTCACATGGCGGTTCGGGCAGTCAGGCACGATCTGTTGTCGAAGGATGTAATGCCGATGTTGTCACGCTTGCGCTGGAACATGATATTACATTGATCGAGAACACAGGACTGATCGATAAAGGCTGGGAAAGGGAATTTGCCCGCTCCAGTGCACCATACACATCGACGATCGTTTTTCTTGTTCGAAAAGGAAATCCCCGAAAGATAAAAGACTGGGATGACCTGACAAAAAAAGGTGTAGAAGTGATCACACCGGACCCAAAGAGTAGTGGCGGTGCATGCTGGAACTTTCTTGCCGGTTTAAGTTATGCGAAATCAAAATTACATAATGAAGCAAAAGAAAAAGCATTTATGAAAAAATTATATGCCAATGTTTCGGTAATGGATTCCGGCGCAAGAGGTTCTACCACAACCTTTGTGGAAAATGGAAAAGGCGATGTTTTGATCCAATGGGAAAATGAAGCAATCACAACCATGGCTTCGTATCCCGGAAAGTATGAAATGATCACACCATCTGTCAGTATACTGGCACAGCCAAGTGTAGCAGTTGTTGATGATAATGCAAGGGCAAATCATACCAAGAAAGTGAGCAAAGCATATTTGCAATATTTATATAGCAAAGAAGCACAGGAATTGATCGGAAAGAGTGGTTTTCGTCCATCGGATCAGGATGTGTTACAAAACTTTTCGAATCAATTTGATCTGTCGGTAGATCTTTGGACGATTAAAGATTATGGTGGATGGAACAAAGCGTATCAGAAGTATTTTGATGATGGAGCATGGTTTGATAAAATTTACGAGTATTAACAGAAACTGAGGATAAGAAAGATGGATCAGGTTAAGAAAAGAAAAAAAGCAAAGAAAGCCCGTGTGATACCTGGGTTTCATCTGACACTGGGCATTGTTGTTACAATGCTTTCGTTGATCGTTTTGATCCCGTTAGCTTCGGTGCTGGTGCATTCTCTTGGGATTTCTCCAAAAGAGTTTTTTGCCCTGCTTTGGAAGCCAAATGTCAGAAATGCTTTCTTTACAAGTATTGGTTGCTCTTTTGCAGCTGCTGTGTGCAATGCCGTTTTCGGCCTTGTGATCGCATGGACGTTAGTTAAATATGACTTTTCGTGCAAAAAGCTTTTGGATGGTTTTATTGAACTTCCTTTTGCACTGCCGACAGCAGTAGTCGGTATCACACTTTCAAAACTGTATTCCGAAAACGGATTTTTTGGAAAAGGATTTGCTCTGCTTGGAATGAAAGTGTCCTATACAAAGGTCGGTCTTGTGATCGCATTGGTATTTGTAGGAATTCCATTTGTTGTCCGTGCAGTACAGCCGGTGTTAGAAAAGCTCGATGAGCAATATGAAGAAGCGGCTTATATGTTAGGTGCAAGTCCGGTAAAAACATTTTTCCTTGTTATTTTCCCGGAACTAAAGCCTGCATTATTAACCGGTTTTGGTCTGGCTTTTGCAAGAGGGATCGGTGAATATGGCAGTGTCATTTATATTTCCGGTAACAGTGCAAAAGATAAGACGCAGGTAATCTCTTATGTGATCATGCAAAAGTTAAGTTATATTGATTATGCCGGTGCGACAGCGATTGCATTGGTCATGTTAGTTATTTCATTTATATTGCTTTTGTTTGTCAATATCGTACAGGCAAGACAATCGGCAAGAACGAATCTGTTATAGAAAAGAGAGTCTGTAAACAGTCAAAATACAATTGAAAATAAGAAAATTCAATTTTTTTTGAGGAAAAAGTTGACTAATTAGATAGGAATTATATAATTAGAAAGAGGTGACATTGCGATGACAGAACAGGAGAAACTTGAGAAAAAGAAAAAGAGAACGAAAAGGTGTTGTATTACGATTACTGTTCTCTTTATCACATGTATGTTGATCATCCCCTTGGTTTCCGTGATTGTGAATTCTTTAAAAGAAGGAATTGGTTTCTATATCCGTTCGATCTCGACAGAGTATGTCAGAAGTGCATTGGGTGTCACTTTTCTGGCAACTGTGATTGCAGTTGTGATCAATACCTTTTTTGGTATTTGTGCAGCATGGCTTTTGACGAAGTTTTCATTCCGTGGAAAGCAGATCTTAGCAACCCTGATCGATATTCCGTTCTCAATCTCTCCGGTTATTGTTGGTCTTGCCTACCTGATGACGTTTGGCAGACTTGGATGGTTTTATCCGGTGATCCGGGCATTTAATCAGTTCTTCGGAACGAATGTCCGTATTACATTTGCAATACCGGGTGTGGTACTTGCAACGATCTTTGTTACTTTTCCGTTTGTATCCAGAGAGATCATTCCGGTGCTGAATGCACAGGGAAAAGATGAAGAAGAAGCGGCTGCATTGATGGGGGCAAGTGGTTTTACGATTTTTCGAAAGATCACACTTCCGCAGATGAAATGGGGATTACTCTATGGTATTATCCTTTGTACGGCAAGAGCATTAGGAGAGTTTGGTGCTGTCAATGCGTTATCAAAGACCAGAGGAGAAACATTTACCTTACCATTAGAGATTGATGCATTGTATATGTCAGGGACGGATCAGTCGATCACGGCAGCATTTGCCGCATCATCGATCTTAGTGATCATTGCCGTGATCATATTGATCATCAGAAATATATTAGAAAGAAAACATATAGAACAATAGAGGAAGGAGGATTCGATCATGTATGTTGAAATGAAAAATATCTATAAGAAATATGGCGATTTCCTTGCTTCCGATAATGTGAGTTTTGGAATAGAAAAAGGAAAATTAGTTGCCCTGCTTGGACCTTCAGGAAGCGGTAAGACCACACTTCTTCGTATGATCGCAGGACTGGAAAATCCGAATGCAGGAGATATTTATATTGACGGAGTCAGAGTCAATGATATTCCGGCATCTCAAAGAGGGATCGGATTTGTTTTTCAAAATTATGCACTGTTTCGTTATATGACTGTTTTTGAAAATGTAGCATTTGGACTCCGCTTACAAAAGGTTCCCAAAAAGCAGATCAAGGAAAGAGTCACGGAACTGTTAGAATTAACCGGCTTATCGGGCATGGAAAAGCGATATCCGAACCAGCTTTCCGGTGGACAGAGACAGCGAGTCGCTTTTGCAAGAGCGTTAGCTCCTAATCCGCAGGTGCTTTTACTCGATGAACCGTTTGCAGCGATTGATGCAAAAGTCAGAACAGAACTTCGAAACTGGCTTCGGGAAATGGTAGAAAAACTTGGAATTACAAGTATTTTTGTAACACATGATCAGGATGAAGCAGTAGAAGTGGCAGACGAGATCATTATTACCAATCATGGAACGATCGAACAGAAAGGAACACCGATCGAGATCTACAAATCACCGGCAACGCCTTTTGTTGCCAAGTTTATCGGACGATCTTCTGTTGTCGAAGAATATGAAAAGCTCAAAGGCTTTGAGCGGATTGCAAATGCCAAGAAAGCCGTGATCCGACCGGAATTTATCAAGATATCAAAGAGTGGCAAGTTAGACCGCTATATCAGTGCTGCTGAGACAGGCGTTGTGACAGACGTTGTCTTTCGCGGAAACCGTATAGATGTTATGGTCAATATCAATGGTATTGATGTGGTGGGCGAACGGTCATTAGAAAAGGATCTGATATCGGTTGGTGAGACCGTACACGTTTTGATCTACCGGTTGTATGTCTTTGATGCGAATCAGACGTATTTGTTAGAAAATATGGAAATGCAGGAAACATCCGATGTATTCTATATTTAATCATTATGATCATATGAAAAGGACAGGAAAAATCGTATTCCTGAAATTTACCGGTTAAGAGGAAAGTTGGCGATACTTTCAAATGGAGGTTATCATGCAAATAGAAGAAAGAAAAGTTTTAAGCACAGATGTGCTGATCATAGGTGGCGGCACGGCAGGCTGTTATGCAGCATTGACGATCAGAGAAGAGTCCGATCTTTCTGTGATCATTGCTGAAAAAGCCAATATCAAAAGAAGCGGCTGTCTCGCGGCAGGAGTCAATGCAATCAATGCATACATTGTCAAGGGACGCAAGCCGGAAGACTATGTAGATTACGCGAAGAAAGATGCGGATAATATTGTCAGAGAAGATCTGCTAATGACCATGTCAGAAGGTTTAAACCGCGTGACAAAGAAGATGGAAAACCTCGGACTTGTGATCTTAAAGGATGAAAATGGTGAGTATGTTGCCAGAGGAAACCGAAATATTAAGATCAACGGTGAAAATATGAAACCGTTACTTGCAAAAGCAGTAGAAGCACTTCCTGATGTGACAGTATTGAATCATTTGAATATTACCGATTATATCGTAGAAGAAGGTCAGATCTTAGGTGCGGTCGGCTTCTCAATCGAAGACAATACCGCATACGAGATCAGAGCCAAAAAGGTACTTTGTGCTACCGGTGGTGCAGCAGGTTTATACAGACCAAACAATCCGGGATTTTCACGTCATAAGATGTGGTATCCGCCATTTAACACCGGAGCGGGTTTTGCAATGGGAATCCAAAGCGGTGCAGAGATGACAACCTTTGAGATGCGCTTTATCGCACTTCGCTGTAAAGATACGATTGCGCCGACCGGAACGATCGCACAGGGCGTTGGAGCAAAACAGGTCAATGCCAAAGGTGAAGTATATGAAGATAAATACGGTTTAACAACTTCGGAACGAGTATATGGAACCGTGATGGAAAACTTAGAAGGCAGAGGTCCTTGCTATCTTAGAACAGAAGGAATCAGTAAAGAACAGGATGAATCCTTAAAGAAAGCATACTTAAACATGGCACCGAGCCAGACATTAAAGTGGTTAGAAGCTAAGAAAGATCCGAGCAAACAGAATGTAGAGATCGAAGGAACAGAGCCTTATATCGTTGGTGGTCATACCGCAAGCGGTTATTGGGTAGATACGAATCGCCAGACAACGATTCAAGGTTTATATGCAGCCGGTGATGTGGCAGGCGGATGTCCTCAAAAGTATGTGACCGGAGCAATGGTAGAAGGCGAGATTGCGGCAAAGCATATTGTAGCAACATTAAAAGAAAAACAAAGAAATGATCCTTGCGATCAGCAAAAAGCAGATTGTCTATTTGAAGAAAAGATAGAACAGTATAATGCGTATCTTGCAAGGCAAAATGATCTGTTTGATGTAGAAAGCCTGGAAGAAGCGATGCAAAAAGTAATGGATCAATATGCAGGAGGTATTTCGACACATTATCAATTCAATGAAAAGCAGCTTACGCTTGCAAAAGAAAAGATCGATCATCTGATCGAACTGAGTCAGGATATCGGAGCGAAAGATATGCATGAATTGATGTTTGTCTATGAATTGAAAGAACGATTAACCGTCTGTCTGTCGGTGATCGCACATCTAAAAGCCAGAAAAGAAACCAGATGGCACAGTTTTGCCGAAAATTTAGATTATCCTCAAAAGAGTGATGCCTGGTTAAAATATGTGAATTCCAGAATAGAAGATGGCAAATTAAAGATCATTTTCCGTGATCTGGTAGGAAGGGAGGAAGAATATGAGCATAGCAATTAATGCAGATCTTTGTAAAGGCTGTAAAGCGTGCATGGCAGTCTGTCCGGGAAGCCTGATCAAAGAAACGACAGAAGGCAAAGCTTATATGAAATATCCCAAAGACTGCTGGGGTTGTGCTTCCTGCGTTAAGGAATGCCATTTTGGAGCGATCACATTTTTTTTGGGAGCAGACATTGGCGGCATGGGAAGTAAGCTGACAGTGGATTCAAAGAAAGACCGGTTGATCTGGAATATAGCAAGAAGAGATGATACAAAAGAGCAGATCGTGATCAATACAAAGGAATCTAATAAATATTGATCCATATGCAGATACAGATGCTTGAACTTAGAAAGGATGGTAAGTAAAATGGGTGAATTATCACATCTGGATGAATTAGAGGCAGAAGCGATTTATATTATTCGCGAAGTGGCAGCGGAATGTGAAAAGCCGGTTATGTTGTATTCAATCGGAAAAGACAGTTCGGTTATGTTGCATTTAGCAATGAAAGCATTTTATCCTGAGAAGCCTCCATTTCCATTTTTACATGTTAATACAACATGGAAATTTAAAGAGATGATCGAGTTTCGTGACCGCAGAGCCAAAGAGCTTGGCATTGAAATGTTAGAATATATCAATGAAGAAGGTGTAAAGCAGGGAATTAATCCGTTTGATCACGGTGCTGCTTATACCGATATCATGAAAACGCAGGCATTAAAGCAGGCACTTGATAAGTATGGATTTACGGCAGCGTTCGGTGGCGGAAGACGAGATGAAGAAAAGTCAAGAGCCAAAGAAAGAATCTTTTCTTTCAGAAACGAACATCATGCATGGGATCCAAAGAACCAGCGTCCTGAAATGTGGAAGCTTTATAACTCTAAGATCAATAAAAAAGAAGAAGTCAGAGTGTTCCCGCTTTCAAACTGGACAGAGACAGACATCTGGCAGTATATCCGTCGTGAAAATATTGAGATCCCTTCTCTTTATTTTGCAAAAGTCCGTCCGGTTGTTTACCGTGATGGAAACATTATCATGGTAGATGATGACCGTATGAAACTGCTTCCGGGTGAAAAGGTAGAACATAAGAGTGTACGTTTCCGTACTCTCGGATGTTATCCGTTGACCGGAGGATGCGAGTCAACAGCAACGACATTAGATGAGATCATTGATGAGACATTGAGTGCGGTTTCTTCGGAAAGAACGACACGAGTCATTGATAATGAAGCAGCAGGAAGTATGGAACGTAGAAAGAGGGAGGGCTATTTCTAAGATGAGTGGATTATTAAAATTTATTACATGCGGAAGCGTGGATGATGGAAAATCAACCTTGATCGGCCATATCTTATATGATTCCAAATTGTTATATACCGATCAGGAAAAAGCATTAGAGCTTGACAGTAAAGTAGGAAGCCGTGGTGGTGCGATCGATTATTCTCTTTTATTGGATGGTCTGATGGCAGAAAGAGAACAGGGTATTACGATCGACGTTGCATATCGTTATTTTACAACAGATAAAAGAAGCTTTATCGTAGCCGATACACCGGGACATGAAGAATATACCAGAAACATGGCAGTGGGCGCTTCATTTGCTGATCTTGCGGTTATCTTAATTGATGCCAAACAGGGCGTTTTAGTACAGACAAGAAGACATGCAAGAATCTGTTCTTTGATGGGAATTAAGTATTTTGTCTTTGCAATCAATAAAATGGATCTTGTCGGATATGATGAGAAACGTTTTCGTGAGATTGAAAAGCAGGTAGAAGAACTTACGAAAGAATTACAGCTTGCAAATGTCAAGCTGATCCCGGTATCGGCAACAGAAGGCGATAATGTTACAAAGCCATCCGAAAACATCAAATGGTATCAGGGAGAAACGTTACTTTCTTACTTAGAAAATATTGATATCACAGAAGATGATCATGAAAAAGGCTTTTATATGCCGGTACAGAGAGTTTGTCGTCCGGATCATACATTCCGTGGTTTTCAGGGACAGATTGAAGATGGTCAGATTCATGTAGGCGATGAAGTGACAACGCTTCCAAGCAATGAGACAGCGAAAGTCAAAAGCATTCATGTCGGAGACAAGGAAAGTCAAGTTGCTAAAAAGGGACAGCCGGTTACGATCCAGTTAGACCGTGAAGTGGATGTGTCCAGAGGATGTGTTCTTTCAGTAGATGCTTCTCTTTTGACAGCTTCTTCGATCACAGCCACTCTTTTATGGATGGATGACGAAGAACTGAGAACAGGAAAGAACTTCTTCTTTAAGCTTGGTACTAAGATGATCCCTGCTGTAGTAAGCAGTATCGAATATGCGATTGATGTCAATACCGGTGCAAAGAAAGAAGTCAGCACACTCGGTAAAAACGAAATTGCTGTATGTAAGATCACATTAGCCGATCAGATCGTTGTTGATGAGTTTAAAAAGCATAAGACATTAGGTGAATTGATCTTAATCGACCGTATTACCAATATGACATCTGCATGTGGCGTTGTCGAAAGTATTGATACAAAAGAGCATGGATTATATGAAGGCAGAATCGACCGCAAGGTACGTGCTGCAATGAAAGGACAAAAGGCAGTTACCGTAGAGTTTATCAAGGAAGGTACGATTGATCGCGCTTTTGTGGAAGATGTAGAAAAAGCACTCAGCCTTCAGGGAAGACATACCTATCTGTATGCTCCGACACCAAACGAAGACATTGATCTTGTGATCAAACATTTACATAGAGCAGGACTTGTTGTATTATTGTTAGTTGATAAAAAACAGGCAGATACGATCACAAATAAGGATGAACATTATATCAGTGATTGGAACAAGACCGGTCTTGCAGCAAATGAAGTTGCAAAATTCATTGCAAAAGAATCAGCATATTCTGATATATTTGTGCATGAGCGGGATTATATTTAGTGGAGGGGAAACCGATGAAGTTTAATACAGCACTTTTACATAGTGGCAAGATGGGAGATGAAGCAACCGGTGCGACATTAACCCCGGTTTACCAGTCCAGTGCATTCTATCAGCCGAATGCACAGCAGCATGAGAAACTGTTTCATAATAAAGCAAACGGTTTCTCATATACAAGGATCAACAATCCGACGATCGTGGCTTTTGAAAACAAGATGACAGCATTAGAAAAAGGAATTGCTTCGATCGCCTGTGCATCAGGTATGGCAGCCATCACAAATGCACTTCTTAATATTGTCAATGCCGGTCAGGAGATTGTAGCAAGCTCGAGTCTGTATGGCGGTTCGATCGATGTATTCCATGATTTTGAAGCGTTTGGTATTACAACACATTTTGTTGATGTCGAAGATGAAGCAGACATGGAAAAAGTCATCAATGAAAATACCAGAGTGATCTTTGCAGAAACGATCGGTAATCCAAAGTTAGATGTGGTAAATATTAAAAAGCTTGCCGATTTTGCACACGATCACGGACTCCCGCTGGTGATGGATAATACCGTAGCGACAGCTTATCTGGTGCGTCCGATCGGACTTGGTGCAGATGTGGTAGTTAATTCAACTTCGAAGTATATCAATGGCAACAGTGATGCGATCAGTGGTGTGATCACAGACAGTGGAAAGTTCAAATGGGATAAGGAACGTTATCCGGGCATGAAAGAATATGCCAGGTTTGGAAAGTTTGCTTATACGGCTAAGCTTCGAAATGGATTGTTTCGTAATACCGGTGCATGCATTGCTCCACAGACAGCATTTTATAATATGCTCGGTATGGAGACATTAGGACTTCGTATGGAGCGTGCGTGTTTGAATGCCAAAGCATTAGCAGAGTTCTTAGCACAATATGATGATGTAGAAGTGAATTATCCGGGACTTCCTGACAGCAAGTGGCATTCTATCGCCAATGAGGTATTAGAGAATGGATATGGTGCGATCTTAACGATCCGTGTCGGTTCCAAAGAAAGAGCATTTGATGTGATCAATGCTCTTACAATTCCAAAGATCGTATCCAATATCGGTGATACCAAAACATTGATCATTCATCCGGAGTCAACATTAAATGCCCATAGTACAGAAAAAGAAAAAGAGGAAGCCGGTGTATTTGATGATCTGATCCGTATCAGTCTGGGAATTGAAGATATTGAAGATCTGATAGAAGATTTCAAAAATGCATTGGAAAAATAAGGAGGTACCTCAATGGCAGTAGATTATGCAGTATTGAAAAAAGGCGGATTTATGCGCCAGAAACAAAAAAATAACTTTTCTCTTCGTTTAGCAGTAGTCGGTGGAAACTTAACATCCAAAAACCTGCAAAAAATCGCAGAAGTTGCAGAAAAATTCGGTGATGGTCATGTGCATCTGACATCACGTCAGAGTATTGAGATTCCTTTTATCAAGTTAGATGATATTGAGGAAGTGAAGGAAGAGTTGGCAAAAGGAGATTGTAAGCCGGGTGCCTGCGGCCCTCGTGTCCGTACCGTAACAGCCTGTCAGGGTAATCAGGTCTGTCCAAGTGGTAACATTGATTCGAATCATATTGCACAGGAACTTGATAAGCGTTACTTTGCAAGAGAATTGCCACATAAATTCAAATTTGGTGTAACCGGCTGTCAGAACAACTGTCTGAAAGCGGAAGAAAATGATGTAGGAATCAAGGGGGCAATGACAGTTAGCTGGAAAGAAGATGCCTGCATCCGGTGTGGTGTCTGTGAAAAGGCCTGCCGTACCGGTGCGATCACAATTCAGGATGGCAAAGTTTCGGTAGAAGAAAGCAAATGTAACTACTGTGGACGTTGTGCCAAAGCCTGTCCGACCGATGCATGGGATACGCAGACAGGATATCTGGTATCATTTGGCGGACTTTTTGGAAACCGCATTCACAAAGGAGAAGAGCTGTTACCTGTGATCACATCAGAAGAAACTTTATTCCGTGTGACCGATGCAGCGATCCAGTTCTTTGATGATCATGCAAATCCAAGCGAACGATTCCGGTATACGATCGAACGTGTAGGTATTGACAAATTTAAAGAAACATTAAAGGAGGCATATAATGGCTGATTTTGAAATTGATGAGAGAGTAGATATTACCGATGTTGTCTGCCCGATGACATTTGTAAAAGCAAAAGTAGCAATGGAAGAGATTGAAGTAGGACAGATCTTAGCTGTTACCATGAACGACGGGGAACCGGTTCAGAATGTCCCAAGAAGCTTTAAAGAAGAAGGACAGCAGATCTTAAAGCTGATCGACAATGAAAACGGAACATATGATCTGATCGTAAAGAAAGTAGAAGAGTAAGAACAAAACGTTCTTATCGAAGATGGATTTTGTCAGATTCGCTGCAGGGTGCGGTGATGAATAAAAGACAGACAAGGAGGAAATTGTATGGCAAAGAGAGTCAATACAGAAGAATTTGAAAGCGAAGTATTGCAATCGGAACTTCCGGTTGTAGTCGAATTTTATTCCGACAGTTGTATTCCTTGTAAGCAGTTATCACCAATCCTTGGTGGGATTGAAGATGACTATGAGGGTCAGCTTAAAGTCGTAAAGATCAATGTAAATTTTGATGCCGATCTGGCACAAAAGTATGAAGTAGCTGCTTCTCCGACGCTTCTTTTCTTCCGGAACGGAAAAGAAGTGGACAGGATCAGAGGTCTTGTAAAAAGACCGGCATTAGAAGAAGTTGTAAAAAAATATATTTAATCCGGAGGACAAGGATCATGAAAGTAACAGTAGCAGGTGAGAAAAAAGAAATCGAACAGGGAACTACAATCGCAAAGCTTATTGTGGATGAAAAAGTAGAAAACCCGGAATACGTCACAGTTACCGTAAATGATGAGTTTGTGGAAAGTGATGATTTTGAAACAACACAGTTAAATGAAAATGATACAGTAGAATTTCTGTATTTCATGGGAGGAGGCACTTTTTAATGGCATTTACGAATGAACAGATGGAGCGTTATTCCCGTCACATCATCTTACAGGAAGTTGGTGTTAAGGGACAAAAGAAGCTCTTAAACGGCAAAGTGCTTATTATCGGAGCAGGTGGCCTTGGTGCTCCTGCTGCGATGTACCTTGCAGCAGCAGGTGTCGGAACGATCGGTATCGTTGATGCAGATGAAGTCGATCTGTCAAACTTACAAAGACAGATCATTCATGGAACAGCTGATGTAGGAAAAGCAAAAGTAAAATCGGCAAAAGAGACAATGAATGCAATGAATCCGGATGTAACAGTCAATACATACCGTGAATTTGTAACTTCAGAAAATGTAATGGATCTGATCAAAGATTATGATTTCATTATTGACGGAACCGATAACTTCCCGGCTAAGTTTTTGATCAATGATGCCTGTGTTATGGCAAAGAAACCATTCTCACATGCAGGTATTATCCGTTTCAAAGGCCAGCTTATGACCTATGTACCGGGAGAAGGACCATGCTACCGTTGTGTATTTAAGAATCCACCTCCGAAGGATGCTGTTCCAACCTGTAAGCAGGCTGGTGTCATCGGTGCTATGGGCGGCGTGATCGGAAGTCTTCAGGCAATGGAAGCGATCAAGTATCTGATCGGTGTCGGTGATCTTTTGACAGGAAAGCTTTTGACATACGATGCATTAAAGATGGAATTCCATACCGTTGTACTTCCAAAAGCTAATGGCAAATGTGCTGTTTGTGGTGATCATCCTACAATTACAGAACTGATCGACTATGAGCAGGCAGAATGTGATGGCAAATAGACAGGATCACAGACAGGATCGGCCTGTCAGCGTGTTTGACAGAATGATTTGGAAATGAGGTTATCATGTTATATTTAAAGAAAGAAGATTATGAAAAGATCTTGGCACATTGCAAAGAGGGACTTCCTAATGAGGCATGTGGTTTGATCGGAGGTACGATAGAAGGCGACAAAAGAAGTATTCAGAAAGTATATCTTTTAACGAACATTGACCAGAGCAACGAACATTTTTCGATGGATCCGAAAGAACAGCTTGCAGCGGTAAAAGATATGCGTGCGAATGGTTTAAAACTTCTTGGCAACTTTCATTCTCATCCGGAATCACCATCAAGACCATCTGAAGAAGATAAAAGACTGGCATATGATTCAAAAGTCAATTATCTGATCTTATCTTTGATGGATCTTGAAAATCCGGTTTTCAATGCATTCCGGATCGATGAAGAGAAGAATGTAACGAAAGAAGAACTGGTGATAGAATAATAACAGGAGGGGCAAAGCATTGGCTTTGCCCTTTTTTTCGATTTTTGATAAAATATTGTATAAGAATCTATGACAGTGAAGAACGGTCAAAGGATTGAAATAACAGCAAAGAGGAAACAACGGAGGCAGGTTATGTATTGCATCAGCATAAATTACAAACAGCTAAAGACAGAAAGCAGAGAAGCTTTTTCTATGCAGGAAAAAGAGCAGGAAGCTTTTTTTAGCCGGATACAAAAAGAAGTATCTATTGATGGCGTGATCCTGTTGATGACCTGTAACCGTTGTGAGATCTATGCAGCCGGTTCAAAAGATACAATGTCTGTGATCGAAAGAATATGGTTAGCACAAAAACCCGGAAAAGAGGAGTTGTTTTATGAACATATCATGCGGTATGAAAAGGAAAATGCGATCCGCCATTTGTACCGCGTGATCTGTGGTCTGGATTCGGCTGTACTTGGCGAAGTAGAGATCATTCATCAGATCAAGGCTGCGTATCTTTTCTCAAAAGCGCATGATATGTTAGATCCCACGCTTCATATTATTTTTCAGGGGGCTTTACATCTTGCAAAAGAGATCGCCAGCCAATATCAGTTGACAAAACTTCCGGTATCGGTTGGTACGTTGACAACCGGGGCGGTTCTTTCGTTTTGTCAGGAGAAAAAAGAGCCACATATTCTGTTAGTCGGAGCAAGAGGAGAGATGGGAAACATTATCATGAAAGACATTGTCGATGCCTGCCAGACCGTACAGATCGTTGCAACAACCAGAAAACATCACAGGCAGGGTCTTGCTTTTGCTGATACTAAGCAGATAAGATGGGTGCATTATGAAGAGCGGTATGACTATGTCGATTGGGCAGATGTGGTCATCAGTGTGACAAACAGTCCTCATTATACGTTCGTGGCATCAAAAGTACAAAAGTATCTTAAAGAGAGTAAGATGCGTCTTTTCTTGGATCTTGCAGTGCCAAGGGATATCGAAGAAGAGATCGGCACACTTTCTGATTGTGTCATAGAAAACATGGATTATATCGAATCGCTTGCAAAGCATAACAATCAAAAGAAACTGTCCGAAGCTAAAAAAGTGGAATTGTATATACAGGAAAAAACAGATGAGATGGAAAAAACGCTGTTAATGCGGGATTTCTATGCGAAAAAGAAAGAGCAGACAGCATGGTTACAGGACAAAAGTGCATCATGGCTTTTATATCGGTTAAAAGACCATGTAGACCATAACTGTTTTGCACAGATCTTAGATGTGATCGGTACGGCACAGGAACAGTCTACGGAACGAAAGGAGCTTTAGATATGGCATTTTTCCCTTTTATGATACAAATGGACGATAAGAATTGTCTGATCGCAGGAGGAGGCAGAGTTGCACTGCGCAAAGTAAAGATGATGCTTTCTTTCGGTGCGGTTGTTACGGTTATCTCTCCGACGTTTTGTGAGGAATTTTTAGCATTAGAAGGAAAAGAAAGCAAATTAAAGATTATTAAAAGAACGATACAAATAAGCGACCTTATCGATAGGGATGTTGTGATCATGGCAACAAATGATCCGAATGTGAATACTGAATTTGCAACCGTCTGTAAAGAACAAAAGATCTTAGTCAATGTTGTAGATGTCAAAGAGGATTGCAACTTTTATTTTCCAGCAGTGATCCGGCAGGAGGATGTTGTGATCTCAGTTTCTACCGGTGGCAACAGCCCGCTGTTAGCTTCTCATATTAAGAAAGAGATCAATGATGCGATCCGAAAAGATTACGGACAGATAGCAAAAGAAATGGGAAAAGAACGTCAAAAAGTTTTGATGCAAAAGGAAGAAGAACGCAGGGAGATTTTTGAAAAAATGATGGATCGGAAATTAGGATCAAAAGTGATCAGAATCGGAACAAGAGGAAGTGCATTAGCAAGAAAACAGACCGATATGGTGATCGAGAGTCTCAAGCGTACATTTCCCGATTACCAATGGGAAGTGGTGGTCTTAACAACAAAAGGAGATAAAAGAAGAGATGTTCCGATCACATCGTTTGGTGGAAAAGCTGTTTTTGTTGAAGAGATTGAGCAGGCGCTTGCAGATGGCACGATCGACATGGCAGTACATAGTGCAAAAGATATGCCAAATCCATGCAAAGAGGGACTTACGATAGCCGGCACGTTACCAAGAGCCTGTATACAGGATGTACTTGTTACGAAAAAAGGCAGATCGTTTGCTACAGAAGAAACTTTTGTAGCAGGAACGGGGAGCTTGCGAAGAAAATGGCAATTAGAGAAACTTTTTCCAAATGTTGTCTGTAAAGATCTGCGTGGAAATGTAGGAACAAGAATTGAAAAATTAAGACAGGGACAATATGATGCCGTCATTCTGGCAGCAGCAGGTCTTGAAAGACAAGGACTGTTACAGGAACCGGATCTGGAATATCGTTATTTTACGATCGATGAAATGCTGCCGGCAGCAGGACAGGCAATCATTGCAATAGAGACGAAAGAGCAGACAAAGGCATACACGATGGCACAGGCAGTCAGTGACAAAAAAGCATTTACACAGCTTATGATCGAAAGAGCTGTTTTAGAAAAACTTGGAGCAGGCTGTCATGAACCGATCGGAGTGCTTGCCGATATGGGAAGTGAAGATACGTTAGATCTCCGGCTTATGACAGTAATAAATGAACAGTTGATCTATCGGCAGATGGAAGGAAAGAAAACGGAATGGGAAGATATGATCGATAAGATTTGTAAAGCATAAGAGACAGAAAGGCAGAAGAGATGGTTTATTTGGTTGGCGCAGGTCCCGGTGATCCCGGACTTTTGACCTGTAAAGGAAAGACTCTTTTAGAAGAATGTGATGCCGTGATCTATGACAGACTGGGAACAGGCGAACTTTTAGAAGAAGTAAAAGAAGATTGCAAAAAGATCTATGTAGGGAAGAGAGCCGGATATCATTATAAGAAACAGGACGAGATCAACCGGATTCTTATAGAAACGGCACGAAAGTATAAAAACGTAGTCCGGCTCAAAGGAGGCGATCCTTTTGTCTTTGGCAGAGGCGGAGAAGAAGTGTTAGCTTTGCAGGAAGCAAAGATTCCTTTTATGATCGTTCCGGGCATTACGTCGGCTGTTTCGGTACCGGAGCTTGTCGGGATCCCGGTCACACACAGGAAAGACAGCAGAAGTTTTCATGTCTTTACCGGTCATGCATGCAGTAAAGAAGCGGATTCGTTAGAGCATATTCATCGAGAAGACGGAACAAGTGTGTTCTTAATGGGATTATCGCATTTAGAAGAGATTACACAGAAACTTCTTTTAGAAGGAATGCCAAAGGATACACCGGCTGCGGTGATCGCAAATGGTACCATGCCATCACAAAAAGTAGTACGGGCTACTTTAGAAACGATTGTAAAAGAGGTACATCTTGCAAAACTTTCTTCTCCTGCGATCATTGTTATCGGAGAAAATGCAAAGTATGCATTTGTATCGGATCAGATCGGAGTATTAGCAGGAAAGAAGATCGGCATAGTCGGTACAAGCATAATGCGAAAGAAAACAAAGCATTGTCTTGAAGAAAAAGGTGCAAATGTCTATTCTCTGTTACATATGCAGCTTGCTGCTACAGAACAGATGCAGGAATTAAAAAAAGAAATGCAACGAATTGAAACATACCAATGGATCGCTTTTACAAGCCAGAATGCGATCAGACTTTTTTTTGAGCAGATGAAGCAGTTAAAGATCGATCATAGAAGATTAGCAAATGTTCGATTTGCGGTTGTTGGAAGCGGTACAAAAGAAGCGTTGGAAAGAATGGGATTTCTTGCAGACTATATGCCGGAGAAGTATACGACAAAAGCTCTGGCAGAAGGCCTTTCGCAGCAAATGCAGCCGACGCAGAAACTGCTGCTTGCACGTGCCGTAAAAGGCAGCAGTCAGATGCTTACTATCTTAGAAGAAAACAACATTGACGTAACAAATCTTGCGATTTATGATGTAATAGGAAAAAAGACCGAAAACTGGAAGTATTTAGAGGATATGGACGTAATCACATTCTTTAGTGCATCCGGTGCGGAAGCCTTTGTAAATGCACTTGGAAAAGAGCATTTAGCAGATTGGGAAAACAAACGAAAGAAACAGAAAGTCAGGATAGCCGCAATCGGTCATGTGACAGCCAAAAAGCTTTTGGAATATGGAATACAGACAGAATGTATGCCAATGCTATGTGATCTTTCTCATATGGCAGAGGCGTTAGAAGAATGTTATCGGATAGAAAATCAGGATGAATAACAGAATAAAAGTTTATATACAGATTAGTGTGATAGGAGGAATTCGATGAAACGATTAAGAAGATTAAGAAGTCAGGATGCGATCAGAGATCTTATCCGTGAGACAGTGGTGACGAAAAATGACTTAGTCTATCCTGTATTTGTAAAGGAAGGAACGAATCAGAAGATTCCGGTGGATTCGATGCCGGGTATTTATCAATATACGATCGATCGTTTTGAGGAAGAGTTAGACAGAATTCAAAAAGCCGGTGTCAAAGCCATTCTGATTTTTGGTATCCCGGAACATAAAGATGCCTGTGGCAGTGAAGCCTATAATGAAGACGGTATTACGCAAAGAGCCGTTCGTTATATCAAGCAAAGGACACCTAATCTTATTGTGATCGCAGATGTCTGCCTTTGTGAATATACATCACATGGTCATTGTGGTCTGGTAGAAGATGGAAAGATCTTAAATGATGAAACGTTGCCATTATTAGCCAAAATGGCGGTTTCTCTGGCAAAGGCCGGTGCTGACATGATCGCACCGTCCGATATGATGGATGGTCATACCGCAATACTGCGTAAGAGCCTTGATGAAAATGGTTATACAGATACGATCATTTTAGGATATAGTGCAAAATTTGCGTCAGGATATTATTCACCATTCCGTGATGCAGCGCATTCTGCCCCTTCGTTTGGTGACCGCAGAACCTATCAGATGGATTGTGCGAACGGAAGGGAAGCTCTTCGTGAATGCGTAGCGGATATCGAAGAGGGTGCTGATATGATCATGGTCAAACCGGCACTTGCTTATCTTGACATTGTCCGTCAGGCAAGAGACCGTTTTTCGCTTCCTCTGGCAGTTTATAATGTCAGCGGTGAATATTCGATGGTAAAAGCAGCGGCACAGAATGGCTGGATCGATGAGAAAAGGATCGTTATGGAAAACATGACTGCGATGAAGCGTGCCGGTGCGGATATTATTATTACTTATCATGCACTGGACGTTGCAAAATGGCTTGATGAAGAGTAAAAAAGTTTTGAATTGCAATTGACGGATCGTTTGTATCAGGTTGGATAAAGAATGGTAAAAACGATAAAATAAGTCTATAAAAATGGATAGAATAACAGGAAATGGAGTGAATACGATGACACAGTCCGATGAATTATTTGAAAGATCAAAAAAAAGAATCCCAGGAGGAGTAAACTCTCCGGTCCGTGCTTATCAGGCAGTAGGAAGAAATCCGGTTTTTATTAAGAAAGCAAAAGGATCACATATTTTTGATGAAGATGGAAATGAATATATTGATTATGTCTGCTCCTGGGGACCGGGTATTTTAGGACATGCGGATGAGGAAGTAATCAATGAAGTACAAAAAGCCTGTCAGGATGGCTTGACTTTTGGTGCACCGACAAGAAAAGAATGTGAGATTGCAGAATTGATCGCACAAATGATGCCATCAATGGAAATGACACGTATGGTAAGTTCCGGTACAGAAGCAGTCATGAGTGCGATCCGTGTGGCAAGAGGATTTACCGGAAAAGATTATATCATCAAATTCCGTGGCTGTTATCATGGTCATTCGGATGGATTGCTTGTGAAAGCAGGTTCCGGTGTTTTGATGCAGGCAGTTCCCGATAGTGCCGGTGTTCCAAGCGGATATACACAATATACCCTGATCGCAGAATATAACAATTGTGATTCGGTTGCAAAGCTTTTTGAAGAATACAAAGGAAAGATCGCAGCCATTGTCGTGGAACCGGTAGCGGCTAACATGGGTGTTGTGCCGCCAAAAGAAGGTTTTTTGGAATATTTACGAAAGATTACAAAAGAAAATGATGCATTATTGATCTTTGATGAAGTGATCACAGGCTTTCGATTAGCTCCAGGTGGTGCACAGCAATTCTTTGGTGTTACACCGGATCTGACAACGCTTGGAAAGATCATTGGCGGTGGAATGCCTGTCGGTGCATATGGCGGTAGAAAAGAGATCATGGAATGTGTTGCACCGCTTGGTAATGTCTATCAGGCAGGAACGCTTTCCGGGAATCCGATCGCTATGACGGCAGGACTTGTCACATTGAAACGCTTATTTGAGCATCCTGAGATCTATACACAGATCGAACAGACTACAAAGACATTGGCAGATGCATATCGGAATGCTTTTAATGATCAGGTATGTGTTAATCAGATCGGTTCGTTAATGAGTGTCTTTTTTACCAAAGAAAAAGTTGTTGATTTTGCAAGCGGACAGACATCAGACCGGAAGAAATATGCCGATTATTTCTGTTATTTCTTAGAACGTGGAATTCATCTTGCACCATCGCAATTTGAGGCAATGTTTGTATCAGTGGCACATCATAAAGAAGATGTAGAAAAGACGATACAGGTGATCGATCAATATGCAGCGAGCCAAAAACGCTAAAAAAAGTGAGGTTTATTATGGAGAAAAAAGATTTAGTGATCATAGGTAGTGGACCGGCAGGATTATCTGCCGCAGTTTATGCACAAAGAGCAATGCTTGATCAGGTTGTGATCGAGAAAGAAATGTTTAGTGGCGGTCAGATCGTTACAACAGACCGGATTGACAATTATCTCGGACTATATGGAGAAAATGGTTATGACCTGTCGGTAAAATTCCGTGAACATGCAGATGCATTAGGAGTTCCTTTCTTAGAAGATGCAGTAAAGAAGATAGAAAATCATGGAACGACAAAAGAAGTCGTATTGGAAAACGGAGATGTGATCGAAGCAAAAGCCGTGCTTCTTGCTACGGGAGCACATCACAAAATGCTTCAGGCAGAAGGGGAAAAAGAATTAACCGGTGCAGGTGTATCCTATTGTGCAACCTGTGACGGAGCGTTCTTTAAAGACCAGACTGTTGCAGTTGTCGGAGGCGGTGATGTCGCCTTAGAAGATGCATTATATCTTTCTAATATTTGTAAAAATGTTTATCTGATTCATAGAAGAGACGGATTAAGAGGAGCAAAAGTTTTACAAAACAAAGTGATGGAGAAAGAAAATATCACATTTATGCCTTTTTATGAAGTGACAAAGATCTGTGGTCAGAATAAAGTAGAGGCAGTAGAACTGAAGCAAAACCAGACAGGTGAGACAAAAACGATCGAGCTTTCGGGTGTTTTTATTGCAATCGGTATGGAACCACAAAGCAGTCTTGTCAAGGATCTTGTTAAAGAAGATCCAGCAGGATATGTAGAAGCAGGCGAAGACTGTCGCACCAGTGCAGACGGCATTTATGTGGCAGGAGATGTACGAAGTAAAAGCTTAAGACAGGTTGTTACCGCAGTAGCAGACGGTGCGGTGGCGATCGCATCGATCGAACAGGATTTTGCAAGAGAGTAAATCGTCTGATCTTGGAACAGACTTTTGTCAGAAAAAACGGATGTCAGTAAGAAAGCCGGCATGACGATAAAAAAACTGACAGGATAATAAAAAGGAGCTCGATAAAATGGAACGATCAGAACAGAATGCAGATATTTTATATGAGGATTTAAAAAAGAATATTATGGATGTGATCAAAGAATCACAGATCAAGCTTGGTTTTGAAAAAAATCCGGTGACCATTTATTATCCGATCGAGGCATTGAACCATTTGCTGGATACGGATTTAGGCGAAGAACAAATGGATCAATGCTTACAAAATTTTGCAAAGAAAGTCAAAGATCCGTTAGGTGAGGTTGTTTTTCAAAGGAATAAAAGCCGGTATGGGATCACGGTACCGGTACAGGGTGTATGCTATATTGATCGGAATGTGACAGATAATGGATTCCTTAGAGATCTTTTAGAACTTTTAAGAAGACATGACTGTAACAAAGAACAGATCTTAGCTGTTTTTAAGAAGTACTCGGATCAGATCAGGGTGCAGGATGTGACAGATAATGATTTTGATTATGCGGTCTGGTTTGAAAACGATGCCAATAACATCTATCGCTACTGTTTCCATGAAGAGGAAGGCCATGTGATCTATCATCGTTTTACACCAAGAGAATATCAGGCATTGATGCCGTTAGAAATGTAAGTTTGCAGACAGAAGACAAAAGGATTTTTGAAAGACCGGGAAGTGGCAGCGGTCAGAAGCAAAACTGGAAAAAAGAATAGATCTGTGTTAAAATAACAGAATTAGTGCACTATAATTTTTTTTGATCAGAAAAGGAAAAAGAAAAAGAAAAAAAGAGAAAGAGGAATACCATGCAAAAAATCTGGATATGTGGATGCGATGGTCAGATTGGCAAGGCCATTAATCATGTAGTAAATAAACTGGAATTTGAAATCTTAGATACCGATAAGGATGATCTGGATGTTACAAATAATGAAGAAGTATTACGTTTTGGAGAAATGAACCGTCCGGACGTGATCATTAACTGTTCCGGTATGACAAATACCGATGCCTGTGAGAAAGATAAAAGACAGGCTTTCTTAGTCAATGCAATGGGAGCAAGAAATTTAAGTATCATTGCATCAAAAGTCAATGCAAAGATGGTTCAGATCTCAACCGATGATGTCTTTGACGGTTTAGAACAAAAAGCATACTCCGAGTTTGATATGACAAACCCACAGACAGTCTATGGAAAGACAAAACTTGCCGGAGAAAATTATGTCAAAGAATTTACGCATAAGCATTTTATTATACGCAGTACATGGGTTTATGGTTATGGAGATAACTTTGTTACGGGCTTTTTGAAGAATGCAAAAGCAGGTGATGATCTGATGATCGCTGAGGACCATTACGGTTCTCCGACAAATGCGAATGATCTTGCACATTTTATTTTAAAACTGATCCGTACGAGTGAGTATGGAACGTATCATGCAACAAACAAAGGCAGCTGCAGCAGATATGAGTTTGCAAAAGAAATTGTATCTTTAGCAGGACTGGATGTAACGATTCAGAAAGTACCGCACGAACAATCGGATTTTTCTGCTGTCCGTCCGGTTAATGCAGTATTAAACAATTTCATTTTGAGTCTTACCGATATTTATGATTTTCCGGAATGGAAAGACTCATTGAAAAAATATCTGAAAGAAATTGGAGAGATAGCATAATGAATAACGAGAATAGAGAAGAAAAGAAAGAGAAAAAACAAGTCGGACTTACAACAAAGATTTTATTTGGTTTGTTATTTGGTGCGATTACCGGTTTTGTTTTAAACTATGCAGTGCCGGATAGCTATTTTAAAAATACGATCGTGATAAATGGAATCTTACAGCTGATCGGTCAGGGATTTATTCGTCTGATGCAGATGCTGGTTGTACCTTTGGTGCTTTGTTCTCTGGTCTGTGGCAGTATGGCGATTGGAGATACGAAAAAGTTAGGAAACGTTGGTGTCAAAGCATTAGGCTTTTATATCTGTACAACGGCATTGGCTGTTACGGTAGCTTTAACAACAGCAAATGTGATCAATCCCGGAATCGGTCTTGATATGTCAAAGATTCATAAGAGCAGTACCGTTGCAACAGAAAGTGCAACGCAGTCTACAAATATTGTAGATACTTTTCTGAATATCATTCCAAGTAATATTTTTAATTCATTAAGTGAAGGAACGATGTTACAGGTGATCCTTTTTGCATTGATCCTTGGTGTGATCTTAGCAAAGATGGGAGACAGAGTAGAGACGGTTAAGAATTTTTTTAGTCAGTTTAATGATATCATGATGGAAATGACGATGATCGTCATGAAAGTCGCACCGATCGGTGTGTTCTGCCTGATCGCCAAGACATTTTCTCAGCTTGGTATCGAAGCATTTCAGCCATTGTTAAAATATATGATCGCTGTGTTGATTGCATTAGGTATACAATGTTTTATTGTATATCAGGCTTTGTTAAAAGTTTTTACCGGACTCAATCCATTATTGTTTATTAAGAAATTCTTCCCGGTTATGGAATTCGCATTTTCAACAGCGACCTCGAATGCAACGATCCCTATGTCGATTGACACACTCGCAAAGAAGATGGGGGTGTCGAAAAAGATCTCATCTTTTACGATACCGCTTGGTGCAACGATCAACATGGATGGTACCTCGATCATGCAGGGCGTGGCAGTTGTATTTGCAGCACAGGCATTTAATATTCATCTGGATCTGACAGACTATCTGATGGTTATTGGTACCGCAACATTGGCCTCGATCGGCACTGCAGGTATTCCAAGTGTCGGTCTTGTAACGCTGACAATGGTATTTAATACGGTAAATCTTCCGGTAGAAGCGATTGGTCTGATCATGGGGATTGACCGTATTCTGGATATGACACGTACCGCAGTCAATATTACAGGTGATGCAGTATGTACAACAATTGTTGCAAAACAAAATGATGCACTCGACCGTGATATCTTTTATCAAGGCGAGCAAAAAGAAGCATCATAAAAATATGATCCAACAAGGGCAAAACATAGGAAATGGTATCTGGAGGCTTATGATATGAAAGAACGTCAGAAAAAAAGAAGTATCTTTAGCTGGAATTTTTTTTGGATTGCTTTTGTTTTTGGAATAATAGTCCTTGGAGTTGAATATGTTGGTTTGACAGGTTATGATAACAGAACGGCACAGAATGTATCGGAAAAGAGCATTTCTATTGTAAAGAAAACGCTGAAGCGCTATGATAACATGATTTTGAATGACCAGACAAAAAGTCTGATCCGTCTGTTAGATAAGACGTCTGAATTAAGTCGCGTATATGATCAGGAAAAAGGTTTTGATCACAACCGATTGAACGAATATGTGCAGGAACAACGCTTAGCCGGTGCTATGATTCTGGATCATAAAGGCAGGATTGTGATGCAAAGCAGCATCGGATCTAAAGGTTGTTATACATTATGGAAAGATGTGATCAATGATGAAAATGTAAATGATGTATTAAAATATTCAAAAAAGTCATATATCAGTCGTATCAGACGAAAAAATGCGGAATATGATTTTGTGGCAACTTCTACAAAGCGGGCACATGGAATGGTAGTCTCGTATAAAAAGGCCGGTACATCATCTGAGAGCAGTAGTGAAATTACATTGGCATCTTTGTTTGAAGAATGCAATTTAAAACTGGATGGTACAGTAGTTATTACAAATGGGAAAAAGGTATTAAGTACAAATAACAGACGTTTAAAGAAGCAGACGATGAAGTTTTGTAAAGCCTTGCATGAAAATAGTCATAATAAGAATGATATTAGTATGACGAAGCTGGTTGTGAAAACGAAGGTTTGGTATGGATCCGGTTCCAGATTAAAGAATTATCATATTTATGTCTTCTTTCCCGGCAGTTCTATGTATAAAAACAGACGGACAGTAATTGCATACAGTATGGCTGTGCTTGGTGTTTTTCTGTTAATTGTTTTACTGTTATATCAGCATTTTTTGAAAGGTAATTTCGATGAGATACAGAAGCAGTATCGTATTATCAGTGCAGTTAATAGTATTTATGTCATAAATCTTTTAATCCATTTAAAGGAAAAGAAATGGGAAAGCATTAAAATTTCGGAACGTTTCAAACAGTCTGTTAATTCAGACTTAGACTGTTCTGTTGATGAGCTGGTTCATGCGTTGTGTACAGTATTTGTTGTTGATTCACAAAAAGAGGAGTTTACTGATTTTCTGGATATGCACACAATGGAACAAAGAATTGGTGAGCAGCCGTATATTTCAAAATGGTTTGAAGGCAAAGATAAAAACTGGTATCTGTCTATTGCAATCCCACAGCATTATGATAAAAAAGGCAAATTAATTTCCATTATTCTGCTGCTTCGTAATGTTACAGAAGAAAAGAAGAGAGAGTTTACTTATCAGGAGCAGCTTCGCAAATCAATGGAGCAGGAAAAAAGAGCCAATAATGCGAAGACGGATTTTCTGCGTCGTATGAGTCATGATATCCGCACACCGATCAATGGCATCCGTGGTATGGTTGAGATCAGCAGACATTATATTGGCAATGAAGAAAAACAGGAAGATTGCCGAAATAAAATTATGGATGCTTCCGGTTTCCTTTTAGATCTGGTCAATAATGTACTGGATATGAATAAGTTAGAGTCTGGTGCAATCCGCTTAGAAAATAAATCCTTTTGTTTGCAGCAAATGGTGCAGGAGATCAAGCCGATGTTAGATATTCGTGCCAGAGAATATGGTGTACGGATAGAGTGGGAAAAGATTCCGGAAGAAATTCCATATCTGGTAGGAAGTCCATTGCATTTGCAGCAGATCTTACAAAATATCATTGGTAATGCATTAAAATATAATAGAGAAAATGGTCTGGTTGAAGTAAAATGGAATTTTGAACAAAAGAATACTGACAAGTTGAACACTATCATGATCTGTAAAGATACCGGACGTGGTATGAGCAAAGAATTTCAAAAGAAAGCATTTGAGCCATTTACGCAGGAAGATGCAGCAGCACATGCTACTTATACCGGGACAGGCCTTGGGCTTTCTATTGTAAAAGAGTTGGTTGAACAGATGGAAGGAACCATGCATTTTGAAAGTGAAGTTGATGTAGGGACAACATTCTGGATCTCCATTCCGTTGCAAGTGGATCATTCTAACATTCAAAAGATGATCAAAACACTTCCGGAAGGACGAAAGCTTTTGGAAGGATATCATATTCTGATTGCAGAAGACAATGAATTAAATATGGAAATTGTTGAGTTTATGCTGGAAAAGGAAGGTGTTTCGATCACAAAAGCATGGAATGGCAAAGAAGCGGTCGATCTTTTTAGAGCATCGAAAGAAGGTACTTTTGATCTGATATTGATGGATATTATGATGCCTGTTATGAATGGGCTGGAAGCAACACAATGTATCCGGTTCATGGATCGAAAGGATGCAAAAGAGATTTCTATTATTGCGATGACTGCCAATGCATTTTCTGATGATGTGGAACGAAGTTATGAGGCAGGACTGAATGAGCATTTGGCTAAGCCATTAGATAGAAATAAGCTTGTTGCAGCCATATTAAAAAACACAGGTACATAAATGATTCAATACCGGGAATCAATTGTGTATAAAATCGTGTTAAGCGATGGATAAAAAAGTGAAGGAGAAAATAAAAAATGACTTTGAGTGAATTTTATAGTTGTGTGGGAGGAGATTATAAGGAAGTGACAGGGAGAATAGGAAACGAGATCCTGGTAGAACGTTTTTTAATAAAATTTTTGCAGGATCCCAGTTTTGTACAGCTCGCCACAGCTTTAGAAGAAAAGGATGTGCAAAGTGCATTTCGTGCTGTTCATACGCTAAAAGGGGTCTGTCTGAATCTGGGACTTACGGATCTTTTTGAAGTCTGTTCCGCATTAACAGAAAAGCTTCGCGGAATGGATATGAGTGGATATGAGCCTTATTTTGAAGAGGTGCAGAGAGTATATCACAGAGTCAGTGGTATGTTACAACAATATATAACAGAAAAAAACGGAAAGCAGGTGTAGACATTGAGCAAAGCAAAACAAACATCAGAATCAATTGAACTTGGAATTCTTCTGGCTTTATCCGGCGGTATTATGGATGCATATTCATATATGGCAAGAGGAAAGGTTTTTGCAAATGCGCAGACCGGAAATATGCTGCTTTTTGGTATTTATCTTTCCGGTGGAAGATGGAACATGGCATTACATTATTTCTTTCCAATCCTTGCTTTTACTGCCGGCATCATGCTTGCGGATATCGTGCGTACCAAAGGAAGTACAAAGTTGCATTGGAGACAGTTGTCGGTGTTATTTGAAGCGGTTATTTTACTTGGAGTATCTTTTATTCCATTGTCAATGAACTTGCTCGCAAACAGCCTGACTTCTCTTGCCTGTGGTATACAGGTCGAAAGTTTTCGTAAGATTCATGGTCATGGTATAGCGACAACGATGTGCATTGGCAACTTGCGAAGTGCGACACAGAATTTCTGTGATTATATCAGCCGTAAGGATTGGCAGAATCTTAGAAATACCTTTTTATATTTTGGAATCATTGGTTGTTTTATCCTGGGTGCGATATTAGGAAACAGAGCTATTTCTTATTTAGGTATGCATGCAATCCTGACAAGTGTGATCCTGCTTTGTGTGTCTTTTATCATTATGTTTATTGACAGGGAAAAGGAGCGTTTGCAAGAGGAATAAAATAGAAGAATAGGAATGTATATGAGGATGGAAAAAGCAAAAATAGAGAATGCAAAAGAGAAAATATATATTGCAATCGATCTGAAATCTTTTTATGCGTCTGTAGAGTGCATAGAAAGAGGCAGAGATGCTTTAACAACAAATCTGGTAGTAGCAGATGCATCCCGTACAGAAAAGACAATCTGTCTTGCAGTCTCTCCGTCATTAAAAGAATATGGCATTCCGGGGCGTGCAAGACTTTTTGAAGTTGTTGCAAAAGTAAAACAGGTGAATGCACAAAGAAGAAATGCGATCAAAGAACATAGCTTTACCGGATCATCAGATGATAGTATTGCATTAAAAAAGAACAAAACGCTCGCACTCGATTATATTGTTGCAAAACCACGGATGGCATTATATATGCAATACAGCACCCGGATCTATCAGATCTATCTGAAATATATCTCTGAGGAAGATATGCATGTCTATTCTGTTGATGAGGTATTCTTAGATGTGACAGATTATCTGAAAGCTTATGAAATGACGGCAAGACAGCTAACGCAAAAGATCATTCAGGATATTTATGATACCACCGGGATTACGGCTACAGCCGGAATCGGAAGCAATCTTTATCTGTGTAAAATTGCAATGGATATTATGGCAAAACATGAAAAGCCTGATGAAAACGGTGTGCGGATTGCCAAGCTGGATGAATTGACTTACCGCAAAAATCTCTGGAGCCATACTCCGATCACGGATTTCTGGCGTGTAGGAAGGGGCTATGCCAGGAAGCTTGAACGTTGCGGAATTTTTACAATGGGCGATATTGCACGCTGTTCGATCGGAAAAGATGGTGATTTTTATAATGAAGAACTGCTTTACAAGATGTTTGGTGTCAATGCCGAGCTTTTGATCGATCATGCCTGGGGATATGAACCATGTACGATTGCTGAGATCAAGTCGTATACACCGGAAAATAACAGTCTTGGTTCAGGACAGGTTCTAAAATCCCCTTATCCATATGAGAAAGCTAAATTAATTGTTCGTGAAATGACAGAACTCTTAGTTCTTGATCTGGTTGAAAAAAGGCTTGCCACCAACCAGATGGTTTTGACAGTAGGATATGATATCGAAAATTTAAAAGACAAAGAGAATGCATATCAGGGAGAAATCACAACAGACCGTTATGGCAGAAAGATTCCCAAACATGCTCATGGAACGGCAAATTTAGGACTATATACGACATCAACTCAAAAGATTATTGCAGCTGTGATGGAATTGTTTGATCGTATCATTGATCCGACTCTTTTTGTACGAAGAGTAACGCTCACTGCCAATCATGTCATCGCAGAGTCGAAAGTACAAAAGGAACAGGAATTTGAACAATTAGATCTTTTCTCCATGTTACAAGAAAAAGAACAGAATGAAAAAGAGAAGGAACAGTTAGAAAAAGAACGCAAAATGCAAGAAGCAATAATCGAATTAAAGCATAAATTTGGGAAAAATGCAATTTTAAAGGGAATGAACCTACAGGAAGGTGGTACAACGATCGAACGTAATGGACAGATCGGAGGACACAAAGCATAGAAAAGAGGACATAACATGCAAAAAGATTCGTATGAAGATATTCTTTTTTTAGAGCATCCGACATCGTTACGGCATCCGAGAATGTCAGTACAAAACAGAGCAGCACAATTCGCCCCTTTTGCGGCATTGACCGGATATGAAGAAGCACTTGGAGAAACGGCAAGACAGACATCGCAGCGTATTGTTCTGGATGAAGACAGCAAAGAGAACCTTGACCGGAAGTTACAATGGCTGCTTGCACATAAGGAAGAACAGATAAAAGTACAGATCACATATTTTATAGAAGATACAAAAAAAGAAGGTGGACGATATGTTACGGAAAAAGAAAATATCAGTCGTCTTCTTCCTTATGAAGAAAAGATCGTGCTTGGTTCGGGAAAGCAGATCAAAACAACTGATATTATGGATTTACAATGGGAACATTGTGATATCTTTTAATGTTTTTTCCAAACCGATGGTGTGAACAAAAGCAGGATCGGATAAAGCTCTAAGCGGCCGGCGAGCATATCAAACATTAATATATACTTAGCAACCGGCGAAAAGATACCAAAGTTTCCGGTAGGTCCGACTAATTTCAGACCGGGACCGATGTTATTTAAGGTTGCTGTTACAGCAGTAAAGTTTGTAACCAGATCAAAATTATCAAAAGTAATGATGAGAAGAGATACCACAAAGATCAAAGTGTAGGTTACAAAAAATGCATTTACACCACGGATACTTTTTGCACTTAACGGTTTGTTGTCCATCTTGATGACTTTAACGCTTCTTGGATGGATAAAGTAACCTAACTCTTGTTTTACGGATTTAACTAAGATAATGATACGGGATACCTTGATACCGCCACCGGTGCTTCCGGCACAGGCTCCGATAAACATAACTATGACTAAAACCGCTCTGGAAAGCTGTGGCCAGAGATCAAAATCAGTCGTAGAATATCCGGTTGTCGTGATCACAGAAGCAACCTGGAAGAGTGCATGATGAAAAGCAGTAAATAGGTTATGGAATATATCTTTTGTATTGATCGTAATGATCGCTACTGCACTGGCGATAATGATCAGATACCAATGTACTTCTTCTAATTTAAATGCGTCTTTTTTATTATTTCCAAGAAGCAGGAAATAGGCACCAAAGTTGACACCAAACAGGATCATAAAAATCGATATGATCGCCTGAATGACCATATTATAATCTGCAATGCTTGTGTTTTTAATTCCAAAACCGCCGGTACCTGCTGTACCAAAAGAAACGGTCAGAGAATCAAAAAGCGGCATTCCTGCAAAAAGAAGTAAAATAATCTCAACTAAAGTCATGACTATATAGATCGCATATAAGATTTTAGCTGTTTCACGAACTTTTGGAACAAATTTTCCTACGGATGGTCCGGGACTTTCTGCACGCATCAGATGCATATTGTATCCACCGGTCAGCGGAAGAATTGCCAAAAGAAAGACAAAAACACCCATACCACCGATCCAGTGTGTAAAACTTCGCCAGAACAGACTGCAATGGCTGAGTGCTTCCACATCACTTAATATACTTGCACCGGTTGTTGTAAAGCCGGAGATTGTTTCAAACAGAGCATCTGTGAAGCTTGGAATATCCCGGTTGATCACAAAAGGCAGAGCACCAAAGATACTCATAATGATCCAGCTTAACGCAACCGTGACAAAGCCTTCTTTGGCATAAAAAACCTGCGATTTTGTTTTCTTTCGGATACGAAGAAGTCCGATCGCCAGACAAAGCAGTGCAACGATCAGGAAAGCAAAGCCTTCTTTTTCACGGTAGATCGCAGCAACAATGCATGGAATAAACATAAAGATAGATTCGATCGTCAGAACCCATCCTAAAATATAACTAATAATTGAATAATTCATTTTTGCTTCCTTTATTTTTCAAAGATATCATCAATATCCTGTAATCCTTTCAGAGTAGTAACAACGATCACATTATCACCGGCATGGATCTTAGAGTGACCGTTTGGACGGATTGTTTTACCATTGTGGTTGATCGCAGCGATCAGGATGTTCTTTTTGATCGGCAGATTTTCTAAGGTTTCATCCGGGATCATGACATCTTCACCAATATGAAACTCTAAGGCTTCTACTTTATTTTCAATAATACGGTAGAGTGTTTCTATGTTGCTTCCAAGCGAATTTTGCATAGCACGGATATATTGCAAGATGTATTCAGAAGTGATGTACTTAGGATATATCAGACTTCCTAAATGGAAATTATTGATGATCTCATCAAATGTAATACGGTTGATCTTTGTAATGATCTTTGCTTTTGATGACTGTTGTGCAAATAAAGACAGGAAGATATTTTCTTCATCAATACCGGTCAGCGATACAAAAGCCTCACAATGTTCAATGCCTTCTTCAAACAATACATCCTGGTTTGCAGCATCTCCGTGGATAATCATAGCAGAAGGAAGCAATTCACTCAATGTTTCACAGCGTTTATAATCTTTTTCAATAATTTTAACACGGATGCCCATGTTGAGAAGCTGTTCTGCAAGATAATAGGCAATCGTGCCCCCGCCAACGATCAGAGCATTCTTTACCTGGTGTGTTTCGACACCGGTTTGTTTAAAAAAATCACGTGCTTCCGTAGGAGAAGCCACAATACTGATCACATCATTTTCTTCAAACACAAAATCACCATTAGGGATTACAACGTCTTTGCCGCGTTCAACAGCACAGACTAAGACGTCTGCTTTGATCTTTTTTGCAACATTACTCAATGATTCGCCACACAAAGGAGAATTCTGATCAATAATTGATTTCATCAGTTCGACACGTCCTTTTGCAAATGTATCGATCTTGATCGCAGATGGAAAACGCAGGATACGTGCGATTTCTGTCGCTGCTGCGTATTCCGGATTAATAATCATGGAAAGACCGAGTTCTTTTTTGATGAAATTAACTTCATGGCTGTAAAGTGGGTTGCGCACGCGCGCAATTGTTTTACAGTTTCCGGCTTTTTTCGCAAAAAGACAGCATAACAGGTTCAATTCGTCTGAAGCGGTAACGGAGATCAAAAGATCTGCATCTTCCACCCCGGCATCCATCTGAACCAGATAGCTGGCACCGTTTCCTACAACTCCCATGACATCGAAATTGTTTGTAACATCCTGTACAACCTGTGGGTTGGTATCAACAACTGTTACATCATGATTTTCATCACTTAACTGTTCGGTAAGAGTTCGTCCTACTTTACCGCATCCAACGATAATAATTCTCATAAGTCTCCTCGTTCTGACATCGAAACAATGCCTTTATAAAAATTATTTTGATTTTTTATTTATTTGGGATATTGTAATATCCCCGACACCATATTATACAACACTTTATGAGATTTGGCGATATAAATGAATATTTTTATAAAAATACACAAATCTTAAGTATACTCCAAGGTTGACGAAGCAGATATATGGTGATAATCTACAAAAATAGATTAGAAAAATACTATAACTGATAGTATAAACATTAGTAGAAATGAGGAATATTATGAAAAAATATACAGAACAAAGATTTACAGGTGAACGTGCATTATTTCAGGTAAGTGATCTGGAAATTGAAAATTGTACATTTTTAGATGGAGAATCTCCATTAAAGGAGAGTAAAAATCTTGATATCAGAAAGAGTATGTTTCAATGGAAATATCCGCTTTGGTATTGTAAACATGTATCAGTAACAGACAGCACACTGTTTGAAATGGCAAGAGCCGGCATCTGGTATACAGATGATCTGAAGATGAAAAATATTACTTATGTTGCACCAAAGGGAATCAGAAGATGTCATCATGTTGCATTGGAAAATATTGTGTTTACAGATGCGACAGAGACTTTATGGAATTGCGATAACGTATCGATCCATGGTATGAGTGCAAAAGGAGATTATTTTGCAATGGGCAGCAGCAATATGGAGATTGAAGGACTGACGCTGGATGGCAACTACTCATTTGACGGATGTAAGAACGTGACGATCCGCAATTCGCATCTGTTATCAAAAGATGCATTCTGGAATTGCGAAAATATTACGGTATATGATTCGTTTGTATCCGGAGAATATTTTGGCTGGAATGCAAAAAATGTGACTTTGATCAACTGTACGATTGAAAGTGAGCAGGGATTCTGTTATATGGAAAATCTTGTTATGAAAGACTGTAAGCTGTTAAATACAAATCTTGCATTTGAATATTCAACCGTAGATGTCGAGATCAACAGCAATATTGACAGCGTCAAAAATCCAATCCATGGAAGGATCATTGCCGATCATATTAATGAGATTATTTTTGATAATGATGAGATGAAACCGGAAGATACAACGATCATTCAGAGAAAGCAGTGATATGGGGAAAAATAAAATTGATTTAACAGAATACATCAAAAGAGGTGAAGAACTTTCGTTCTCGAAACGTGTAAGGCTTGTTTTGATGCTTAGTATTCCGTCTATTATGGCACAGATCAGTTCGATCATTATGCAATATATTGATGCAGCTATGGTTGGAAGGCTTGGTGCAGACGGTTCTGCTGCAATTGGATTGGTTTCAACAACCTGCTGGATGTTTGGAAGTCTTGCCTATGCTTTGACAACCGGTTATTCGGTACAGGTTGCCCACGCAATCGGTGCCGGGAAGAAGGAAAAAGCAAAATGCATCGTAGGGCAGGCGCTTTTTGCGGTTCTTATGTGGGCAGTTTTTTTGATGTTTGCCGGAACATTTCTTTCGGGAAGTCTGCCGCGGCTGCTTGGTGCCGATCCGAGGATCCACCAAAATGCTTCTGATTACTTCTTTATTTATGCTGCTTTTTTACCGGTTGCGGCATTGAATTCTTTAGCAAGCGGAATTTTACAATGCAGCGGCAATATGAAAACACCGGGAATCTTAAATTCGCTCAAGTGTTTTCTGGATATTCTCTTTAATGCATTTTTTATCTTTCCAAGCCATGTTTTGTATATGGGAAAGGTAAAGATTGTCTTACCCGGACTTCATATGGGGGTGGCAGGTGCGGCATTGGGAACAGCGGCAGCAGAGCTTTTTGTGGCAGTCGTTTTATTTTACTGTGTCTGGATCAAAAAATTTTCACTTCATAAGATGCATATCAGAAAAGACTGCTTTCGGAAAGGTTATCTGCGAAAAGCCATTAAGATCTCTTTACCGGTAGGCTTTGAACATTTTGTAGTCTGTGCGGCACAGATCACTTCCACAAAGATTGTTGCACCGCTTGGTATTGTAGCGATTGCAGCAAATTCGTTTGGTATTACGGCAGAAGCACTTTGTTATATGCCCGGATATGGCATTGCGGATGCAGCAACGACGCTGGTAGGACAAGGGATTGGTGCAAAGAAAGAAAATGTAGCAAAATATTTTGCTAAGATCAGTACGATGATCGGTATGGTGCTTATGTCAGCGATGGCTGTGATCATGTTCTTTGCGGCTCCTTATATTATGGCAATGTTGTCAGCCGATGCTAAAGTAGTTGCATTAGGAACAAAGATACTTCGTATTGAAATGTTTGCCGAACCGATGTATGCGGCATCAATCGTAGCATCCGGTGCATTGCGCGGAGCCGGTGATACGTTTGTACCAAGTCTGATGAACTTTGGAAGTATCTGGCTGGTTCGTATGCCATTGTCGTATTTGTTGTCCCTTTCCATGGGACTGCGTGGCATGTGGTTTGCGATGTGCATTGAATTGATCTTTAGAGGCAGTATTTTCTTATATCGTCTTTTTAAAGTGCGATGGTGGGAAAAAGCAAAAAACAGAATACAATAGAAAGAAAAAAGAAAGTTTCAAAAAACTTCGAATGAAATAATTTTGTATGCCAATAAAAACAATACAGAAAGGAAACGATAGAATATGAATTATAATTTTGACCAGATCAATGACCGCAGAAATTCAGGTTCCCTAAAATGGGATGTAGCAGATAACGAACTTCCTATGTGGGTGGCGGATATGGATTTTCAAACGGCTCCCGAAGTAACGCAGGCAGTCATACAAAGAGCGCAAACGGGAGTGTTTGGCTATTCGATCATACCGGATCAATGGTATACGGCGTATCAGTCCTGGTGGAAGAAACGTCATAACATTTCTTTACAAAAAGATAGTCTGATCTTTACAACCGGTGTGATCCCTGCAATCAGTACGACTGTAAAAAGAATGACAAACACGGGAGACAATATTGTGATCCCGACACCGGTCTATGATATGTTTTTTCATTCGGTAGAAAATCATGGCAGACATGTATTAGAATGCCCGTTACAATGTAACAATCAGGAATATACGATGGATTTTGAAGACTTGGAAAAGAAGCTTTCTGATCCGTTGACCACATTAATGATCCTTTGTAATCCACATAATCCGGTTGGAAAAGTATGGACCGGGGAAGAATTACAAAAGATCGGTTCTCTTTGTAAAAAACATCATGTTGTTGTGTTATCGGATGAGATCCATTGTGATCTGACATTAAATCAGGCAGAATATGTACCATTTGCGGCTGTATCAGCAGAATGTGCACAAAACAGTATTACATGCATTGCAGCGTCCAAAGCATTTAATCTGGCAGGCTTTCAGTCGGCAGCAGTCTATATTCCCAATGAGGGGATTCGTGCTGTGATGGATCGTGGACTGAATTCAGATGAAGTTGCAGAACCGAACTGTTTTGCAATCGAATCAACGGTAGCAGCCCTGACAAAAGGAGGCGAATGGCTTGATCAGCTCAATGTCTATTTAGCAAAGAACAAACAATATGTGGCAGAATTTTTAGCAGAAAACCTTTCCGAGTTAAAGCTTACAAAATCCGGTGCAACCTATCTTTTGTGGGTAGATGTATCTGCTTTGACAAAGGACGCACAGGAACTATGTGATTTTATACGAAAAGAGACCGGCCTGTATATCACAGCCGGAGGACAGTATCGTGGAAATGGCGCATCGTATGTCCGTATTAATATTGCCTGCCCGCTTGCTGTTGTCAAAGACGGAATGGAACGTTTGCAAAAGGGAGTACATGCTTTCAAGGCATAAAGGCTCGGAACGGATACAGCCAGAGACGGGCAGTAAGGTATAAAGCATTAAAACAGATACAACAAAAGACAGGAGGAGTAAAAATCGTTACTCTGTTTTGAAGTTAGAAGAAACAGGTGTGTTGCCCGGTGCACTTTCTTTTGGCGTTGCAGATAGCGAGATCTGCCTTCCTTCTGTATTGATTTCATAATTCTTCTGATAGATGATATCAGACATTCTAACCAGACGATATCCTTTCTTTTGTAAACCATCGATCAATTGTTCAAGCACCTGTGCGGTATATTTTGCCCCATTATGGCACAGGATGATAGAACCGTTTCCAAGATGTTTGTGGTTCAATACGGTGTTTAGAATGGAGTCAGGTCCGTAATCTTTCCAGTCGAGACTGTCTACATCCCATTGAATCGGCTTATATCCACAGGCATTGACGGTCTGTATCAACGTATCATTATAATCCCCGTAAGGTGGCCGGAACACTTTCATAGAAGTTCCGGTCAATTTTTTAACTCTTTCGTGTACTTTCATGATTTCTTCTTTACATTGTTCAGAAGATAAGGTTGACATTTGTTTATGGTTTTCACTATGATTGCCAAGTTCATGACCGGCTTTTTGGATTGCTTTGACATCATCGGGATATTTCTCAATCCAGCCACCGGTCATAAAGAAAGTGACATGTACTTTTTTCTTCTTTAATATAGAAAGAATCTTTCCGGTATCCTCATTTCCCCAGGCCGCATCAAAGGAAAGGGCAACGATCTTTTCTTTGCGGTCAACACAATAAATCGGGAGTTCTTTTGGGTGCATGATAGAAGTATTCGTAACTTTTGTAGAGGAATGATTCAGTTTATATTGGCTTTGTGCGATCGCAACAGCAGAAAGTGTGATCACCGACAGTGTGAAAAGACCTGTTTTGATAAACGTGCTTATTTTGTGAATCTCACGATCTAAGTCTGTCTTTGGCGTTTGTGGGATGGGATCCTCTCTTTTTGGAACAGATAAGATCTTAGAGTAATGTTTCATAAAAAGACAGCCTCCGTTTTGCATGCAGCCCATGGCCAAGTGACAGCATACATACTAATTGATACATAATTATGTAACAAAAGCCTGTATTATTCTTTTTTTAATTGCACTTTTTTAAGTGGATAGGAAACCGCTCGTACAATAGTGGTACATATAGCAACGTGCCGACGTTGCACTTTTTTACTGCGATTTTACATAGATTATACATTGGACAGATAGTGCATTTTACATTCGTTCGTTATCATAGTACCTGTAAAATAAATGAGTGGCAAAGAAAAGCCAGAGCCATGAAAGAAAAGAGCCGTAAAAACAGATGGCATTTTTCATGGAAACAGCACGAAGAAGTGCTAAAGGAGGAAAAAATATGAGAGTAAAGAAGTTAACAGCAATCGGTTTGAGCGTAGTATGTGCAGCAGGAATGCTTACAGGATGCGGATCATCAGGAAAAAAGGACAGCAAGAGTGCATCACAGACAATTTCAGTTGTTTCAAGAGAAGATGGATCCGGTACAAGAGGTGCTTTTATTGAATTGACAGGAATTCAGGAAAAAGATGCTGATGGAAATAAAGTGGACAATACAACATCAGATGCAAACATTGCAAAGAGTACAGAAACAATGATGACAACTGTCTCAGGAGATGAATATGCAATTGGTTATACATCGCTTGGTGCTTTAAATGACAGCGTAAAAGCGTTAAAAGTAGATGGCGTGGAAGCAACGGCGGATAATATCAAATCAGGTACATATACAATTTCAAGACCATTTAACATTGCAACAAAAGGTGATGTCAGCAAAGTCGCTCAGGACTTCATTAATTATATTATGAGTCCGGATGGTCAGAAGGTAGTAGAAGGCAATGGTTATATCGCAATTGATGACCAGAAAGAATTCACTTCGAACAATGCAAAAGGAAAGATCGTCGTTGCAGGTTCATCTTCTGTAACACCGGTTATGGAAAAACTTTCAGAAGCATATCAGAAGATCAACAGTGGTGCACAGATTGAAGTACAGGAGAGTGATTCTACTACAGGAATGACATCAGCAGCAGAAGGTACATGTGATATCGGTATGGCTTCAAGAGAGTTAGAAGATTCTGAAAAAGACGCCGGTTTAACATCAACAGCTATTGCAATGGATGGTATTGCTGTAATTGTAAACAAAGACAACAAATTAGATGATATTTCTATCGACAATGTAAAAAAGATCTATACAGGTGAGATTACAGACTGGAGCGATGCGAAATAAAAAGTACGTCTTTCTAAAAAATCGGATACAAAAATAACGATCCGGTCGGAAAGATAGAAATGAATAAGATAGAGAAAAAACTGTGGAAGAAAATGCCACAGTTTTTCAAAAAGAGAAATGAGGAAATGACATGAAAAGTAAAAATATAGCAGAAAAGGCAATGGAAATCCTGTTTTTCATATGTGCCTGTGTATCTGTATTATGCGTTGCACTCATATGCATCTTCCTGTTTGCAAATGGTATGCCGGCAATTGGAAAGATCGGAGTAGGTAATTTTCTGTTGGGTGATATCTGGAAGCCGGGAAGCAACCAATATGGAATCTTTGCATTTATCGTAGGAAGTATTTATGTAACGGCAGGAGCAATTCTGATCGGTGTACCGATCGGTGTTCTGACAGCCGCTTTTATGGCAAAGTTTTGTCCGAAGAAGTTATATCGTCCGTTAAAGGCAGGAGTGGAGCTTTTAGCAGGTATTCCTTCTGTTATATATGGTTTCTTTGGTTTGATGGTCATTGTACCATTTGTAAGAGAACAGTTCCGTGATTCGTTTGGAGGCAATGGTCTGTCCATCCTGACAGCCGCTGTTTTACTTGGATTAATGATATTACCGACGATCATTAATGTATCAGAAGCCGCAATCAGGGCAGTACCGGATAAATATTATCAGGGTGCGTTAGCACTTGGTGCTACACATGAAAGAAGTGTATTCCGAACTGTATTACCGGCCGCAAAATCCGGTATCATGGCAGGTATCGTACTGGGGATAGGTCGTGCAATCGGTGAAACCATGGCAGTGATCATGGTAGTAGGAAACCAGCCACGTATGCCAAAAGGTATCTTTGAAGGTGCAAGAACACTGACAGCCAATATCGTCATTGAAATGGGGTATGCGACAGGACTTCACAGGGAAGCACTGATTGCAACCGGTGTTGTACTTTTTGTATTCATATTGTTGATCAATTCCCTGTTTTCTTTACTAAAGAGAAAGGAGGAAGCATAGTATGGAACAAAATGCCACACTTACAAAAGACAAAAAAGGTGCGATCAATGTCAGCACATTTTCACAAAAGATTCATTCATATCTGAAACATCCGTTTTCTTTACTGGTATGGATCATTACAATACTTGCAGCGTTGCTTACTGCAGCTTCTTTTGTATATCTTGTATTATATATATTGATCAAAGGTGTTCCTTACTTAAGACCGGAATTATTTTCATGGACATATGATTCAAACAATGTATCCATGCTTCCGTCTATCATCAATACATTTTTATTAACTGCATTGTCATTAGTCATTTCTGTTCCGCTTGGCATTTTTGCCGCGATCTATATGGTGGAATATGCAAAGAAAGGCAATCGTATAGTTAAATTTATCCGTGTGACAGCAGAAACATTATCAGGCATTCCGTCTATCGTCTATGGCCTGTTTGGTATGATCTTTTTTGTCGGAGTGTTAAAAATGCAATTATCGTTATTGTCCGGTTCTCTGACTGTTGCGATCATGGTTCTTCCAACAATCATGCGAACGACAGAAGAAGCTTTGTTATCGGTACCGCAAAGTTACCGGGAGGGAAGTTTTGGACTTGGAGCCGGTAAACTTAGAACGGTTTTTCGTATCGTTCTTCCATCCGCAGTACCCGGCATTTTATCCGGTGTGATCTTAGCAACCGGACGAATTGTAGGTGAAACAGCAGCATTGATCTATACAGCAGGTACGATGGCGAAAGTACCAAACAATCTGTTTGCTTCGGCACGCACACTGTCTGTACATATGTATCTGCTTTCGAATGAAGGTTTGCATACCAACGAGGCATTTGCAACAGCAGTAGTTCTTTTGGTATTTGTAATGCTGATCAATATGCTTGCAAATTTTGTTGCCAGACGTTTATCAGCAAAGAATGCTGAGAATGATTAAAGAAATGAGGAATGATTATGGACAATACAATAGTTTTGGATAAAACAGTGGATGCTGCACAGACAGCAGTCGATGACAGCGTAAAATTTCATGTAAATAATTTAGAGTTATATTATAAAGATTTTCATGCACTAAAAAGCGTCAGCATGGATATACCGCAAAAGAAGATCACTGCATTTATCGGACCGTCAGGATGTGGAAAATCCACATTTTTAAAGACATTGAATCGTATGAATGATCTGGTGGAGGGATGTCGCATTACCGGTGATGTACAGCTGAATGGTGAGGATATTTATGGTGATATGGATGTCAATCATTTACGAAAAAGAGTAGGAATGGTTTTCCAGAATCCAAATCCTTTTCCAATGAGTATATATGACAATATTGCCTATGGACCACGTACTCATGGAATACGTTCCAAACAAAAGCTGGATGCGATCGTAGAAAAGTCACTTCGTCAGGCGGCAATATGGGATGAATTAAAGGACCGATTGAAAAAGTCAGCTCTGGGTCTGTCCGGTGGTCAGCAGCAGCGGCTTTGCATTGCCCGTGCTTTAGCAATTGAGCCGGAAGTTATTTTGATGGATGAACCGACATCTGCATTAGATCCGATCTCAACTTCGCGTATAGAAGATCTCGCAATGGAATTAAAAAAAGAATATACGATCATTATGGTAACTCATAACATGCAGCAGGCAACGCGAATTTCGGATAAAACAGCCTTCTTTTTGCTCGGTGAAATGGTAGAATATACCGATACGGATCAGCTTTTCTCGATGCCACAGAACAAGAAGACAGAAGATTATATTACAGGACGTTTTGGATAGAAAAAGTTACGAAAAGTAAGATTCAAAAAGCATAGAAATGAGGATGAATATGAGAGATGTATTTGAAAGCCAGTTAAAAACATTAAAAGATGATATGATCGAAATGGGAAGCATGATCGAAAAAGCGATTGAAAACGCGATCCGTGCTTTAAATAACCGGGATACAGAGCTTGCAAGGGCGGCAATCGAAGCAGATAGTGAGATTGACGAACAGGAAAAGAAGATTGAATCGCTCTTCCTGAAACTTTTATTACATCAGCAGCCGGTAGCAAGCGATCTTCGCATGGTGTCTTCTGCATTAAAGATGATCACGGATATGGAGCGTATCGGAGATCATGCGGCAGATATTTCAGAAATAACGATCTGCCTTGCTAAGAATAATAAAAATGTGAATCTGAAAGTATTACATGAAATGGCAAAAGAAACAACGGTTATGCTTGTCGGCAGTATTGATGCCTATGTCAATAAAGATCTGGATCGTGCCCAAGAGGTGCTTGAACATGATGATATTGTGGACAGTCTTTTCTTAGAGGCAAAAAAAGAAGTGATTCAGCTGATCCGCAAAGAAGAAGACCATGGGGAAGAGGCAGCAGATCTTTTAATGATTGCAAAATACTTTGAGCGTATCGGAGATCATGCCGTAAATATTTCGGAATGGGTTGTTTTTTCCATCACCGGAAAACATGACAAAAATTATTAGCAAAAACTAGTACCCTCATCGCGATAAATAGTATTTGCTTTTTTGGTTAAAATAATATATTCTATATATTGTGGTTAAAACTGCAATTTTGACCATGCACAAAATAGGCGGGTATAAAAGATAAAGTCCAAAATGTGCTTATACTATTTATGAAATCCATAGGGAATATGTGGTGAAAGGAATGTGCCATGAATTTTTTTAATGTATTAACAATGCTCGGTGGTCTTGCATTATTTTTATACGGAATGCATATCATGGGCGACGGATTGGCAAAAATGTCAGGCGGAAAGCTTGAAATGATCTTAGAAAAATTTACAGCAAAGCCGATTACGGCAGTATTGCTTGGAGCCGGTGTTACGGCAGTGATCCAGTCATCCTCTGCGACAACGGTTATGGTAGTCGGATTTGTTAATTCCGGTATCATGCAATTAAAGCAGGCTGTCGGTATTATCATGGGTGCGAATATCGGTACAACAATTACATCCTGGATCTTAAGTCTGACCGGTATCGAAGGTGAGAATTTTGTGATCCAGATGTTAAAGCCATCTTCTTTTGCACCGATCCTTGCACTGATCGGAGTCTGTCTTTTACTTTTTACAAAGAGCAATAAGAAAAAAGACATCGGTTCGATCTTAGCAGGCTTTGCAATCCTGATGATCGGAATGGATACAATGAGCGGTGCGGTAAAGCCGCTTGCAGAGCTTGATGGTTTTAAGAATCTTTTTTTGATGTTTGAAAATCCGGTACTCGGTGTCGTTGCAGGTGCCGTGCTTACAGCGATCATCCAGAGTTCTTCCGCATCGGTTGGTATCTTACAGGCACTTTGTCTGACAGGTTCGGTATCGTATGCATCTGCATTGCCGATTATCATGGGACAGAATATCGGAACTTGTGTTACGGCACTGATTTCCGGTATTGGTGCAACAAAGAATGCAAAAAGAGCAGCATTTGTTCATTTTTATTTTAACCTGATCGGAACGGTTCTTTTTATGGCTGTCTTTTATCTGATCAATGCGGTTTATCCGTTCCATTTTTTAAACCAGGCTGCAAATGTGACGGGTATTGCCGTTATTCACAGCTTGTTTAATGTTGTTGCAACTGTGTCCCTTCTTCCGTTTAGAAACGGACTGGTTAAGCTCGCAACATGGACGATCCGTGATGATGCGACAGAAGAAAAAAAGGATGGACTTGCTTTACTTGATGAGCGTTTCCTTGAAAAACCTTCTTTTGCAATTGCCCAGGCAAAGAAAGCAGCAGTAGAGATGGCACAGGATTCGGTAGGTGCACTAAATAAGGCAATCGATCTTTTTAAGAACTATGATAAAGAAAAAGTAAAATTAGTCTCAGAATTAGAAGATAAGGTAGATCATTATGAAGATGAACTGGGAACGTATCTGATGAAACTGAGTAATGCAGATCTGTCACAGAAGGATTCACAGACCGTATCACTGCTGTTACATTGTATCGGTGATTTTGAAAGAATTTCCGATCATGCGTGCAATCTGATGGATAGTGCAAAAGAATTTCATGGAAAGAAAGAAGATTTCTCTGATAAGGCAAAAGAAGAACTGAATATTTATGAGAAAGCAATCCGTGAGATTGTGTCTATGACATATCAGGTCTTTGAAACAGAGAGTGTAGAGTTGGCAACACAGGTAGAGCCTTTAGAAGAAGTTATTGATACATTAAATGATGAAGTAAAGAAAAAGCATGTCAAACGACTTCGCAAAGGTAAATGTACAATTGAACTTGGATTTATCTTATCTGATATTACAACGAATTATGAACGTATTGCCGATCATTGTTCCAACATTGCCGTCTGTCTGATCCAGACAAAAGAGGATGGTTATGAGACACACGAATATCTGGATAGTTTAAAAGCAAATGAAGATCCTGAATTTACAGAACGATATCGTTATTATCGTAAGAAATTTAAACTTCCATAAAAGAAAATGGAATGACTTGCATATAAAAAGATTTCCGGCAGGTCAGACCGGTTTGTATTTTGATTTTGTCCCAATAGGCTGCATAGGTTGTTGAAACCATATGCAGCCTATTATAAAATAGACAGAAAGATATGGTAAAAGTTATAAAGTAAAAAATAGGTTGCCATGGTTTACAGTCTATCAGATCGTATAGGCAGACAGATCTGTAATCTGTGGCAGATAAGGAGAAAACGATGGCTTTAGTGTATATAGTAGAGGATGATATTAATATTAGAGAAATAGAAAGTTTTTCTTTAAAAAATTCAGGTTATACAGTAGAAGAGTTTGAAGATACGAAAAAGTTCTGGAAGCGTATCAATGAAAAAATGCCCGATATCATTCTGATGGATGTGATGTTACCGGACGAAGATGGGCTGACTACAGTAGAAAAGCTTCGTAAACGCTCTGATACCAGAAGAGTTCCTGTTTTAATGGTAACAGCAAAAACTTCTGAACTTGACAGAGTAAAAGGACTCGATATCGGTGCGGATGATTATCTGGTCAAACCATTTGGTGTGATGGAACTGATCTCACGTGTTAAGGCATTGCTTCGGAGAACAATCCGGTTTAATGATGCCAGGCTGTACACTTTAGGAAATATTGAACTGGATGATGAGAAACGCAGAGTATCAGTAGACCGGCAGGATATTGAACTTACCTATAAAGAATATGAATTACTAAAATATTTTTTAAATAATGTTGGAATTGTATTACAAAGAGAAGATATCATGGTAAAGATCTGGGGAACTGATTATGAAGGGGAATCCAGAACATTAGATATGCATATCAAAACATTACGCAAAAAGCTTGGAGAATCCGGCAGCCGCATCAAAACGATCCGAAATGTCGGATATCGTATGGAATAGAGGATTGAAAGATGAAGAAAAAGATTAAACGTTATATGATCGCCATTTCCGTGATTTCCATTTTGTTAATGATGATTTTATCAAATCTTGTGAATTATCGGATCCTTAGTACGGAAGCATATGACGATCTCAGGGCATGTGCCTATGCATTTAAAGGCACAAATGCTTTCTTAGATCCCCAAAATGTACAATATCAGGTTGAAAAAAAAAGTTACCGTGTGACCTTGATCGCACCGGATGGCTCCGTCTGCTTTGACTCTGCTTTTGATGCAGGTAAGATGGGCAATCACAAAAAACGTATTGAGGTGCATGAAGCCTTACAGGGAAAAGAAGGATATAGTAAAAGACAATCTGACACAATGCAAAAAGATACGGTATATTTTGCAATTTTATTAGATAATGGTTATGTCCTTCGAGTTGCAAAAGATGTCAAAAGTATTATGAGTGTCTTTTTAAGCTCTTTTCCGTTTATGTTTGTCGTGCTTGTGTGTGTGATCGCAGTATGCATCTTTTTATCCAATCTTTTGACGAAAGCGATCATACAGCCGGTAGAATTGATGGCAAAAAATATTGATCAGATTGATGAAGCAGATGTTTATAAAGAACTAAAGCCATTTATTGCTATGATTCGCAGGCAGCATGAAGATATACGAAGAAACGCAGATATGCGTCAGGAGTTTACCGCAAATGTATCACATGAATTAAAGACACCGTTGACGGCAGTATCAGGTTATGCGGAAATCATGGAAAACGGAATGGCATCCGAAAAAGATGTGATCCATTTTTCCGGTGAGATCCATCGGAACGCAAACCGGTTATTGCAGTTGATCAATGATACCATTCGTTTGTCAGAACTGGATGCAGTACATATGGAGATCGTGACAGAAAAGTTTGATGTCTATGAACTGGCACAAAATTGTGTTGATACGCTTCAGGTCAAGGCCGATAAGATGGAAGTAACGATCCGGATTGCCGGAGAACCCTGTATCTTAGAGACCAGCAGAGAGATGATCAATGAACTTTTATATAATTTATGTGATAATGCGATCCGCTATAATAAAAAAGGCGGAAGAGTGTTAGTATTAGTGGGAGAAAATGAATATAAAGAAAAGTATATTGAAGTAAAAGATAACGGAATCGGTATTCCCAAGGAATACCAGGAGCGTGTTTTTGAACGTTTTTACCGTGTTGATAAAAGCCGGTCAAAAGAAACAGGTGGCACAGGACTTGGACTTGCGATCGTAAAGCATATCATCGTACAGCTTCATGCCCGTTTGGAAATGGATAGCGAAGAAGGAAAAGGAACGATGATGCGGATCGTATTTGCAAAAAAAACTAGAGAAATAGGAGATTAGAAATGAGCGAAGCAATCGTAACATTAAAAAAAGGTGAAGGACGGACTTTAAAAAGCGGAGGCATGTGGGTGTTTGATAATGAGATCGCATCGATTGTGGGAAGCTTTGAAGACGGAGATATTGTAACGGTACATGATTTTGACGGATATCCGATGGGAAAAGGTTTTATTAATCGCAATTCAAAGATCCGTATCCGCTTGATGACCAGAAAAAAAGATCAGGAAATTGATGATGATTTTTTAGAAATGCGTGTCACGAATGCATGGGAGTATCGTAAAAAGACAGTAGATACCGGCAGCTGCCGTGTGATCTTTGGAGAAGCGGATTTTTTGCCGGGACTTGTGATCGACAAGTTTTCGGATGTTCTTGTCGTAGAATCTCTTGCACTTGGTATCGACCGCTATAAAGAAAAGATCGTTACGATCTTAAAGAATGTATTGCAAAAAGACGGCATTGTGATCCGTGGTGTCTACGAAAGAAGTGATGCAAAAGTCCGTAAACAGGAAGGAATGGAGCGTGTCAAAGGTTTTATAGGGGAACCTTTTGATACAGAAGTAGAGATCGTTGAAAATGGTGTGAAATATTTAGTTGATGTCAAGGACGGACAAAAGACTGGTTTTTTCCTGGATCAGAAGTATAATCGTCAGGCAATCCGCAAGCTGTGCAATGGTGCGAAAGTATTAGACTGTTTTACGCATACCGGTTCTTTTGCATTGAATGCAGGACAGGCAGGTGCGACAAGTGTCTTAGGACTGGATGCATCAGAACTTGGTGTAGAGCAGGCAAGGAAAAATGCAATTTTAAACGGCTTATCGGATACGGTTCATTTTGAATGTGTGGACGTTTTTGAAAAATTACCACAGCTAGAAGAAGCAAAAGAGAAGTTTGACGTGATCATTTTAGATCCACCGGCTTTTACAAAATCACGTAATTCCGTGAAAAATGCAGTCAAAGGCTACCGTGAGATCAACCTTCGTGCAATGAAGCTGATTAAGGATGGCGGATTTTTAGCAACCTGCTCCTGTTCACATTTTATGACATATGAACTTTTTACCAAAACGATCAGTCAGGCGGCAGCAAATGTCCATAAACGTCTAAGACAGGTCGAATTTCGTACGCAGGCTCCGGATCATCCGATCCTATGGGCAGCCAATGAATCGTATTATCTGAAGTTTTATATCTTCCAGGTGGTGGATGAAAAATAAAATTTGACTGGAGCTGCAAAATGGAAAACAAACGCTTGGTACTGTTTGTGCCGAAGTTTGTTTTCCGTTTTATGTTGGTGTTTGTTTCGCCTTTCGTCTTGTAAAAATTGTCAGGAAGTGCTATAATCGAACCTATCTTATGCAAAAACGCATATTAGCCATACAAAAAAGCAGTAGGAGTGATTGGGAGGAAGCATATGTGGAAAAAAATAGTGTTTGGAGTTGCGCTTGTTATCAGTATTGCAGCCGGATTCGGTGTGGCGAAAGTGCAAAACACAATGAACACTTCTCTGAATCATATTACCAGAGATAAAGATAATGTATTAAAAGATGTGAATCTGGATGGCATTCATGTCAATTCAGATGATAAGATCGTTAATATTTTGTTGATCGGTTACGATCTGCGAAAAGAAAATGGAAAAGACTTTGGCGGGCTGACAGATGTTATGATGATCGCCACATTAGATAAGAAGCACAACACGATCAAGCTTACCTCATTAATGAGAGATACCTTGGTACGTATCGCAAGTAATAATGAGGACATGAAGCTGAATGCAGCATATGCCCGTGGCGGCGTGAAAAATATGTACAAGACGATCGCAAAAAACTTTAATATCAAGTTAGATGGCTATGCGATGGTTGGATTCAAAGCATTTCAGCAGGTAGTAGACAAGATTGGCGGTGTGGAAGCAGAGCTGACAGAGTCTGAGACAAACTATCTGAAAGATACGAACTATGTGCATGGAGCAAAAAACCGAAAAAAATTAAAAGTAGGTAAACAGACATTGAATGGTGCACAGGCACTGGGTTATGTCCGTATCCGTTCGGATAAGAACCGTCTTGGTGTGCCGGTTAAAACGGCAAACGGTCTGACAGATGATTATGGGCGTACCTGGAGACAGAGAACATTGATGAGTGCAATTTTTAAGAAAATGAAAACACTTTCCTTGTCAGAATTGATCGCTGTCGCAAATAAAGTTTTCGATAATGTTAAAACAGACCTTGATAATGATACAATTTTAGGATATATTAAGGACGTTGCCATGATGGGAACAACAGATGTATGCCAGCTGCAAATTCCAATGAATGGATATTATCGTGATGGACATCAGGCAGAATTTCCAAACAGCGATGGATGGAGTCTGGTTCCGACGAATGGTGTGTCTTCTGCTTATGATACGTCAGCAAATGCAGCAGCGATTAAGCAGTTTGTGTTCCAGTATAACGGAAAGGGAGAATTTAAGTACAAATCATCTTCTTCCTCTTCAAGCAGGTAAATGCAATTAGAATTCCTATACTGTTTGTAGCAGAGCGAACGCAAAGAGTATAGCAGGAAGATATGAGAATGCGGGATTCTTTTCAGAGTCCTAAAAAGGATCGCTCGGAAATGAGGAATAGAAATTATGTGGAAAAAAATTGTTATGGGTGTTTTGCTTGTAGCAAGTGGTGTTGTCGGTTTTTTTGCTGCTAAAGCACAGGTGACCTTTAACAGTACCATGAGTAATGTAAACAGAGATTATGACACGGTATTGGAGAATGTAGATCTGGAAGGAATTCATGTTAATTCAGATAATGATGTGATCAATATTTTGGTCATTGGTAATGATTACCGTAAAGAAACCAATTATAATGCTTCCGGTCTGACAGACACAATGATCATTGCGACGGTAGATATGAAACACAATGTGTTAAAGACAACTTCTTTGATGCGAGATCTGTATGTTGAAATTCCGGGACATGGTTATAATAAATTAAATGCAGCTAATTCGTTTGGTGGTATTGAATTGTTATATAAAACGATTGCAAAGAACTTTAATATTGAATTAGATGGTTATGTAGAGATCGGTTTTAAGGCATTTCAGGATATTGTTGATGCAGTCGGTGGTGTAGAAGTGGAATTAACGGAATCAGAAGTATCGTATCTGAATTCTACTAACTATATCCGTAACAAAAAGTATCGTGATGTTAAAGCCGGAAAGCAGACATTAAACGGAAGTCAGGCATTAGGATATTGTCGTATCCGTAAGCAGGGTACCACGATCAATGGACTTCGTGATGATTATGGACGTACCTGGAGACAGCGAACTGTGATCAATGCAGTTTTTGACAAAGTTAAATCCTTACCAATGTCAGATTGGTTAAAACTTGCAAATAAACTTTTGAAGAATGTAACGACAGACCTTTCGAATGATAAGATCATTGAGTATGGTAAGGATGTTGTAACAATGGGTACAACGAAGATCCATCAGCTTCAGATTCCGATCAATGGCTATTATCGTGGATCTTCGAGTGGGGAATTTAAGGTTGGTTCGTGTCTTGTTATGCACGATGCAGGTAGTACATCGTTATCATCCTCTGCAAATGCAGAAGCATTGAATAAGTTTATCTTTAAGTACGATGGAAAAGATAACTTTAAGTATGGTACGTTTGAAAACAAAGAAAAATAGCATATATCAGGATTGAAAAAGAAATTTGCCGAATACATGTCGGATATAATCCATGTAGGAAGCTTTTTTAATAGTCTGGGCAGAAACGATCGGTAGTGTACCGATCGTTTCTTCGTTTAAAGTATAAGTGATTTTGCCGATCACATCTCCTTCTTTGATCGGTGCCTGTAAGTTTTTCTTGTATTGGATGCTTCTTTTGATATCTTTAGGATTTTCATTTTGGGTAATCGTATAAGTAAAGTTTTTTTCAATGCGTGGAAGAACTTCCCCGGCAATAGAATGTGCTGCTTTTTGCTTTTTTAAAGGAATTGCATCCTGCTTTTCATGATATGCTTTGCAATTAGCAAAACCATAGTCGAGTAAATTTGCGGCCTGGGCAAAGCGGATCTTATGATCGGGAGCAGCCATGACGACAGCAGTCAGACTGATTCCGTTTCTTTTTGCAGTTGCACTCAGACAATACTTTGCTTTTGAAGTAGAGCCGGTTTTTAAGCCTGTGATGCCCTGATAAGTACGGATCAGTTTATTGGTGTTTGTCAGCCCGAACTTTGTTTCACCAAGTCTTGTTTTATGTGTGATCTCATCCATCCAGATAGTGGAATAGTTTGAAATCTCAGGATGCTTCGTGACAAGTTCCCTTGACATCAAAGCGACATCATAAGCACTGCTGTAATGTCCGCTTTCGATCGTATCATCCAGTCCGTTGCAATTTTTAAAATGTGTATGCTTCATTCCAAGCTGTTTGGCTTTTGTATTCATCATTTTTACAAAAGCCTGTTCAGAACCACCGATGCGTTCTGCCATGGCAACAGCTGCATCATTGGCACTGGCGATACTGATGCACTTGATCATTGTCTGTACCGTCTGTGTCTCCCCGGGTTCTAAAAAGACTTGTGAACCACCCATTTTAGAAGCATATTCACTGACGCTGACTGAATCATTTAAAGAGATCTTTTTCTGGTCGATCGCATCAAAGATCAATAAAAGAGTCATAATCTTAGTAATACTTGCCGGGATTAGTTCTTTGTCTTTGCTTTTTTGATATAGAATTCGCCCGCTGTTATTTTCGATCAGGACCGCAGCCTTTGCGGTGATTGCAAGAGGATCATCTGTTCCTTCTTTTGGTGTAGAAGCAGTCTGGGAAGAAAGACCTGTTGCAGTTACTACAGAGATTTGGGTGATGATAAGAGATAAGAGAAGAAGAAACATTGTAAAACGTTTTATGATAAATTTCATGAGGAACTCCATTTCTGTACCTGTCAGCACACAATAGGGGAAAACTTATTGATATATATGAAAAATGCACAGGCAATATGCAAAGATTTATTCGGAAAGGGAGATTAATTGAATACGCTATATCAGACTATATCACTATGAAGCGGTAAAAATTGATTTTTAGGCGATCCTATGGTAAAATCATAAGCTAAGGCATTCATTCGCCTGATACGAATTGATAAGATAAAAAGGAATAGAGAGGATTAGTAATATATGACAAGTAAAGAAAGAGCAGAATTAAAATCACAGGCAATGGTATTAGACAGTATTTTCCAGATAGGAAAAGCAAGTTTAACACCACAGCTTACTGACGCTGTCAGAGATGCATTAGATGCAAGAGAACTGATCAAGGTGAGTGTATTAAAAAATTGTGCGGATGATCCAAAAGAACTTGCCAATCTGATCGCTGAGCGTACCGGTTCGGAAGTGGTACAGGTGATCGGTAAAAAGATTGTACTGTATAAGAAGAATATTGAAAAGGAAGAAAAGAAAAAGCGCATGGAAAAAGCTAAGAAAAAGAGAAAATAGCTGAGGAATAAAACAATTTTCAGAGTGAAAGTATTAGCTTTGTTTTTTGATTCCATTTTAAGAAAGATAACTTAAAAATGAGGACATTATGAAAAAAAAGATTGGAATTATGGGTGGAACATTTAATCCAATCCATCTGGCACATCTTCAGATGGCATCCATTGCCATGGAACAAAAAGAACTTGATGAAGTCTGGTTTATGCCGAGTAAAAATCCGCCTCACAAAGACCGGCAGACGATTCTGTCAGAAAAGATACGGTCCGATATGGTCCGGCTTGCGATAAAAGAAGAAGAACGTTTTTGTTTTTCGGATTTTGAATTAAAGCGGAATGGGACAACATATACAGCAGAAACATTAGAACTTTTACGGAAAGAGTACCCGGATGTTTCATGGTATTTTATTATGGGAGCGGATTCATTCTTTAGCTTTTCTAACTGGTATCATCCGGAAGTAATTGCAAAAGATGCCGTGATCCTTACTGTCAGCAGAGATGGTGTCGATGTACAAAAGATGCAAGAGCAGGCAAGAAAATTGACCAGACAATATCATGGACAATTCCATATACTTTCGATGAAACAGTTTGCAATCAGTTCAAGTGAGATTCGAAGAAAGTTAAAAGCGGGTGAGAGCGTTGAAGCAATGCTTCCGGACAAAGTCTGGCAATATATTCAGAAAAATCATTATTATCAATAGAGCAGGAAGTGTACAAAATGGATGAAATGATCAATATACAGGAAGAGTTAGAAAAGATATTAAAAAAGAAACGCTACCAGCATACTTTGGGCGTTCGTTACACTGCGCAGGCAATGGCAATGTGCTTTGGGGAAGATATCAAAAAAGCCGGTTATGCAGGACTGCTGCATGATTGTGCAAAATATATGTCAGACGGTGAGATGCAAAAAGAATGTGGAAAGAACCGGATTACCGTCAGTGATGCAGAAAAAAGACAACCATCATTGTTGCATGCTAAGCTGGGTGCCTGTTATGCTCGCCGGAAGTATGGTGTTGATGATCGGGATATTGTTGAAGCAATTCGGTGGCATACGACCGGAAAACCGGAAATGAATACATTAGAAAAGATTATCTTTATAGCAGATTATATCGAACCAAACCGTAAAATGCTTCCGGGTATGGAACAGATCCGGAAAGCGTCTTTTGAGGATCTGGATCTGGCAATGTATCTGATCTTAAAAAATACAATTGCCTATCTGAAAGAAACGCAGGACGAAGATAAGATCGATACCAATTCGATGCAGGCATATGAATATTATAAAGCAGTGATCAAAGCAAGATAAAAAGGAGACAATCAATGAATGAACAAAAAGTAATGGCAAAGACAGCATATCTGGCATTAGATGAAAAGAAAGGAGAAGATATCTGTGTGATCGACATTTCATCAATTTCTGTCATGGCAGATTATTTTGTCCTTGCAAGTGGAATGAGTACACCACAGATTCAGGCAATGGTTGATAATGTGCAGGAAAAGATGGGAAAAGCCGGATTTTCATTAAAAAGATTGGAAGGTAATAAGAGCAGCAGCTGGGTTTTAATGGATTATGGCGATGTCGTTGTTCATGTATTTCATCAGGATGACAGACTTTTCTATGATCTGGAACGAATCTGGAGCGATGGCAGACAGATCGATCCTGCTGCATTAGAGGAATAAAAATCCGATGCGATAAGATGCATAAACGGAAGAAAAAGGTATGAAATATTTGACGAACGTTTGTTTGACAAATATGTGTTCATGTGATATGCTTATAAAAATGTATAATAAACAACAGTTTAAAAAGAAATGAGGATTCGTATGCCAAATCAAAAAATTTCTGCTAAGCAGCAGGAAATCTTACAATATATTAAAGATGAGATATTAAGCAAAGGCTACCCGCCGGCTGTTCGTGAGATCTGTAAAGCGGTACATTTAAAGTCAACTTCATCTGTGCATGCCCATTTAGAAACGCTTGAAAAGAAAGGGTATATCCGCCGTGATCCGACCAAACCGCGTGCGATCGAGATTATAGATGATGATTTCAATCTGGTACGCCGGGAGATCATTAATGTACCTGTGATCGGACAGATCGCAGCAGGTGAACCGATTTATGCAGAGCAGAACATTGAAGGATATTTCCCGATCCTGCCGGAAGATATGCCGGCTGGCAACGCATTTATGTTAAATGTCCGTGGCGACAGCATGATCAATATCGGCATTTTTGACGGTGACCGTATCTTAGTAAAAGAACAGCATACTGCATCAAACGGAGAAGTTGTGGTAGCTTTAGTTGAAGACAGTGCTACGGTAAAGACTTTTTACAAAGAAGACGGACATTACCGTTTACAGCCTGAGAATGATACATTAGATCCGATCATAGTCGATCAGGTTGAAATCCTTGGAAAAGTAGTTGGATTGTTCCGTACATACCGCTAATCCGATTTTAATTAAATGCTTATAGAAAAAGAAAGAAAGCGACTGCTTAGCAGGCATTTTCTTTCTTTTTGTTCTTTTTGCCGGCGATGATACCGGGTATGTATGGAAAAAGGATGTTTTGATAACGGATAAAAAGGATGCAATGCAAAATTTAACAATATGATAGAAAAGACTTAATGTAATATTAAGAAGAACAGGAGTACAAAAGTGAAAGATTTAACAAAAGGAAAGATATTACCTTTGTTACTTGGCTTTGCAGTGCCTATTGCAATTGGTAATATTTTTCAGCTTTTTTACAGTCTGGCAGATACCAGGATCGTGGGGAGCTTTTTAGGAGAAGAAGCTTTGGCGGCAGTTGGTGCTACAAGTTCTCTGAATAATATGATCATTGGATTCTTGCTCGGAATGACAAATGGCTTTGCAATCATTGTGGCACGTTATTTTGGTGCTAAAGATCATGATAACTTAAAAAGAGCAGTTGCAGCTACCTTTATACTTGGCATCGGAATGGCATTCATTTTTACAATTGTGAGTGTGAGTCTTCTTAGATTTATATTAGTTGGATTACAAACACCAAAGAATCTGTTAGATCTTTCCGTAGAATATTTTCGGATTATTCTGTTTGGTATGACAGGTGCAATGCTTTATAATGTCTGTGCCGGTTTATTCCGCGCGATTGGAGATTCTTTGACACCGCTTTTATTTCTGATCGCATCAACGTTTGTAAATATCGGACTGGATCTGTTATTTGTCTGTGTTTTTCATCTTGGAGTAGCAGGAGCGGCATGGGCTACGATCTTATCACAATATGGCTCTTTTGCCTGCTGTTTTATCTATATGCGAAAGAGATACGATATTTTGCTTTTTGGAAAGAAGGACTGCCATCTGAAGCGCGATATGGTAAAAGAAATGTTGTCGATCGGTTTCTCGATGGGATTTATGAATTCATTGATCAATATTGGTTCGGTAGCACTTCAGGGAGCAATCAATTCTTTACAGGATACGAATTATATTGTGGCACATACAGCGGCAAGAAAGATCACAGAAGTATTTATGCTTCCTTTCTCTGTCTTTGGAACAACTATGGCAACATTTTGCGGACAGAATCTTGGAGCCGGAAAGAATGACAGGATAAAGAAAGGTTTATGGCGGGTTATCTGGATCACCTGGGCATGGTGTGCCGGTATGATCATACTTGCTTACACGGTGGCACCTGTTCTGGTACATCTGATCACGGATACAACGCAGGTAAAAGTCATTGCTACTGCATCGTTATATCTGCGTATGAACACGATCCTATATTTTATTCCGGCTGTGATATGCATTTTGCGAAATGCCATGCAAGGAATCGGTGATTCGATCACTCCGGTGATATCAAGCTCACTAGAACTTTTGTGCAAGGTGCTTGTAGCTGTCTTTTTAACACCTTATCTTGGATATTGGGCGATCATCTGGTCAGAACCGATCTCCTGGGTGATCATGGTCATTCCTTTGCTGATACGAATTGCGAATAATCCGGTTCTGAAAGGAAATCAGACAAACTGACCATGTATATTTTATGAAAACTGGTTATTTTAAAAATATCAGAATTGTCTTATAGTCATTAAGAATAAAGAGAACATAGAGAGGATTTCTTATACGAAGGCAAAGATTTTGTATCTGTCTGTATAGGTAAACATCTCGGAAAAGAGGAAGATTATGAATAAGACAATGACAAATGATAAGCAGACAACAACAGAAGGTGCTGCGATTTCTGTACAAAGATTAGTGATCATGGCAGTGTTTGTAGCAATGACTTTTGTAGTAACAACATATATCAATGTCCGCATTCCGTTCCTGGCAGCAAATGGCGGACTGGTTCATCTCGGAAATGTACCTGTTTTCGTAGCGGCTGCTGTTTTTGGTAAAAAAGAAGGAGCGGTTACCGGTGCATTTGGTCTTGGAGTATTTGACCTGTTAAACGGATGGGTTGCATGGGCACCGTTTACATTTGTAATCTGTGGATTGATCGGATTTACATATGGCCTGATCACAAAAGGAAAATATGAGACAAGAGGCATTTCTTTCCAGATAGCTGCCGTTGTGGCTGCTGTTGTGATCAAAGTTGTCGGATATTATATTGCAGAAGTGATCATTTATGGCAAACTTCTCGCACCGGCAGCATCTATTCCGGGAAATATTGTACAGATTGTAGTAGCCGGTATTATTGCAATCCCGATTACAGTAGCGATTCAGAAAGCAATGCGTGCAACAAAGAATTAAAAAAAGAGCAGACAAAGGAAAAGAGGCTGGAAACATGGAATTAGAAAAATTAGCTTTAGGTGAGAAAAAAGAATACCCGGAGTGGGATATCAAGGATCTTACATTAATGTCACCGGGACCGACACAGGTAGCACCAAATGTACGAAAAGTGCGTTCCTACAATGTCAGCAGTCCTATTGTAGATAAAAGATTTTTTGATTTTTATAAAGAAACCTGTGAAAAGATGGCACAGATATTAGACACCAAAAGTACATTTTATATTATGAATGGAGAAGGAATCCTTGGATTAGAAGCAGCATGTGCTTCCATGACAGAAAAGGGAGACCGTGTGCTGGTACTCGATAATGGTGTCTATGGAAAAGGCTTTGCTGATTTTATCGAATTATATCAGGGAGAAGCAGTTGTAGTAAGCTTTGATTATCACAGACCGATCGATGCAAAAGAGTTGAAGGTATATTTAGAGAAAGATCATGATTTTAAATATGCTACATTGGTTCATAGTGATACACCGAGTGGAATTTTAAATCCGGTAGAGACAATTTGTCCGCTTTTAAAGTCTTATGGCATTATGACGGTCGTTGATTCTGTAACCGGAATGTTTGGTGATGAATTATCCATTGATAAAGCACAGATTGATATCTGCTGCGGTGGTTCACAAAAAGCACTGTCAGCACCTCCGGGACTGACGATGGTTGCAGTAAGTGAGACAGCAAGAAAAGCAATGCACGAAAGAAAGACACCGATTGCATCTTTTTATGCAAATTTACTGACATTTGAAACATATTACGAAGATATGCATTTCCCTTATACACAGCCGATCAGTGATATCTATGGACTTCGTGCTGCTTTAGAAGACGTGGAACGTGACACAAACCGTTTTTGGCGTCATAAAGTGATCGCAAAAGCAGTCCGCCAGACATTATCGGAGGCAGGAGTGAAGCTGTATCTGGAAGACGGTTATGCTTCCACGGTAACGGCATTTTATGTGCCGGATGGATTGACTGACAAGCAGATCATGGATGAAATGTTAGAGAAGCATCATATCATCATTTCAGGAAGCTTAGGTGATCTGAAGGGAAAGCTGATGCGTATCGGTCATATGGGCAATAATGCAAATGTTACAGATGTAAAGAACACATTGTCTGCATTGACGCAGGTACTTCAGGCACATGATATCTCAGTGAAAGAAGACATGGGAGAAGCATTTGTGCGTTGTATCGAGGAAATGGAATAGGATTTTTAAAATCGTATAAAGCAATGAAATAGAATACAGAAATGAATGAAAATGCTGATTGGTGAAAGACAGAGCCGGTTAGCATTTTTGTTTTTGCATAAAGGGTAGAGAGACATTTTCTTTCAGGTGACCGGTTACCAAATTCTTTTTGTAAATTTTCAAAAAATTATTGACAATCAAAAAGAAAACAGATATATTTATTATACAAAGTAATTACATGATGTAACTATATGCGATAATTACTTTTGGCGAATAAAATGTACTCTCGGTATCTTCTTCAAACGAACCCTTTCGGCTGGATTTTCGATATACTGCTTCCATTTTCTCGTCGTACACACCGTGTACGCACTGCAAAAATGTCATTGTATATCCAAAATCCATCTCGAAAATTTTCGTTTAGAAGATGCCGAGAGTACATAAAATACTTAGGAGGTAAGAATTATGGTAGACTTTTTGAAAGATTTTGATTGGAAAAAGACAGGTATTTTTGCAGCGGGTGTGGCTTTTGGAACAGCCGGCATTAAAGTGTTATCAAGCAAAGATGCAAAGAAATTCTACACAAATTGTACTGCGGCAGCGTTAAGAGCAAAAGAGTGTGTGATGAAAACAGTTTCTACTGTTCAGGAGAATGCGGAAGATATCTTAGCAGATGCAAAGGATATCAATGAAGAACGCGTTGCACAGGCAGAGGCAGCAGAATTTGAAGATGCCCAGACAACAGAAACAGAAGAATAAAACATTAAAAATCGCAGGTGAACATTTATGAAATTTACAATAAAACATGAATCGTCTCATCGTATGCGCATTCATATGCATGCATATCGTATGACATATGAACAGGCAGATACTTTATTGTATTATCTGCATCAGGCAAAAGAAATCTCTTATGTCAAAGTATATGAGAGAACAGGAGATGTTTCGATCGAGTATATTGGTGATCGTCAAAATGTGATCGATCTGTTACAGCAGTTTCACTATGATGAAGTGGACGTTCCGACCGGTCTGATCGAAAATTCTGGAAGGGAATTAAATGCCAGATACCAGGAAAAATTAATTGGAAAAGTTGCATTCCGCTACTTAGGAAAATGGCTTCTCCCTTATCCGATCCGAGCCTGCTTTATTACTGCAAATGCAATCAAATATATTAAGAACGGAGTACAGACTTTATGGCAGCGTAAGATAGAAGTTCCGGTACTGGATGCGACGGCAATCGGTGTTTCCGTTTTGCGAAATGATCTGGATACGGCAGGTTCGATCATGTTTCTTCTTGGTATCGGTGAATTGCTAGAGGAATGGACACATAAAAAGTCAGTAGATGATCTTGCACAGAGCATGTCATTAAATATCAGTCATGTATGGATCATGCAGGATGGAAAAGAGAGACTTATCTGTGCTTCTGATGTAAAGCAGGGGGATCAGGTTGTGGTACATATGGGCAATGTAATCCCATTTGATGGTCTGGTATGTGCCGGAGAAGCTATGGTCAATCAGGCATCGCTGACTGGAGAAGCTATTGCTGTCAGAAGAGTGGCAGGGGCTTCGGTTTATGCCGGTACAATTGTTGAAGAAGGCGAATTGACTATTTGTGTCAAGGAAATAGGTGGTTCAAGTCGATTTGAGAAGATTGTTACAATGATCGAAGATTCTCAAAAGCTTCAGTCACAGCTTGAAAGTAAAGCAGAACATCTGGCGGATCGTCTTGTACCATATAGCCTTGGTGGAACAGCACTGACGTATCTTCTGACCGGAAACGTAACAAAAGCGCTTTCTATCTTGATGGTTGATTTTTCATGTGCATTAAAGCTTGCTATGCCAATTTCCGTTCTGTCAGCGATTCGTGAATCCTGCCTATATGGAATTACCGTAAAGGGTGGAAAATATCTGGAAGCAGTAGCGGATGCAGACACGATCGTATTTGATAAGACAGGAACGTTAACAAAAGCACAACCGAAAGTGGTGGATGTCGTATCCTTTGATGGCAGAGAACCTGATGAGCTTTTAAGGATTGCTGCCTGCTTAGAGGAACATTTTCCGCATTCCATGGCAAAAGCTGTCGTGAAATCAGCGATCGAAAAAAATCTGCAGCATGACGAGATGCATACAAAAGTAGAATATCTGGTAGCACATGGAATTTCTACTACGATCAATGATGTGCGTGTTATCATAGGTAGTTATCATTTCATCTTTGAAGACGAGAAATGTATCATTCCGGAGGGCAAAGAGGCATTGTTTGAAAGTCTTCCACCGGAATATTCACAGTTGTATCTTGCAATTGATGGAAAACTTGCAGCCGTTATTTGTATTGAAGATCCTGTCAGACAGGAGGCACAGGCTGTTGTGAATTCCCTGCGTAAAGCCGGACTCTCAAAGATTGTTATGATGACGGGTGACAGTGAGAGAACTGCTTCTGCTATTGCAAAGAAAGTTGGCGTGGATGAATATTACTCAGAAGTCCTGCCGGAAGATAAAGCTTCTTTTGTAGAAGCAGAAAAAGCAAAAGGCAGAAAAGTCATTATGATCGGTGACGGTATTAACGATTCACCGGCACTTTCAGCCGCAGACGCCGGTATTGCAATCAGTGATGGCGCAGAAATTGCCAGAGAGATTGCGGATATTACGATCGGTGCAGACAACCTGTATCAGATTGTTACTTTAAAAATGTTAAGTGATAATCTGATGAAGAGAATCCGCAAGAATTATCGATCTATCGTAGGCTTTAATACGATGCTGATCTTACTTGGTGTCAGCGGTGTGATCCAGCCGACAACATCTGCAGTGTTACATAACTCTTCTACTTTGTTGATTGGTTTGAAGAGCATGCAGAATCTTTTGGATTGATCGGTAGAACAGAATGATAAGAAAACAAAGTTTCTTTTTTGTATTCTTGTACTGAAATATCAGATGTGTTAAAATAAGGTTAGCTTTGGCTAACCTTATTTTGTATTACCGAACGAATAGTCAGAAAATTGTTCGTTTGAATAGAAGGATTTGTAAAAATGAGTTAGGTATTGACTAACTCCTTTTCATGGAATAGGAAACTGCTCGTATAGTGGTGGTACACCAACAAGAATTGCAATAGCAATTCTTGCAAAGTTTAATGTTCCATTAAACTTTTGACAACGCGCCGGCTTTGCACTTTTTAATGAAATAGGAAACTGCTCGTATAGTAGAGGTGATCAACAAGAATTGCAATAGCAATTCTTGCAGTGCAAAGCGCCGGCTTTGCACTTTTTATCTACAGTTCTTTCAATCGAAAAACATTCTTTGTATATAGTTCTTTGATCTCCCGTTCTTTATTGCGGCTTAAAGAAATCTGCTCTCCGTTATCCAGTACAAGTGTCCCGTTTTTAAAATAATGAATATGTGCAAGATTGACTAAAGTATTTCTCCGGCAAAGGAAGAAACCATATTCGGACAGCCTATCTGCCCAGTCGTTTAAGGTTCCGCGGCTTTCGGCTATATGATCCAAAAAATGAAATGATAAAAGCTGCCGTTTGCTGTCTGCAATTTCTATAAAATAAATGTCCTTTACATTGATTGTTTCTTCGTGAGTATCTGTATGCAGGATCGTCATGAAACGATGATCTGAGTTGATCGAGTGGATCACATCATCCATCGCATAGGTGAAATTCTCCATAGATACCGGTTTTACAAGATAATAAAATGGATGTGTTCGAAAACTTGCCTGCATATAAGAAGGATAAAAACTGATAAAAATAATGATCGCATGCCGATCCATTTCTTTGATTTTTTCTGCAAGTGTCAGACCATTGATCGCTTCCATTTCTATATCCAGAAATAATATATCAAAACGTTCTCCGGTTTTATATAAATGCAATAGTTCTGTTGGTTTATCAAAAGCCTGATAAGAGATATTGGCATCATGTACTACATCATACTGTTCCAGTTTGGATGCAATATCCTGAGTGTGCTTTGTGTCATCATCGCAAATTGCTGCTTTTAGTTTTAACATAAGTGTCTCCTTTGTTTCAATAAATGTCAAAACTGAAGTATTTTTCATTTATCTTAATTGTATATTCTGTATAAAATTATAACGCAAAAAATGGTTGCCGAAAAGCGTATTTAGTGTATTTCATAAAAAGATAATAGTTGGATCTTGTCATGGTTTGTCGGATTAGATGATAATCTTTTGCTATTTACCGTGTTGTAATTCTTTATTATATAGATTATACTAACGCCAGTTAGATAACTCTAACTACTGTGAATGAGTCATGTGGTATTCTCCTACAACCGGAAGAAATGAGCAAGCTTCCGGGGAGAAAACTGCATTACTGTATCCATCATCGTTGGATGCAATATTCTGACGATATACTTATAAAATTTCCAAAAAATACAAATATAGTAAAGAATTACGCAGGAAAGCTTTGTGGTGTTCCGAAAAAACTGTATTTTTCATGAAAGTATAAATTGATCTTAAGAAGGTAAAACTGTAAGCAGAAATGTATAAAATCATAAAAATTCATATAATAGGAGGAAATTGGCATGTCTTATTTAGAAATTGAAAAAGTTGTTGGAAGAGAAATCCTGGATTCAAGAGGAAATCCGACGGTAGAAGCAGAGGTTTATCTGATGGATGGAACGGTTGGAAGAGGTACGGCTCCTTCCGGTGCATCCACCGGAGAATTTGAAGCATTAGAGCTTCGTGATGGACAGACAGACCGTTATCTTGGAAAAGGTGTTACAAAAGCCGTAGAAAATATCAATACGATCATAGATGAAACTTTGACCGGAATGGATGCATCCGATATTTATGCGATCGATGCAGCTATGATACAGGCAGATGGAACAAAAGATAAATCAAAACTGGGAGCAAATGCAATTCTTGCGGTATCAATTGCCTGCTGTAGAGCAGCAAGTATTTCTTTGGATATTCCATTATATCGTTTTCTTGGAGGTGTCAATGGAAACCGCCTTCCGGTTCCGATGATGAATATTGTAAATGGTGGTTGCCATGCATTATCATCCGGCCTTGATGTACAGGAATTTATGATCATGCCGGTTGGAGCACCTTCTTTTAAAGAGTGTTTAAGATGGTGTGCCGAAGTATTCCATGCATTAGCTTCTATTTTAAAAGAAAGAGGGCTTGCTACTTCTGTTGGTGATGAAGGTGGATTTGCTCCTGCATTAAAATCAGATGAAGAAGCAATTGAGACAATTCTTGAAGCGGTCAAAAAAGCAGGTTATGAACCGGGAAAAGACTTTAAGATTGCAATGGATGCGGCTTCTTCAGAGTGGAAGAGCGAAAAAGGAAAAGGGTATTATAAGCTTCCAAAGGCCGGTACGGAATATACAGCAGAAGAACTGATCGAGCATTGGGCAGCTCTTTGTGACAAATATCCGATTATTTCGATCGAAGACGGACTGGATGAAGAAGATTGGGAAGGTTGGCAAAAACTTACCAAACGCCTGGGTGACAAAGTTCAGTTAGTCGGTGATGACCTTTTTGTTACAAATACAGAACGATTAGAAAAGGGTATCAAAATGGGGGCAGGCAATGCGATCCTGATCAAATTAAACCAGATCGGTTCGGTATCAGAAACTCTTGAAGCAATTAAGATGGCGCATAAAGCAGGTTATACAGCAATCAGTTCACATCGTTCCGGTGAAACAGCTGATACAACGATTGCCGATCTTGCCGTTGCTTTGAATACCTGCCAGATCAAGACAGGTGCGCCAAGCCGCAGTGAACGTGTAGCAAAATACAATCAGCTTTTACGAATCGAGGAAGAACTTGGTGCAAGTGCCGTATATCCCGGAGTGAAAGCCTTTAATGTAGAGGGTTAATGAGAAATAGCAAGGAGATAAAAACTCTTATGCAGCGAGAGAAAAGAAACATCAAAGAGACGAAAACTCTTATGCAGTGAGAGAAAAGAAACATCAGAGAAACAAAATCTCTTGGTTAGAAGAATGAAAGAATGCTCTTATAGAAAAATTTTCAATAAGAAGATATTAGAGCAGGGAAATATGGTTCTGGTAAAAACTGTGTCGGATATTATCTATTGATATGTAATCCGGCACAGTTTTTTTGTGTGGCGTAATATAATGAGTCTAAAAGAAAAGCAAAGCTGGCATTTGCTTTTCAGCGCGAATTAACGAATAAATTATTCTGCGAAGCAGAAAGAGAAATTCTGTAAGAGTGGATTTGTGAGTTCTTAGTAAATTTCATGATAAGAGTGTATTAAGATATACAGCGACACCATCTTCTTCGTTTGATAAAGTTGTTGCATTGGCGGCAGCCTGTACCTGTGGAAGTGCGTTCTTCATGGCAACGCCGCAACCGCAATGTGTGATCATTTCCATATCGTTTAAATCATCTCCAAAGACAAGGACATCCTCTAGAGTAATATGAAGCTTTTGTGTCAGAAAACGGATAGCAGAAAGCTTGCTTGCACTATGATCAAAAAAAGTATAGCGGTCTTCGCCACGATAACGAAGCTGTGCACAGCCACATTTTTCGGCAATTTCTTTGGCGATGCCTTCTGTCGGGATCTCCACTACCATTTTATTTGCCGGATAAGGGAAAGGTTCCTCCGGTGAAAAGAGAATATAATCATGTGTGACCGATGGATCTTTTGGATAACGGTATAAACCGTGTTCGGTTGGAATTGCAATATGTGTTGTCAGTTTGTGCTCACAGAGCAGCCGAACCAAAGCCCGTGTAGTGTGCAGATCCATACAGTTTGAATAAATGCATTTTTCATGTTCATAGATCAAAGTACCATCTGTAAGGATCTGATACCTTGCATGCAACGCTTCGGCATAAGGTCTGGCACCGTAAATGTAGCGTGCAGTCGCAATCGCTACCGGGATGCCCATTTGTTCGCAACGGGAAAATGCCTGTATGGTACGATCGGATATAGTTTTATCATTTTTTAATGCTGTTCCGTCTAAATCGGTGACGATTAATTTTGGAAAAAACATAGAGTGTCCTTTCTTCTTTGCTTATTTTTTGTGTTTAGGGCGATCACAGTCGCATTTTTTCCGGCAGGCATGGTCAAGAATGCGGGAAACTTCATCCCACGAACGCTTCAGACAGATTGCTTTTTTGTTTAAGGTACTATTACATTGAAAATGATTCGCAAGCTTGTGTTTGAATGACATGATGGCTCCTTTTTCGTGCAAACTGTCAGGAAAAGCAAAAAGCCGGTTCCGTTTGCAGTTGCATCCTCTATATTAAACTTCTTATATTAATGATATGAAAATGATCGGATAAATGTGCCGGATCCTGCTCGCAAAATGTCTGTATTGTACATTTCCTTTTTGCCATAGAAAGAAATAAATGTGTTTGGCATGCTATTCTCCGATATCTTCTAGCGTGCCATTTCTTTCAGATCGTTAAAAAGTGCGAGATCATCATTTGTCAGTTTGACATTTGTAGATAAGTTTTTGCCCTCCGGTGTTGTAATTTTAATCTCTAAAACTGTATTTTCCTGAATAACGTTATTTTGGGAAGCTGCCTGTAAAAACATCGGAAATTTGGGATGGGATGTCGTAAAGCGGCTCCATGAATTTTTAATACGAAATAACATAGTTGGGTTTATCATCGGTACAGTTCCTTTCTTTTCTGGTTTTGCTCTTCTGTATGAAAACAGTCTATCATATTTTCTGAAATATGCAATTCGCAGTATCTAAAACAGGAAGAATCCTCCGACACGGTTTGAAAATGATAAAAAGTCAGGGATTGTCTTACAAAATGCCGGGAAATTATATTATAGATTCTAAAATGTCGGAAAGCTTTGGGGATAAGTTAAAATGAAATGATAAGAACCATTCCGTTATATTCTAAAATGCAGGAATTTTTTACTATCATTCTTAAAATAAAAAAGAGTTCTTGCAAAAGCAGAAAATATAGCGTACATTTAATAAAAAGGTGAAAATCAGGTAGGAATTGGAGTACGAAAATATGAGAGATGTAAGAGATTATGTAGTTTTGATCACGGGTGCAACAAGTGGGATCGGGCTTTCCATGGCAAAGGTTTTTGCGCAAAGAGGAAATACGCTGATCATAACTGCATCGGATCAACAACGTTTAAATATCACAAAAAGAGCATTGCAAAAAGCATATCATGTATCTGTCGAAGCAATCTGTCAGGATCTGAGTGAACCGGATGCGGCAAGGAAACTGTATCAAAAAATCAAAGAGAAGAAATACATGGTAAACATTTTGGTCAATAATGCAGGTTTTGGCCTGGTCGGCAGTGAGAAAGATCTGAAATTAGAGCAGGAGGAAAAAATGCTCGCAGTTAATATTACAGCATTGACGCAGCTGTGTCACTTGTTTTTGAAGGATATGAGTCATCAAAAAGAAGGGAAGATCCTGAATGTGGCATCGACAGGAGCTTTTCAGCCCGGGCCATATACAGCGGCATATTTTGCCAGTAAATCGTATGTAGCAAGCTTTAGCCGTGCACTTCGTGTCGAAGCACAGGAATATGGTGTACAGGTGTGTACGTTATATCCGGGAAGCACCAGAACCGCATTCTTTGAAAAAACCGGTACGAGAACACCGATCTGGGCAATGAACCCTGACAAAGTTGCAAGAATTGCCTATGTCAAGCTCTGGGAAAATGAAGGAGCAATCATGCCAGGGATTATAGACCGTATCGTGCGCTGGATACCGTCAGAAATAAAAATTCGGTTTATAGCAAAAATGAAACATCGAAAATAAAAAAGGAAACATCGAAAGTGAAACATCGAAAATAAAAATGAAACATTAAAGATAAAATATTAAGGATAGAAAGAGACCATGAAAAAGGCAACAGATTTTCAAGATTAAGAAATTCTGTTGCCTTTCTTGTGGAATAGAAAAATGATCGAAACAGCAGAATGCAAAGTACCAAAGCAACGGCTAAGCCGGTGGCCGCGATTTAAATGGAGATCCAGCCAAATGCATTCGCAACGGAGCTGATCAAAATGATAGCAGCAAAGATCGGACATAAGTATTTGATCATAAAATAAAAGATTTTTTTGCGGTGAAATGTTCCGTTCCCGGCAGTGACTTCGTCTTCAATCTTTTGAATGCCAATCACTTTGGATACAAGCAGACAGGTTGTGATCGCAGCGATTGGCATCATAACAGAGTTTGTAACAAAATCAAAGAAATCCAGAAACTCCATGCCGATCAGTTTTACAAATGCCAGTGGACCATAGCCAAGAGCGGAAAGAGTTCCAAGGCACAGCATGATCACGCCGACTAAAACAGTACATTTTTTGCGGCTCCAGCCAAGCTCATCTTCAAATGTAGAGACAGCACTTTCCGTCAAAGCGATCGAGCTTGTTAAAGCGGCAAAAAGCACAAGCATAAAGAATAAAATTCCGGCAAAGGTACTTAGTCCCATACTGTCAAACATTTTAGGAATTGTAATAAACATAAGAGAAGGTCCGGCTTGTAACGCTTTCGGATCTCCACCTGAAAAAGCAAAGACGGCAGGAATGATCATTAATCCTGCGATCATTGCGATCGCTGTATCAAAGAATTCTACATGTGTAGTAGACTCTTCAATCGATACGTCTTTTTTCATATAAGAACCAAATGTGATCAGAATACCCATAGCGATCGACAAAGAGTAAAACATTTGTCCCATGGCGGCAACAACGGTCATCCATGAAAAGTTTTTCGGATTTGGTATCAGAAAATATTTTACACCGGCTAAAGCACCGGGACGTGTCACCGAATAAATGGTAATGATGATAGATAAAACGATCAGGAGCGGCATCATGATCTTAGAGACGCGTTCTATTCCGTTTCGTACACCGGCATAAATGATCGCCAGCGTGCAAAGAGAAAAGATTGCAAAGCAAATCTCTGTGCTAAACCCATTGCTGATAAAATTAGTAAAATAATGATCAGAAGCAAGTATTTTGCCCTTCCTCATTAAATATTCGACAAGATATTTGATCACCCAGCCACCGATCACAGAATAATATGGCACGATCAAAAGTGGAATGATTGCATTGATCCAGCCACCAAAAGAAAGCCAGCGAGAGCTGCCAAAGAAGCGGAAAGCACCGACCGGGCTTTTCTTTGTAAGTCGCCCGATGGATGTTTCGGCAATGATCATTGTATAACCGAAAGTTAATGCAAGTAAGATATAAATCAATAAGAAGATTCCTCCGCCATATTTAGCAGCAAGATAAGGGAACCTCCAGATGTTTCCAAGTCCGACAGAAGCACCTGCTGCGGATAAAACAAATCCGATTTTTCCTGAAAATGTGCTTCTTTTCTGATGTGTTTTCTTTTGCTTCATAATAATCCCCATTTCTACCTGTTCTCATATACAAACATCATTTGTATATATAAAATAAAAAAAGCCCTTACCCAACAGCTTATCTGTCAAACGAGGACTCTAGTGCGCGATCAGGGGTTCGAACCCTGGACACCCTGATTAAGAGTCAGGTGCTCTGCCAGCTGAGCTAATCGCGCATGACATGCGTTGCTTTTACAGCAACGTTGATATAATAACAAAAAAATTTTCAAAATGCAACTCCTTTTTATAAATTTAATTTTTTTTAATAATTTTATTTTAATGTGAAAAATCATATATTATATGCCGACTTTCTTCTGTGCTATAATCAGGGGGTTAAATATCCGTTTTCAAAAATAGGATTTTCAAAAACAGTCCGGCAGGAATGATAAAAGTATGGCAATTTATATTAAAATAAGATAAGATAGAACTGTTTATAAGGAGTAGGCAGAGTGTACCATGAGATGGGATCACCTGATAAGGAAAGGATGGTTGCGAATGATAGCAAAGAAAATGCAAAAATATGTTGAAGGAAGTTCTGTTACAAGAGCAATGTTCGAAGAAGGGAAACGTCTTGCCGGGATCTATGGTGCCGAGAATGTATATGATTTCAGCCTTGGAAATCCAAGCGTAGAACCGCCCAAAGCAGTAAAGGAAAGTATGATTGATGTTTTAGAGCATGTCCATCCTAATAAAGTACATGGTTATATGAATAATGCCGGTTATGAAGAAGTGCGTGAGGCAATCGCACAGTCTTTGAACAGAAAATTTGATACACATTTTGATCAAAAGAATATTATTATGACAGTAGGGGCAGCAGGCGGACTTAACGTCGCATTAAAGACGATCATAGATCCGGGAGATGAAGTGATTGCTTTTGCTCCTTATTTTGGAGAATATAACAACTATGTAGCAAATTTTGATGGTGTAATGGTTGCTATCTCTCCGAGCATACCGGATTTTCAACCAAACCTTGAGGAATTAAAAACAAAGATTACGGCAAAGACGAAAGCTGTGATCGTCAACACACCAAATAATCCGACCGGTGTGATCTATTCGGAAGAAACAATTCAGAAATTAGCAGATATTTTAAGGGAAAAGGAAAAAGAATTCGGTACAGCGATCTATCTGATCGCAGATGAACCATATCGTGAGCTTGCTTATGATGGAGCTGACGTACCGTATCTGACAAAGTATTATGAGGATACGATTGTCGGTTATTCATACAGCAAATCGTTATCGCTTCCGGGCGAGCGAATCGGATATCTTGTCATCCCAAATGAAGTGGATGATTTTGAAAATGTGGTCAATGCAGCTACGATCGCAACACGTATCTTAGGTTTTGTCAATGCACCATCCTTACAGCAGCTTGCCGTTGCAAAATGTCTGGATCAGACAACAGATATTGCAATCTATGATGAAAATCGTAAATTATTATATAATAAGTTAAAAGAACTTGGATTTACCTGTGCAAAGCCGGAAGGCGCATTTTATATGTGGGTAAAGAGTCTCGAAGAAGACGATAGTGCTTTTGTTGCAAAAGCAAAAGAGTTTAATCTGCTCTTAGTACCGGGAAGTGCCTTTATGTGTCCGGGTTATGTGCGCATTGCATATTGTGTCGATAAGAGCATGATCGAGCATTCGTTTGCGGCATTTGAAAAACTGGCAGAAAGTTATGCAGAAAAGAGGTAGAAAATGAGTAGTTGGAAAGATAATTTAAGAACGATAGAACCATATGTACCTGGAGAACAGCCGGATCTTCCCGATATGATCAAGCTGAACACGAATGAGAATCCTTATCCGCCATCTCCTAAAGTACAGGAAGTATTAGACCAATATGATATCAATGCATTGCGTTTGTATCCTGATCCGAATTCACAGCATCTTGTAGATGCGATTGCAGAATATAATGGTTTAAATTCTGATCAGGTTTTTGTCGGAGTAGGATCAGATGATGTGCTTGCAATCGCATTTATGACTTTCTTCAATTCGAAAAAGCCGATCCTTTTCCCTGATATTACTTATTCTTTTTATGATGTATGGGCAGAACTTTTTCAGATTCCATATGTCCAAAAGCCTTTAGATGATCATTTTGAGTTTGTAAGAAGTGATTATTATGGGGAAAATGGCGGTATCGTGATCGCAAATCCGAATGCACCGACCGGTGTCGTGCAGGAACTTGATGCGCTGCGTGATATCATTGACCATAACCGTGATGTAGTCGTGATCATTGATGAAGCTTATGTTGATTTTAGTGATCATAGTGCATTAGAACTGATCAAAGAATATGACAATGTATTGATCGTACAGACCTATTCTAAATCCCGTTCACTTGCCGGTATGCGTATCGGACATGCCATGGGTAGTGCAGAACTGATTGCTGCGATGAATGATGTCCGCTTTTCTTACAACAGTTATCCGATGACAAGATTGTCAGTAGAGATCGGTGCAGCTGCGATCCGTGATAAAGCGTATTTTGAAGAAATGCGTAAGCGTGTTGTCGATACCAGAGAGTGGACGAAGAAAGAATTGACACGTCTGGGATTTACTTTTGGTGATTCTAAAACAAACTTTATCTTTGCAAAGCACAAGACGATTCCGGGTGAAGTCTTTTTTGATGAGCTTCGTAAAAAGCATATCTTTGTTCGTCGTTTTGGAAATAATCCGAGAATTAAAGACTATTTGCGTATTTCGATCGGAACACAAAAAGAGATGGAAATTCTGGTACAGGAATTAGAAAAGATCGAAAAAATGCATTAAAAGAGATAAATTCATGAAAAAAATACAAGCCACAAATCCAGTAAAAATAGGGGTTTGTAGCTTGTATGATAAAAAAGTTTGAAAAAAATCAAAAAAAGTGTTGACATTCTGATAGAGCTATAATATAATCTTACTTGCGTCACGGATAAGACGGTTGTTAATGAGACAGCACTTCGGGGTGTGGCACAGTTTGGCTAGTGTACCTGATTTGGGATCAGGGGGTCGCAGGTTCGAATCCTGTCACCCCGATTGTGTGACGTGAATTGAATAAAGAAGAAGCAGGTACTTGGAGCTTCGATAAAAAATATGCGGGTGTAGTTCAATGGTAGAACACCAGCCTTCCAAGCTGGATACGTGGGTTCGATTCCCATCACCCGCTCTTTTCTTTTTATGAGGAAACCTTGAAAAATCAATGGTTTCCTTATTTTTTTACTATCGTAAGCGAAAGTACGTTCGGTACGTTTCTGTTATAGAGATAAAGCTTGGTCAATAATAAGAGCTTGTTGTTCTTTGTCTTTACGCTCAAAGCTATAAAACTGTATTGTTGTGCTAATATCTCTATGACCAGCAAATCTTTGTACTGTACGGTCATTCAAAGTAGGACAATCAAGTAAAGTGGAGATACAAGTTTTCCGACATTTATGAGGACTTTTAATTACAGTTCCTAGCCTTTTGCACAGTTTTCGAAGTTTTCTATCTGCACTATTGTAGCTTAGTCGATAATCATATTTTTCATTATCACTTTGAAAAATCCATTCATGATTATAACCGTGCATATCATTAAATTTCTTGACTTCATCTAATATCTTTTGTGCTTCGGTAGTAAGTGGAATATCTCTTTTACCACTAACTGTTTTTGTCCATTCTCTTACACCATTATTATCAGCTTGTCTACTAATATAAAGTCGACCATCCTTTACATCAGTCCATTTAAGACCACAACATTCGCCTATTCTTACACCAGTTTCAAATAAAAATAGCACTTGCAAACCGCTAGCAGAAGATTGCTTATAGCGTTTTAAATCATCATGAACCATTTGCTTTATTTTTTTACGTTCTTCATCCGTAAATACCTGTTCTTCATCAAGAGGAGTTTGTTTCTCAACAATCAAATCTTTATTAAGCTTTTTTCTAGCTTTTTGCCATGTATTTGATGGAATAAGGGCAATATCTTCATCACTTGCGTATTCTAAAGTCTGATTGACAATACTAAATATTCTTGAAAACTTTTTCTTGTCAACAGGAAAATGCTTTTTTAGCAAGAGTTCCGCCCACTCACGCAGATCCAATGATGTAATTTTTGCAACAGGTTTTTGCAATAAAGAAGCACTCAACGGTTCATTCAGATAATATGAATTCCATGAAGCCATAAGACGCTTATAAGTGCTCTCATGATTTTGCACATTACGTTTTTCAAGACACGTTTCTACTAGTTCTTTAAACGTAATATTCAAGCTGTATTTGTCAATGTACCATTCTGCTAATTTTTCCCATAAACTTTCTTCGGTTTTTCTTCTGATTTTTCTTTTTCCAGTTGGTTGTGTATTATCATCAACAGATGTAAAATAGCCACTCTTTTCAGAATAATGAATTGGATATGGGTGCATTTCTTTAGCTTTTTGAATATTTATTTTCATTTTAATAATATTCAATGCTTCATCAGTTAGTGTATCATCATGCAGAATTTGTTGCAATAAATTATCGTTATCTTTTAAATTCATATTTGCACCAAATAGGTGCAACCAACGAGTTACTTATCTTTTTTCGAATTACTTTATATGATGAGGTTACAACTATAACCTTTCTATGAGTATTTAATAATTTTCAGAGAGTAAATACTCTCTAAGAGCATCAAGAGTTACGTTAGCAAGCTGAATAGAGCCATCAGAGCGTACTAGATTATATCTCTTGGCAGAATACCTAGAACCTTTATAAGCCATAACAGGAACTAAGCTAAGCCCATAATCAGCAAGGAAAATTTTCTTGATAGTCCAATATGTATATCTCTTTTTCAAATTTTCAAGCTCCATAATATTTTACCTCACTTTCTAAAAATTCATTTGAATGATAGGTTGGTCAGTTACATTATCTCTATGGAAATACTCCGAAACACTATCATAGTGAATGATGGTATCAGAATCTTTAAAGTAAATAACTTTGTTGATTCTGCGAAGAAATGCATTCCACACTTCTCTCTGTTCATCACGCACATTTGGGTACTGTTCCTCAAGACTAATATTCGAAATAATATACAGCTTTGTATAACATGCTGTTTTATCCGAATACCTTGCTTCGAGTTTTAGCGGATACCCATCTAGGTAGTTTAGCAATTTTTGTATCTGAAAACTGCTAGCGTATTCTTCTAAGACAACTATATCTTGCCCCTCATAGGTATCCCAAGCATGAGTATAATCAGTTACACGAAACACATTTTCGTATCCATATGTTTCCATAACGAACCGAGATTTCCCAGCACCAGTTTTTCCGAATATATAGGTTACTTCAAGGTCACGCCAACACTTTTTATACTTTTCAGTATTAAGTGTTAAACGGATTCTATCAAATTTATCAAAGTATTTGATTAAATCTGCATTTGCTTCAAGGATTTCAAAATTGGATTTTCCATCTTTGATAAGCTCATACAGTTCACACAACAGTGCATTAGAACCATTGGAATCTGTTGGGCGAGTTCCATATTCTTCGAGAGTGTTTGGTACAGTTGTCAATCCTTTTTCAGAGTGCGCCCATTTGCCACTCTTTTCTACATAAGCTATATTACTTGAATGTGTAGATATAGCTTTTTCAATATGTGCACTTGGAAAACGTTTCTTTAAGGTTGAGAAACGCACAGGCGCAGAAAACACCGCATAAACATGGGTGTGATATGTGCCATCTTTGTCACCAATTTCATCGCCCATAATATAGTATTGCAAAGATTTCAAATCTCTAAGAGCTTTTGAAATATTGTCATGTGACATATCAAATTCCAAAGGATTGTTCTGTGTGATTTGTACCTTTGTAAATTGAGGATTTTTATTTACTTTATTCTTATTGCTATTCATAAAAATACCTTTCTCTAAATGCTAAATTTGCTAAAATAGAGCATAGCAGAGGTTAAGCCAGTAAATACAATGGATTGAACATGCTATGCTACACAGGCGGTAATACTTACGCCTGTGACTGACCGCAAGCGGTCAAAAAAAATCCGCAGCAGCACCCTACGCACGCAAGCGTGCTTCGGGATGCATACTGCTGGATTTACAACCACTAACACAGTGCAAGACGAAAATCAAGATAGATACAATCATACCAGTCAATACATTGGTAGAAACGTATAGTATTTAGAAAAATATAATATCTTGACAGGACAGACTGATATTCAAGAAAATAATCATAGAGTCTGTTCATCCAATATGATTGAATTGTTTCATCTGAACAATTCATTCTCATAATTCGAGAAGTTCTACTCGTGTAAATATTATACGCATCTTTAATAGTTTGCTGTGCATTTTTATAGACCAATTCGCATCGACGATTCAATTCATGGCAAAGTTGGTTTGTGAAAAAAGCGTATGTAAGTTCTTTTTTTTCATCAATTTTGAAAAGTTTAATTCGAAAAGAATTACACTTTGGAATGTATTGAATCGGAATACCCAGGTCATTTGTTGAAATACGCAGATTATAATGTGGGTCAAGTCCATTCAGCGCTATGGTTAAATGTTGTGTCAGATTGCTCAGATAGAATTGAATCTGTTCTATACTATAAGCGGATGGTTCAGCGTTAGTTGTAGGAGTTGATGTTGGTAGCGTTTTGGAATTTGTCAGAGGTGCATTATTTTTCACACTTTCACGAAAATTCTTTGAATCTTGTTCCATTCTTCTGATTGTATCAACAGATGAATGGATGATGTCATGTATTACGTTTTTATTATAATTCATATTTGTTCCTTTCAGGGGGGCAATATGCCCCCAACAAGTTTAATCTAAAATTCTAATTTCAGTTGCACTAACAGAGACTTGTAATCTATTGTAAGTGTCGGTGTAAAGTTTACAAGACGTATTTTCGAAATCGACGATAATAGGATTTTTTGAATTTTTAATAAAGTTAGGGTCAATTGAATTACCAACATCTGACACTTTGACTCGGAACTTATCATAATTTCCGCCATTTTCCACGACTTCGTATGTAGTACCAATGACTGTATCTGTTTTAACACCATCCTTATACTCATATGTTGGGGTGGCATTTAGCAGAATAAGTGATGAATCGCCGATAAGCTGGCGAAGCTCGAACGTTAATTTTGAAATATTTAACATATTTTTACCTCTATTTTTATGTATTTATCAATTGTGCGCACCTTTGATATGGCTTTATTATATGTCAGTTTTTTTAAAAAAAATATTGATTAATATACCAAGAATTAAGCTGTGAGCAAGGGAAAAAAGAGGCTTCAAGGTGAATTAGAGTGTAACTAACTAAGTTGGTTTGTCTTTCAAAAGAGATGAAAAAAATATTTTAATGTGATTGCGTTTAAGTATATAAGTTGCCCCAACAAATTCGCAATAAAAATGTAGATGTCCAAAAAAGTTGCACAAATGAAAATAGGAGATTGTAAAAAATGCACAAATTTCTTGTGATAAATTATGCAGTTTTACAAATCAATTTTATAAACGATAAAAAAGAATATATATAAGATACAGGAAATTAGATACTATATAGAAAAGGTTTAACAATAAAAAACAAGTGTGAAAGAATCACACTTGCGTAGGTAAGTTGCAATATTTATTTTGTATTTTCCATATTATTCAAAGCGTATTCTATACATTGAATAACTACTTTATTAAAAGAAAGATTGTTTGCATCAGCCAGTGTCTGAACTTGTTTGATTAATTCAGCAGGCAAACGTAAAGATTTATATTCATAATCGGAATAGTCTTTTTGTATCTTAAACATAGTTAATACCTCACATATTTATATTATTATTGTATTATTTATTGTGATATGATACTATGTGAGTTATGTGGCATATTTATGCTACAAATATAATATATAAGGAGAGAAGTTACTTATGAAAAAGAAAGCATTAACAGGAATTTTAGTAGCATCTATGTTAGGAATGATGCTCACAGGTTGTGGAGACAACAAAGAAGTGACAAAGACTGATGATACAAAGGTTGAAATCACAACAGAGAAAGAAAGCGAAGCAAACGAAACAGTAGTTGAGGAGACAACAGAGGTCGCAACCGAAGCTCCAGTTGAGGAAGTTGCATCTGATTTCCTTACAGAGAATGGTCTTACAATCACACCAAACGGAACAATGACAATGCCACTTGCAAAGACAGGTACAGAAGAGACAGTTGATGCAAACGTAACTACATCAGTTACAACAACTGCTTCATCAGAGGAAGGTTACTCTGATACAACATTTGTTGTAGAAGCTACTGCATCAGAGAATTTTTCTTATATGGCAACAGCATTTGACCGATACACAGGAGTAGACCTTGAAGGTAGTCTTACAAGTTTTGGTGCAGCAAATGGTACAACACATAAAGACGTTGCAGTTATTGATGTGGATGGAAAGCAGTATGACTGTGGTATGACAGCGAGTCAGGAAAATATTGATTCAGGTTTAAGAGTAACTGTTACGATTCATCATCCAAGTGAGTATGATGGGGTAGTTTTCCAGTTTGGTAAGTTCACAGCTTCGCAGGAGACAGTTGCAAGTGGAATTGATTACTCTAAGGCATATAAAGTGACAGACTATCCAGAGTTATTAGATGGTCAGTACTTCTTCACAGCCACAGACAAATAATTCAGATATTTAATCATTGGTCAATGTATGTTTTATATCTATAATGAATTATTACAATCAAGCTATGTTTCAAAGGGTTACTTTTGAAACATAGCACTTTTTATTTTACGGATTTTATCTAAATATTAAAAGAAAATCATGTAAATCCCCACTCTACGAGTGCCTAACGGTAAAGGGATTGACATGATTTCTGAATGAATATAATATAGAGATTAAGATTCGAAAGTACGTTCTTGGTACGATAGGAGCGAAGCATTGAATAAACCTCCTATTTATCAGTATTGGCGAGATGGGTGCAGAATTCGATTCCCATCACCCGCTCTATTTTTTTAAGGAAACCTTTAAAATCAGGGGTTTCCTTATTTTTTTGATCGGCTTGTACGATTGTTGAGTATCGGAACTTAGAAAGCGGTGAGCACATCTTGCGTGTGAAGGGATACACAAGTATTGTTGCGGAAAAGTTTGCAGCCATGTCAGCGCAGCTTGTTTCACTTGCGGATGTGTATGATGCCCTGATCAGCGAGAGATGTTATAAGGCAGCTTACTCTAAAGAGGAAGCATTCCATATGAAAAAGGTTCGTCTTTTATGTAAAAGACGAACCTTTTCTTATCCAATCTAGCATATTTTGATTCAAAAAGCAAGAGATGTAACAACCTTTTATAATTTGTAATTGCATTGTGTTTCAACAAAAAAATAAGGAACAATGCGGAAACGAGGAAATATGAACAATGATTTAAAGACAGAAGAAATGTGTGAAAATTGGCTGATACAGCAAAAAACAAAAATTAAAAAGAGTACGTATGCAAATTACTGTTATCTGATCAGAAAGCTCATTGAACCGGAATTAGGGAAAATTGATGTCATGAAATTGAAAAAGACATACCTCGAACAATTGGTTTTGGATTTGCAGGAAAGAGAATATGCGGATAGTACCATTTATTCTGCGCTGCGTGTGTTGAAAACGATTCTAAGAAAACATGCAGTGCAAAACGACAATTATGAGGAAATGATACATCACTGTTATCTTACCGTTCACCGTTTGGAATCTAAAGTACTGCTTGAGGACGAAAGTGCATGTATCAAAGAATATTTATTAAAGAAAAATGACACATATGCACTTGGGATTCTGTTGTGCCGAAGCACAGGTATCAGAATTGGTGAATTATGTGGATTAAAATGGGAAGATATTCATCTGGACACGGGAATATTTGAGATAAAAAGGACTGTATCGCGGATTCAAAATGATAATTACAGGGAAGGACTTCCAAAAACAATGCTATATATCCGAACTCCAAAATCGTTTTCATCGATAAGAACGATACCGATTCCTGATTTTTTGGAAAACTGTTTGAAAGAAAAAAGAAAACCGGAGGATTGTTATTTCCTGACAGGAACCACACGTTGTACGGAACCCCGGAATGTGCAGAAACATTTTAAAACCATTTTAAAGCACTGTAATCTTTCTGATTATAATTTTCATTCGCTGCGTCATGGGTTTGCGTCTTCGTGTCTTGAGAGTGGGGGTGAGTGTAAAACAGTTTCCTCTATTTTAGGGCATTCTTCCACACAGATCACCATGGATTTATATGTTCATGCGACATTAAAACAGAAAGCTAAGTGTGTAAATATGTTTTAAGGAAAAAGGTTCGTCTTTTACATATAAGACGAACATACCAAGCAGTTAATAAAATTATAACCATTATTTTGGAAAATAGGACAAGGGTTTGATTTTGTTGCTGTATCACAATCAAAGATAAAGGAGATACAAAGTTATGAGGAAAAGACGAATGAAGTGGAATGTGTTGGCACTCTGCATGGCAGTTGTTTTAATAGTGACAATGCTGCCGACACAGGTACTGACAAAGGCAGAGACGATAAATGGTAAGGTTGAAATCAAACCGATATCATATGATATTGGAGAGAATGCTTTTAACTATCAGATTACTACGAGTGAAGAAAATGCGTATATTGCTTATTATGTGTATAATAGGAATGAATATAATTATACAAGGGATGAATTATTTAATCTTGCAAAGGAGACAACTGAGCAAAAAAATCGACAGGTAGAAGTGAAAGTTTCCGGAAAGAAATCTGAAACATTATATGTGGCATTAATCAGTGCAGAGGGTGACTTGATTTGCAGTCATGAATATTATTCGACATTTTATGACAGACTGCTTAAGGATGATGCTGAGAGTATTGAATATGTAAATGGAACATTAGATGATGTATCTGCTGAAGTGAAAAATGGAAAGATTATCGTAAAAGATTCAAGTAATCAATCTGGTAGAGGAACAATATATACATTTACGCATGGCATGAATGGTGCTGAATATTATGGAGAAGCAAACTGTTATTTTACAGATGGAGAAGCACAGGCTGATATATCAAATTGTATTAGTGGGTCAGGAGAATATTTATTTAAGTATTTTATTGTTAAAAATGGTGTTGTTACCACAAAAGTAAATACAGTGATATATAATTATACAAAACCTACAGCAAAATTGGATCCAGTAAATATTTCTACAGTGAAATGGGAAAAAGGCATTTTGACGATTCCGGGAGTAGATCAAAATTCTCAATTGATGGGAAAAAACATTGAAGCGACAATATATAGAAGTAATGATAACGAACAATGGTTACGAGGAAATGGTCGTGGCGCTTGGCTTGGTAATCAGGATATAGAATTAGATCTTAATGATTATATAAAAGACTATAAATATTATAAAGTTGGAATTGTTGTGAAAAGCAACGATATCGATAACTATTTAAATAGTGACGAAGTATTTACGGATATTTATGATACTACATCGTCCAGTGAAGAGGTTGACAACACATTAAAAGATGTATTAACTCAAGCAGGCGTTGATTCAGTAGAGAAAGCAGATGCAGATACTTTAAATAAAATCTATAATGAAGCAGACGAGACAAAAAAAGCAGAGATTGCCAAAGCATTAAGAGATGGATTGAAAGAAACTGATACAGCAACTCTTAGAACAGCAATGCAGACAAACAGTGATACGCGTGCAACGGTAGAAGCAATTGAGAAAATGTCTGGAATTACGGTTGCAAATGATGTTTCTGAGGATGTAAAAGCTTATATTGATACAGCAAATATTAGAGTTTTGGGTGCAGCATTAAATGCAGATGATGGGGTATCAAATGTCGGATTAAAGATTACCAAAGAAGCGGATGTTGCCACATTGGACAGCAAATACAAAAATGCAATTCCACTCGGAATTACACTGACAAATGTAAGTACAGCAGCTTCTGGACTTGCAGTTCCGGTTACAATTACAATCCCTGTTCCAAGGGGAATCGATATCAGTAAACTTGTTATTTTACATATGAATGCTGATGGTACAGTCAATGAGAATTTTTCGAATGGAAATGGATATTCATATGATCTTAATAGCCGTACCATTACTTTCACAGTAACTCATTTTAGTACATTCATTTTTGCGGAAGCAGACGATACAAGCACGACACCGACAAATCCGACGACACCGGGAAACCCGACAACACCAGAAAACCCGACAACACCGGAAAATCCGACAACGCCAGCAAATCCGACGACACCGGGAAGCTCTGTGACAAATCCGACAACAACAGCAGAACCAGCACAGAGTCAGGCAACAGAGACGGACAATACAGCTTCTGCAACAGCAGAGACCGTGACATCTTCTCCAAAAACAGGGGATAACGGCAGTATGGCAGTATTATGGGTATTATTTGCCGGCTGCGCGATTACAGCATTCTGTTATGCGAAAAAAAGAGTAAGAAGATAATTATCAAATTTAAGTGATTGAAAAGCCTTTGTGGAAAGAATTTTCTGCAAAGGCTTTTTAAATTTACTTGAAGAAAAGTGGCGGCTTCTATATAATCAAAGAGTATGCTTGTGGGATTGACAGTACGTAATCAGGAAGAAACAGAGTAAAAACGAAAGAATCCGCCAAAAGAGCAGAAACAGAAAGAGGACATACGAATGATACAGTTTACCGGATATGATTTATTGTGGCTATTTTTTATATATTCTTTTGCGGGCTGGGTGATAGAGACAGCCGCGGCAACATTTATGCACCGGAAATTTTCCAACCGTGGGCTGGTAAATGGCCCGCTGTGTATCCTATACGGTGTGGGAGCTGTTGCAATGTCTGTGGGCTTGCAGGAGCTGACCGGGCTATGGCTCTTTTTATTTGCATCCCTGTATGCAGCAGTTACAGAGTTCATCGCTGGAAAGTTAATCGAGAGGTTTTATCATAAACGCTGGTGGGATTACAGTAAGAGTAAATGGAACTTAGACGGTTACATCTGTCTTCCGGTTTCCCTGATAAAAGGTGCTTTGGGTTATGTTGTGGTGAAGTATGCCAACCGGTGGGTATTCCGATTGCTTGCGATACTGCCACAGCTTTTGGTACATATTGTTCTGCTGGTGCTGATCGGTGTGCTTGTGGTGGATGTACTCGCCTCCTATCTGCTTGTGACAGGAAAGAGCAGACACCCGGAGAAGTGGCTGGAAGCAAATAACAAAATCGATCGTTTCCGCATCAGGCTTGGCAATAAGATTTCAGATTCAATTGAAAAACGAATGACAAAAGCCTACCCGAAGGCAAGCTTTGTGGAAAAGGTCACAAAGGATAAAACCGTTTTTGCCAAGGGCTGTGATTTTTATAAAATCGTGATGTTATTTTTTGTGGGAGCATTCCTGGGAGATATCACGGAGACGATTTTCTGCCGCATCACAGCAGGTGTCTGGATGAGCCGCAGCAGTGTGGTGTGGGGACCGTTCAGTATTGTTTGGGGACTTGCGATTGCAATGGTAACAGCATTATTATATAAATATAAAGATAAAAGCGACAGCTTCCTGTTCTGGACAGGTACTTTTTTAGGTGGTGCCTATGAGTATCTGTGCAGTGTGTTCACAGAGCTGGTATTTGGAAAAGTATTCTGGGATTATAGCTGGATGCCGTTTAACCTCGGCGGAAGGATAAACCTGTTGTACTGCTTTTTCTGGGGAATTGCAGCCGTTGTGTGGTTTAAGATTCTGTATCCGAAAATCTCAGGATTGATCGAAAAAATTCCTGTTGTGATCGGTAAGACAGTGACATGGATGCTGATCGTATTTATGTGCTGCAATGTTGTGGTGTCCTGCATGGCGTTAATACGCTATGATGAGAGAGGCAGACAGGTGAAAGCGACGCAGAACTGGCAGGTGTACATGGATGAGCATTATGATAACGCAAAGATGGCGCGCATTTACCCGAACGCCAAGACAAAATAAGAGGAAAAACAATGAAATTAATCAAAACAGAGGAAGCGGTCGGTCATGTTTTATGTCATGACATGACGCAGATCATAAAGGGTGTCACGAAAGACGCGAGATTCCGCAAGGGGCATATTGTGACAGAAGAGGATATCCCGGTGTTATTATCCATGGGAAAAGAAAATCTCTATGTGTGGGAGAAAAACGAAAACATGCTTCATGAGGATGAGGCGGCAGAGATCCTGCGTGAGATCTGTCAGGGAGAACATATGCATGCCTCCCAGCCGAAAGAGGGGAAAATCGAGCTGACCTCGGACATTGACGGAATTTTAACAATCAATGTGGAAAAACTCCTGGCAGTCAATTCACTTGGTGAGATGATGATCGCAACGAGACATTCCTACACCCCGGTGAAAAAGGGGGCGAAGCTTGCGGCAACCAGAATTATCCCACTGATCATTGAGAAAGAGAAAATGGAAGCAGCAAAACGGTGTGCGGGCAAAGAGCCGCTTATCAATGTGCTTCCATATAAATTAAAGACGGCGGCGCTTATCACGACGGGCGGTGAGGTGGCAAAAGGACTGATCCGGGACACCTTTTCCGATGTGGTCATTGAGAAGCTGAAAGCCTATGGCATTGAGACGGTAGAGCATTGTTATCCGGGGGATGACGAGGTGCTTATCACGGAAAAAATAGCAGAGTACAAAGCAAAAGGTGTGGATATGATCTTATGCACCGGAGGCATGAGCGTTGATCCGGATGACCGCACACCGGGAGCAATTAAGCGTTCGGGAGCGCAGATCGTCACCTACGGTGCGCCGGTACTGCCGGGAGCTATGTTTCTGCTCGGATATTTTGAGGACGGCACGCCGGTCATGGGACTGCCGGGCTGCGTGATGTACGCAAAGAGCACCATTTTTGACATTATGCTGCCGAGGATCGCAGCCGGGATCCCGGTGAAAGCGGAAGATTTTTATGTGCTGGGACATGGTGGCTTATGCCTTGGATGTGCAGAGTGCAGATTCCCGGACTGTTCTTTTGGAAAGGTTTAAAGAGGTATGGAATGGAATCATTTTGATGAGAATGGCAATGCCGTGATGGTGGATGTCTCCGAAAAAGAGATCACAGAGCGCATTGCTGTGGCGAGCGGCAAGATCCGTGTGAATGACGCAGTGATGTCTGCAATCGTCAACCACACGGCAAAAAAAGGCGATGTGCTGACCGTAGCGCGTGTGGCAGGCATTATGGGAACAAAACAGACGTCAAATCTGATCCCGATGTGTCATCCGCTCTGCCTGAATAAATGTACCGTTGATTTTGAGGTAAAGGAAGCGGAAAACATCATAAAGGCACTGTGCACGGTCAAAGTTTCCGGGAAGACCGGAGTGGAGATGGAGGCGCTGATGGGCGTGAATGTGGCGCTCCTGACGATTTATGACATGTGCAAGGCAATGGACCGGGCGATGGAAATTTTTGACGTTCATTTAGAGAAAAAAGACGGTGGAAAATCCGGACTTTTTGAGCGAAGTAAGGAAAGAGAACAATGTTAGATCAATACAGCCGCAATATCGACTATATCCGCATTTCGGTCACAGACCGCTGTAATCTGCGCTGTATTTATTGTATGCCGCAGACGCGTAAGACGTATCTGAGACAGGAAGAACTTCTGACTTATGACGAGATCGTGAAATTAGCGGGAATTTACCGCAGTCTCGGGATCAAAAATGTGAAGCTGACCGGGGGAGAGCCTCTGGTGAGAGAACATGTCGATGAACTTATTTTCAGGCTGAAAGAAGAATGTGGCATGGAAAAAGTGACTTTGACGACGAATGGAATCCTTTTAGGACAACAGTTAGAGGGTATCGTAAAAGCGGGACTAGACGGTGTGAATATCAGTCTGGATACATTAAACCCAGAGCATTATAATCGCCTCACAGGAGGCTGTAATGCGGGAAAGAAACCTTCTGACAGCAATCTGGAAGCTGTGTTGTGGGGCATGCGAAAAGCGCAAAAACAGGCGGGAATCTCTGTAAAAGTGAATTGTGTGCTGATGCACCAGACCAGAGAGGAACTGCTTGCACTGGCAGAACTTGCAAAAGGCAGCATAAATGTCCGTTTCATCGAATTGATGCCGATCGGTCAGGGAAAAGAAAAACATACATTAAAAGAGGCAGAGGTGAAGCACATACTCAGTGAAACTTATGGGACGATCAGACCGTGCGGGGAAAAACTTGGAAGCGGACCGGCACATTATAGGGAAATTGATGGATTTGAAGGAAAAATTGGATTTATCAGTGCGATTTCACATAAATTCTGCAGTGGATGCAACCGTGTCCGTATGACGGCAGACGGCTTTTTAAAGCCGTGTCTGCAATATGAAACAGGAATGGATCTGCGGACACTGTTAAGGGACGGCGTTTCGGATGCGGAGTTAAAAGCGCAGATTGAAACGATTATCACACAAAAACCGAAATGCCATCATTTTGGGGAAATGAATGAACCGGAGCAGACAGAACACAGAGGAATGTCTGAAATTGGAGGATAATATAGAAATTTCGTACACAGACGAAGTTCGTTTTACAGATGTTATACAGAAACGCAATCTTTGCAGGTTGTGGGAAAGGCTGGTTTTTTAATGGGAAAAGTAAGGGCTGTGTGCATCAGTGAAAAGCGCGGCACACAGAAGAAAAATATAGAATCCGCAGTATTTGTGGAAAACTGGGGCATTGAGGGAGATGCCCATGCAGGAAACTGGCACAGGCAGATTTCCTTATTATCAGAGGAAACGATCGCCGCATTTAAGGCGCGTGGTGCAGAGGTTACAGATGGGGCTTTCGGAGAAAATCTCGTCGTGAGCGGCTATGATTTTACAAAGTTCCCGGTCGGGACAAGGTTTACGTGCAAAGATGTGGTGCTGGAATTAACGCAGATCGGAAAAGAATGTCATCACGGCTGTGAGATTTTTCAGAAGATGGGAGAGTGCATCATGCCGACGAACGGCGTGTTTGCGAAAGTGCTTCACGGCGGAAAAATCAGTGTCGGGGATGAATTTCATGTGCAGTACCGGGCGGCAGTCATCACGTTAAGCGATACAGCTTCTAAGGGAGAGCGGGAGGATGCGAGCGGAGCGGCGGCTGAAGAAATTGTGAGAAAAGAGGGCTATGAGGTAGTTTTCAAAAAGATCATCCCGGATGATGGAGACTCGCTGACCGCACTGTTGTGTGAACTTTCGGATGAAGATAAAGCGGATCTGATCTTAACGACAGGTGGAACAGGTTTTTCCAAAAGAGACAATACGCCGGAGGCAACCATGCGTGCAGTTGAGCGCGAAACACCGGGAATCTCGGAAGCCATGCGCTATTATTCCCTGCAGATCACACCGAGGGCGATGCTCTCCAGGGGCGTGTCGGGAATCCGGAAAGAGGCACTGATCGTCAACCTCCCGGGAAGCCCGAAGGCGGTAAGAGAGTGTCTGGAATATGCGATCGGTGCACTGACGCATGGAATTGATATTTTAAAGGGAAATACTGGAAATTGTGCGGGAAAATAAAAGAATCATAAATTTGCAAACAATCTGCAGTTTTATATAAAAACAATCAGAAGAAAGATGTGGAAAAATGATGAAAAAGTTGACAGCAGTTCTATTACTGACAGCTATGACCGCAGGACTTGCAGCCTGTGGCAGCAATAAAGGAGCAGATACAAACACAGATGCTCCGGCACAGAATGAAAGCACAGAGGAAACTGTGACAACAGAAACATCCGGTGCAGCACAGAATGCAGACATTCAGGGAACGATCACACTGGCGGCAGCCGCAAGTCTGGAAAAAACTTTTACAGAGCATCTGATCCCAATGTTTCAAGCACAGTACCCGGAAATGTCGATCGAGGGAACTTATGACAGTTCCGGAAAATTACAGTCACAGATCGAGGCTGGCGCAGATGTGGACATCTTCTTTTCCGCAGCGTTAAAACAGATGGAGGCATTGCAGGAGGAGGGCTATATCGCAGAGGATGCATCTGTGGATCTTCTGAAAAATAAAATCGTTCTGATCGTTCCGGCAGGAAAAGAGAGCGGTTATACTTCTTTTGAGGACATCGTGAATGCAGATATGATCGCAATCGGTGATCCGGAGAGTGTTCCGGCAGGACAGTACGGCAAAGAGGCATTGGAGAATCTGGATCTCTGGAGCAGTGTGGAAGGTAAATTAAGTCTTGGAACTAACGTGACAGAGGTATTAAACTGGGTGGCTGAGGGAAGTGCAGACGCCGGGATCGTTTACGCAACAGACGCAGTTTCCATGACTGACAAGGTTTCGGTTGTGGCAGAAGCACCGGAGGGAAGTGTTTCCAAAGTCATTTATCCGGTGGCAGAGTTAAAAGAGACAAAGAACAAAGACGCAGCAGATGCATTCATGGAGTTTTTACAGTCCGATGAAGCGCTTGACGTATTCAAGGCGGCAGGATTCACTGTCAATTCACAGCAATAAGACAGGATAGTAGTTCAGGAGGCATAAAAATGGATCTTTCACCGGTATGGATCTCGTTAAAAACATCGGTCGTATCGATCATCATCACATTTTTTCTGGGGCTTTGGGCAGCACGGGGCGTTGTGTCCGTCCGTTCCACAAAAGCAAAAGCATGGCTGGATGGATTGCTGACACTGCCGCTCGTACTGCCTCCGACCGTAGCAGGATTTTTCTTGCTTTATCTGTTTGGAGCAAAAAGACCGGCCGGTATCTTTTTAGAAAAAGTATTTCATTATAAAATCGTGTTCAGCTGGCAGGCAGCCGTTCTGGCGGCTGTCGTGATCTCGTTTCCACTGATGTACCGCTCGGCGAGAGGCGCGATCGAGCAGGTCGATGCAAATCTGATCTATGCGGGCAGAACGCTTGGCATGAGTGAGCGCACCATTTTCTGGAAAATTATTCTGCCGCAGGCAAGACCTGGAATCCTCTCCGGCGGCGTGCTCGCATTCACAAGAGGACTCGGTGAATTCGGAGCGACTGCAATGATCGCCGGGAATATTGCAGGAAAAACAAGGACACTGCCACTTGCCATTTATTCTGAGGTGGCGGCCGGGGATATGGATACCGCAGGAAAATATGTGCTGATCATTGTTGCTTTTTCCCTGCTCATCGTGGCAGGAATGAATCTGCGTGGAGAGAAAAAAGATGAGTTTACAGGTGGAGATCGAAAAAAAATTAAATGACAAAGTGCTGTCTGTTTCTTTTGATACTGAAGGAAAACAGGGAATCACCGGAATCCTCGGTGCGTCCGGCTGTGGCAAAAGCATGACGTTAAAATGCATTGCCGGTATTGAAACACCGGATCGTGGAAAAATTGTTTTGAATGACAGGGTATTGTTTGATTCCGGCAAAAAGATCAATCTGCGCGTGCAGGACAGACATGTCGGCTATTTATTCCAGAATTATGCACTGTTTCCGAACATGACGGTGGAGAAGAACATTGCGGCCGGTTTTCAGTATCGTCCCGGTCAGAAAATGACTGCGGAGGAGATAAAAAAACAGACGGCAGATTATATGGAACTGCTGCATGTGACAGAGTTAAAATCCTCTTATCCGGGTAAATTATCCGGCGGGCAGCAGCAGCGTGTGGCGCTGGCGAGAATCCTTGCGTCAGACCCGGAGGTTTTGATGCTGGATGAGCCTTTCTCTGCGCTGGACGCATTTTTGAAAGAAAAACTGCAGTTGGAACTGCTGGAACTTTTGTCCGGTTATGACAAAGACATTCTGATGGTGACGCACAGCCGTGATGAGATCTACCGCTTCTGTGAACATATGCTGATCGTGGAGAATGGCAGACAGGCGGGATTTGGCGTCACAAAAGAGATTTTTAAAAATCCCGGCACACCGGCGGCAGCAAAGCTGACAGGCTGCAAAAATATTGAAAAAATCGAGAGAGTGGACGACCATACGATGGTTCTGCCAAACTGGAATACAACGGTCTGTGTGAAGGGCATGATCCCGGAAAATACGACACATATCGGCATCCGCGCACATTATTTAAGACTGCCGGAGAACGGACAGCGTGAAAATCTGGTGGAGTGCCAAAACGGAAGGATCCTCGACGATCCTTTTGAGCTGGTGGTTGTTTTCGAACATGATGTCTGGTGGAAAATCCCGAAAGAAAGCTGGCAGAAAGAATATCAGGAAAAAATGCCGCAGTATCTCGCAATCCCGGAGGAGAGTATTCTATATCTGCACGGATAAAACTTGCAAACTGTAAAGTTATTTTTTATAATAAAAAATAACATGTGCTTAGGAAGTGTAAATGGAACGGAGGAAGAACAAATGCCGGAAAATACGCAGAGAGTGAGCGTTGGTGGATTTTCTTTTGAAAATAAAGATGAAGCGGAACAGGCAAAAAAGGAGATCGAGGGGATCAAATATATCAAGGCCAAGACCGATATGAGTGATCCGGAGGTCATATTGCAGGTTTATAACAAAATGATCGGACAGAAACTGTTTGAAACAGCAGTCGGATACAGTTACTTAAAGGATCTGCAGGAATACCTGACGACAATTCCATTTATCAAAAATGAAGATATCCTGCCGATTCCGGTCACACATCCGAGACTTGAGGAAAGCTTAAAAAAGCAGAAGCGTGAGATTGCACAGAAAGAACGTGTGCGGGCGGTCAGGGCGAGACAGCATGAAAAAAAACTTGCAAAAATTGATAGGAAGGCATTGGAGACAGAGTCCTCCGGAAAATTGAAGATTTCGCTGTGCGTGAATATAATCCTTGTGGTGTGCGTTGTTGCAATGTTTGCCATGGCGCTGACGAGCGACAGTCCGACAATCATGAACTATCAGTCAAAACTTTTAAACCGTTATGCATCCTGGGAGCAGGAACTGACGGAGCGGGAAAAGGCAGTGAGCGAAAAAGAACGGGAACTTGGGATTCAGGTAGACACAGAACAGACAGATTTCACAGATTCGCCATAAAATTATGCTATGGTCAACAGAGAACAGACGTAACCGGAGGACGATATGGAGAGATTAAAGATTCTTGTAGTAGATGATGAGAGCAGGATGCGTAAACTGGTCCGCGACTTTTTGGTGAGAGAAGACTATGAGGTGCTGGAAGCCGGAGACGGTGAGGAGGCACTGGATATATTTTATAAAGAAAAAAATATTGCACTGATTATTTTAGACATCATGATGCCAAAGATCAACGGATGGGATGTCTGCCGTGAGGTGCGTGAAACATCCAAAGTTCCGATCATTATGCTGACTGCAAAAAGCGATGAGAGCGATGAACTGACCGGATTTGAACTTGGAGTGGACGAATACATTTCCAAACCGTTTTCACCGAAAATCCTTGTGGCAAGGGTAAATGCACTGCTTCGCAGAAGCGGACTGACTGCCGGAAATGATGAAAAATTTGTTGAGGCGGGCGGTATTAAACTGGATAAGACGGCGCATCTTGTGACCGTGGATGGCAGACCGATCGAATTAAGTATTAAAGAATTTGAACTGCTGGACTATTTTATGGAGAATCAGGGAATTGCACTATCCCGTGAAAAGATATTGAACAACGTGTGGAATTATGATTACTTTGGAGATGCAAGGACAATTGACACACATGTCAAAAAACTCCGTGCCAAAATCGGGGAAAAAGGGGAGTATATCAAGACAATCTGGGGTGTTGGCTACAAGTTTATAGTGGAGTAGGGTATTGCCGATTATTTGCAAAACTGATTGACATTACAGGATGGTTGTCATAATATGAAGAGAGATAAAAAAGGGTCACTGACCCGCGAACTTGCAGTGATATTAGTCGGACTTGTAGCAGGGACGATTATGTTGTGCTGGTTTATCAATACTTCCTTTTTGGAAAAATATTATATGCTGAACAAGCAGGATTCGCTGATCGACGGATATGATGTGATCAACGGTGCCAGTGAGACAGGTGAACTGAATTCCAGTGGGTTTGATGTCACTTTTGACAATCTGTGTGCCAATGGTAATATTGCAGTTATGATCATCAGTTCCAACCGTGCGATCGTGAGGTCGTCGGTGAATGACAATCAGGTCATTCTGATGGAATTTATGAATATTTTGTTTGGTGATGACAGAAGCCAGACCGAGATCTTACAGAGATCAGACAATTACGTCATACAGAAACAGACAGATACAAGGTTATCATCTGAGTACATGGTTCTTTATGGAACACTTTCCAATGGAAATCTGATCCTGATGCGTACCGCAGTGGAGAGTATCCGTGAGAGTGCAAAAATTTCAAATCAGTTTCTGGTTTATGTGGGCGTTCTGGCAATTGCGATCAGTGCGATTGTCACAGTGTTTGTGTCTAAGAGGATAACAACACCGATCTCAGAACTCACGGACATATCAAAAAGAATGACAGAACTTGATTTTGATGCCAAGTATGTTTCCAAAGGACACAGAAAAAATGAGATAGATGAACTCGGTGAACATTTTAACCGGTTGTCATGTGCGCTTGAAAGCACGATCTCAGAACTTAAGAGTGCAAATAACGAATTAAAACAGGATATTGAGAAAAAAACAGAAATCGATGAGATGCGCAAGGAGTTTCTATCCAATGTATCTCATGAGCTGAAGACACCGCTGGCGTTGATCCAGGGTTATGCAGAGGGATTGCAGGAGTGTATCAATGATGATGCACAGAGCCGTGATTTCTACTGTGAAGTGATCATGGACGAGGCGGATAAAATGAATCAGATGGTCAAAAAACTTCTGACTTTAAACCAGTTAGAGTTTGGAAATGAAGTTGTTCCTATGGAGCGCTTTAATCTGACGGAACTGATCAATGGAATTATTAATTCATCTTCTATTTTATTAGAGCAAAACGGTATCTCGGTCGCATTTGACGAGAGCGGACCGATGGATGCATGGGGAGATGAATTCAAGGTGGAAGAGGTTGTGACAAATTATCTGAGCAATGCGATCCACCATGCAGAATTTGATAAGAAGATCAGAATCTGGTACACAAGAAAAGACAGTGTTGTCCGGGTGAGTGTATTCAACACCGGAAAACAGATTCCGGAAGAAGATCTTGATAATGTCTGGATCAAGTTTTATAAAGTGGACAAGGCAAGAACGAGGGAATATGGTGGAAGTGGAATAGGACTTTCTATCGTAAAGGCGATCATGGAGTCATTTCACAGGGAATGTGGCGTGCTAAATCATGAAGACGGCGTAGAATTCTGGTTCGAACTTGACACGGAAAAGACGGGGCTTGATCGCGGACAGGCGGAGGATGATACAATATGAGAAGAAAAAAAATAGAAGGAATCTTATGTCTGACAGGCATGCTTTTGCTGACAGGATGTGGAACCAAAGCATATGATCTCACAGAGGCAGAGGAAAGTCAGATCGTCAATTATGCAGTACACGTTGTTTCCAAGCATAATTCATATCAGAAGGATGGTCTGGTCTATGTGGATCAGAGCGCGGAAGAAACAGAGCCGGAAGAGACTGTCACAGGCAGTGAGAGTGTGGATGGCACAGAAATAATGGATGAGACACCAGCCGGAAATACGCTGGAGGATGTATTTGGAGCGGATGGACTGGAAGTTGCCTATGGAGGAGTAAGCCTTGCCGGAAACTATACAGAGTCGGATGTGCTTGATGTAAGAGCCTCGAACGGAAAACAGTTTATGGTGCTTGCAATCGATATGACCAATCCTACAGAAGAGGATATTACTCTGGATAATCTCACTTCAAAGGTAAAGTTTACAGCGGATTATTCTGCTGATGGAGCAGAGAGTACGCAGGTTTCTGCTTATACAACGATCATGACAACGGATTTTTCAACTTATGATGATGAGATCCCGGCGGGAGAAACAAAATCAGCGGTTCTTTTATTCGAGATACCGGATTCTGTGACAGAAGTTTCTGATATTGTGCTCCATGTGACAAGAGATGACACAACTTATGAAATAAAATTGTAAAAAATGGAAGAGTTATGATATAATGTGCGTAAGCAATGAGTAGTGCCAATCGAGAATATACAGACCGGACATGCTTGCATGGTGAGGTCTGTATAT